>Ga0209515_10002646_pt1 | contig 27127 bp, 32 predicted proteins | sample Subgroupgradi54m_FD_187454 | JGI IMG/M metagenome (GOLD analysis project Ga0209515, IMG submission 187454) | Subsurface groundwater microbial communities from S. Glens Falls, New York, USA - GMW60B uncontaminated upgradient, 5.4 m (SPAdes)... ... | reverse complement strand
TGTCCCAGATTCTTCGTCCATGAATGATTGTTTCGGTGCTTCTTCATCGGGTCGGGCATCTTTTCTTTTTGCATCGGGATGTCGAATATGAATAATTTTTAACATCTTCATTCCGCGCTCCCGAGCAAGTTGTCGGTATGGAAGTATTTCACTTGGATTATCGTCATATACTGTGATGCACTTATCTCTCATCGAAAAAAAGCGTGAAAGGAGAAGAATGGCATCTGCCTTCAAATCGTTCGTGTAAAGTATAAGATCTACAGCACTGCGAGGAAGACCACTTCCATGTAATTTGTAGATTTGCCCGAGCGGACCTTCCGGTGTACCACGCGTCGCAATAATTTTGAGATGATGAGCGGTTTCGATTCTATAAAATAATAGCTGTATGACCCGATCATACGTAAAAGATAATGGAGCGTTCCCTAAAAAAATATCAACGATATCCTGATCAACCTTATAGTCTGTAAGATACTCTTCTCCAACCCGGCTGATAATTTCCTCAGCCGATACTTTATCCTGCAAGGTTTGTTGCCAGGCTTCATCCCGGGAAATCCCCGATTCTAAGCGTTGTGCATATTCGGTAAGTAACAGCAAATTCAGTAACGGTGTATATCGGGGCTCTTGAATTACTTTACCGGGGATCATAATTTTTGACTGCTGATAGAGTTCGCGCGCTTCTTCCTGAGTTATATGTATCCCCCGTGCATCCAGCGCAGGACTGGTAGATATAAGTTCATATTCTTTTTTGTGCCAGCTGGTGGCCGAAAAAAGACAATCATCAAAATCAATGACATCTACGGGAGCATCCCTCTTTTCCAGGATATTCGGATTTCTGATCTCCAAATAGTATCTTCCGTTATCAACGGAATACCAAAGACTTTCTGATATCGACTGGTGAAGATGTTCTGAAAACGCCGGATGATAGAGATTCAGTCGCCGTGCAAGCGTGAGAAGATTAAGTTGTTCAACAGCAACAGGGTGTTCACTAAAAAGACGAATTTCCTCCCCCGAGTCCCACGGGCCAGGAGCATACCGCAGGAGTTCAGGACGTCTGTCCACTGATACCATACTAAAGGAGGAGTATATCATAAAGAAGCAAGTTTCTCACGAACAATTGACTATGGGTATATAATACAAGCTATTATGCCACGATCAGTTGAAGCATCCGCTCCTGCCAGAGTATGCTTTGGCGGGGAAAGTCTTGACTGGATGGTTCAGGGACCCTCTGTTGTAGGAGCTATCCCTCTGAGAGCACGTGCTACTATAGAATCCCTCCCAACCATAGGCTCACGGTATATTATCTATATAAACTCCAAGACCCCTACTAATGTATCTCTGCTCAAGGAATGGGATGAGTTACGCTGGTACCGTGACCCGTACTTAAAATATATTGAGTCTGCAATAGATACAGTACGCAGAGACAGTACCGAGCCTTGCTCATTCACTGTGGTTATTGAAAGCGACATACCCACAAAAGCCGGGGTCAGCAGCAGCGCCGCAGTGACCCTCGCCACAATTGCTGCAGGACATGCATTTTTTGGCCATCAGACAAACATCACTGATATATGTGAAACAGCGTATACCGTTGAACGCGAAAAGCTCAAAACAGGCGCCGGAAGAATGGACTTTTACGCATGCGGGGTAGGAGGTGTGTTGTTTTTAAATACAAACAAATTTCCGGTAGACTATGCATCATATCAGTTCCCGGAAAACATGAGCATTGTTCTTGTAGACACACTCACACCACATGAAACAAAATCATTTATCTCATCCAAACAACAACGTTTTCAAAATAAAGACGAAGATATAATATATTATGCGGATGTTGCTGAGGGCATGGTGCACAGGATGCACGAACTTCTTCCCGCGTTTTCTGACAATAGGGAAGAAATCGGAGATTTGATGACACGCTTTCACGCGCTTCTTCGGGATTACGTGGGCTGTTCGACAGCGTTATTGGACGAATGTGTAGATATTGCAAGAAAAAACGGGGCGATGGGAGCCAAATTAACAGGATCGGGTATGGGCGGGTGCATGTTTGCCCTTGTTGATCCCGATTATATGGAGCCGGTAGCAAGAGAGCTTGAAAAATTACCCGTTAAAGTATACACAACCACCATTACGAATGAAGGAGTTGCGTTCTAAAAAAAACTCTTCCGTGAGAAACTTCTCGCTCCTATGATATACTCTCTTCATGGATATTCCAGCTTGGTGTACCCGCATTATACGGTGGACATTCGCCCTCCTTTTTATCCTCGTTCCCCTCATTTTGACCCAATGGAATTATGAGTTATTTGAATATAACAAAATGATGCTTACGTACGGGCTCACCGTCATCATCGTTGGCGCGTGGCTCACAAAAATGATTGCACAAAAAGAAATCAGCATCAGACGAACACCATTGGATATTCCTATCGCTCTCTTTTTTGCTTCACAACTGATAAGCAGTATGTTTTCCATGGATCCCCATGTGTCCTGGTTTGGCTATTACAGCAGATTTAACGGCGGCATGTTTTCCATCATAAGCTACATCCTTTTGTATTACGCCTTTGTTTCAAATACGTCCAATCAGACGTATGTGTCTAATTTGTTAAAGCTCACTCTTGCAAGCGCTACGGTCGTAGCCCTCTATGGAGCGTTGGAGCATTTCGGTCATTCCGTAAGCTGCCTTCTTTTTATGAGAAAATTTGGCGTAGACTGCTGGGTGCAGGATGTGCAAAATCGCGTATTTGCAACACTTGGTCAACCCAACTGGCTAGCTGCCTATCTGGTTGCACTCCTTCCTATTGCGATAGCACTTTTTCTACAAGAAATCAAAAAAACCATCGCATCATTTTTTAAACCCAACGCTTTTCGTTTTTTACTTTTGAGCATTCTGTTGTTTGCCGTTCTTTTGTTTACCAAATCCCGTTCCGGCCTTATTGCGTTTGCCATAGCTGATCTCGTGTTCTGGGCAATTCTTTTTTGCAAAACTGCCCCAAAAAAATCTCTTCTTTTTTCATTTGGCATGTGTCATGTGGCCTTTGTCGTTATCATTTTCTTTACTGGTACTAATATCGATGCGCTCGATACATACGTCACTTGGCAAAGCTTACAGGCAAGACTTCATAAGATTACAAATGTGATAAAACCGGCAACCCCAAAAACAGACACGCTCCTGACCACCGGCGGCACGGAGTCGGGCGAAATCCGAAAATACGTCTGGGAAGGAGCAATTGCGGCCTGGAAACGTTCAACAAAGACCGTATTAATTGGTACCGGCACCGAAACATTCGCGTTTGCCTTTTATCAAAACAAGCCCAAAGGGCACAATTTAACGAGTGAGTGGGATTTTTTGTACAATAAAGCGCATAATGAGTATCTCAACTACCTAGCAACAACGGGAATCTTGGGACTTGGAAGCTACCTTCTGTTTATTGGCGTATTTATTGTTTGGTTTTTCAAATTTTCAAAGAAAGAAACGGTCAGTTCTGCTCTTTTCGCCGGCTGGATTTCGATCCTCATCACCAACTTTTTCGGTTTTTCCGTCGTCATCATGCAGCTTTTCCTGTTCCTGTTTCCGGCATTCATTTTTGCTTCCGTCGATCGCCCACAAGCATATATCAGGCGCCTTAATACTTCCGTTTCTGTCTCTCGATTTTTATATATCTTCGTCCTTCTCCTATTCCTCTTTTTGTTCTATACTCTCGGCCAATTCTGGTGGGCAGATACGGTGTATAACAAAGGATATCAATACAACAAAGCAGGAAGACTCGTGGAGGCAGAACATTTTTTGAGTGCCGCCATAACCCACAACTCTGGCGAGCCGGTGTACCATGACGAACAAAGCATGGTATTAGGTCAGCTTGCGGTAGCGGAAATTGACGCGCATGATGCGACACTTGCTGCCATCCTTGCCAAAAGAAGTTTAGAAGAAAGTGACACTGCGTTGACCATTTCCCCTAATAATTTGAACTTCTGGAAATCTCGGACAAAAATATTTTATGCGTTCTCTTCGTTTGATCCAACATTCAACAAAGCAGCAATTGAAGCTCTGCAGCATGCACTGATTTTGGCACCAACAGATCCGAAAGTCATGTATAATTTGGCAATTCTCTATGGAAAAAATGGTGACAACCAAAAAGCAATCGATACGCTGAAGGCAACTATTGACGTAAAGGCAAATTATCGCGATGCATATGCGGCAATCGTGATTTTCTATAAAGAAGTAGGAAAACTCAATCTCGCCCGTGCTATCATGCAAGAATATTTGACCAAAGTGGATCCTGGCGATGCCGACTTTCAAAAACAATTACAAACCCTATGAATCCCATCGTCACAGTTCCCAATGCGGTCCTCACCACTCCGGCAAAACCGGTAACGGCGTTTGACAAACAGCTTGCTCGTCTGATTGCTGATATGAAAAAAACCCTTCTGGCAACAAAAAGCCCAAAAGGCGTGGGGCTTGCTGCACCTCAAATTGGAGAAGCCTACCGAGTATTTATAACGCGACCAAATGAAAAATCAAAAATCCGTGTATTTATCAATCCGGAAATTATCTCTCGCCAGGGGGAAACTGACGGAGTGCCCGAACGAAACAATAAACTTGAAGGGTGTCTTTCTATTCCTAAAATTTGGGGCAAAGTTAAACGGAGTCAATCGTTGACTCTACGCTATCAAGACGAGACGGGAAAAACACACAAAGAAGAATTTACGGGATTTCTTGCAACGATTATTCAGCATGAAACAGATCATATAAACGGCATTCTTTTTACTCAACGCGTACTGGAGCAACAAGGCAAACTCTACCAGGGAACGAAAGATAAAGAAGGAAAAGAGGTGCTCGAGGAAATCTCTATTTAAAAATATACAACATGGTAATATGTTAGCATGTTAATACGTGAATATGATTCCCACAAAAACCATTTTTTGGGGCTCCACTGCTGAATCCGTCATCGTTCTTGAAAAACTGAGTGCCTATAACGATAGCAAAATAGTTGCCGTCGTAACTCAGCCGCCTCGCCCTACTGGCCGACACCCAAAATTCATGGCAACGCCTGTCGAAACATGGGCAAGGAAAAATAATATTCCCGTCCTCTCTTTTTCATCGCAAAAAGAAAAGCCATGGCTTTTTGAAGACGAGCAGACAGTCATCGATACTATCCAACCGTTCAAAGCAGATCTTTTGGTGAGTGCTTCCTATGGCCAGAAAATTCCTTCCCCAACTATTCAATCAGCCCGCTTCGGAGGCCTTAACGTCCACCCTTCTCTTCTTCCCAGATGGCGCGGTGCCGACCCGGTGCCCTGGGCAATTTTAAGTGGCGATCAACAAACTGGTGTAACAATTGTAACTCTTGCGGAAAAATTTGATGAAGGAAAAATTATTGCGCAGAAAAAGCTTCCCATTTTCCCAAACGACACAACTGTGATTCTTTATCCCAAACTTTTTACGTTAGGCGCCGAGCTTCTCATTGATATGCTCTCTGACTACACCAATGGTAAAAACAAAGGAAAACCGCAGGTGTCAAGCCAAACCACCCCGGGGGTGGAACAGCTTCGCACCTCAGGAAAAACGCCCTATGCCCGACGGCTCACAAGAGAAGATGGATTTGAACCATGGGAGACTATACAAAAAACAATCACAACAGGCAAAGATGCAGATCGCATTGACCGCAAATTCCGCGCGTTTGATCCCTGGCCAGGGCTCTGGACTACTCTTAAGATTAATAATGAACAAAAACGCCTCAAGATTCTCAGATTGCATCTGCACGAAGACAAATTGCTGATTGACGGAGTGCAGCTTGAAGGCAAAAATCCCATCTCTTTTTCACAGTTTTCTTCCGCCTATCTTTCCCCTTGACACCCGCCTTCTTCATGTTCTACTCTGGATAGAGAAAGATATTTATGGCAAAAGCATCAAGTCGCAGGCGAGTTATGTTTGGCGGAAAAGATATCGCCTCATGGAATTTTATCATCTTCCTTACCCTCGCCTTTATTTTATTAGTCGTCGTCCTTACTGCCATGCAAAATGTAAGCTTGGACGTACGTACCAAAGCAGGATTAACATGTCCGCAAGTCAAACTACCTCGCATAGAAGATTGTCCGGGCGGGGAATGGAAGTTTAAACGTGATCCGGCAAATCCCAGCTGCCAAACATTTTTGTGCGAACCACTCCCCACCACAAAAACCACAAAATAAATCTCTCCTCTTTGTCATCCCCGTGAAAACAGGGATCCATGGTTGGAAAGTGTAAAGCGTGGATGGATTCCCGCCTCGTTTACCCCGCACTTGATGTGGGGCGGGAATGACATAAAAAAGTCTTAGGTAGTTACAACAGAAATTTGCTTTTTGAGGTCGAATTTCACTCGTTTAATACATTTGGCGCATGCTTTTACCCGAGTCATGACTCCATCAAGCGATAACGTCACCAAATGAAGATTAGGCTTAAAAGAACGGATAGTTACTGGTGCTCGTTTTTTCCACTGCCCACCAGCTACCCCGGCATGATGGGTGTGAGATCGCCCTGCATAGGATTTTTTTCCACACAATTCACAAACGTATGCCATATGCGCTATACTATATCATATGCTTGGGGATCTTAGCAACAATCCGATTGGTTTTGTATTTGGACTTATTGCCTTAATCGTGGCCATCACCATCCACGAATTTAGCCATGCGTATGCCGCAGAACAGCTGGGCGACCCCACGCCGCGACTCATGGGCCGCTTAACGCTCAATCCTTTAGCCCACCTGGATCCTTTGGGCACTATCATGCTTCTGATTGCTCGTTTCGGCTGGGGAAAACCGGTCGTCTTTGACCCCTTTAATTTGCGTCATCCCCGGCGCGATGCTGCTATCATTTCTCTGGCTGGCCCGGTATCTAACATCATTCTTGCCTTCATCTGCTCGGTACTTTTGCACCTTCTTTTTTCCTTTCGGCTTTCCCTTTTAAACAACTCATTTATTGGAGTATTGGTGTATTTGATTATCGGACTTCTCAAGCCCATCATTATCCTCAATGTTGTTTTGGCAGTCTTTAACTTGATCCCCATTCATCCGCTGGATGGATTTAAAGTGGTCGGCGGCATATTGCCAGAAGAATACAGCAGGCAATGGCAGGAATTGGAGCCGTACGGGCTTATTTTTCTGCTCTTTCTTATTTTCCCCATTTTTAGCAGTGTCTCCCCGATCAGTACGCTTATTTCTCCTATTATTAACCTCCTCCTCTCCGTTCTTCTGCCCAGTGCCCCACTTATTTAAACTCATAGTTGACACTATGAGTACAAGGCGTAAGATGAGAATGTATCATCTTTTTGCACCTTGACATCCGCACAAGATCACAAAAGGTTTTATCTTCCTTTCTTACATGGGGAGAACTCAGAGCGCTGAAGATGTTCAGATTTCTGAGTTCTCCCCTCCTAAAGGGATCATGCTGATGAGGATCTAGCAAACTCCCATCCTTCAAGAAAGGAGGAAAAAGAACATGGACAAGAACGTTAGGAGTTTCGTGCTAAAAGCGGTAGCCGTCGTTCTGATGGTAGTTGGCACTTGGCTGGCGAATCTCGTGTTGCCACTGCTGCCAGTATGGCTGGCACCTTGGGCCCCAGTCATACTCATCGCATGCGCTGTTTGGATACTAGCAGTCCTTGGGGCAAAGATCGACCCTTGGATAGTTGCCATCAGCGTTGCTGCAATGGGCTACCTGTGGCTCGGCGGCTGGGATGCAGTCATGAAAATCTTTGCATTCCTAGTCTTCGATGCCTTCGTAACAGGCTTATTCCCGAAAAAGGAGTAGGCGCATCGAGGTTTCGATTTGCCCAGTAAAACGGGGGTCCTCCAAATCGAAATCTCTCCATGAAGGGGGTTCAACATTTCAACCGTGAAGGTTGGACCCTTTCTCTATTTTATGTGTCGTGATCTTGTGCGGATTTTTTTCTTCTTTCCCAGTCATTTCTTGCCAAAAACACGATAATTTTGTAAAATGAGCCCTTATATGGCAAGAGAAACACCTACGTCAGGCATCCACCACATTGAAACAGTAATTGAAGGCAGTCCTCATCCGCATGACATAGCAATAGCAGTAGGTAAATATACGCATGCCTTACAAACCTTTGCATACCCTAAAGATATCAAACACTGCAATCGCCTCCCCGACACTATTGGAGCGTTAGAACCATTTTTTAAAACACGAGTAGAAGCAGTTACTCCGAAAGTCATAGATATTATTCGAACATTAAATGAACGAGCCCACATCCAAAATAGTTCAGAGTACGAGGAGCTTGTGGCAGACGATGTTAGACTTTGGCTCCCGGAAGGACAAGCAGCTGCCCCTCTTTTTGGTGTATTGGCATGTGTAGACAAAGGCATACCATTTGAAGCGGTAGTCGGCATAGATGGCGATATGGGGCGAACACTGGCTGGAGATTTAAGCATAGCCTATATCCGCTCGAAAGGACAGTTTGTTCCTGTGGAGTCAGCTTTAGTCAAACGCTTCATTCACATGGGCCGTCAGGGTCATAACCTCCTTATAGAACCACTCATCGAACACACCGGGTGTGGTCGTCGAGGGCAAATGTTAGCAAATGAGCATGGGAGTGAAGCAATTCCTGCCATGGGATATATTTTTGAGCATATTGACGCACTTACGTCAGAATTTGATGGAAACGAAACAGAAAACAGGCAAAAATTAGAAACAATCAAAAATTTTTGGCTATCTCTCGAGCGACAAGGAAACGCAGTCATAGCCGCCGATCATGGACTTTTTGCAGGAATAGTGACAAAAATTGCCCAACGGCAGGCGCTCCAACAGCTTCGCCCGTTTATTCAAATTATTAACCCAATTAAAATATTCAATAAAATGACCGGTGATGTCATCGTCGGCATGGATAACCTGGATATTTTAAGCGATCCATTGGTCCTCAAAAGTGGTGGCTTCACCGAAGACGTGCTAAAAAAACTGGCAGAAAAAGGAGATATTTTTTCTCTTCATGCATACTACCTGCAACTTGAACCATTACTCAATAGCCATAGCCCAATAAAAGCAGGAACGCACACATATAGAGACCTTCAAACAACATGGCTAGATGTACAAAAAGACTTGGTAAGCACCACTGCATCATTGTGGAAAATGTATCACTCTCCCAACAAAAATTTTACCTCATTACGACAAATGGTAGATCATTATTTACGAGCAACACTCAACACCAAACTTCAAGAACAAATACGCTCATCAGGACAAGATAAACTCATTGTCGATCGGCTTATCCATCATCTCTTCCATACATTGGCATATACTCATGTCTTAGATACGTTTCACAAAGGTAACGTCCCGGGAAAACATTTAGAAGGATATCTCTCAACTGGCGACTATGAAATAGGAACCAAGGAATTTGTAGGATTAGACCAAGGAGATTTGGATCGTCCTTCAGCAGCAGAAATGTTTACTGGATATAGCGTATTACTTCATTCAACTCCTGGTCATGAAGGTACTCCTATTCCCGTCATGATCAAGCTTGATACAGATCGCAAGGGAGTTTTTGCTATGAGCACAGAAGAAACAAATGTTGCCATGGATGATATGCACGAATTTTTGAAACTTTGGCCGTATTTTTTGGTGGGAGATATGATACCAGTCCTTGCCATTCGGGGAAAACACCATGGGGGCATATCTCGACTTGGCCTTTCTATATTATTAAGTTTTGGCGATATTACCAATCTCCTAGAACGACCCAATTCACCATTGCCCCCGTTTGTTCCTGCAAATACATCACAGGGAGAAGTCGTCCTTGTTCCTGCATATGACGTTCTCTTGGCAGGCATAGAAACACAGAACGATCTCAAAAAATTTCGCAACAGAATGACTCATGTGGCCGATGGCTACGCCAATCCAGACGTACAAAAAAGCTTCAATAACCACTCAAATAATCATTGATTCCCAATGACAACTTGACAACGAGGATTTGACCATTGTATAGTAACTATGCCCGTGTGGAGTGTGTTGAAGATTATTTTCCTCCACAAATTCAGACACTCTGAGGTAGGCTCGACGTAAGTTGGGTCGACAGGACGAAGTTTCTTTGATCTGTGGATCAAAGAACAGTCCATCCGATTAAATTAATCGGGGAAAATACCTTCATCCCACCGGGCGGAATTATTTCTTCTTCAATCTTCCTTCCTATATTACTTGTATTTAAGCGCGGGGAGCCAACAAAATTTTGCATGGATTCACTTTGCGAGCGCCGCTGACTATGATAAACTACAAGCGTTCCTTCGCGAGGGAAACCGAAGTTCGGATCTAAATTTTTACTGGCGACCTCAGAGCAATTCTACGCCCCTCTAGCTCAATGGCAGAGCGACGGTTTTGTAAACCGCTGATTGGAGTTCGATTCTCCGGAGGGGCTCAAAATTATCGAGCTTTGGAAAGTACATTTTTACCAAATGGCGTCTCAGCAAGAAGCTGCTGGAGCGTAGAAAATGCTTTTTCATTGAGCCGGTACGTTACGCGCCTCCCTACCCTCGCCTTCATCACCCACCCAGTCCTCAGCAACATTTTCAAATGATGAGCAACCAAGGTTTGCGGCAAACCGAGGTAATCAATGATCTCGCGAGGATCTAAGTCATTACCCGCCAAAAGATAGACGATTGCGAGTCGATATGTGTTGGCAATTCCTGAAAGTTGCCTTGCCGTGGGTCGGACTTTATTTTGTAACCTACTTTTGGTGAGCATACTACCCTCTTTTGTCATCCCCGACTTGATCGGGGATCCAGTCTTTTGATAAATCTCTCCATTCGGGATTCACTTTTTCAATCAATTCTAACTTCCATTCTCTATTCCACTTTTTAAGTTGTTTTTCTCTTTGAATTGCTGATTCTATGTCATTTGTTTCCTCATAATATACTAGATTATGGATATCATACTTTGCTGTAAATCCATCAACGAGATTATTCTTATGTTCAGATATCCTTCTCTCTAAATCATTTGTAACCCCGATATATAATGTACCATTTCTTTTACTGGCAAGGATGTAAATAAAATAGACTTTAGAATACATACTGGATTCCCGCTTTCGCGGGAATGACAGAAAAGCAACGATACTGCTCTAGTATACCAACTTAGGGCAAAATTGAGTATAATTGGAAAGGCTTGCTGAGGTGCCGGAGTGGACAATCGGACTTGTCTGTAAAACAAGCGCTCGAAAGGGCTACCTAGGTTCGAATCCTAGCCTCAGCACAGAATAATGCTATGAAGCATTTTCTGTGTAAACACGAACAATGTTCAAAAAAATTTCGGTGTGAACACTTACGTTTCTTCTAAGGAACGGGTGTGGAGTTTTTGGAGTGTGTGGTCGAGTTGTTCTTCTAGATTAATGTCTTTCACATATGCTAAGCGCAGTAGCAAGAAAAACACGTCCCCCATTTCCTGGCTGTATGTTTCAATAATTCGCTTGTTATCTTCTTTGTGTCCTTCTTCTTTCAAAAATGCCCGCGCCACTTCTCCCAATTCTTCTAAAAGAAACAGAAGAATGATTTTTGGGTCATCCGAATGACCTAAGGATTTTGATATATTCCCAGTCTTTTCTTGAAGATCTTTCAGATCTGCCATATGTTTATATCATAACAAAAAAGATAAATAATAAAAACGTTATTATCATGGTAATATGTTAACATGCTAACACGTTGATATTATTGTAAATATTTTTGAAAAAATTCAACATCGCGGGAAACTACCACATTCCAGGAAGGCATGAGGTTGTGATCGGCTCCCGGATAAATAAAATAATTGAGTTGGGCGGCGTTCGTGGCATCTTTTCGTTTATCTTTCAAAACCTTTACTAAATCATCGCTCCACTTTTGCGGCACGGACTCATCAGCTGTCCCTTGATGCAGTTGTAAGGGGCCACCAATACGATCCAGGTAGTTAGTCAGCGAGTATCGTTCGGCATCGTAGTCATCCTCAAATTTCGCAAGGCGACGGCGCAATGCTTTGCCGTGATCGTCAAAATCATCGGTGTAATACAGTATGGAGTACGGAAAAGGTTTGGAAACCGGCGCCCAGAGCACCGCAGTGATTGGTTTATTCAATATTTCAAGGACGGTGAGGGCAATCTGCCCACCATTACTATGCCCCCAAATTCCGATTCGATCGGAATTTGCCATCGGCAACGTTTTGACAGAGGGAATAAGATTGAGCGCAGTCGTATAGGTTTCAAATCGTTCTTCAAATACATCGGCCGACGGACTTGCTGATGCGCCGTATCCCAAAAAATCCGGCGCGATGGTCATAAATCCATTACTGGCAAATACTTCACTGCTATGTTTCGTCCCTTCCCCAGGAGTATATTTTTCGTGTTCCACAAACCCGCGCAACTGTATAATGACCGGGAATTTCCCTTTGCCATAAGGAATGTGCGCGAGTCCAGTGACTTTTTTATTATTACTTACAAAGTGAAACTTGTATGCGATGAAGCTTGACGTCGTTGCCACCGCATCATCGAGAATAATTTGACTGCCAGCAAACTGCCGCTTCCTCAAATTTTCAATGGTGTATTTATCCAATGGCTTTTCAATAATTTTCCCAATGGGAGAAATAATCTGTGGTTGATATTTCGTGAGAAAAAAGAAAGCAACACTAGAGGCAACAATGATGAGAGTAAAAATGAAAAAGACTCTCCGCATGTTCCCAGTGTATCACAGGACACCCATTTCTTTTCCGACTTTGGCAAATGCGCTGATGCCAAAGTCTAAATCTTTTTTCGTATGTACCGCAGATGGCATCACACGGATACGTGCTTTTCCCATGGCAACCATCGGGAATTTAATGGGGGTAGCAAAAACTTTCTGTTCAAAAAGTTTTTTACTAAATTCTTTGGCCAAATTTTCATCACCAAGCATGACCGGCGTAATGGGCGTCTCCGTTCTCCCCGTATCAAATCCGAGTTTTTTAAATTCACTGCGCAAATATTTTGCATTATCCCACAATTTTTTCACTAAACTACTCGAGTGCGACAAAATCTTGACTCCTTCGGCAACTGCCGCTGCATCGGCAACCGTGAGTCCAGTTGAAAACAGATACGGCCGACCTTTTTGGCGATACCATTCAATCAGCTCTTTTTTCCCAGTAATCACCCCGCCCAATACGCCGAATGCTTTCGACAACGTCCCTACCTCAACATCCAATTGTCCTTGTAGCTTAAAGTGATGCGCAATCCCGCGTCCTTGCCCCAACACGCCTTCTCCGTGGGCATCATCAACCATGGTGATAGCACCGTATTGTTTGGCAAGTTGAACAATCTCGGGAAGTGGTGCGATATCTCCATCCATGCTAAACACACCGTCAGAAACAACCAAAATAATCGGCTTTGCGCCATCAGATTTTGGCGTCTTGGCAAGTTCGGAAGCTTCTTTCAACCGCATCTCAAGTTCCGCCATGTCTTTGTGTTTGTAAATAAACTTATTTTTGACCTGTGCAAGCTTGATAGCATCAATGATACTCGCGTGGTTGAGCTCATCGGAAATCACAATGTCTTCTTTTCCGACAATGGTCGCAATTGCCACGATATTAGCGATAAATCCGCCCGGAAGTAAAAATGCCGCTTCCGCGCCTTTTAACTTGGCAAGCGCTGCTTCTGCTTCTATATGAAGTTTTAAGTTTCCGGAAATGGGGCGTACCGCCCCGGCGCCCACACCGTATTTTTTCACCGCTTTGACAACAGCCGCAACCAACCGCTTGTCCTGCGCAAATCCAAGGTAGTTATTGGAGCAGAAGTTCAAGACTTTTTTACCATCAATCCTAATCCACGGCCCTTGAGGAGATTCCAACACGCGCATCGGCGTATACAGGCCTTTTTCTTTCATTTGGGCAATAGTGTCGTAATATGGCTGCAGTGGATCATTCATAAAGTACCTCCTAATTTTTTCTTTAAACCAGCAATCATTACCTTCGTCATTTTTGAGAGGTCGTACTCATGTTTCCATCCCCAGTCTTTTCGCGCCTGCCAATCATCAATTGACTGCGGCCAACTGTCGGCAATACGCTGTTTTATTGGATCCGGATCATATGTACAAACAAACGCAGGTGTAATCTTTTTAATTTCTGCAACTAACTCTTCTGGCGTAAAGTTGACCGCGGCAAAATTATAACTCGTTCGGATCGTAATCTTTTTAACAGGAGCTTCCATGAGACCGACGGTCCCTACTATCGCATCATCTATATACATCATCGGAAGCCGCGCATCTTTTTTCAAAAAACAACTGTATTTTTTATCTTTCAACAGTCCATAAAAAATATGGACAGAATATTCCGTGGTACCATCTCCAGGCGCCGCTTTATATCCGATAAGTCCTGGATAACGAAGACTTCGGACGTCTACACCCCAACGCAGGAAATAATATTGACACAGAAGTTCACCCGTTACTTTCGTTACTCCATAGATAGTGGTGGGTTCTAATATGGTATGCTGAGGAGTTTTTTGTTTCGGAGTGGTCGGCCCAAATGCGGCGATAGAACTTGGCCAAAACACGCGAAGTTTATAATCCCGGGCTAACTCAAGGACGTTTCGAAGTCCATTGATATTCACATCCCAAGCCAAGTCCGGATTTTTTTCTCCACCAACCGACAGAAGGCCTGCCAAATGATATACCTCGGTAATGCTTTTTGTTTTAATAATTGTTTCTAGAGAAACTTTATTTCGTACATCGCCTTGAACAAGGCTGCCGGCAAAATCTTTGGGGATGGTTTTATTTCCCAAGGCAAAAACATTTGCCTTTCCGTATTTTTTCTCAAGCACGGGTACAAGGTCTGATCCAACTAGTCCAAATGCACCGGTAACGAGGATCTTTTTGGTCATGTAAATTGAGTCGAGAACCTTTCTAAAATCCTTCGTCAATGGTAAAATAGCCTGTATTGCCCGGATGGCTCAGTGGTAGAGCGAGTTCTTGGTAAGAACTAGGCCGCGAGTCCGATTCTCGCTCCGGGCTCAAAAGACCTCTCACACAACCCAAAATGTATTGCATCAGCTTTTCCTTCTCACAGAACTTGCTATACTGAATAAAGCGTGACTACATCATTTGATCCTATCGAATTTCTCCATATCGTAGATATTCCTGCTGAGCAGATCCAACGACTTCGTCCTCTCCTGTGGGCAGACATGGCAAAGTATATTCTTGATGGATTTTTGAACCAACGAAACCCTAAAGAACTTGATGAGATAGAAAAACAAATCGATACGTTTTCCCAACCACAGGAATTATTTAACCTCATCTCCTCTTACGATCCTTCTTTTGAACAAAAAAAAGAAGCAATCCTTGAAGGATATAAACAGCAATTTAATCTCAATAAATTTCTTCTCTTTGTAAGATATGACGAAAACACCCATTAATCGACCATCCAAGCCTGAGTCGTTTTTTGGCGACTATGATTCCCGTTCCACCCGTAAAGATCACCATAATAAGCGCTTAAGTATAAAACAAAAAGCACTTCGTGTTCTTGGTGTTGTCGGGGCACTAGGCGGCATGGGCGCTGCGGTAAAAGGAGCCATAGACAGCCGTAGCCAAGCAACTCAAGAGTTTGTCACGCCAAAATCAGCAGCCACACAGGACATAGCCACAGGAACTCATACTCCTTCACCAACGTGGGTAAAGGAACTTTCGACCCCAGTTTATATAGGTACCAGCAAAGCTTCCCCTGATAAAACACCTACTCCAAAAGGAGTAGAAACGAAAATTCCACCAAAAGGAAAAGACAAAGCAACTGCAACACCAATTATCGACAATATGCATGCTCAAGGACCAACCACCTCCGAAGAAGGACTAACCCAAAAATACGAAGGCGGAATTACAGTCTTTTATAACAATGAAGGTTTACCAGTTAAATATGAAAAGTCGGATGGGTCAACGGTATATTTTGATGTCAATAAAATCCATAAAGCTCAGGAAAAATCAGCACAGTCAGGTGAGCCCATCCTTATCGATAGTCTTACCATACCTCTTTCTGTAAATTCGGATGGCCCGTCACCTACTCCCAGAGCCGAGCATCCTATTTATCCTGAACTTCCGACGGATGTTATGTCTGAAATTGAACTTAAAAAACGAGGTATTACCATTATCCAGGCTAACAACACTGACCTTCATATCCGTAAGAACGCGTTTGAGCCTGGAGGCATATTGGCAGCATATGATGGCAAAACACCAAGAAAACTTCTCATTGCGCTCATAGATGATCCCGTTGTTTCCTACGGTGCTTTAAAAGACCCCAAATATGATGTTATTCGTCCATTGCTTGAAAGTAAAAAATTGGATGTTTCCACGTATCGTGAACAGCAAATGAAATTCTGGACAGATAATCTAGAACAGATTAGAGGAAAACTTCACGATGCCCGAGTAAAAGGTGACAAGGAAAGATATATAGACCTTATGCTCTTTGCTCAAACATATATATTAGAACTTCAAAACGCCTCTGACGTCCAACTTTCACAAGAAATGTATGGATCTTCTAGTGAAGCGGCTGGCCTTTACATTCCCCCACGTTTCAAACAGTTGACGTCACCGAATAGTTTTCTTAATAATTTTATGAAAGGAAATCTTGGCCTTGATGACACAGCAGTTATCATACTAGGGACAGGAAAAGTAGATACCGGTGACGTAGGCAAAGTAGATCTTTATTTTGATGCGGGAGTCTTAAAGGTAAAGTCATATACCTCCAAACCACCTGGTGCTGATATGGAACCAAAACCTGGGCAAAGTCTTCCTAATCCAAATGAATATCCAGTCAATCCTGATGCTTCTCCAAACAAGCCTAAGTCTTATCCCTATGCCGCAGTGAGTCCTGGTTTTGCACTTTGGCATGAAATAAATCACGACAAAAATATTGTCGATAAAGCGCTTCGAGGAGAACGCCCTGATTTTGGTGAGTACTCTACAGATATAAACGCGGCTGCCGGTGTACAAGAGGCATGGCAAGAATATCAAAAGGCAAAAAGTGATGCCAAGTATCCATTTGTCCTACGTCTCCCTCATGGTGGAGGCTACATAGTCACTGAAAATCAAAACGGACCGTTAGAAAAAATGTAAAACTTCTCCTTTGTCACGGGAGAATCCCGAGCTTTGCGAAGATAATTCCTGCTTTTCCTTCTTGACAAACGCTTTCAAATAACTTTATCTAGATAAATATGATGAATGCTCCTCATCCACGATACAAAGATTCTTTTGGACAAGAATTAGTGCTCAATTTATATGATTGTGATCTTAAAAAAATTTCCTCTGGTGAAGAAATTAAAACATTTGTTGTTCAACTGTGTGAAAACGTCATCCACATGAAACGATATGGGGAACCGCTTGTTCCGCATTTTGGTCATGATAATCCCATTACCTCAGGCTATTCATTAGTACAGCTTATTGAGACGAGCTCGGTGACGGCACACTTTTCAGAGTACAAACGAAGCGTCTATCTCAATATATTTTCCTGTGCCTGGTTTGATGCAAAAAAAACCGCGGCATTCTGTAAAGCCTTTTTTGGCGCCAAACGTGTCCAGTCACATCTTCTCCAGAGAGAGTAATCTTTTTTGCCAATTGCTCGAAACGTTCCGCTTTCGTATGATAATTATATGAATCTTTTTTCCCTTCTTGCCTTCACTGTCTATGCGGCAGAAGCTATCATTTCTCCCCTTCCTGATACTACCACTGTTCCCTCTCCACCAAAGCCGAAAGTCAGCTTTGCTCAGCTTGTTTCTCCGCTGGCTACCACTGGCCAGGTACTGGGCGAAGCAACTGCAGCAGCAATACCCACACCCTTGCCCGCCGTAGTCCCGCCAAGCGGGACGAAGGAGGGAATCACCAGGAAAAAAAACATCACCATTGCCGTTTTGGGCGATTCTATGGTGGATACCCTGGGCCCAGGCGTCCCCCACCTTCAATCAAAACTCGCCGCTGTCTTTCCCGCGACCCACTTCAACATTCTCAATTACGGAGTCGGGGCAACCAATGCAGAGTATGGATTGGAGCGCCTCACCCATGACTATGCGTATTTAGGCAATCACATCGCCTCTTTAGTCTCTCAACATCCTGATATAGTGGTGGTCGAATCCTTTGGGTATAATCCGTTTTCGCAAGCAGAAGGAGCACTCGATCGGCATTGGCTGACCCTGGCAAAAATTATCGATGTACTCAAAGGGCAAATACCAGGAGTGAAAATCATCATTGCCGCAACTATTGCGCCCAATGCCAAGGTATTTGGTGATGGCGCTGCTGGCCTTTCTTTCGGACCGATTGATAAATGGCAACATGTCGATGTGATAAAAAAATATTTAGATTCCACCATCCGCTTTGCTCAAAGCCAGCATCTTCCTTTGGCTGACGCATTTCATCCAAGTTTGCAAGCAGACGGCAATGGCAACCTCGCCTACATTAATCCTGGTGACCACATCCATCCCTCCGATGCCGGGCGAGAGCTGTTTGCCCAAAAAGTGACAGAAGCGATCATTTCAAACCACTTACTTGAATAATATAGCCTCGGCCGATATAATAAGAGCATATGGCAAAAAAAGATCAGCGCATCCTTTTGGCATTAATCTGTACCGTGTGCAAACACCAAAATTACATTACTAACCGGAATAAAGTAAACACGCCGGAAAAATTAACCTTCAACAAATACTGTCGGTATTGCAAAAAACACACTTTGCATAAAGAATCCAACAAATTGGATTAGTATGCCTCGAAATACCTTTGTGCTCATTAGTCTTCTTGCAGTTTTTGCCGCATTGGTCATCGGAGTAAATATTGGGAAACGCTTCAATAATCCATCGACAGTCGTCGTTTCCCCACCAACGATCACCATCACTCCGCCAGCTGGCGAACCAACGTTATTGCCACAGACCATCACATACGCAAGCCCTGCCTGCGGCGTTTCTTTTGATTACCCGGCAAACTTTGCCAAACAGGAAGCCTTCGCTTCCACCAGTGCCATATTTACCGATTCACAAAATGCAAATGCAATGATTATATTTACGTGCCAAAAAGATATTCCTAAACCCCCACTCCCGCCAGATAAAATCGAAACAATGAAGGTCGGCAGCATCTCGGCAACACTCTATCATGACGCAAATGCGAAAGACGGCAAACCCATCGATAAACTTATCTTTCGTCATCCCAAAACTGGACTGGACATCTTCCTTGCCGGCATAGGTTCCACGTTCCAACAAACCCTCGCGTCAATAAAAATCCTTCCCTAAATTTTGGTATAATAGAGGCTATCCTTTAGGCCTGTCGTTCAATGGTAGGACAGCGGTCTCCAAAACCGCTAATGAGGGTTCGATTCCTTCCAGGCCTGCAAATAAAATTTAGCTTCAAAAAACCGTATCAAACTGCATAGACCCTAATTAGAATCGAGCATTACGTTACTTGGAAAACTGTAAACTTTCCGAGAGCGCTTGACCAATAAGCTGTTCTAAAAGCGAATAATCTCCTTCATCTGCTTTTTGCATCGCAGCAAGATAGCGTTTCCTATCACTTCTCTTTTCGGCTTTAATCTCTACTGGCGGAAGATCGAGTTTTAAGACAATAAGGATGGTAAGCATTCGAGCTGTCCGACCATTGTAGTCCTGAAATGGATGAATAAAAACAAATCGATGTTGAAACCACGCGAGTAATTTTACTACTTCAAAAATAAACGTCTTGTCTTCTTTTAAAGGTAAATGTTTTAATCTTTCTGCCAAATCATCGCAAAGATTCATGATGAATTCTGGAATTTGAACATATAATGGAGCTTCTTTCCCGGAAAATGTCACTTGTATTTTTCTATATTTCCCTGCCCATGCTGGAAAAATCCAGCCAAAAGAAACATCATGAAGTTTACAAATAAATTCAGGCGTAATGGGAACATTTCCATCTTTGCCTATTCTTTTAATGAGATACTCAAGTCCTTTTTTCGTCCCTTCAATCTCCAAATTGAGTAATTTTGAACGTGGGATGATGCCAAACGCAGTTTCTTTATACGACGTGGCACCCTGAGGCTTCGTGGATGATGTTTTCATTACCGGAATAACGCAGAGACCATCTTTCGTGTTATCCGTTCACCTTCCAATTTCGTTGTACGGAAAATGATTTCCGGCATATGCGCACGAAACATTCCTAACACATCTTTTTTCTTGCGTGTGCGGTATTTTTTATATGCTTTTGTTAATGTTGTTTGTTCTCGTTTGCCCATGATTGCAGTATACCATATAATAACTAAAACCCACTAACCCATGCAGGTTGAGTGTAAAAAGTTCGAATGTGTTCCATCCAGGGCTGCAAATTAAGTTTGGATTGTCATAACAATCCAAACTTTCGTTGTTTATGATTCATATTTGTGGTAAAATGTTGATATGTATATGCGAAAAAAGATATCCAAGAAAGTTTTAACCGTAATTTAGTCTTTTTTAATTTGGATAGCCAGGTCATCAAAATAGAATTCACTTACTTTCCTATGACTCAAATAGAAAAACCTCTAATAATTAACAGTGTTTCCATTGAGAGCCTGCTAGTATTTTGATATAGTCATTATTTACAGCACTTATTTACCTCTTGACAAACTGTATATTTAAATGTATAGTTAAATAACTATGGACTACATGACTACTACTGATTTAAGAACGCAATCTAGTCAACTCGTTCAGTCTTTAAAACTAGGCAAAAAAATTTCACTTGTTCACAGATCACAAGTTATTGGCGAAATTTCACCTGTTCGCACTGATGCAAAATCATTTGACATTAAAAGGTTTCGCACGTTTGTAAAAACAGCTAAACTTCAAGATAATCTTTCTTACCAAGAAAGAGACAAGCTTTACCGCAAACATTTAGAAAAAAAATATGGCAAAGGTCTTTCTTGATACTAATGTTTATATCGATATCATAAAGAAAAGGACGGAAAGTGAATTGGAAGATTTTCAAGGACATGACCTATTCATTTCTCCCCTTTCGATTCACATCTTAGCTTACGTATTTAAATATAAAATTCCAAACGACGAACTTAATGTTAATTTAGAACTTTTTAACATTACCCCTTTTGACGCAAACGTTGTTGAAAACGCTCTCATTGGCCCAACAAGCGATTTTGAAGATAATGTACAATTGCATAGTGCAGCAGAAGCGGAGTGTGACGTTTTTTTAACAGAAGATAAAAAATTATTAGATATGAAATTCTTTGGTAAAGTCAAAATTGATCAAAAATTAGTATAAAAGTACGTTCCAACATAACTCAACCAGGCCTTGCGATATCTTGATTTATTCTATCATGGATGTAACAATGGATGTATGAAGCAAAAAGGTAACAGCTCCATACTTATTTTTTTTATCATTATCTTTATTGCTGCTGGTGCCTTTTTCATGATGCGCTCAGCTAAAACAAACCAGAACCAACCTTTCTCTCCTGCGCTCATCCTTCCTACTCCCACGCCACAGGAAACCAATGTGCACTCAGGAGATGGCACAGTGAAACTTATGATGAAAACAGAAAAAAATAGAGATGGATCAAACACATATTCGTTTACTGCTGCAGATATTTCGGGCAACAATCCAAAACCCCTACTCACCAAAACCGTCCCGTCAGGGGCGACTATGATAATTCCACAAAATACCTGGACGCCGGACAATAAATTGGTTTTTCTGCAAGAAAATGATCCTGCCACGGCAGCGGGAACGCCCTCCCCGCTGAGTATTTTTGTATTAAAAGCATCAAGCGAGTCCTTCGCGGATAATCAACCATATCTTGATGTGACGTCACTGTGGACACAACGCAACATACACTATACGTTTAAAGAAGCTACGGGTTGGGCATCCCCGACGCTTCTTATTATTACCACGTATAAAGAAGATGGCACCCGCGGCCCTTCGTATTGGTTTGACGTTCCCTCTAAAGCGTTCTTGCAGCTAGCTAGCTAGCTAGCTAATCAACGAGTGCTGCCACACGTACGGATTTTTCCATTCTTCGGACATAAATGATCCCATTATGGGGAAATGCCCCCACTTCTCCGTCTGCATTAATGCTTGCCTCCTGCACCTGGCCGTTTTTAAAAGTAAATAATGGTTTTTCTTCTGCGCTCACGACAGATAAAGGAGGATGGATACCAAGCCGAAGGTAAATAGCAAGCAGTCCCGCCTTAGCTTTGACTTCTGTCGGTGATTGTCCAGACACGGTCATCATACCAATATTTTCTCCACCCAAAGAAAGATGGGTAAACATAGGCAGTCGCACCGGCCCACAATACGGTGCAGTCACTGCCATACGAAACACAAATCCTTCGTTTTCATCCCGCCTGGCGGGATTAGCAATCACTAAGGCCCACGCTCCTCCCAGATACCCCAAAAGTTTTCTTGGAAAAAAATTGCGCAACCCCTCCACAGCAACTCCTTGCTTCACCATAAATTCATCCCATCCTGCTCCATGATGAAATAACACTTCATTGACAGACCCCGGGTGAAATTCCAAAAATGTTCCTGCAACACCTTTTTCCGACTCTGTCACCATAGCTCCGGCATCAACCAAGGCATGATGTAAACCATTTTGTGATCCACCAGGCATCACCACTAATCGAGCAGGACTTTCTTTTTCTAGTATTTGTTGCATCACGGATCGCACCGAACCATCGCCCCCGACCACTACTACAGTATCTACATTCTCTAGATTCAATGGGACACCATTAAGCTCACTCACTTCACTTCCCGTCTTTTGAGCAAAACGTCTTGCTTTCTCCTGCGATGACGCCACGGCTTTGCGATTCACAAACACACGTATTTGTTCATGCATAAATATGTATTGTATCAATTTCTTCTTGTGAAACAAGTATATCTCGTACTATAATAATGCCGTCCTATCGCCCTGTGCTTTATGCACCTTGAAAAGAAGGAGTGTGAAAGCGTTCGGTCAGTTCTTTATCGTTGGGTCAAATATAAAGGATACCGGAATGTTAAAATGGAAAAAAACCCCGCCCACAAAGGCAATTCCTAGTGAGAAAATCACCTTCAAAGTTGCCGAGGCACCAGGTCGACATGTCAAAGTAGATATACGAACACCGACTGGTTTGGTGTTGGATCGCAAATCCAACACCATCGGCAACGACGGAATGCCGGTAGAATTCACGTTCATCATTCCTGTTGCCTTTGGAGAGGTCTGCGTTTGTGTTTCCAGTTGCCCGCTGGGTAGTTCGAAGCATAACAGAAAACGCAAAAGACAACTGCAAATGGTAACACCAATGAGAAACCATCGCCACCTGCAAGCGTGGACAATAACGGTCAAACCAGCAGTATCTTCCGGGTCGCTCGACTGGATGGGCGGATTTAGGGATACGCTAGATAGCGATTAAACAACGTAGAAGCTTGGCATACTGCCCAAGGCCCAAGCTTCTACGTTTTCTTTTCTCATTTGCTATACTGATTTTATGCAATGCCCCAATGCAGACGGAGAGCTGGAACAAAAAATCCATCAAAAAGAAGGATTAGTCATCACCTACCATCAATGTCCTGTGTGCGATGGTTCGTGGCTGGATGCATTTAACACCAACTACCTGTCAACCGAAGATTTAGCTTCAAAAGGGGTGGCCTTTAAGGGGTCACCCGCCGCCGCACCGCCGATATGTCCGCAATGTGAAGAGCTACTCATCATGACCCACGGCGATAATATTCCGCAAGACGTGCAAACATGGAAGTGTCCCAACGATCACGGCTATTTTTTCCCTAAAGGAGAATTATTTAAGTTTAAAAAGGCGCAGGAAGCCAAAATTAACTATTTTAAACTGTGGAATATACCACTTCCTAGCGTAGCAAGCGTTCTTTTGGCGGCCTTTATATTCTTTATTGTTTCTCTAAGTCTGGTGAATATAGGACAACGACAAATTTACCAACTTCAAGCACAAAATATTTTGAAATCTCAGGAAGCATTCGTTGCAGATACATCAGTCACCATTGCAGCAACCACTACTATCAAAACCACGGCAACGCTTCATGTCGGCGACTTTATGCAAACAATGCAAACGAAGGACAACATCCTCCACACTCTTTTTCTTTCTCATTTGACGCCGGGAACCTATGAGCATTACTTTACTTTTATTATTGATGGGAAAACAGTCCGGTCCAACACATTTATCTTTAGTATTCAATAAATTACAAACGTTTCGCTCTTCCTAAACGCTTCCAATTGGAATTGAGGTGACCCAACTGCAACATATCATCAAGGATATCAAACACATAATGGACGATCATGGCGCCAAAAAGGATGACCCCGACACGCCACTCAACAAACGACGACATACCGGCAAGTCCAAAAAGAAGAAGCATAAAATACACATTGTGCGTGGCAAGGTTTGTGTTATATTTGTGTCCATTCTCGATAAATGCCGCCAGATCCTTCCACTGTTTAGTTTTCCAAAGCTTTCGCGCCTCTTGTGCATATGACTCTTTTTTACCATACGCAAAAAAATAGAAAAAATGATCCGCATCGGGAAGGAGAGAGGCAAAAAGAGAAAACCAAATCCAGCGCGCATTAAACTCGTGCCACCACTCACGCAAAAACCACGCCCACAGAAGTCCTAACAAAATGTGGTAGAACTCGTGTCTGGCGTGCCAAAGAATAAATCCTAGCCCTTTAATGCGTTGGGCCGATTTACGCATGGAATTATCATATCACAAAAAAAGAACCGCCGGAAAGAGTATATGGTACCACTCAATCAAGCGGTTCTATTGTTTCAAAACAGGTGGTCTGGCTCGCCATCGAGTGACGTCTTACCAGAGAGCGCTGGAGATCTTTTTTACCACTGTGTTCTCAGTGGCTTCAATAAAAATTCTCCCATTAGCGCTAACACGGACGCCTTGAACATTGTAGTAGCCCGGTCCTTCAGAAAAGATCAAGCCACGTTGTTCGGCAGTCTTGGGCAAACTCTCTCCGTCGCCTTTCTTGAGCACTGTTTTGATCTGTACTCCTGATTGGCAGAAAAAGATTTGTCCCGCAAAACCCATGCGAACCATGCTGAGGTTGGCTTCCACGACCGAATCGTGCGAAACCCCTTGCTCCATGAGCTTTGTCTGGAGCTTGAACACCTGCGAATTCCCGCTAACATAAGGCAGTATCATGACTGCCTCCCTTCTTTCAAAGAGCCAAACCACCATAAATTAGATTATAGGATAATTTTAAAAAAGTCAAATACTCGCAGGTTTTCTCTTGACAACCCACCAATAGTCCTGCATAGTAAAAATACCCATGAAGCTCACTGCTGCAGAATCTGCCTGGATAAAAATTTTCGGCGTTCTCACGGTTATTATCGCCGCTTTTTTTATATTCCAACCTCTCCAACACAAAGAAGAATCACTTGCCGATCCTGCTATCTTGCAAAAACTTTTAGCAGGAGAAACACTTTCGACCCCACCAGAAATAGCACACGGCCAATTTCATGGTGCCGCAGTCATACCCCCGCCGCTTGCCAACCTGATTGTCTCCCCAAAAGTATTAGGCACCACCACCAGTGAAAAACATATTGAAGTTGACTTAACCAATCAACGCGTGTATGCGTTTGAAGGAGATCGAAAGGTCTATGACTTTGCTACTGCTACTGGTAAATGGGGTCGTACGCCCACTGGTACGTTTCATATTTGGACGAAATTAAAAAGCACGCTCATGGCCGGTGGCAGTGGAGCAACCTACTATTATTTACCAAACGTGCCCTGGGTGATGTTTTTCGGTAACAACGAAGTACCTGCCAGTCGTGGATTTAGTTTACACGGCACGTACTGGCACAATAACTTTGGTCACCCCATGAGCCACGGATGTGTAAATTTACGGACAGAGGATGCAAAAGTGCTTTTTGAATGGACTGATCCACCCCTTGCCGACAATAACGCCTGGTCCATCACCGTCCATGCTGCGGAAGAAGGCACGAAAATCATCATCTACGGAGATCCACCCACGGACATTTCAAATTAAAGCTTTAAACTCTTGAGGTACTCGCGGAAGTCGCCATTGAGGTCTTTATGAGCTAAAGCAAATTCTACGACCGTTTTGAGGTACTCGAGTTTATTGCCGGTATCATAATATTTACCATTTTGGATTTCGCATGCATACACCGGCCTGCTCTTCATAAGTTCTTTTATCGCATCGGTGAGCCATATTTCGTCACTTTTTCCAGGCGAAAGCGTATCTAAAATCGGGAAAATATCTGGCGTCAATACGTAGCACCCATGGGCGGCTAAATTGGATGGCGCCTCGTCTTTAGATGGTTTTTCCAACAGCCGTTTAATTTGCCAAATATTTTTTTCTACATTTATGGCATCGACTATGCCGTAGCGCGTAACATCATCTACCCGCACTGCAGAAATCACCGGATCGCCATATTTTTCAAATACCTCAATACACTGTTTTGCCCGCGGAGGGGTGGCATAAATAAACTCATCTCCCCAAATGACGACAAAAGGATCCTCTCCGATCACTTGGCGAGCACAGCGCACCGGCGTACCATTGCCGTATGGTCCTTTTTGACGAATATAAATAAAGTTGGCAAGCTCTGCCGTGCGTTTGACTTCTTCTAAAAGCTTTTCTTTTCCTTGTTGTTCCAGTGTTTTGATAAGCTCGTAGGGGTAATCAAAGTGATCTTCAATGGAGCGTTTGTGCCAGCCCGTGACGATGACGATGTCGGTAATGCCTGAAGCCACCAGTTCTTCTACCACGTATTGGATAACCGGTTTATCCACAATCGGAAGCATCTCTTTGGGCATGGCTTTCGTCTGTGGCAAAAATCTGGTCCCAAATCCAGCGGCCGGTATAACTGCTTTTCGTATCTTTTCCATAGGTTTTTGTCATTCCCGCGAAAGCGGGAATCCATCTTGTATAAAAACTGGATCCCCGATCAAGTCGGGGATGACAATCTTCCTAGATTCTATATCTCCTGCAAACCATTTGTCAATTTTTTGTATATACATATAAAAAGACCTATAATCGGGATCGGTCGCTCTTTAACATAGACAGATAAAAGGAAATCTGTAATAAACCATTGTCTCGATGAGGTATGTCAAGTACCCAGTTTTCTAAACGCCATGTCCGAGGTTTGTTGACGTAGTTCCCAACGCGTACGGAATTGTTCCGGTGTTGTTTTTAACACCGTATGAATTCTGTTGGTGTTGTATTCCACAATTT
>Ga0209515_10002645_pt1 | contig 27133 bp, 30 predicted proteins | sample Subgroupgradi54m_FD_187454 | JGI IMG/M metagenome (GOLD analysis project Ga0209515, IMG submission 187454) | Subsurface groundwater microbial communities from S. Glens Falls, New York, USA - GMW60B uncontaminated upgradient, 5.4 m (SPAdes)... ... | reverse complement strand
CTAACCTCTTTGTAGGTTTTTCCTTGATTTAATCTTTTTAGCGCTTCTCTTCTTATAACTTCTTTTTTCATAACAACCACCCAGCATTATATTGCTAGGGGGTGTTAAAATGTCATGAACTTACACAATAAGATAGATAGAGAAAGTTTTAATAAGGTATTAATATTTGTTGTATATATTAAAACGGAGGTGTTTCAATGAGTATTTTTCCTTTCACAAAAAAGAAGGTAGAAGAAGATAAGGAAGAATTGCCACCCTTACCATTAAAATTTCCTGAATTTTCAGCTGAAATACCGAGATATGATGAAGAAATAAGCCCTGCAGAAATGGGTACTATAAAGGAGGCAGTTTCTAGCAATGAATCATTTGATATACCGATGAGAAAACCAATGTTTGCAGCCCAAGAGAAAGAACCCTTTAATGTTGAAGAAAGTAAAGAAAAGACACTTTTTATTAAGATGGATAATTTTAAAGAAGCTGTTAGTTTAATGCATAAGATCAAAGAAAAGATCCAAGAAGCTGAAAAAATAGCTGAAAAACTTAATCAAATAAAAGAAGAGGAAGATAGTGAATTATCATCATGGCATCAAAACCTAGAAGAAATAAAGGAAAATCTCCTAAGCATAGACAAAGAACTGTTCGAGCATTAAATAATCCTGCAGAAGCCTTAATGCATGTAGGTATTGTAAATCCTAATTCTAAAAGAAAGCAGTTTCTTGAAAACACAATATCAATTATACAACTTCTTAAAGGCCATGAAAGATTAAGACAACTAAGAAAGGGAAAAGAATCTACGAAATCGGAGCTTAAGGCAAAACTAAAAGGACTAAATAAACTAATAAAGGAATTTAATCTTTGTATACCTAAGGTAAAATTACCTGAGGTAAAGAGTGTTAAAGAAATAAAAGAAGAAGCTAAGAAAGAAGTTATTGGGAAATTGAATGAGAATAAAATACCTAAGGTTGAAAAAAAAACAGATTCAAGTAATTTAGATAGGTTAGATAGGGACATTGATTTACTAAGAAAGAAATTAGAAAGCCTATAGATAAGAAAAATATCCTGAAGCCATTCTTATTTGTGGAAGTGGTATAGAAATATCATTATCAGATCTTAATCTTCGTTCATCATCCAAGTATAAACTTAAACCGGAATTATTTAGTTCTATCCCTATAAAAACAACAAGTAATTTCTATTTTTTAAATGCATCGATACTTTTATAAATCCTTTCGAATCTGAGTTGCTCTTATGGGGGAAGGCGACACAAAACAAACAACAGCGGGTGAGTTAAAAGTAGGGAGCTATGTTATTTTTGATAATGTAGCATGTGTTGTCAAAAGCATTCAAACATCAAAAACAGGAAAACATGGCCATGCTAAATGTAGAATAGAAGCTATAAGTGTCTTTGATGATAGAAAAATTGTAAAAATTATGCCTGGTGAAGAAAACGTAGAAGTTCCTTTAATAGATAAAAAAAACGCACAGGTACTCTCAGTTCATGATAATATAGCTAATGTAATGGACACAGATTCATATGAAACATTTGACATTAAAATACCAGATGAATTTAAGTCGGATCTTGTTGAAGGTACGCAAATATTATATTGGATTGTATTGGGAGAAAAAATGATAAAACAGGTAAAGAAATAAAATGGCAAAATTCCCCGAAGCTCAAGCAAGATTATTTCATAATGTATTTGTATGTAAAAAATGTAAAACTAGGACTAGAACTTCTATGCAAAAGATTCTACAGAAAAAAATTACCTGTAAAAGATGCGGCAGTAAAAACTTCAGGGCTATTAAAAAGGCAAAAGCAGCTGCTGGCACTAATGCATAAATTAAACTAAATCTTTATATATTCTTTAAACAAGTTTTTACTTTCTATGAACTTTAAGAATAGATTATCATATCACATTTTAGAAGAGGGCATTAAACAATTAGATGGCAGTTATGAAACCATAAAAGAAATTTTTAATTTACACTATCCAAATTATATTAAAACCTATCCAAATAAGAAAGACTTTATTCCCAAATTTGAAGATGTACTTGAGTATATTAAAAGAAATAAGTACATTAAACCAAATAAAGTAAAAATATTTAAAATAACAAAGAAGGGAGAAGACTTCTTAAAAGAACAAAGAGAAATAGCATATAAAGAAGAACAAAACTACATTCTTAAAAAGCAATTACACATAAATAAACTTATGATCTTAGCTACTTCTATATCAGCATTTGGTATTTTTATAAGTAGTGGAATAGAATACTATAAAGCAATATATTATGGGCAGTGGACTATAGTTTCTTTTTTGGCACTAATAATGGGACTTTTAACTATGACATTAGGTGTTTTGATTGGTGAAACATTAGTTACATTGAGAGAAGGAAAATGAATCTTGATCTTGTTGCATTTTTACTATTTAGTCTATTCTTATTTATTTTAATAATTTTAAATAAGAAAAAACTAGTATTTCAAAAGCTTTTCTTTCCAATTTATATTGTCCTTTATAAAACTAAAATTGGGTTAAATTTAATGGAAAGGGTTGGTAAAAAATATCCTAAATTCTTCAATTTGTTTGAATATTTTATAATAATAAGTAGTTTTTCTGCAATGGCTTTTATGTTATATGTTTTCCTTCAAGGTATGTTTGGTTTTATTTTCAAGTCTCAACCATCTCCTGTGGGTTTTTTATTACCTGGTGTTGAGGTTCAAGGATTGCCATCAATTTCATTTTTGCACTGGATTATTGCAATATTTGTTTTAGCTACAGTACATGAATTCTCTCATGGCGTAATAGCGAGGGCAAACAATATTAATGTAAAATCCTCTGGGCTTGCAGCTTTAGGAATTATTCTGCCATTATTTCCAGCTGCGTTTGTTGAACCTGATGAAAAACAAATGGCCAAAAAAAGTACTAAGACTCAATTAGCAGTTTTAAGTGCCGGTTCATTTGCTAACTTTGTTACAGCTTTTCTTATAATACTACCAATACTTTATTTTATACTAAATCCGATAGCCACTTCTATTCTAGAATTAAAAGGCATTAAAGTAGCGGCAATACAAGAAGGTTTCCCAGTAAATAAATCCGGGATCGTTATTGGTGAGATTATAAGTGCTATAAATGGCAAGACTGTTAATAATATTAATGAGTTCCTTGGTGAGATGAAGCAAACTAAACCTGGAGAAGAGGTTTCAATAGCTACAAATAAGAAAAACTATATAATTAAAACCGTAGAAAAACCTGATGATAAAACAAGAGGTTATATTGGAATTAATGTTTCACCTTCAAAAATTGGATTTAGGGAAGATTTAGTTAAAAAATATGGAGAAAATTCAATTGAATTCTTTTTATGGATAAGACTATTATTTAATTGGTTATTCTTGACAAATATAGTTGTTGGGCTATTTAACCTATTACCTCTTGGCCCTTTAGATGGTGGAAGAATGTTCTTTGTTGCCCTAAATTATTTTATAAAGGATGATAATAAAAGCAAAAAAATTTGGGGTGTTGTAAGTTTGTTCCTTTTCTTTTTAATCTTATTTGCATTAGCTGGACAAATATTTGGTTTTTTTTCTAAGCTAGTGACGTTAGTTTTATAAATCAATCACCAACTGATATTCTATGCCAAATCTGGAAAATCATTTACTTAATTTAAAAAAAAGTGATATAGAAATCTATAATATTCTCATTGGAAAAGAAAGATACCAAGAAGAAGTAATTAATTTGACAGCCTCAGAAAATTATGTTCCTAAGAGTGTTTTAGAAGCTACAGGCTCTGTATTAACAAATAAATATGCTGAAGGTTATCCTGGAAAAAGATATTATGGTGGTTGTAAGTTCGAGGATTTAATTGAGAATATTACAATTGAATCTGCTAAAAAATTATTTAAAGTTGAGCATGCGAATGTTCAACCACATTCAGGAAGTCAAGCTAACCAAGCAGTCCTCTTTGCTCTTTTAAAACCAGGAGATACTATATTAAGTATGAATCTTTCTCATGGTGGTCATTTAAGTCATGGAAGTCCGGTTAACATCTCAGGCAAATGGTTTAATATTATTAATTATGGTGTAGATAAGAGTAATGAATTAATTGATTACAACCAAGTACAAGAACTAGCATTACAACATAAACCTAGGTTAATAATATGTGGTGGGAGTGCATATTCAAGAATTATTGATTTTAAAAAATTCAGAGAGATCTCAGATTCTATTAACGCCTATTTACTTGCTGATATTGCACATATAGCAGGATTAGTTGCAGTTGGTTTACATCATTCCCCAGTTAACCATGCACATTTTATTACAACTACAACACATAAAACCTTAAGAGGACCAAGAGGAGGAATGATACTTTGTAATAAAGAAAGGGCTAAAGATTCTGATAAGACCCTAGACAAATTAATAGATAGTGCTATTTTTCCTGGGATTCAGGGTGGTCCTTTAATGCATGTAATTGCTGCCAAGGCTGTTGCATTTAGAGAAGCACTGAAACCAGAATTCTTTGATTATCAATTACAGATATTAAAGAATTCAAAGACTCTTGCTAAATGGCTTCAATCATATAGTTTTAGATTAGTTTCTGGAGGTACAGAGAATCATCTAATGCTTTTAGATCTGACAAACAAAGACATTACAGGCAAGGATGCTCAAAATAGATTAGAAGAAGTAGATATAATCGTAAACAAAAATTTAATTCCTTACGATACAAAAAGTGCTACAATAACTAGTGGGATTAGAATAGGAGTTCCTGCTGTTACGACAAGGAGAATGAAAGAAGCAGATATGGTAAGTATTGCTAATTTTATTTATTCTATATTAATGAACAAAAGAGATAAAGAATTTGTTAGAAGTGATGTTAAAAAATTATGTGGGTATTTCCCAATATATAAAGAAGATAAAACATTAAGTTCAAAAATCAAAAATAAACTTGTTTCTCTCTTATTTCCTTCCTAATTTCTTAAAGAACCCATGAAGGGCAAATAATTCTCTTCTACTTAAAAACCCCTTTCCAATTAGTCTTTTCCAAACCTTTTTTTGTACTTCTTTTTTTGTTTCTGAAGGAAATTGCATTTTTTCTACCAGGATATTTATTTTACTTAATAATATTTCTTTTTCTTTACCAGAAGCATATGTTATTTTTTCATCAATAATATTCTTCTGATTTTTAGCCAGTTCATATAAAATAATTGCAGCTGCATGAGAGATATTCATTGCAGGATATTTTTCTGAAGTCGGTATAGTAACAATAAAATCACATTTTTCTATTTCCTTATTTTTTAACCCTGACTGTTCCCTTCCAAAAACTAGGGCTATTTTTTTATTTTTCTTTATAATGGAACTTAATTCATCGGGTTTAATTGGTGTTCTTAAAATATTATAATCTGTACTTAATAAAGAAGTAGTGCCAATAATATAATCAAAATTCATTTTAAATAATTCATTGAAATTATCAATTATTTTTGCTTTTTTTAGAATATCTTTAGCATGTTTAGCCATTGAAAGTGCGTTCTCATCAATTTTACATTTTGGATTAACAAGGATTAACTTATTAAAATTAAAATTCTTCATTACTCTAGATATTGATCCCACATTACCCGAATTAGTTGTTTCCACCAAAACTACATAAATCATAATAATTCTTCTTTACGAAAGGTATAAAAATTATTCTATATACCTTCTTTTTATGATTGTAGATGTTCATGCACATATGACTTATGAGGACTATAAAGAAGATATTGATGAGGTAATTAAAAGGGCTGAGAAAGAAGGTGTTGTTGTAATAATTAGTGCAGGAACTAATAATAAAAATAATATTGCTACATTAGAACTTGCTAAAAAATATAAAATAATAAAACCAGCATTAGGATTGTATCCTCTAGAAGCATTAGAGTTTTCTGAAAAAGAAATTGATTCTACATTAGATTTTATTAAGAAAAATAAAAAGAATATAATCGCAATTAGTGAAGTGGGATTAGATTATCATTCTATAACCGACCAAAATGAAAAACAGAAAAAATTATTTCAGAGAATAATAAAATTGGGTGAAGAAACAAAGTTGCCTTTAATAATCCATTCGAGAAAAGCTGAATTAGATGTAATTGAATTATTAGAAAAATCCAAATTGAAAAAAATAGTTATGCATTGTTTTGGAGGAAATTTAAAACTAGTAAAAAGAATAGAAAACAATGGTTGGTTTTTATCTATACCTACAAACATTGTATTTTCTAGCCATTTTCAAGCTATAGTAAATCAAACTTCAATTAGTAACATACTAACAGAAACAGATGCTCCCTACTTATCACCTGTTAAAGGAACAAGGAACGAACCTTCTTTCATTAAACATACAATCAAAAAAATTTCAGAGATAAAATCTTTAGACGCTAAAGAAGTAGAAAATATTATTTACATGAATTTTCAGAGATTATTTCTAGAAAAAATTTGAAAAGAGCAATATATTTAAACTAGTTCAACACATTTATAATAAATTAATAATCAAGAGGTGAAAATTTAGATGGCAAAGAAAAAAGCAAAGAAAAGATAAAACTTCAATTTTATTCTTTTATTTATCTTTATTTTTTTATTTTTTATAATACAGAGTTTTAATTCTATAAATGAATTATTTTTCCATCTGGACCAGGGTTAATTAAAACTGTTTCTCCTACTTTTTGCTTTATGTGGAAGTTCTCATGTAGATGACCACTAATATGTAAAATAGGCTTAACATCATCTATAAAATCTCTTATTGACTTACAACCAACATGACCAGAAAATGGAACTTCATCTAGTCTTGTATTAAACGGTGGTGCATGTGTAACGAGTATTATCTTTTGGTTTTTTTTAATTGTTTTCTTAAATCTTTTAGCAGCATTTACAAAGCCGTCATCTTCAAATGAAAATCCACCACCACCATAGCCAAAAAATACGTAATTATCTACCTCGTAGCTAGCATTATGTATAAATATTAAGTTACTATATTGTTTGCATTTTTCTTTTAGCTCTGTATCTGATTCATGATTACCATTTATCATCAATATTATCTTCTTTATCTTTGATAATCCTTTTAGAGCTTCATCTAGATCAGTGCTCCAATTTGACATATCTCCTGCACATACTGCTAAATCTACAAACTCAGATTTTTCTTTTATTTTCTTAATAGAACTCATACTTCCATGAACATCTGCAAACGCTAATACTTTCATTTTAGATTTGTTGTCAAGAAAGGTTTTTATATTTAACTATAGTAAGGAAAGAAGTTAAATTTATAAGTTATTTTGTATATTCTGTTACTATGGAAAAGATTTTAGAAGAAATCAAATTACTAAAAAAAGAATATCCTAATGCAAAATATTACCTAAACTTTAGTACTGTATTAGAACTTCTAGTGGCAGGTATTTTATCAGCTCAAGTAAGGGATGAAATTGTAAACTCTACAACACCTTTATTATTTAAAAAATATAAAAAAGCAAAAGATTATGCAGATTCTGATTTAAAAGATCTTACAAATGAAATTAAATCTATAACCTTTGCCAATAACAAAGCTAAGAATATTAAAGCTGCTTGTTCTATATTAGTTAAAGACTATAATAGCAAAGTACCAGATACAATAGAAGACTTAACTAAATTACCTGGAATTGGAAGAAAAACTGCAAATGTAATATTACAGAATGCTTTTAACAAGGTTTATGGAGTAGTTGTAGATACGCATGTTATAAGATTAACTCAAAGATTGGGTTGGACTAAGAATAAAGATCCCGATAAAATTGAAAAAGACCTGATGGATAAAATTCCAAAACAATACTGGAAGGAAATTCCTCATTTACTTAAAAATCATGGAAGAGCAGTATGTAAAGCACCTATCCCTTATTGTAGCAAATGTTTTTTAGATAAATTATGTCCTAAGATCAATGTTACAAAGAGGTTATAATGCCGATATTTGTAATACATAAACATAAAGCTAGAAATTTACATTATGATTTTCGACTAGAAAAAGATAACGTTCTTAAGAGTTGGGCTGTACCTAAAGAACCGCCAAGATCTACTAACGTAAAAAGATTAGCTGTGATGGTTGATGATCATGCATTAGAATATGCAAACTTTTCTGGGATAATACCCAAAGGAAATTATTGGGCTGGTAAGGTAGAAATTTGGGATAAGGGAACTTATGAAGAAATTGAATGGGGTAGTAAAAAAATAATAGTTGATTTAAAGGGAAAGAAATTGAATGGAATTTATTGTTTAATTCATTTTAAACCCAAAGAAAAAAATTGGCTTTTTTTAAGAAGAAATAACTATTTGATATGTTTTAAAAATTGTTTTAGAGGTAATGTATTCACAACATCTTTTTCTTCAGCCCATCCACGACGTGCTTGCGCTATTCCAAGTTCTAAAAATGGAAAATTTGTTTTACTATGAGCATCAGTATCTATACATAATTTTACCCCAGCTTTTACAGCTAATCTTATATGTTCATCTTTTAAATCAAGTCTATCTGGATAAGAATTTATTTCTAATATAATACCTAAAGACTTTGCAACATCTATTATTTTCTCTATATCTAAGTTATAAGGTTCTCTTTTTTGAATTACTCTTCCAGTAGGATGAAATAAAATATCAACGTGTTCATTTTCCATAGCATTAATTATTCTTTTTGTCATTTGTTCCCTAGACATGTTAAAATTAGAATGTACAGCTACACCGACAACATCAAGCTCTTTTAAGGTTTTATTATTAATATCAAGCCCACCATTCTTTAAAATATTTACCTCAGCACCTTTTAAGATAGTAATCCCACTAAGTTTCCTATTTATTTTATCAATTTCTTTACCTTGTTTTAATAATCTATATTCATTCAAACCATTCGTCATTGCTAAAGATTTAGTATGATCTGTAATCGCAACATAACTTAAACCATATTTTTTAGCAGCCAAGGCCATTTCCTCTATAGTATGCACCCCATCTGTCCAGTTTGTTTGGGTTTGTAAATCACCTTTCAAACTTTTATATGGTATTAAACTAGGTAATTTATTTTTCTTAGAAGCTTCAATTTCTCCTGTATTTTCCCTTAATTCGGGTTCTATATATCTTAATCCAAATGATTTATAGAGCTCTTCTTCTGTTCTACCTGCAACAAATTTATTTCCTTTAAATAAACCATATTCATTTAGTTTCAAACCTTTTTCTATTGCTATCCTTCTTAAAGCAACATTATGATCTTTACTGCCTGTAAAATAATTTAAAGCTGTTCCGTAACTTCTTTCTGGAACTACTCTTAAATCAGCATCCATTCCATTTTCTAATAGAACTGTTGATTTTGTTTTTCCCTTGCCAAAAACATTTATTACTTCAGGCATTTTTACAAAATAATCCATTACTTTTTCAGGATAATTAGAAATAACCAAGACATCAACATCCCTAATTGTTTCTTTTCTTCTTCTAAAAGAACCACCAACAATAGCTTTTTTAACATAAGGCAAAGAATTAATCCTTTTTTCCATATCTATAACTAAAGGCATAACATAACCTAAAATATATCTTCCTTTAACCTTTTTTAGGAAATCTAATCCCTTCAATATATTTTGTTCGCTTCTTTCACCAAATCCTTCTAAAATACTTATCCTTCCCTGTTTTGCAGCCTTTTCAAGATCTTCTAGACTTTTAATTTTTAATTTTTTATAAAGAACAAGTATTTTTTTTGGTCCTAATCCTTCTATTCTTCTGAGGTTATCTATATCAACTGGTATTTCTTTTTTAAGAGTTTCATAATATTTTAACCTATTTGTTTTAATTAATTCTTCTATTTTTTCTCCAATTCCTTTTCCAATACCTGGAAGTTCTTCTAGTGCTTTAATCCCGCCTTTTTTATATAAAATAGTTACATCATCCGGCAAGGATTCAATTGTTTGCGCTGCTTTTTCATAGGCCCTAACCTTAAATATCATTTCATCTTTCATTTCAAGGTAAATAGCAATATCATAAAGAATTTTAGCAATATCTTGATTTTTCATAGAATAATATTTTTAGATTAAACACTTATAAAGATTATTATAGGTAAAACAGAGAATATCTTAAAGAATATAAAAGCTTATAAATAAAGCATTAAAACCACATTTAAAAGGTTAAAGATATTTACAGGAATGTAATATGTCAGTAAACGAGATTGTTATTGGACTTGTAGGGGAAGGTAATGAAAGTGGGGTTGGTTCTGCAGGGAAAATATTAACCACAGCTGCAGCTCGTTCTGGTTTTAATGTTATAACATTTCGAGAATATCCTTCTAGAATCTGGGGCGGTCTAAATGCGTTTCAAGTTAGAATCTCAAAGAATCAAGTTTATTCTATTGGGGATCAATTAGATGTATTGGTTGCATTTGACAAAGAGAATTATAATCTTTATAGAAGATATCTAAGAGAAGATGGTGTAGCTATATTTGAAACCAAAGATAGTGAAAAAATAGGAAATAGACCAAAATATTCTTATCCAGTACCATTAGAAGAAATAGTTAAGGCTAGTGGTATACCACGTGAATTTATTCAAAAAAGCAGAAACATAGTATCACTGGGTGTCTTATCTAGTTTATTTAACATACCGTATGACCCAATTAAAGAAGAAATAGTAAAAAACTTTGGAAAGAAAGATAAACAAATTCTTGATGGAAATTTAACTGCATTAAAAAATGGTTTTGATTATGCAACAAAATTGAAGAAAGAAGATGAATTTAAATTTGATACAGAAAATCTTAATCCTACGGAAAGAATGGTAATTACAGGAAATGAAATGATTGGTTTAGCCTCAATCTTAGCTGGATTAGATTTCTTTGCTGGCTATCCAATAACACCTGCTTCTTCTATTCTTGAATATTTAGAAAGAAATCTTCCAAAATATAACTCAAAAGGCGTTGTAGTACAAGCTGAGGATGAAATTGCTTCTATAATTATGCTTGCTGGTGCTTCGTATACAGGAGCTAAAGCAATGACGTCTACCTCTGGTCCTGGTTTATCCTTAATGATGGAGGGTATAGGACAGGCATCAATGTTAGAGCTCCCAATATTAATAGTTGATTGTCAAAGAACAGGTCCAAGTACAGGAATGCCAACAAAAACAGCTCAAGGTGACTTAGGAATGTTGCTTAATGCCGGACATGGAGATACATCAAAAATAATATTAAATGTCGGTGATGTAGAAGATTGTTATTATCAAACCATTAGGGCATTAAATTATGCAGAAAAATATCAAATTCCAGTATTTCTTATGACTGAGTTAGCAATTTGTGATAGATTTGAAGCAATTAAATTACCAGAAACGGTTGAAATTGCAAAGAGAGCTCAGCCTTCAGAAAAGGACTTAGAAGAATATGAAAAATATAGAAAAGAGTGTGTAGAAAAAAACATTAAACCCCATCACTTTAAAAGATATAAACTAACTGAAGATTTTATTTCTCCTTTTTCTATTCCAGGTACAAGTGCAATTTCTTATGCAAATAGTGCTGAGCATGATGAAGAAGGTTATACTAGCGAATCGAGATCAAATGCTACAGCAATGGTTAATAAAAGATTCAAGAAACTAGTCCCATTAACAGGCAATGAAGACTTTAAATTTGTTTGTGATGGAAAGAATAAAAGTGCAATAATTGGGTGGTGTGGTAGTAAAGGTGCTATTACTGAAGCTTTTATTGAAACCGACAGGGATTTAGATTATTATTACCCATACCAATTATACCCCTTTAGCACTATACTAGCTAAGAAACTAAGATCATATGAACAAGTGATTGTTCCTGAATTAAATCATGAGGGTCAACTAGCTAGCTATCTTAGATCCATGGGCATTAATGCAATTTCATTTACCAAAACAGAAGGCTATCCATTTACAACTAAAGAAATAAAGGAAATAATTAATGAGGTTGCAAAATGAAACTTGATATTTTTAAAAGTACAAAAGACCCAATATGGTGCCCTGGATGTCTTGTCCCCGGAACAATTATTCATACTAACCCATCTACTAAAAAAATTGAAGAAATTAAGGTTGGGGATAAAGTTCTTGGTAGTGATGGAAAATATCACGATGTTACAGAGATTATGGTACATAGACATCAAGGTAAGGTATATAAAATAACTGCAAAATGCTTTGGGAATACAGTTCTTACAGGGGAACATCCAGTCTTAATATCAAGAAGAAAGTTAAAACACCGAGCAAATAAAGAATTTAATGCAGAATGGGTTGAAACTGAAGAACTTAAGGAAGGAGACTATTTGCTATACCCAATTTTAAAGGAGGAAGAAGATTTGGATGCCATAGAAATACCTATAAAGAAAAAGTTTATGGATAGAAAGAGTAAAAATTTACCAGAAAAAATAACACTAAATGCAGACTTCCTAAAATTAGTTGGATATTACATCTCGGAAGGACATGTGCATAACAGGGAAGTGGTATTTAGTTTTAATATAAACGAAACTGAATACGTTGAAGATATTAAAAATATTTGTAAGAGGATATTTAATTTAAATATTACAACTAGAAAAACACCAGAAAAAAACTTAATTAATTGTTATATTAATTCATCAAGGATAGCACCAACATTTAAAATTTGGTTTGGATCTGGAGCTTATAATAAAAAGATTCCTAAATTTATAATGTTATTACCACCAGAAAATCAAAAGAACTTATTAATTGGATTATGGCGGGGAGATGGTTGGGTAGATAGTAAAGGAAAAAGAGCAAACTATAAAACAATTTCTCCCATTTTAAAAGAACAGATTAAACAGCTACTTTTAAGACAACAAATAGTGCCAACAATATCAATAAATAGAGCATACGATATCCATAAAGAATCCTATTCTATTCAAATAGTAAGCCGCAAAGATATAAAAAAATTATTAGAGATACTAAAAATAAATATTAAGGAGCGTGAAGTAAAAAACAAAAAATTACCAATTAGAATAGATAATAATTATGTATATCTCCCAATAAGAAAAATAGAGGAATTTGATTACGATGGTTTAGTCCATAATTTAGGGGTTGGAGATGTAAATTCCTTCGTAAGTCAAAATGCAATACTACACAATTGTGGAGATTTCAGTATACATAATGCAGTATTAAGGGCATTAGCTGCAAAAGAATTGAACCCAAAAAATGTTGTCTTGGTTGCCGGAATTGGTTGTTCTGGTCAAATGGGGGCATATGTAAGCGTAAATAGTTTTCATACAATCCACGGAAGAGTATTACCAACAGCTCAAGCAATAAAATATTCAAATCCAAAATTAACTGTTATCGGTGCTGGTGGGGATGGTGATGGACTAGGAATTGGTGGGGGTCATATTTCTCATACAGCCAGAAGAAATCCAGATATAACCTATATTTTAATGGATAACTCAACTTATGGTTTAACTAAAGGTCAAGCTTCTCCAACTTCTTTATGTGATCAGAAAACATCAACAACACCACATGGTAGTTTTGAAGATAATTTAAACCCTATTGCAATGTATCTTGCTTATGACGTATCATTTATAGCGCAAGCATATTCAAATGATGTGCCACATTTAGCTGATTTAATAGTACAAGCAATTGATCATCCTGGTTTTGCAATAGTTCATATAAGAGATCCATGTCCAACATATAATAAATTAATGACAAAGGAATTCTTAAAGGAAAGAATAGTTAAGGGTGAATATGATCCTAGCAATAAATTAAAGGCAATGGAACTAGCTTTAGATTCTGAAAAAATACATATAGGAGTTTTATATAAAACATTTAAACCAACAACTGAACAAAGATTAGAAAAGATTAGAGAAAAAGCTGGTAAAAAAGATTTAACAGAGATATTTGATGAGTTTAAAGTTTAATTAATAAATATTATAAATACTATATTATTTTTAAGGCCTATGAAAAAAAGAATAATAATATATTGTGTATTCTTGATTGCTTTAATATTTATTCTTGGATGTTCGCAAAAATCACAAGTAAAGGAAGTAGTTGCTAAAGATACAACAGATGCAACCAAACCTACTGAAGATGTCAAAGAGATATTTGTAACTGCAAAACAATTTGAGTTTACACCAAACCCAATTAAGGTTAAGAAAGGTGATAAAGTAATATTGCATGTTAAAAGTATTGATGTAACCCATGGCTTCCAGATTCCAGAATATGATATTAATAAACCAATAAAGCCGGGAGAAACTGTTGACATAGAATTTATTGCAGATAAACCTGGAACATTTACAGTTTACTGTTCTATATTCTGTGGTGAAGGTCATCCTAGAATGAGAGGACAACTGATTGTAGAATGAAAGTTGAAGTAAATAATAAAGCACCATCGTTTTTAGAGGGTTTATTTTTTGATTTTGATATAAGAACCCAACCTTTTGATCTAAGAGAAGTTATTGATACTTGTAAAGAATATTTTGATAAGGCAGTAATAAATTATTTTTCTAAAGAAAGAACAGAATATTTAGGTGAAGGAATAGGTTCCTATGATATTACCACATCATATATATTAATAAAGTTCTTTAGAGAAAACAAACATGTAAAAACACTTAGAATAAAAGAAAGTGCCCCTATTGATAGAACAGATTCTTATGTTCGTTTATTAAAAGCTAATCTAGAAAAAATAGACTTATCTAAGCGTTGATTCAAGGCAACCTAGAAAACTTTTTATTACCAATAGTATCTTTATTGGTATTAATATGAAACTATTTAACCTAATGATAATATCCATTATAATTTTCTTAGTTGGATGTACCTATCTTGGTAAAGTTGAAAAACCCAAATCTGAGTCCATATCCATTTTAAATCCACCAATAATTAAATTCAATAAAAATTTTAGTCAGCTATTAACAGATTACCTTACATTAAACTTTACAGATTGTGGAAAAGTAGTTTTTAGTCATTTTAGAAACAATGAAGGTAATTCACAAAATACTAGTTATTGTATAAGGGAAGCTTTTAAATCATGTAAACCAGCAAAGGCGTTTTATTTTGCAGATACAGAAGAAAAATACAGGACTGCATCTTTTTTAAGTGTTTATCCAGAAGTCTTTGGTGGGTGTAAAATGGCAAATCATTACATTAGTGAGGACAGTAAAGGATACAAAGGAGAATTTTATATGTACTGTCATAAGATTAATATTCAGTTACCTGATGAATATTTATGCTTGGATAATGGAAAAGATGTTCAACCCGTTCTATAAATAAATTATTAAATTAAAAGATATGCTTATCATGAACAGAACTATACTCATGAAGTTCAGAATCATTAAACCATAATTTAAGTTCTCTTTCAGCATCATTTTTGTCAGCAGAAGCATGAATTACATTTTTAACAACACATTTTTTATCATCACAATATTCATAACTTACATGTGAAAAATCTCCCCTTATAGTTCCAGGTAATGCTTTTTTAGGTTCTGTATCTCCAACAATTTTTCTAACATTTTCTATGGAATTTACACCTTCAACAGCTATAGCTACTACCGGCCCAGAGGTTATGAAATCAATATTAAATTTCCTAACATGTTCGCCTCTTCTTATTGCTAAATCCTCTGTATAATGCTTCTTTGCAAAACTATCATCAATAAAATTCATCTTAATACCGATTATTTTCAAACCCCTTTGCTCAAACCTTTTAATTATCTCGCCAATCAAACCTCTTTCAACACCATCTGGTTTAATTAAAACTAAGGTTCTTTCAATCATTTCTGCCCTTTTTCATAGAATTTAGTCCACTTATGTTTTCTAGGCAATCTTTCTAACTTAAACATATTTTTTTCACATTTATTATTATCAAAATAGAAAATCCTACCATCATTCTTAACGTATATCTTTCCTGTTCCCTTTTCTATAGGTTTACCACAAAAACTACAGTTTACCATTTTTAACCTGAAGAAGTCCTTGAACTTCCCGTATTTAATTTTCTTGCTTCTATTTCAGTTTCACGAAGCATTAAAACATCCTTAATCCTTATAGGACCTTTAACATTCCTTCTTAAAATCTTATTCCTATCTGGACCTTCAAGAATTCTACACCTTACCTGCATACCCTCTCCCCTAGTACCTGTTTTACCAATTAATTCTTCAACAACTGCAGGATAAGCATTACTAAACATAGACCTAGCAACTGATCTTTCTTCAGGGCCTTGATCTGACCTTGGTCTTGCTTTTATATCCTTAACCATATTACTTTAGTGATGCAACAATTTCCTTAACTAGGTTTTTAGCTTCGCCTTCCTGTATTATTGCTACTGCAGAGGTTGGCCTTTCTAAACCAGCTGCTGTTCCTAGCTCATCCTTGCTTGATATCTCAACATAAGGTATATCTTTTTCTTTACATAAGGGTGCTAAATGCATTATTATCTCTTTTGGATTTACATCTTTTGCAACAACAACCAGGCTAACAATACCACGTTCAACACTCTTGGTTACCTCATTAGTACCTTTCTTAAGTTTGCCTGTGGTTTTTGCTATTTCAATAGCCTCAAAAACCTTCTCATTTAGTTCTTTAGATAATTCCATTCTAAATCTCCTTTCGTCATTGATTTTCTAACTATTTCAAGAAGTGGGGGCTTTTTAAACCTTTTGGAATAATTTTATATAAAAGCAATAAGTATCACTTGGTCATGCAATTTAATTGGAAGAGGTGTGTTACAATAAGTCTTTTAAGTTGTGCTCTTATTGCAGTTCCAGCAGGCATTGCTTATTCTATAAAAGAAATTACTGATATTAAAAAAGAAAGAAGAAAGGAACTAGAAACCATACTTTTGGAGGCCAAGGCAGAACTTAAGAGCAATAGTGAGATAAATTTAAGATATAACCTTGAAGAATTATTTGACAAGATAAATACAACAAATTTTCCATTTGATAGTGTTGATGAATTTCTTGAAAATATAGGTATTCCTGCATACTCTAGTAAAATACCAAAAATTGTTTTTGAAAGGTTTGAGGATAGTGATGTAAGTGGTCGTTATAAAGATGGGATTATATTTGCAAATCCTGAAGTAGTTCTGTCAAATATAAAAGAAGGCATAATACACGAATATGTTCATAGCAAGGGAAAATTTGAAAATAATATAATTAATGAAGGTTTTGTACAATACCTAACTATGACTTATCTTGGAACATCTATAAGAAGTTATAGTGCTGAGGTATATTTAATTAACAACCTTGCTTATGTACTTGGTAATTTAAAAAACCCAAAATCTTCAAGCAAAAAAGATTCTGCCTTGGTAAAAGAAGGTATTAAAATAATAGCTAAAGCCTTTAGTAATAATTCTTTAAAAGAAATTGAAGAGGTTTTGTCTTTAAATAATAATTCTAAAAAATTAATAGAATCTTCTTTTAAAAAAGATGAATTAGATATGTTAAGATTTTTCTTTAATATGGAAGGTTTTCTAAAAAATAAAGGATTACAGCTAAAAGATATAAAACAATTTGATATTGATGCTTCAGTTTTTGACTATTTTGATATTGATTTACCTAATGAAAATATAAAAGTCAATAGGAAAAAAATGATACAAGAAAAGAGAATAAAGGCAATAAATGAACTTGAATTATTGGTAGCAAAAAATCCTGAATTTGAAAGTTCTTTACATTTCAGAATAGCATTAGGTAATCTTTATCTTAAAGAGAATGATTATGAAAAAACAGTAAAGTATCTTGAAGAAGTTATTGAAAATAAACATAATATTAAAACAAACTACTCTAATGATGTCTTAAGATTAAATCTTGGTTTTGCTTACCAAAAGATTAAACAGCCGCAAAAAGCCATTGAAAACTATAAAAAGATTGTATTGAAAAGCAAGCACAGCTTTATGATTGTAAAGGCAAACTATCTTATTGCACAAACTTTTCTAGAAAACAATAACACCGATGAAGCTATTAAAACCTATAAAGCCATTAAAAATTTTAAACCATTTAATGAAGAGAAATTTGTTACAGATTACATTATTAAGGCTTATTATGATTTGGGGGATATTTATTTTAGAAAGAAAGATTTTGAAAGTGCATTAAAAGAGTTTTCAACACTCATAGACTTATATCCGAATTCTATTGAAGCTAGTGATGCTATTTTTAAAAAGGCAGAGATATATGAAGAATTAGAGGATGTTGATAATGCAATGACTAACTATGAAATATTGATTAATGGACGGCCTAAACTCCATATTTCTTCGCTTGCAAGGCTCAGGGTCGCAGAAATACTTATAGAAAATAATGAGCATGATAAAGCTGTAAGTTATCTTACTGATGTTTTTAATTATCACCAAAATACCCAAGAATCCGCAGAAGCACTTAGGCTATTGGAGCTGATTAATCTACCACCTTAAAAATATTTGAAAAGCTCTCATAAGGATTTTTATTCCCCATTTGAACATACTTTTTAATGCACCCTATTCTTCTCTTAATCTCACTTTCTGCAAACTCTTTAAGTTTTATATTTAAATTACTTAATTCAGAGAGATAAGTTTTAGCTTCAAGTTCTGAATATAGAGAAGTTTTTTTATACTCTATTCTTTTTCTACAAATTTCATTAAATATTTCTTCGTATGTTTCCCCAAAATAATAAAATTCTTGAACTGTTTGGCTAAAACTAGATACAGGAATTACATCCTTTCCTTGATTCCAATAGTTCCCTAAAATAGTTAAGTCAATATCTTTCATATTTTGATTTGGTATATACATTCTATTTAATACTGATAGAACACTTGCTGTTTTATACTCAACACCACCAATTATTACAGAAGAACCAACTTCATCGCTACTCTTACCCCTGCTCCAAGGAGCACCGGTTATACCAAAATCATTTCTTACTGGTAGATTCAATATTAATGACATAGTATTAATTGCTAATGCAAAACCAGCACTTGGTCCACTCCCCTTATAGTGTGCTGTTAAAAATTGATGACTTATAACGTAGTCATCTAAATATTCTCCTATTAACTTATAGACATTTACATCAGCAGATATCGATTGTAGGTAATTCAAAATTAATGAAAACGCTTCAATTGCGGAATGCTTTGTATCTATGGAATCCTTAACATCTCCTTGAATATTTTCAGATGATATTCCAGTTACTATAATTTTATCAGCTCTGTTTTTATCACAAATTAAATTACTTGAAATAGGAACTAAGCCACCTGCACCCGATTCAGAATATGCAGCACCCATTACAAATCCAATTTGGGGTTCTTTGGAAATCTGAGATTCGAGGAAATCATCTAAAATAATCTTTCCAGACTTAAGTGGATTTTTCTTCATAGAGTCTCTTGCCTTAATAGCATGCATAACTGTTATAGGATAGCTATTTTCTTCAGCTATACTAGAAATGTTTTTATAAATAATATCAGCATGTTTAACTAATTCTGTTAAAGAAGATTTTGAAAGGTTTATTACTGCTTCATTTACTTTTAATGATTCCATAATATTAATTAGAGTATTATAATTCAATATGGCAAATTTTTGAAATTCTTCAAGTCCTTTAATTTCTTTTAAGTTCTTTATAGTTTGAAGTTCAGAGCATCTTAAATCTTTTATTTTCTCTGCAAAGGAAACAAAATCAGCCGGGGTATTGCATAATTTCTTTGCAATAGTATATATTTTTTCGTAATTTAATTCTTGCTCTCTTGGGATGTTATTTAATACCCTTTTAATAATAGCATAAATATCACTCTCTTTAAGATATCCCCTTACATCCAAAACAGCCAATCTTTTAGATCTGATTACTGCTGAGTCAATCATCCTTAATTGATTTGTTGTTAAAACTGTAAATACATTATACAGGGGATCATCGCCATCTAAGATATTAAGGAATTTATTCGTTAACATATCTTCTATACTTCCTTTTCTTACCTTAGCTACCTCATCCCCCTCATCAATAAAAACCATTGTAGGAGAAACCATTTTTGCTATATTATAAGCTTCAGCTAATTTTTCAATAGGGCCGTTAATTGGATCTGTACTATCATGAAGATGCTCTTTTTTGATTACAATATCAGAAACATCCTTATTCTGTGATAAATAAACCCTAACTAAAAATGTCTTTCCGCTACCCGGTGGACCTGCAAGAATAACTCCTTTATCATTTGTACTATTATTTACCAAGCAATTATTTACCATTGTTGCAAAATCATTCTTTATATCGCCACTATAGTCTTCCCACTCTAAAGAACGATCCATCTTGTTATAGCATTTTTTAAAGATTTCAGGATGAGTAGCCCTTGCAACGTTTATGAAAGAATCTCTTAAAAGAATATGATTATTTAAATATTCCAATTTTAAATCACCTTTTATTTGTATTATTGAACCAATTAATTTTCTTACATAGGCTGGTGTTATTTCTATACCTTTTGAATTAAAGATATGCATTATTTTCTCTGAAATTAACCCGTAAGCTTCATCCTTTATTCTAATATCATTTTTCATCGTCTCAATTTTAATAATGTTCTCTAAATTCTTTTTATTCTTCCAAATCTTATTCATATCAATTATTTTACCTGCTTCATCAAATTCTCTCCATATATCCTCAGAAAATTCTTCTGCCTTTCTACTCATTGCAATTAAGAAACAATTTCTTTTTCCAGCCCGAATTTCATTAAATGTCTTCTTAATTGTGGCTGATAAATTTTCCTGATGTTGCTCGGTTCCAGAACCTCTACTGCTGGTTTTGCCAAAGAAACCGTGCGCTTCATCTATTATTGCTATAGTATTATCAGTGGAAGAACCTATTGCTTTTTCCCAACGGGCTCCCATTTCCCCATACCAGGCTGTGTGAACATCAGTAGCGTGAATTTCTGCTATAATTATTTTTATATTATCAATTTTCTGCGGTTCTTCTTCATTTCCTTCTTTTTCTTTTTGTTCTCTTTCAAGTATCTCTGAAATTTTCTTTCTATATATCACACGAAACGGCCAATGTTTAGAAGTTCTTTCAGCCCACCTGATTTCTTTTTCTTTTTTAATTTTAGCAGCTTTTTCCGGATCAATTAATTCTGGTGCAAATCTTGCCAAGAATGGACTTTCTTCATACATATCTTTTAATTCTTCTTTTATCTCTTCAAATAATTTAATCTCATCCTTACAAAGAACTTTATCAACTATACCATGAACTGTCTCAGTTTTACCAGAACCTGTAGGGCCTATTAATAATACAAATGGCTTTTTCGGGATATCTTGATTTGTGGTAAATTCTTTACTTATATGTGCCTTAAAAATTCCTTCAAATAATTCTTTTAACTCTTCTGGAACATAAACATCATTTATTTCTTTTTCTAATAAATATTGTAAATATTTATATTCATCACCTTGCAAATCTTCATCAAATATACTATTCCATGCCTCATTAGGATCCCATTTACCAGTAATTTCATATCTTTTGACCTTCTTTTCAAAAATTTCTTTATTATTTAAATACTTAAAATCTTGTTTTGATTTATCTGTTAAATTAATATTAGGCTTATTAGAACTTGCATAACCATTTACTCTTTTCAATAAATAATCCTTTTCATAAAAAGAATAACCTTTTACTAATTCATCTAACTTATCTTTTCTAGCCTTATTAATATTTAATTCAATTATGTTTCTAGTCTGCTTAACATTCATGTGGTTTTAGCCACTTAATTTTTTCTTTTTATATATCCGTTATTAATTTTTAATTAAATCTTCTAATCCCTTTAGTTTTTTTGAAATATCGTCCCTATAATTTTTACCAAAACTTATTACTGGTTTATTTTCGCCTTCAGTTATAATCCATGTAGTGTCTGCTGGTCTCTTTACTATTGTATCCCATTTTATTAGATTATTAATATAATTAAGTAGTGCTACCTTCTCTTCACTAGTTTGTGGATCAACTACCTCCATAAGTTTACTATAACGATTAACCTCTGCTTCAGTAAGTTTATTTATCCCTTCGACTTTTTTTTCTACTGCAGCTAATCTTCCTTCCTCATCAGCTACTATTTTTTGCTTTTCTGCATTAGCCTCTACAACTTTGTCAATGAGGGTTGCTTTAAGTATATTGAAAGAACCAATTTTAATTCCAAACTCTTTTTCAATACTGGAAGCCTTTAATAATTTATCAATTGTGTTTGCTACCGTATCACTTTTATGTAACAAGTCAATTGGTTCTGATTGTCTAAGTTGATAACCTATTATAGAATCTAATTTATTTTGTAACATCCTTTTACTATCAACATTCAATACAATATATTTGTATAAATCAGTAACCTGCATAAAAGTTACAGCTGAAGCATTAAGAATATAATCTCCCTTGGCAATAATTGGGTGTGGTTCTTCTTTACCATCAAGATAGACTTGTTGCATAAATATTTTAATTGGACCATCTAAACCAGTTACTACTGGAACTCTAAAATACCAGCCCTCTTTTATTATTGGAACTCTTCTTCCAGATCTTTCAGTCAAAATGTAACCTTCGCCATTTCTAACTTGGTAAATGTAATTCTCATATAAACCAACACTAGTAGCTAATGTTGTAGTTAATAAGGAATAAATAAAAATCTTTAATTTATTATCCCAAAGATGGCCAAAAATCTTTCCCGGAATTTTTTTTAAAGCTGTAAAACCTAAACCCAAAAGTTATCACACTCCCATTAAAGTATATTATTAAATATCTATTTAAAACTTTTGTAACTAATTATGAGTATACCAAAATACAAGTTTATCCTTGGATTTTGAATCTAATTTACAGAAAGCAAATCTTTCAAATTGTATGATTTCATTTAGCTTAACATTTCTTACAGTTGATTCAGCTAATCCTTTTTTAATAACACCATTTTCCATTATAATTTCCACTTTAACTAAATCATCAGAAACAGGAAGCCAATGAATCATTTTTGCATTTAAATTTTCATCAACTTCATTAGATAAATATTCATCATTTTTAAAATTAAACAAGTGCATAAACCTATACGCCTTTCCAAGCTCTAAATCTTCTTGTATATAAAATTCATTAGCTGTTTTAAATTTTCTAGAACCTCTTTTTTTATCATCTGGGTGTAAAAGTATTTCTGTAGACATTTTAGGAGCATTTTTAATAAGCACTTTTTTAGGATTTTCAATAAAAAAATATCTATTTGCAATCTTATCAACAATTTTTCTATTTTCTGAATATAAAATTGATACTGGAACAGTTACTTCATTTTGATTTAATCCAAAGCTTAAGCAGAAACTTCTTATTGCCTCTGGTCTAAATCCCCTCCTTCTTAAAGACTGTAAACTCCAGGTTCTTGGATCATCCCATCCAGAATAAACTCCTTCCTTTACTTCCTTGCTTGACTTAGACTTGCTTAATTTAATACCCTCTATCTGCAATAAACCAGTATGTAATAAAACAGGGCTTTTCCATTTTAATATATTCCAGATAAGTTCCTCCATCTCAGACTCCATCATTAATTCTTTTCCTCTGATAACATGGGTAATTCCTAATAAATGATCATCTATTGCCCAGGAAAACTCCAATAATGGCCAGACAGAATATTTCTGTCCTGTTCTTGGATGTGGTCTTTCAGATATTCTAAATAAAACCCTGTCCCTAAAGGCTGGATTAGGATGCTGCATGCTGGTTTTAATCCTTAAAACAGCCTCTCCTTCCTTATATTTTTTAGCTAACATTAACTTCCAATCTTTAAGATTAGATTTAACATCTTTAGATCTGCAAGAACATTCTAGACATTTTAGCCTGTTTTCTCTTAATTTCTCTGCAATACAACCACATACATATGCCTTTCCTAATTTAATAAGCTCTTCTGCATATTTATAATAGAATTTTAATCTATCTGATTTGTAAATAATCTTTTTATCGAAATCAACATCAAGCCATTTTAAACCATCCGGGATTAAATTATAAGCCTCTTTTACTATTGCCTTTTCCTCAGAACCAATAGTATCGTCAATAACAAGGAATAATTTACCTTTGTATTTTTTTGCATATTCATCATTAATTACATAAGCTCTTGCATTACCGAGGTGTAAAGGACCGCTTGGAAATGGTGCAAGCCTCATTACAACCTTACTTTTAACATTAGGCAAATCTTGTAGCTTTCTTTCTTCTTCATGTTTCTTTTCAAGCAATTCTGGCGCTAATTTCTCTAATCTTTTCTTTTGCTCATCGAAACTTAGTTTATTTACCTCATTTACTATAGAAACTATTTCCTTTGAAAGCTCTTTAATTTTATCCTTTAAAGTAGAATTTTCACTTATGACTTTTCCTATAATAGCACCAACATTAGCTTTACCATTATATTTTACTGCATTTTGAAGGGCATATTTTAGTATTAGTTCTTTATTTGACATACAACCATAAAAAAATCATTAGTATAAATACCTAACTGATTAATCCAGATATACTAGAAAAATTTATATACCATTATGAAGTACTAATTATATGGGCAATAGTGATTTAATTGAACAAGACCCAGTAACTTTTAAAAAGATTCAAGAAGATATAGCGTTGGTGGAAAAACTTCATGAAAAATCAGGGGATTTAATTAACTGGTATGATGGCTTACTCCCAGAATATGAAAGGCAAATAAAAACTGGTAAGATCTGGGACAAAAAGGTACTTGCACTTGAATGTCTTAATGAAGCTTGTGGATATGTTAAAGAAGCTGATTTAATTACAAGAAAATTAATTTCTTTTTATAGGGGAGTAAAGCAAAAAGTACCACCTTACCTATATGAGATTTCTGATAAAATAAATGATAACTTAAATGAATTACATGATAAGAAAGAAACTTTAATATTCTGTCTGGAGTGTGTAAGTGATGGAGAAAGAAAAGAGTTAAGGGAAAAATCATGGATATTAAATTCAATTAAACTTACAGAATTCAATGGAAGTCCGGCATCATTATTAGTAGAAGTAATGAGCGATGTAATTCAAGCTAAAAGAGAAGGAAAACTTACAAAAGATTTAGAAAATAAGCTTATTGGATATGGTAAAATGATAAATGAAATAAATAAGAAAAATACTTTTAACCCATTTGAATTTCTAAATGATATCGATTCAGGCAAATATGATTAATATTTTAAACCAATATAAAATTCTTAATTCCAAAGAGATAAAAGAAATAATTAAGATAATTGAAGAGCATTATGGAATAAAAAATCTTAAGCTTGATTATGGTTTTTTAAAAAATAATCAAAACAGACTATTTTTAGTAGATAGAGATTTTTCCAATATAGACCTTAAGGATCTTAGGATTAATTCTATAGGACTTTATTTTGGAGAAAATAGAAATGATACGATGAGATTAAGTATAGAAGGTTCGCAGATTATAGGTAAATTTGCTACTAAAAATATAGCTGAAATAAATGAAACAGAATTAAATGATTGGGTAACTGGTAAGGATATTGTTTATGGTGAAGCTAATTTAGATGGATTTATTTTAATAAAAAACAATGACAATTTCTTAGGTTGTGGTAGGTATAAAGATGGAATAATATTCAACTATATTTCAAAGGATAGGAGAATTAAGGCTCTTACCAGTCTTGCAGATATAGAGTAAGGGACAATTTTTACATTCTGGTTGCTTTTTACAATGCCGCTTTCCTAATTCAACTAACAAAGCATGATACTGGTTAAATAATTTTGTATCTAATGGTAAATTTTTCATAAAGAATAACTGCAGTTTGTCATAATCTTCTTCTTCATGGCCTAATCTTGAAAAAATTCTTTTTGTGTATGAATCAATAACAAACATTGGTTTATTTGCTGCATATAAAATAATAGAATCCGCTGTTTCTTTACCTATTCCGTTTATACTTAATAACTTATTTCTTAATTCTTTAATATTTAAGCTAAATAAATAATCTAAACTCCCGTTAAACTCTTTAAATAAAAACTCGATAAAGTTTTTTATCTTCTTTGCTTTTTGATTATAATAACCACTCGATCTAATTAATTGTGCCAACTCTTCTATATCTATATCTTTTATTTTTTTAGTATCAATTAGGTTATTATTTTTAAGGCTTAAGATTGACTTTTCAACATTTTTCCAGTTTGTCGACTGGGTTAATATTGCACCCAAGCAGATCTCTAATGCTTCCTCAATATTCCTTGGTGCATTTAAACAATAGGCAAATGTGCTAGAAACTTTATCTGCTATAGGCCACCAACCTTGAGATTTGAAGTGGCCATCTAATATTTCATAAATCTTTTCTAGATCTATCATTTTCTTTATCAAAATAAATATTTGCTCCTTTACACTCCTTTCTTAAACCTATTTTACCTTCTTTAACTAGTACCATCAAAACTTTATTTAATTGTGAATGTGGTTTCCTACCAACTTTACTTGCAATCTTAACCATTTTCATCTCCTTATTTTTTCCTAATAAATTTAATATAATATTTGTAAGTTCCTCCTTTGAATAATGAGTTAACTTATACGAATTTATTGCTTCCATCAAAAGCTGTTTTTTCTTTGGATGGTTAAACCCTATCTTTTTATAATATACTGTTAAATTCTTTTTATTAGAAATTATAATTCTAAATTGACTGCGATTTTTTTTATTTTTATAATAAGTGTGTCTCTTAACTTCACCCGCCATTACACCAATTTCCTTTAAAAGAGCTTTCAAAGAAGATATCAGATTTTTATTTGCCATTTTAATTTCAATTTTATGCTCTTTAACACGTACGCTTGCTTCGTCATCAAATACTGCTTTTATAAAATAAGCTTTAAGTTTTTTATTAGTTTTTAATACAACACTAGGAACATGCTTATTTTTATTACTCATATCGCCAAAAATAAACCATAACATTAGTCCAATAATAGAACTATAGCTTACTGAAAATATATCGTTTATATACTGTTCATTTGGTTTAGCTTTAAATAAACTATACATACTTTTTTTAAAATCGTCAATCAAAATATTCTCTTTATTAGCATAGTAAACTACATACCTACCTTTCTTATCGATGGCACTCAATCCTCCGTCTCCACACAAATGACCAGCAACCTTACATAACTCGATGGACACTTTATTCGGAATAGTGTGTTGTCCTGAATTAACTTCCTCTCTATGATTTGAGTTGACATTCTTATTCATAATTATTTCCTCCCTTTGTCTAGGAAAGCCTGATAGGGTGTTCTTAAATGACCATTTTCCAGGCTCATGTGTGGTCTTTTATGATTATAGAACTCA
>Ga0209515_10002644_pt1 | contig 27133 bp, 28 predicted proteins | sample Subgroupgradi54m_FD_187454 | JGI IMG/M metagenome (GOLD analysis project Ga0209515, IMG submission 187454) | Subsurface groundwater microbial communities from S. Glens Falls, New York, USA - GMW60B uncontaminated upgradient, 5.4 m (SPAdes)... ... | reverse complement strand
CCCCCAGAGGAGTTCGCGGCGAAAAATCAAGCGGCGGGGACGACAAAACCAACCCAAGGACTTAACCTCTCAGTGGCCTAAAAGAAGGGGGAAGGTCAGCGTATCTAAAATCTGGATGGCACTCTATACTGAACCCATTTCCTAACAGTATCTGTTTCCTTCCTGGGATACGCCCTGCTTCTTGAAACGCTTCTTCAAAATCGAGGAGTTTCAATTGACCGCCACTGTGATCTGTGTCATGCACCATCCATCTCTTTTGACTCCTGCTGTAACGTAAATTCTCTAGGGATCTGCTCGATCGGTTCGATTGCTTGAATAATTAGGTACCGTTTCCAGAAGTTGTTTGGTTATATACAGACAATATTCTACTATCATAACTGAAGAACGCTAGAGAAAAATAATGGACTAGGCGGACGTGAGGGTGATGAGGAGGGCGCCGAGGAGCATCAGGACGGTGCCCAGGACCCGCCTGGCGGAAGGAGGCCTCGCGGAACACCAGCCCGCCGTAGAGGACACTGACCAGCAAACTGAGCCGCTTGGTCGAAATGAAGTAGGCGACCGGCGCCGACTGGATGGCGATGCAGTGCGTGAGAAAAGAGCCGGCGGTGAGCAGGCCGCTGAGCTGATATAGAGGAACGGAAAGGCCAGCGGGCTGGAAAGCTCATGCTGGGGGGATGACCAAATTACTTCAAACCTCTCTGTTGTGCTAACCTATCTACGGCCATGAACCAAAACTTTGGCACGTGGAATGTCCTGCGCCCATTGTCCTGGTGGGACGCGCTCACTGTTTTGGCCGTACTTCTTCTGGCAGGCTTTATTGCATTTATCTTCCGGCGGATGGCTCGCCGTCTCGCAGAAAAAGCACCCTCCCGCCTGCGTCTTTCCATCCTGCGCATTATCCCGATGACCCGCTTTGTGATCGGGATCATCGCCGTTGTGATCATCGTACCGATCGTGGTAGAGCCGACATTCCAGGATATTGTGGCGCTGATGGTGAGCATCGGCCTGGCATTGGCCTTCGCGCTCAAGGATTATGTCAGCAGCCTGCTGGCGGGACTGGCAACGGTGCTGGAGAATACTTACCAGCCGGGAGATTGGATCGAGGTAGACGGCGCTTACGGAGAAGTAAAATCCATCGAAGCGCGGGCCGTGCGGATCGTGACTCCTGACGATACCGAGGTGATCATTCCCCACCTGCGCCTGTGGACGTCCAGCATCTTCAATGCCACCAGCGGCAAGCGCAGTTTATTGTGTGTCGCTGATTTCTATCTGCACCCGGACCATGACGCGCTTGCTGCGAGCCGTCGCCTCAAGGAAATCGCCGAAATCAGCACTTTCCGCCAGCCGAATTCCCCTGTGACCGTGATCGTGCTCGAGAAGCCCTGGGCCACGCATTACCGCCTGAAGGCTTATGTGAACGAAAGCCGCGAGCAGTTTCTATTTCTTACGGATTTGACGATTCGCGGCAAAGAGGCAATTCGCGCCCTGGGCATTCGCTTCGCCCAGGTCCCCTACGCCGAAACAAAGTAATCGAAGGCGTTCAGACAAACTGGACCTTGAGTTCCTTCCCCAGGGCGTGGGCCAGCTTGATGAGTGTCCGCAAAGAATAACTGGCGTTGTGGGGATCTTCCAGGCGGGAAACGGTCTGCTGGCTGGTATGCAAAAGCTGGGCCAGCTTCTTTTGGGAAATCTTCCGTCGAGTTCTCAAACGGGCAATCTGGATGGCCACCTGGGCATAGACCCCTTCCTCCTCGTAGCCCTTGCGGAACTCGTCATCTTTAAGCTGCTCTTTGAGATAATCTTGAAACTTCCGCACACCTTTCACAAGTGAGATCTTACACTATTATTAGTGTATAGTCTAGGATCAGCAAAATTCCAATAAGAACTATGGGGAGGGGGTCCTGAGGATGCTGCGGAGACCCCTAATTATAAGAGTAATATAACAACCTGTTTGATTAGAATGGGTTACGACTTTTCTTATATTACGCGTAATATAAGAAAGACCGAGGGTAGAACCTGTTTTGTTGTAATCCCATCTGGTACCATTTCTAAAAGTGCCGGGTTTATCGGTCTAGTTTGGCATCTATTTCGGTCAAGCGATAAAGGGCGATTTCGTGGCCAAGCTCGGTGGATTGCCACGGCCAGTCTTCGTGAGTGAGGTCGCTCATCTGTTTGGCCGTCCAAGATTCAAAGCGCCTGGCAACACTATTCAAATGGGCAACTTCCTCAGAGGTAAAAAGAGACATGTCCGGCTCTTTCAATCCCGTGCACCGATCTTGATCATAGTTACCTAATTTCACCTTTTCAATCCGAAGAGCTCCTGTTTTTTTAAGGTGATCCAATACCTGTTGAGCATGTTTCGGGACTGGACCATACGGCATGGCAACGTAGGCATCGCCCGTGATAGAAATGCCTCGCCTCTGCAGCCATTCGTAATCGGTGTAATACAACAGTTTCATCAGTTTTGTTCTGCCCAAATAGGTGTTGCTGATATGTTGGGCAAAATAGAGAATAGCCGCTTCTTGACGTTTTGGATCATAGGTCCTGCTTCCCTGCTGTTGGAATGTTTCCAGATTGAGAGAAACGCCAAAAGCCTTGGCAACGCGGGAGAGTATTTCTAAGGTAACTCCCTGATATTCTGAGTTCTCATATTTAAATGCCATGGGCTGAGAGACACCCAGCTTCTTAGCTAACTCGGTCTGAGTCAAACCAGAGACAATTCTCGCTTTGACGAGATAAGGGCCCACTTCGGAGAGATGGTGAGGTCGAAAAGGTTCTAAGCCTTTTTCTTTTAATTCATCATAGCTGCGGATTTGCTCTTTTAAGTCAGCCAAATGCCGCTGCATGACTTTGGCAAAAGCCGCCGCTTTTTCAGGCCCATGGCTCTTTCGGACTTTTTCGATCTGGCCCTGAATCCCTTCCAGCTTTTTCATAGTCTTCTGACGCTGATCATCGCTCTTGATTAGGAACATGGCCATCACCCCCTTAAATTCAGCTTCACAATACCCTTCACCCGAGGTGGATCTTCCTCTGTATGGCCAAACAAATGCTCGAAATAAGCCTGAGAACCCTCTCCTTCTACATCCGTTGCTGCCGGCCAGATATCCATTCGATATTGCACCAACCATAACTCCTGTCGCTCAGCGATCTCCCGATATACATCCGAAGTTGATTTAGTAAGAACATACCCATCGATGTCACCCGGCGAAAGTCTTTGGGTCACAAAGCTTCCATCAACGTAAAGATCTTCGACTCCCATCTCAATCAACTCCTTGGCCACCAATTCCAACCCATCTTCAATCAAAGAAAGTCTTTTGGGACTAAATCCAAACCTCCGTTTTAGCTCCGCCAGGGTGGCCGGATAAAAACCCGAAGATAATAACCCGTACGCATTAAACTGAGGAATAGGCATCAAGTTGTCCGGTGAGCTTATAACCCACAGTTATATGGTACACGACCCGCTTGCCGACGTCAAGGGGATATTACACGGAGAAAACTCACGAGGAAGTGAGGGTGATGAGGAGGGCGCCGAGGAGCATCAGGACGGTGCCCAGGACCCGCTGGCGGAAGGAGGCCTCGCGGAACACGAGCCCGCCGTAGAGGACGCTGACCAGCAGACTCAGCCGCTTGATGGAGATGAAGTAGGCGACCGGCGCGGATTGGATGGCGATGCAGTGCGTGAGAAAGGAGCCGGCGGTAAGCAGGCCGCTGAGCAGATATAAAGGAAGCTGGGTCCGGACCTCCGGCAGGAGGCCGAGGCCCCCTTTGGAGCGCCGGGCGCTCTGGTGCGCCATCGGGGTGAGGAACAGGGTGTCCACGCCCAAGTAGAGGAACGGAAAGGCCAGCGGGCTGGAAAGCTGGACGGCCCGTTTGCTTAAGGTGGAGGTGATGCTGTAAATCGCCGCGGCCGCCAGCATCAGCCGGATTCCTCTGTTGGTGAACATCGCTTTGATCGGCTGAAACCATCCCTCTGCCGCCAGTTCGATCTGCATCACGTAAATCCCGACCGTCACGCCGAGGATCCCCATAAATCCCTGCAAGCTCACCCGCTCTCCCATGATGAGAAAGCCGGTCACGATGGTCAGCAGAGGAGTGATGGCTTGAAACGGCATGGTAAGCGAAAGCGGCGCCAGGCGAAGAGAGCGCAAGGAGAACAGGTAGGAGATAATCTCCAGCGGCACCATGATCGCCACCACTTCCCAGAAGAGGGGGCTGACCTTCGGCCAGCCGGCCACCATCGGGAAAAGAAACAGCCACGGCAGAGAAAAAAGCAGTTTGGCCCAGCCGACCACCCGCTCGTCGGAGCGGACCAGCAGATGTTTGACGAGCGCGTCAGAGGTCCCGGTCACAAAAGCGCACAGGAGCGCCATCCAGAGCCAAGCCGGCATTAAAGACGAGATTGCTTCGGCCACCTTCGGTGGCCTCGCAATGACGGTATTAAGCTACCTCGAGGAGGAGGCACTTGAGGTATTTCGACTCGGGGTGCGTGAGGAGGATTGGGTGATCCAGCGACTGCGTGCGGGTTTCAATCAAGCGGACTGCCCGGCGGGCCCCGCTGCTGGCCTCGCGCAGGATCTCGAGGAAGATTTCATCGGTGATGCTGTACGAGCAGGAGCAGGTGATCAGCGTGCCGCCCGGTTTTAAAACCTGCATGGCCCGCAGGTTGATCTCCCGGTAGCCGCGCCAGGCCCCTTCCACCTCTTGTTTGTTCTTGGCAAAGGCCGGCGGATCCAGGATCACCAGGTCGAATTTCTGCTTTTCCTGCTCGAGCGTCCGGAGCCGGTCGAAGGCGTTGCCCCGTTCCGCCCGGACATTGCCGATTTGATTCAGCTCCAGGTTCTCCTTGATCATCTGCACCGCCCACTCGGAGTCCTCGATCGCCAAGACCTCCTCTGCCTTGTCGGCCACCTGAATGCTGAACGCCCCTTGATAAGCGAAGCCGTCCAGCACCCGCCCTCGGGCAAAATCCCGCGCCCGCAGGCGGTTCTCCCGCTGATCCAGGTAGAGGCCGGTCTTCTGCCCCTTGGCCACATCCACGTAATACCGGCGGTCCCCTTCCTGAACCACCAGCCGCTCCGGCTGCTTCCCGAAAAGAACCCGGCGCTCCTTGGGCAGGCCTTCCAACGTTCGGACCGAAGAATCGTTGAAGGCCAGGATCGCCATCGGCTGGACCAGCTCCTTCAATCCCTCGACGATCGTCGGAAGGATCCGCTCGACGCCGAGCGACAAACTCTGCAGGACCAGGACCGAGTCGTACCGGTCGACGATGAGGCCGGGGATGGCGTCGGCCTCGGAGAAGATCAAGCGGTAGGCGCTGCTGTTGCGGACGACCCGCTGGCGGTAATCGAGGGCGGCTTTCAGGCGGGCGATCCAAAAAGCGCGGTCCACCTTCTGTTGGAGATCGTCGGTGAGCCAGCGCAGGGCGATCTTCGAGCCGCCGTTGTAGAAGGCCTGTCCCAGCAGGCGGCCGTTGGGCGCTTTGACCTGCACCACCTGGCCGGACAGCGCGGCGTCGCCGGAGACCAGATCATCCTGGTAGACCCAGGGATGGCCGGTCTTATGCCATCGCTCCCCTTTCGGGGTGATGGTGATTATTTTGTTTTCCACTCGCCGGAGGGGAGCTGGATCTTTTCGCCGGCGTCGGCTCGATCCCGCTGTTCCAGCGCAAAACCAGCCCGGATCGTTTCGAGGGCGCTGGGGGGCAGCTTGTTCTGCTGAAGGATCGCCTTGTAGATCGTCTCGCGGTCGGCGTTCTCCGCATCGACCAAACTTTTCACTTCAGCTCCGCCGCCGAGCGCTGCGACATGCCCCTGGTTGTCTTCGCCGACCAGTCCCTGCGTCTTGTAGCTCTTTAAGGTGCCGTAGCGCCCCTTGCGCCCCTCAAGGGCCTGCTGAACCTCCGGCGTCATCGTCTTGATCTGCGGCGCATCAGCCCAGGCGACAGAATCCATCCACTCGTTCCACCGGAAGCTCTGCTTGGGTAGCGGCGCGGCCGTTTTGCCGCTCACCATGTCCTCGATGGAGCTGGCCGTCTGCTTCACCTCCCGGATGTCCAGCGTGATGTGCGCCTCGATCTTGATCGGCTTGTTCGGATCCCCCGCTACCGTCGCCCGGCAGGCGGTGATCCCCAGCAATCCCACGCTCCCAACCACCATCGCAAAACCAATCCAACGAAATCTAATTTGTCTCACTCCTGATGTCCTCCTTTAAGCAATCCCCACAAAAGTTTGAGGCCGTTCCTCGGAAAATAAATCGTGAAGTCCAACAGATGATCCCCATCAAAAAAAGCCGTCAAGCGGTACTGGTTCTCTTCCGTCACCAGCTCCACCTTTCCGGTCGTGAAATGAACTACCTTTTGCCCTTCAAGCGCCTGCGCCAACTTCCCGCTAATTAAGTTTTTAAAGAGACTGCTCTTGATCGATCCGCCCGGCGGCAGGGCCTGCAGTTTCAGGTCCAGCCGGCTGATCTGCGGCCCAACGCCAGCCGCCTTCACCGGCCCGGCCATCACTCCTTGCATTCCCAAATCACCTTGGCCGACCACCTGCCCCAGCGCCGCCAGATCCAGCCGGTTCACCTGCCCCTCCGCCGACCAATCCAGCGTTCCATGAACCAACTCGGCAGGGTCCAGATGAATCAGCACCCAATCCGATGTGAGAATCGGCGCGGCCCCGGCGCCAGCGCCGGCCTTGCCCCATCGAACCGCCCGCGCCTCCACCCCCAGCGGCCAGAGCGGCACCAATGATCCGATCGCCACCTCGGTGCCGGGCACCTGCTGCGCAACGCGCGCCGTCACCCAAGCCGACACCTGATGCGCCCCGATCGGCGTTATCAGCAAACCGACACCGACAACCAACACCAAAAAGAGGAGCGTGATGAGCCGAACAATCCATCTCAGTAAATTCATATTTCGTGTATTATAGCACCAGGGAAAATCCAAGGATGTCGAAGAGCTGGGAAAACCAAATCCTACGCTGGTGCATGAAAGATCCCTCCCTGCGAACGCAGATCCTGCGCTTCATTGACTGCCTGCCGGCCTTGACCGATCCCCGCGACGTCGTTTCGCATCTGCGGGAATATTTCCCTCAGCGGAATGCGCGGCTGCCGCTGCCCCTGCGCGTGGGGCTGGCCGCCGCTCGACCGAGCCTCTTGACTACGGGGGCCGTGGCCACAGCCACCCGTTCCACCGTCAGCGCCGTCGCCAAGATGTTCCTTGCCGGCGCCTCAGCGGAGGAGGCCTTCGCCACGATCGCCCGACTCGAAGCGCACGGATTCCAGGTCAGTGTGGATCTGCTTGGAGAAGCGACGACCAGCCAGGCCGAGGCGGATCAATACATGCAGCGGTATCTTGAGCTGATCCGGAAATGGCGATCGCACCTGCGCTCCACCCCGCACGTCTCGCTGAAGCTCTCCTCGCTCGCCTTCCCGTTCGATCCGGTCGACCCAGAGGGCATCTATCGCCGGATTCGCCCGCGCCTTGCCGCCATTTTGGAAGCCGCCTCTGCGCAGGGGGGATTCGTGAATGTGGACATGGAGCAGTACCATCTGCGGAACCTCACTCTCTTCCTTATACAGCGGCTGCTCGATGATCAGTTCCCGCAGGAAACAGCCGTCGGGGTGGTGATCCAGGCCTACCTGAAAGATTCCGAGGAGGTCACGCAACGCCTGCTGGCCTGGGCCAAAGGCCGCGGCGCCCCGATCACCATTCGCCTGGTGCGCGGCGCTTACTGGGATTCCGAGGTGATCCTGGCACGGCAGCAGCGATGGCCCTGCCCGGTCTATACTGCAAAGGCCGAAACCGACGCCGCATTTGATCGGCTCACCACTCTCCTGCTGGAACATCACGAGACTGTCCGGGCCGCCGTCGCCACGCATAATCTTCATTCCATCGACCACGCGATCGCCACGGCCCGGCAGCTGCAGGTCCCGCAATCCCACTGGGAATGCCAGGTCCTCTACGGAATGGGGGAAGCGATCCAGCAAGATCTCCATCACAGGGGAATTCCGGTCCGAATCTACACGCCGGTCGGGGAGCTGATCCCCGGCATGGCCTACCTCGTCCGCCGGATCTTGGAAAACAGCTCGCATGTCTCCTTCATTGCCTCCCTTTCTTAACGAACCGTTCACGGACTTCTCGCAGGAGTCCAACCGGGCCGCCTTCAAAGAGGCGCTGCGCCGAGTGAAATCCTCCCTCGGGAAAGAATACCCCCTGATCATCGGCACCCAGCGAATCATGACCTCCCGCAAGGTGGCCCGGCAGAACCCCTCCCACCTGGAAGAGATCGTCGGCCACGTGGCTTTCGCCGAAACCTCGCACGCGGATCTCGCGCTTGCGCAGGCAGAGGCGGCGTTTCAGAAATGGCGCGCCCCTCCGCTCGAAGCCAGAGCCGCCATCTTGAAACAGGCAGCCACGCTGATGCAGAAACGGCGATTCGAGCTGGCGGCCTGGGAAGTTTTCGAGGTGGGAAAACCGTGGGCTGAGGCGGATGCCGACGTCGCCGAGGCGATCGACTACCTGAATTTTTACGCCGAGGAGATGACCCGCTGGACCGAGCAGATCTCCGTCGGACAGGTTCCGGGCGAGCAGAACCTCTACCGCCACGAACCGCTCGGGCCCGGTGTTGTCATCGCCCCCTGGAACTTCCCGCTGGCGATCTTGACCGGCATGACCGCCGCCGCCCTCATCACCGGCAACACCACGATCTTAAAACCGGCGGAGCAATCCTCGATCCTCGCATTCCACCTGGTGGAACTTCTGCTTGAAGCCGGCGTGCCGTCCGGCGTGGTCAATTTCCTTCCTGGGCTCGGCGAAGAGGTCGGCGCTTACCTCGTTCGCTCTCCGCGAATCCACTGGATCGCTTTTACCGGCTCGAAGACGGTCGGCTTCCAGATCCTCCGGGCCGCCTCCGAAATCCCGCCGGGCCAAACCTGGGTCAAGCGGGTGATCGCTGAGATGGGCGGCAAGAATGCGATCATCGTTGATCACGATGCCGACCTGGATGAAGCGGTGCTCGGGGTGGCCGCCTCCGCCTTCGGTTATCAGGGGCAGAAATGTTCCGCCTGCTCCCGCGTCATCGTGCTGGAATCAATCGCGAAACGCTTCCTGGATCGTCTTGTCGAAACCACCCGGTCGCTCCCGATCGGCCCGGCGGAAGATCCGGGAACCATCATCGGCCCGTTGATTGATGAAGAGGCCGTCCAGCGAGTCCGGAAATACATTGACCAGGGCACGCGGGAAGCGCGGCTCGTTCTTAATGGAACGGTGCCAGCAGGCCTGAACGGCCTTTTCGCGGCCCCGGCGATTTTCGATCAGGTCAAGCTGGAAAGTCCGCTGGTACAGGAAGAGATCTTCGGCCCGGTGCTCGCGATCCTCACCGCCAAAACGTTCGAAGAGGCGCTTGCGCTGGCCAACAGCATCCCCTACGCCCTGACCGGTGGGATTTACTCCCGTTCACCAAGCCACATCGAGCAGGCCAAGCGGGATTTTCTGGTGGGAAATCTTTACATCAACCGGAAGATCACCGGCGCCGTGGTCGGCCGGCAGCCGTTCGGCGGGCTGCGCTTCTCCGGCATCGGCCACAAGGCCGGCGGGCCGGACTACCTCCTGCAGTTTCTCCAATCGCGCGTCATCACCGAGAACACCCTCCGCCACGGCTTCGCCCCGCCGGAAGAGTAGTCCTCACATCCGCCGGAAACGGCTGAGCGCTTCCTGCAGGTCCGGCGGCCAGGGAGAGTCGATCGTCATCCGCTGGCCGGTCCTCGGATGATCGAACGAGATGCTGGCGCAGTGAAGCGGCACGCGCCGCAGCCAACCCCATGGGCTGTTCTTGTGATAGATCGGGTCGTGCGCCAACGGGTGCCCCTTCGCCGCCAGATGCGCTCGGATCTGATGGAACCGCCCGGTCATCGGCCGCACCTTCACCCAGGTCACCTGCCCGCAATGCTCCTTCACCCAATACTCCGTCCGGGCCGCCTTCCCACCCCGTCCCACCTGCGCTTCACTCCAGCGTTTGCCCTTGGCAATCGGCAGATCGATCATCCCATGCTGGGGCAGGAGTTTTCCTTCCACGATGCACTCATACACCTTCCCGATCGAGTGTGATTCAAACTGATGGTGGAACGACCGGCAGGCCTCTTGGCTCTTGGCCAACAGCACCGGCCCGCTCGTGTCCCGGTCCAACCGATGCACCGGCCAGATCCGCTCGCCGGCATAGGCCCGCGCCATCCCGACGATGGTCTCGCTCGCCGGCGTCCAGGGGCTGGAGACCACCAGCACATCCGACGGCTTAAACACCACCAACAAATCCCGATCCTCAAACAACACTTGTAGAGAAAGTTTCAAAACTCGACTTTCGGGGCTTTCCCGGCCCCAGCATCTGCTTGAAAATAAGCATTGCTCGGCTGAAAACCGGTGAACTGAGCCACCAGGCCTGCCGGGAAACTCCGCACAAGAACGTTGTAGTTCCTGACCACCTCGTTGTAGCGGCGCCGTTCCACCGAAATCCGGTTCTCGGTGCCGGCCAGCTCATCCTGCAGCGCAAGAAAATTCTGGTTGGCCTTCAAATCCGGATATTTTTCCACAACAACCATCAGGCGGCTCAAAGCACCCTCCAGTTGATCGGAGGCTTGAACTTTCTGATCCACTGTCTTTGCCGCCCCCCATTGGCTCCTCAGCCGCGTGACCTCTTCCAAAACATTCCGCTCATGAGCCGCATACCCTTTGACCGTATTCACCAGGTTCGGGATCAGGTCGTAACGCCGCTGCAAAACGGTTTCCACCTGCGCCCAGCTTTCATGAATGGATTCCTGCCGCTGCACGAGCTGATTGTACGTCCCTGTGCTGCTGCCGACGATTCCAAAGACAACCAACAAGCCAACACCCAAAACGATCCATCCGGTTTTAGACATGACCCTTCCCCTCCCAGAAATTATCCAAAGCGCTCACGGCGGATTCTATCACCTGCAGGTACTCTGCAAAAAGCTCCTCCGCAACCAGACCTGGAATTTTTGTGCCTCTCTTGATCTGTTCGATCACCTCAAAGACGCGGGATTGGATCGGCAGATGTTTGGCAAGCTCCCGGACCGCTTCCATCTTCTTCGCCGGAACACCCTTCTGATAAAACAGGAGAACACCCCGGAAGAGAACCAGAAAGGTCGAGAGAGAGCGGACCATCAACTCCATGATCCGGCGGGGATTTCCCTCCACTAGGAAATAATGCTGCCGAAGCTGCATCCGTTTGCCTTTGAGCTCGTGCTCCAATTGGATGCGCAGATTTTCGCGGCTGACAGGCAGATCACTCACCAGGTCCTGCCCGAAAAGAACCTGATGGCTCCTTTTGATATCGGCAATCTCCAGAGGGAAAACATCTGCCGCTGCGAGCAGCTCCTTAGGTGTAAAGAGGTGCGGCGCCGGATTCCCGGCCTTCACCCAGCTTTTCATGACAGGCGCCAGTGCCTTCAACTCCTGCATCCCCAGGGATTCCAGCACAACCAGCACGTTGTAATCGGATCTGCGCCCGGTATGGTCTCCAGCCGCCGCGGAACCATGCAGGATCACCGATTTCAGGCGTGGGCCGCAGACCTCTTTTAGTTTCTCAGTAAATAATTGCGGTGTCATTTTTTCATCCCTTCGTTTCTACCAACTGCGGCCGGCTCCTCCGCCACCTGAAAGACCTCCGCCAAACCCTCCGAAGCTCCCCCCAAACCCGCCTCCGAATCCGCCACTGCCTCTGCCAAAATCTCCGTAACCGCCGCCATATCCACCCAAAAATACTCCCAGCAACCCGGCCCCAAAACCGCCTGATCTGCGCTGCATGGCGAGGGCATAGGAAATAATCCCGGCGATCAACAAGAAAGAAAATATCGCCTCCCGCGGGGGCCTCTGCTCTCCCCCTTCTGCCCCGCCCGCAGCCGCCCCCGTCAGTGTGACGCCGGCATGCTGGGCAATAATACTTGCGACGGCCAATGCTCCATTGACCAACCCGCCGGAGAAATCCCCCTTCCTGAAATACGGCAGTATTTCTCCATCGATGATCCGGCCCGCTTTGGCATCCGGCAGAATCGCTTCGAGGCCGTAGCCCACCTCAATCCGAATCCGGCGATCCTGCACAGCGCACAGAATCAGTACGCCGTTATCCTTCCCCTTCTTGCCGATCCCCCACTGCTGAAAAAGATCCACCGCCGCTTTATCAACATCTTTATCCGGCACGGTCGGAATAACAGCGACGGCCACCTCGGCCCCTGTCTTCTGCTCCAACTCAGCCAGAACGGATTCGAGCTGCTGTGTCGCGGTGGGATCCATCACGCCGGCAAAATCGCTGACCCGCCCTTTAGGTTTAAGCGGTTGGCTGGCCAGCGCCACATCGAAGGCGCTGAATGTCAGCGTAAGGAAAGAAACGGCTACGACAATACGATGGGACCGGCGCATAAGCCTATTGTAACAGAGTGACCTGCCCCCAAGAGGCTAGGCGTTGGGTGTCACTTCTCGAGGAAGAGGGGGACGAGGCCGCCGCCTTGGGAGATGTTGACCACCGGCTCGGCGGAGGACCGGCCGACGAAGGCGACACCGCGCGGGGTGGCGGTGACGCTGAGGGTGACGTACTGCTCCTCCATCTGGGGCTTGCCTTTCTCGCGCAGGACCATCACCGGTGCCCGGGCGATCTGCACCTTTTCCTGCACAACCCAGGTGCGCGGTTTCTCCACCGCCTTGCCCAGGGCCTCCTCCCACGCGGAGTCGCTGATCTTGTCGCCGACGGCGACCCCTTCCCCACCGTAGCCGCGATTGGGTTTCAAAACCAGCTTGTCTTTGTTCTGCCGGATGTAAGCGATGAGATCCGCCTCCTTGCCGTCGATGTCGGTGGTGCGGCGCTCTTCCACGAGTCGGGTCCAGGGGACGCGCCGCTTGGCGGCCCGCAGTTCCTGCGGTGTGAAGTAACGGGAGAACTCCGGGTTGGTCAACAGCTCGCACAAACTCTTGTGGTCGAATTCCCCGAACACGGTGGAGACCACCTGGTTCCGGCTGAACGCCGTCTCAATTCCCTCGACAGATCCGCCGTGCGTCTTGATCGAGACCACCTCTTCCAATTGGAAATCCCGATAGACCACGTCGATCGGCTGTTCTTTTAAACGGAGCTCACCATTGTGGCGTTCCACCTCGCGCGGATCGCCGACGGAAGCAGCAATTCCATTGGCGGCGAAGTACGGAACCATCCGGCTGAATTCGTCGCAACCGCCGGGGCTTGTCTCCCGGCGCTCCACCAGCGCCACGCGGCATTGCTCCCGGCCAATCGCCTTGGCATGCGCCTGCAACTGGCCCAGCAACAGCCCGCGGTAATCGGAAGGCGGCGTAAGGATGCGGCCCTGCAGCGACTCTTTGAGGTGCGGGAACAGGTGCTCCGTCAGCAATTCGGTAGCCGTCGGCATCAGGTAAACGCATCCAACCCCGACGGCGTTGAACTCGATGATTTGGAAAGAAGAAAGTTGGCCCTCGACGTTGGGGCCGAGATTGGTGTCGAACCGTTCAAAAACGGTTTGAGGCCGGCACATGCCGCTTGGACAGGTGGCTTTCAGCCATTCCAGCTCTGTTTCCCGGAGAGGAAGGATCTCTTGGAGCGTCGGGTCTTCGAAGTAATGGCTGAGAACCCGATTGATCGTCCGGCGGATGCCGCGAAGGAGTGTTTGAAAGTAGCGTGCCGTCTCCCGGTTGATGACCCAGGGAGTTAGGGCGACAGGAATCATCTCCTGTCCGCCCCCATCCCCCTGCAGGAGAAGCCCGCGCTCTTTGGCTTGGGCCCGGATGGCGCCGGTCAATTCGCTGAAGGCCGATTCCGAAAGCGCCTCGATCGCCGACCGCAGAACGCTTCCGGAGTCCCTTCGCTTTTTAGTCGCCAATGATCTTGATCAAAACCCTCTTTTTTCTTCGGCCGTCAAACTCCCCGTAAAAAATCTGCTCCCAGGGTCCAAAATCAAGTTTACCATTGGTGATCGCCACAACCACTTCCCGCCCGAACAACTGCCGCTTGATGTGGGCATCGCCGTTGTCCTCGCCGGTCAAGTTATGACGGTAGCGATTGACCTCGTAGGGAACCAGCTTCTCCAGGAAATCGGTGAAATCTTTGTGAAGGCCCTCTTCGTCGTCGTTGATGAAGACGCTGGCGGTGATGTGCATGGCGTTGACCAGCACGAACCCTTCCTTCACCCCGCTCTTGGCCACCGCTTCCTCCACCTGCCGGGTGATGTTGACGAACTCGCTCCGCCCCTTCGTGCTGAACCACAGCTCCTGCCGATAGTTTTTCATCACGCCCAAGCGCCGACGTAGTAATTGCGAGGCCAGGCATGGGCCTTCAGGCGCTGGAGCTCGTCGGGAGTGAGCAGCTGCCCGTCGCTGACGGCGCAGTTGGCCTCGACGTTGGCGACCCGACGCATGCCGGGGATCGCCGTGGAGACGGCCGGGTGGCTCAGAGCGAACTTGAGGGCCAACGCGCTTAAGCTGGAAACCCCTGGGCGCAGGAACGGTTTGAGTTTTTCGACGCGGGCGCAGGTCTCCGCCAAGCGCTCTCCTTTAAAGTAGCCGGCGCGCCAATCCCCTCGAGGGAATTTTGTTTGCGGGGTGAAGCTGCCGGTGAGCGATCCCTCATCGAACGGAACCCGGACAATCACGCCGACGTCCTGTTCTTGGCAGAGTGGGAAAAGTTTCTCGGCCGGCCTCTGATCGAAGATGTTGTAGATCACCTGCACGGAGTCGACCTCGCCGCTGGCCACGAGCTTCAGAGCAGAATCCGGATCATGGTCGTTCACCGAGATGCCGAAGGCCCGGATGATCCCCTGGCGCTTCAGATCATCCCGCGCCCGGCGCCATTCCTCCGCCTGCACCCAGGCATCGAGCCAAACGTGCATCTGCAGGAGGTCAATCCGCTCGAGCCCCAACCGTTGAAGGCTCGTCTTTGCGCACTGGGTGATCCAATCGAAGGGAAATGCGCGGGCAATCGGCGTCGTGGGATGGGGCGGCCACTCCATTGTTTTCGATGGGACTTTCGTGGCCACAAAAAAAGGACGGCCGCAGCCGCGGAGGGCTTCGCCCAGAACCCGCTCGCTGTGGCCGTCGCCGTAGACAAAGGCGGTATCGAAGAAATTAACTCCCAACTCCAGCGCCCGGACAATCGCCTGCTTGCCCTGCGCGTCATCCATCGGGCCCCAGCCGCCGCCTAACCCCCAGCAGCCGAACCCGATCTCCGAGATGGACCAGCCGGTCCTACCGAATCGGCGATACTGCATTCCTTACTTGTATTGACCCGACCGGGGAGGCCCTTGCTGCACGTCGGAAAGAACATACTCCGGCTGCATGATCGGCCGGTATCCATCCGGAATCGGCACCGGGAAGGTAATGATCTCGTACGCGCCGCCGACGGAACGGGCAATCGCGTAGCCGAGTCCCTTCACGAGGCCCCAGCTTAACCCTCTCGCAGGTCCGGATTCCTGCCAAACAAGCGAAGGCTGCTTGAAAAGTTCCATCCAGCCGGTGGCGGCGTTGGCGATCCCGCGGAACAGCTTGTTGACCACAAGGGCGCCGGTCTCCTGCTCGGCCCACGCCGGCGAGGAGATCCCACCGATCAGGACAACGCTCAGCATCAAGATGATCGCGATGATTCGAGTACGCATTGTCGCCTCCTTTTGTTTTTACGCTGTTGTTCCGCGGTCATTGTATCATAATCCGATGCACTCCTTTTCCTACGACCGGTTCCAGACCGAAGCGATCCATGCCATCCGCGAAGGGATCTCTGTCTTCGTGTCGGCCCCGACGGGTGCGGGCAAAACGGTGATCGCGGAGGTGGCCGTTGAAGAGGCGATGAAATCCGGCGGCATGGCGATCTACACCGCTCCGATCAAAGCGCTCTCCAACCAGAAATACCGGGATTTCTACGCCAAGTACGGCGACAAGGTCGGCATTTTGACCGGTGATGTCACGCTGAACCCCGACGCGCCGTTTCTGATCATGACGACGGAGATCTATCGCAGCAGTCTGTTCGAGGGAGGCACCCGATTCTCCCGCTGCCGATGGGTGATCTTCGATGAGGTCCATTTTCTGGATGATCCTGAGCGGGGGACCGTGTGGGAGGAGGCGCTTTTGTTGACCCCGCGCGAGACCGAGATCCTGGCCTTAAGCGCCACCACCCCGAACGCCAAGGAGCTGGCCGCCTGGATCGAGCGGATCCACGGCCGGCCGGTTAAAGTGATTCTGGAGACGCATCGGCCGGTGCCGCTCACCTTTGAGTTCCAATGCCAGGATGAGATTTCCCGAGACCTCCACGAGCTGAAAATCAAAGGATACAAGAATCAGGATTTCTGGAGGCCGCGGCCGATTGTCCGGCGCCCACGGCGCTGGCGCCCATCGCCGGGCGCATTCCGACGAGGGGGCCGGATCGAAGCGCCGATGGCCAAGGCGAACCGGGCCGACCATTTGATGCGGATCATCCAGCAGGCCGGGCACCTGCCTTGCTTGTATTTCGCTTTCAGCCGGAAGCGGGTGGAGGAATTGGCGTGGGAAATCGGCGCCTTGGGATGCGCCTCGCCGGAATCGAGAGCGCAGGCGGTGGCCGAGTTTGACCAGCTGACCCAAAAATACCAGATCACGCATGAGCGGTCCGCCACCGGGATGCGGGAGTTGGTGAAACAGGGAGTGGCCTTCCACCACGCCGGGCTGCTGCCGACGTTAAAGGAAGTGGTGGAGATCCTTTTTTCCAAGCGGCTTCTTCAGGCGATCGTCACCACCGAGACCTTCGCGCTGGGGGTCAACATGCCGGCCCGATCGGTGGTGCTGGACACGCTGGTGAAGCGGGCCAACGGCCCCCGCCTGCCGCTGCGCGTGCGGGAGCTTTTCCAGATGGCCGGCCGGGCCGGGCGGCGGGGGATGGACGAGACCGGCTTCGTTTACCTGCGGGTCAATCCGTGGGAGCTAAGCTACCCGCAGGTGTCGCATTTGATCGAGGGAACGCCGGAGCAGGTGGTCAGCCGATTCAGCATGACCTACGCGACGGTGCTGAACCTGTACCGCGGCTACCGGGAAAATCTGCTCCCCTTTTATCAGAAAACATTTCATGCCTTTCAGGCATCGGAGCGGTCCCAGCGGGAAGCATTCGGGCTCGTCGAGCGCCGGCTGACCCTGTTGAAAAAGTTGGGCTACATCCAGCCGAATGGGAAGCTGACCGCCAAAGGAACTTTCGCCAGCTCGCTCTATGGCTACGAGCTGATCCTCTCGGAGCTGTTCGAGGCCAAATGGCTGGATGAGCTGGACTGGATGGATTTAGGATTCCTGCTGGCGGCGCTGGTGTATGAACCGCGCCGCGGGATTATTCCCCCGCGCCTCCCGCGCCGAATCCGGGCGCTGGAAGAGAACGCTCAGCAGGTGGTTGATGCGATCCACAAAGAGGAACGGAAGCTCCAGATCACGCCGATGTCCAAAAGCCCGCACTTTCATCTCTCCCCGATGCTGGAGAAATGGCTCGGCGGGGCGGCCTTCGAGAAGGTGGTCCAACACGGTGAGGTGGCGGAAGGAGAACTGATCCGCTATTTCCGGATGACGCTGCAGCTGGCCCGGACGCTGGCGACAACTCCCTCCGCCAGCAACAAACTCAAGCAGAATGCCCATCGAGTGATTACGCAGATCAACCGGGACCCGGTCGACGCCGAAGCGGAACTCCGAAGATCCCTGTAGCCGAAGCCCACGTCATCCTGAGTCTCGCTTCGCGGGATTCAGGATGACGGTTGAATGTTTTTACGCCATGCCCAGCTTTTTCTTGGCCTCGGGGGACATCTTGCTGGGATCCCACTTCGGCTCCCAAACCACCGTGACCGTCGCATCCTTGACGCCGGGCACCTGCAAAGCCCGCTGCTTGGTCTGCGTGGCGATCTGATACGCCATCCCGCAGCCCGGTGTCGTCAGCGTCATCGTCACCTTCACCGTGTCCTCCGGCGTCACCTCGATGCCATAGACAAGACCAAGATCCACGATGTTCACCGGAATCTCCGGGTCGAAGACTTCCTTTAAAGCCGCCATCACCTGCTCCTGCGTCACCATGAAGCTCTTCTCCTCTTCGTCATCCTGAGGCGCGAAGCGCCGAAGGATCGCCTTTCAAGCTGGAATCTCGTTGAACAAATCCTTCCACTTTGGATTTATGGACTCAATGAGATGAACCTTCTTTTCTCGAACCCATCCTTTGATCTTTTTCTCTCGTTCGATTGCTCCTACAATAGAATCGAATACTTCATAATAAACCAGCTTTTCAACATTGTACTTCTTTGTGAATCCTTCTACCAATCTCTTCCTATGCTCATAGATTCTCTTATTTAAGTCGCTCGTAACGCCTGTGTAGAGAACCTGATTGGTTTTATTCGTCAGGATATAAACGAAGCCGGCCTTCATATTAGTTCGCTATCCCGTCATCCCGAGGCCCCAAAGGAGCCGAAGGATCTCGATCTTCAAAAACGAGATTCTTCCCCTTCGCCTTCGGCTCAGGGTCAGAATGACGTAGGTACGCACACGTCATTCAGGATGACAGAGAGCGGATCAGGTCGGCGTAGCGATGGGCGCTTGGGCGGATGCGTCGGGCTTGGGTGGCGTAGTCCACCTCCACCAACCCGAAGCGGGGCGCGAACCCATCGGCCCATTCGAAGTTGTCGATCAGCGACCAGTACAGGTAGCCGGCGACCTCGACCCCCTCTTTCATCGCCGATGCCATCTGCTCGACGTGGCGCCGGATGAAGTCCCATCGAAGATTGTCATCCGGCGTCCAGATTCCATTCTCGCAAATTAAGATCGGCTTGCGGTATTCCTTCAGCGCGGTCAGCACTCGGCGCAGACCTTCCGGGTAAATTTCCCAGCCCATGCCGCTGCGGGGGCCTGCTTCCGGATGGTGCTTGGGATTCTCGCAAGGGGTACCAAGGAATCCCATCGGATTCCACCCCGGCCCATGAAGAAAATCCCGTGTGTAATAGTTGACCCCGATGAAATTCATCCGGTCCCGGCAGGCCTTGAGCACCCAACGGTTGGCCAAGTGCTCTCGAAAGAATACGCTCACCCGGTCGCCCAACGACCAGCGCCGGCATGGATCGTAGCAGCGCAGATGATGCGCCAGCCCGACGCGCGGCGCCGCCTGCCCGCGCTCTTTCGCCTGCGCATGGATCACCGCGTAGGCCCCTTGGTGCGCTCGAATCAGATTCTCCAAGGCCCGGATCGCTTTGGGAAACGATTTCTCACCCGGCGGCCATCGTCCATCGAGATACCCGTAGAAAACCAGCACCGTCGGCTCGTTGATCGTCACCCACCAGCGGATCTTCTCCCCTAGCCGGTGCGACACCATTCCGACGTAACGGACGAACGAATCGACACAAGCAGGCGAGGTCCATCCGCCCTGCACGGCGAACCAGAGCGGGTTGGTGAAATGATGCAGGGTGACGATCGGCTCCAGCCCGCGGCGGCGGCAGGCGTCGATCAGCTGCGCGTAATGGGTAATCGCTTCCTCGGAGTAGAAGCCCGGCGTCGGCTCGATGCGGGACCACTCGATGGAGAACCGATAGGCGTTGTGGCCGAGGGAGCGGGCGATCTCCAGGTCCGACTCGAAACGGTTGTACTGGTCGGCGGCAAGACCGGAGGATTCCTTGACCCTGCCGGCCTGTTCCCAGGCCCACCAGTCGTTGAGCCAGTTGTTCCCTTCCACCTGATGCGCCGCGGTGACCGTGCCCCAGAGAAAACCGTCGGGGAACCGGAACGCCGGACTCACGCCGGTACCGAAATCGCCCGCTTAGAAACCAGGGACAGCGGTGCAGCCGGTCGGCGGAGCAGTTCGTTTGGTCTTCGCCAAGAGCTCCGCCGCTTCTTTCCGGGCTTTCGATTCCGCTTCCGTCAAGGTCGGCCCTTCTACTTTCGTGATCCAGGCGCCCGGCTCTTCGTTGTGAACGGTCACGTGATAGGTCGCCCCCAATTTGTAGGAAACGATCTTCACCGACCAGCCGGAAATCTGCTCCTTGCGTTCCTTGTACTCTTCGGCTCGCATGGCTTACGGCTTCTCGACGGGTGCCGCGACCAGGTTGCCCCACTCGGTCCAGCTTCCGTCGTAATTCTTCACGTTCTTGTACCCGAGCAGGTACTTGAGCACGAACCAGGTATGCGAAGAGCGCTCGCCGATCCGGCAATAAGCGATCACCGGTTTCTGGCCGGCGATTCCCACTCCGCCGTAGAGCGACTTCAACTCCTGCGGCGACTTAAAGGTGCCGTCCTCATTGCAGGCCTTGGCCCAGGGAATATTTTTCGCCCCAGGCACGTGCCCGCCCCGCTGGCAGGTCTCCGGCAACCCGGGGGGCGCCAGGATCTCGCCGGTGAATTCCTGCGGGGACCGCACATCCACCAGGTCGGCCGCCTTTTTGGCCGAGGCCTCCTGCACCTCCGGCAAGAAGGCGCGGATCGAGTTGTCCGGCTCTTTCGCCCGGTAAGAAGCCGACGGAGGTTTTGGCGCTTCTTGCGTCAATTCCTTCGACTCCGCCAGCCATTTCTTCCGCCCGCCGTCCATCAATCGAACATCCTGGTGCCCGTAGATCTTCATCTGCCAGAAGGCCCAGGCGGCGAACCAATTGTTGTTGTCCCCGTAAAGGACCACCGTTCTGTCATTGGAAATGCCGGACTCGGCCATCAGCTTTTCAAAGGCCGCCTTGGGGATGATATCCCGACGAACGGTATCGCAGAGCTGCTTGCCCCAATCCCATCCTATCGCCCCAAGGATGTGCCCCTCGGAATAGGCTTTTGTGTCAACATCCACCTCCACGATCCGGACCTTGGGGTCCTTCAGGTGCTCCTGCACCCAAGACGTTGAGACAACAATTTCTTGCGTTGTTTCTGTTGCGGTTTCCATCGAATACCTCCATTGCTATCTCTACCCATTATAAAGCGGAAAGCACTAAGCTGCACGGCCGATTGTGGGAATCCCTTAAGAGGACTTTGGAGTAATCTCTAACTGTTCGACTTTTCGGTCAAATTTGACCACAAATTTATCAAAGAAGCCGTCTTGTCCCAAAATTCCATAATGAAGGCCTTGTTTTCTACCGGGATTGAGGGGGTCTGGGCGTATAAGATCCGAACAAAAAGCCGCAAAGCATGGCACTCGCCATCCGCCAATTTCAATTTCTATATCATGGACATACCCCTTTGATTGTCCATGCCCAATGCCATAAAGTGAGATTTCCTTCCCCTGTTTCAAATTGATCCCGAGCACCTCGGCTAATTCGGCATGAAACATACTGATGTCGGCGCCGGAATCCACAAGGGCTTCGTAACGGACAGATTTTTGCTCATGCCAAACTTTGATTGGAATAACCGGACGGGCAGAAGCATACAAAATTCCTTCGGGAGTCTCTGACTTGAGCCTGATGTAGGAAAATTTCACAGGTTCAAAATGTAAATCCCGGAAATGGCAGGAACAAACATCAAGATGGGGTCTGGTTCTCCATGCGTTTTCGCCTTAGCGAGGGCTTCGGCCGGAGTATCTCCACTGCCCTCTACTTTTGTTTGATCCGATGAGAGAGCAACCCACTTATTCAAGTAGGGTTCTAGAATTTTTGTCAGGTCTATTGTCGACATTTTCAACCTCTGGTACTACCTAAATAAAAGTTACCACACCAGGACGTGAATAGAGAGGGAATTTTAAATATCTTTGACGATGCCAGACTCAAGCCAGGTGTAGCGGCCGCCCAGGACGTCCTGCGCGAGGCGATAGCCGGTGCGGTCCTCGGGCGTTTCCAGATGCGCGAAGTTCGACTGGATTCGGCGCCGCGCGTAGCCGCAGAAAAGGTCGGCCAGCTCCACCGCGTTGCCGGCAGCGGCGTCGTGCTGGAGCATGGCGGCTCGGGAAAGCGTGGCGGAGATGGCGAAGAGATCCACGCCGATGTCAACGATCCGCCCGAGGAGCACCTGGCGTTTCTCCAATTTCTGCTGGTGCTTGAGCATTTTGTGAAACAGCGTGCGCGCCAGCCGGTGGCTGGCTCTCTGCACGAAGACCCAATGGCGGCGCAGGGCCGGCGGCAGGTCGGGCGGAACGCTCAAGCCGAGCGTCGGAATCCACTGGCGCGGGTACCAGAGCGAGTAAAAGCCGGCGGCGCGCACGGCCGCTTTCAATCGCTGGCCGACGGTCCGATGCGGCAAGATCATGTCGAAGGCCAGCTGGATGTGCGGGTCCAGCGCCTCGCGGGCGATGAAGAGCCGCATGATCTCGCTGGTTCCCTCGATGATCAGGTTGATCCGGGCATCCCGCATGATTCGCTCCGTCGGGATCGGGCGCTCGCCGCGCGCTTTCAACGAGTCGGCGGTTTCGTACCCCCGCCCGCCACGAATCTGCATGGTATGGTCCGCGATCGCCCAGGCGGTCTCGGAGCCGAACAGCTTGGCCATCGCCGCCTCGAGCCGGATGTCCATGTGGCCCTGGTCGGCCCAGGCGGAGCCAAGCCAGACCACCGATTCCATCGCGAAGAGGTGCGAGGCCATCCATCCGATCTTCGAGGCGACCGCCTCGTGCTGGCCGATCGGCCCGCCCCATTGCTTGCGTTCGTTGGCCCACTCCCGCACGATCCGCAGGCAGAGCTTCGAGGCGCCCGCACAGCCGGCCGGCAGTGTCAACCGCCCGGTGTTCAGCGTCATCAGGGCCACCTTCAGCCCTTTGCCCACGCCCCAAACGATGTTCTCTTTCGGGACCTCGACGTTGGTGAACTTCAGCAGTCCGTTCTGAATTCCGCGGATCCCCATGAACTGACAGCGGTGCACCAGCTCGATGCCCGGCATGTTCCGCTCGACGATGAAGGCGGTGATCTGCTTGCGGGGCTTGCCGCGGACCATTTCATCCGGCGTCCGGGCCATCACGACGATCACCTCCGCCACCGGCCCGTTGGTGCACCAGAGTTTCTGGCCGCTGATCAGGTAGGCATTCCCGCCGTCCACCGGTGTCGCGGTGGTGGCCATGTTCGCCGGGTCGGAGCCGACATCCGGCTCGGTCAGCGCGAAGGCCGACACCGACCCCTTGGCCAGGCGCGGCAGGTACTTGTGCTTCTGCTCGTCGGTGCCGAACATTTTGAGCGGCTGCGGCACGCCGATAGATTGATGCGCCGAGAGCCAGACCGCGGTGGAGCCGCAGTAGCTGCCGATCAGCGAGATCACCCGATTGTAATTGACCTGCGAGAATCCAAGCCCGCCGTACTCCTTCGGAATCTTCATCCCGAAACAGCCCATCTTCGCCAGCCCCTGCACGACCGCCGCCGGCATCTCGCCGGTCCGGTCAATCGCGTCGGCATCCACGTTCCCCTTCAGGAACGCCTCCACGTCGGCGCAGTAGGCATCCCCGATCCGGCGGTCCTCCTCCGACTGCACCGCGTAAGGAAAGATCAGCCCCCCCAGCACCCGCCCCAAAAAAAGCTGGCCCGCGAAGGTGGGACGTTCCCACGTGGCCTCGCGGGCCGCTTCGATGATCTCGAGGGAGTCGGAGAAATGTGTCGCCATGCGCGATCAAGCGCCCATTGCCGCTAGATCGTTCAACACCTCCTCGGCGTGCTGATCCGGCTTCACCCTCTCGTAAATCTTGGCGATCTTCCCTTGCGGGTTGATCAGGACAGAACTCCGAAAAATTCCCATGTATTTCTTCCCCATGAAGTTCTTCTCGCCAAAAGCGCCGTAGGCCTGGATCATCTGCTTGCTCTCGTCGGCCAGCAACGGGAACGGCAGCTTGAATTTCTTGGCGAAGGAGCCATGGCTCTTCACCGAATCGGCGCTCACCCCGAACACCACCGCCTTGATCTTCTTGAATCCCTCGAACCGATCCCGCAGGGTGCAGGCCTCGGTGGTGCAGCCGGGGGTGTCATCCTTTGGATAGAAATAAATCAGGACCCACTTCCCTTTTTCATCGGACAAGGAATGCTGTTTTCCCTCTTGGTCCGGCAGGGTGAAGGCCGGCGCAGCATCTCCCACTTTCAAAGCAGCTACAACAGTCGGCATGATCGTCTCCTCTATGTTCCGTTCGTCCTTCACCGTTCATCCTGAGCCTGTCGAAGGATGAACGCTTGCGCCATTGTAGCACAACCCTGATCGCTCTTGACTGGCCGGCCCGGGCGATTTAACCTAGTCCTATGAGGAAAACCACTTCGATCGTGCTGGGATTGGTCGCCGTCGCCCTGCTGGGATTCTTGGACTACCTGACCGGCCCGAGCCTTTCCTTAAATATCCTCTTCCTCGCGCCGGTCTCTCTGGTGGTCTGGTCCACCGGCAAGCGGGCCGGCATTTTCATCTCGGTCATCGGCGCCCTGGCCGGACTGCTCGCTGACTTCGCCTCACAGCCTTCCTTAATCCTTTCAAGCATTCCTTACTGGAACGCGTTCAGCAACCTTGGCTTTTATCTTGTCCTCACGCTCCTCCTGCCCTCGCTCAAAAGAGAGCGGGAGGAGGCCTGGACTCGGAAAGACTACTTGACCGGCGTGGCCAACAAAAAACATTTTATGGAGTTGGTCCACTCAGAAATCCAGCGGACCCGCCGGTACCGGCATCCCTTCACAATCGCTTATTTGGACGTTGACAATTTCAAGTCGGTCAACCAGCGGCTCGGCCACAGCTCCGGCGACGCCCTCCTGCAGGCGGTCGCCCGCAGTATTAAGGAAAAGATCCGCACGGTGGACCAACTTGCCCGCATGGGTGAGGACGAGTTTGCCATGCTCTTCCCCGAAACCCAGCCGGACCCGGCCAAGATCGTCATCCGCCGAATCCAGCAAAACCTCCAGGACGCCGCCCAGAAAAACGAATGGCCGGTCACCTTCTCGATCGGCGTCGCCACCTTCATGCAGCCGCCTGATACCGCCGAGCAGATTCTCAAGAAACTGCAGGAACTGATCGCCTCTGTCAAAACGGACGGCAAGAACGCCGTCAAGCACGAGATCATCGGCCAGGTCAACATCCCCCAATCCTGGTCTTGAGATCCGTTCATCCTGAGTTTCTTCCCGTTCATCCTGAGCCTGTCGAAGGATGAACGCCGCTCCAGTCCTCATCCTGCAGCACATCGAGATTGAAACGCCCGGCATCATCGCCGATGCCCTCACTGAAGCCAAACTCACCCCGCAAATCATCCATTCCTACGCCGGCGAGCCGATCCCTGCCAGCATGGATGGAGCCGACGGCCTCATTGTCTTGGGCGGGCCGATGGGCGTGTATGATCACCCGCAATTTCCTTTTCTCAAGCAGGAGATGCGCCTGATCGAGGATGCCCTGCGCGCCGAAAAACCGGTCCTCGGCATTTGCCTCGGCAGCCAGCTTCTGGCCGCCGCCCTCGGCGCGCCAGTTTATAAAGGAAAGCAGAAGGAGATCGGCTGGTACTCGGTCACGCTGACGAAAGAGGCCGCGAGCGACCCGCTCTTGGCAGGAATGCCCACTTCATTCACCGCCTGCCACTGGCACGGCGACGTTTTCGACCTGCCGCGCGGCGCCGTCTCTCTGGCCTCCTCCGCCCTCACCCAGCACCAAGCTTTTCGCTACGGAAAGAACGCCTACGGCTTCCTGTTCCACATGGAGATCACCGAGCCGATGCTCCGCACCTGGGTCGCCGCTTTCGCTGACGAACTCCGCGCCGCCGGCCTCGACGGCACCCAGATCCTCACCCACGCCACCCACCACCTCCCGCCCTTGCACTACATCGCCCGCCCCATCTTTAAAATATTTTTAAATAAACAGCAACCCCACATCCCTTTTTGTTAATAAACCTTGATTTTCGCTACCGCCATCAGGTATCCTTAGACTAGTATCCGCTTCATTCATCTATCTATCTTCCATCCAGAAAACCTGTTTTTCATCGTGAGGTCATCTTTGCCCACGGCACCATCTTCACCCTAAGGTTCCCTCTATGAACACCTACGACATAATTTTCTCCGTCTGCAATGGAGTCAATGGGGCTAGCAGTTTTCTGTTCGGTCTTTTCGTTTTATCTAAAAATCCAAAATCAAGGTTACATCAAATCTGGTTTTGCATGAGCTTGGCAATTACAATCTGGGGCGGCTTCCACGCTATCTTCTTTGCCCCAATGGTGCAAACCTCGCAAACAAAATTAATGATCGTACGCCTGGCAAATACAGGTGCGGTTTTTATCCCATTGTTCTATTTACATTTCATCATTACATTCCTACAGCTTCAGAAGAAACGGCTGCTGCTTATAACTTGTTATTTCCTAACCTCCATACTTGCAGCATCTGCTTGGACACCTTTGTTTATCCCGAGAGTGAGACCACAGATGGGGCTGTCAAATTATCCGGAAGGTGGACCTCTTTTTCTTTGCTTCTTCGCTCTCTATATCTTTGAAGCCACTGGGGGCAATTGGCTTTTGTGGCAAGCCAGAAAAACTACGGAGGGGGCCCGAAAAACTCAGATCACTTATGTCTTCGCAGCTACGACGATAGGATTTATAGTTGGAGGAACTTCCTTTCTCCCTTGTTTCAACATCGTATTTCCTCCCCTGGGCATGTGTTTTGTATGGTTATACAGCTTGCTTCTAACATGGGCGGTTTTCAGGCACCAACTCTTTGACATTCAAGTTGTCATCCGCAAAAGTCTCGTCTATTCACTCTTGGTCACCTTACTGACCGTAGGTTATTTCGGCTTGGTCTATGGAATAGAGCGGACATTCCAAACAACCTTCGGTTACCACTCCACCTGGTTTTCGCTTATGGCTTTTGCCCTCATGGCTTTGTTGTTTCAACCGCTGAAAATCGGAATCCAGCGGCTGGTCGACTGGTTGATCTTTCGGGTACCTCAGGAAGCGTTGGTCAAACGCGTGGAGCGATTGGAGGAACAAGCTCTTCAAGCCGAGAAACTCAGAGAGATTTCTATCTTAGCCGCTGGTATGGCACATGAGATTAAAAATCCGCTCACTGCCATCAAGACCTTCGCTGAATTTATTCCAGAGAAACAGAACGATCCAATCTTCTTAAGGAAACTCCATCAGGTTTTGAGGTGCTCCCCAAAAACTGGACAGGGGCATAAGGTAGTGATTTGATGTTGTCGGATCCCGTAAAGGAGATCACGACATGAGCGCAGTAAACGGCAAAGGAACGCGGCGGCAGCACACGGCCGAGA
>Ga0209515_10002643_pt1 | contig 27140 bp, 34 predicted proteins | sample Subgroupgradi54m_FD_187454 | JGI IMG/M metagenome (GOLD analysis project Ga0209515, IMG submission 187454) | Subsurface groundwater microbial communities from S. Glens Falls, New York, USA - GMW60B uncontaminated upgradient, 5.4 m (SPAdes)... ... | reverse complement strand
TTCCGATCTTTCCTCTTCTTGTTCTTGCATTTGTTTTTGTTCTTTGGCCTCTGACAGGCAATCCTCTTCTATGTCTGATTCCCCTGTAACAATTTATTTCTGTCAATCTTTTTACATTTAACCCTTCAATTCTTCTAAGATCGCCTTCTACTTGGCAATTTTTTTCAATTTCTTCTCTTAGCTTGTTTATTTCAGAATCAGTAAGATCCTTCATCCTTTTATTTTTATCAATTCCTGTCTTTTCAAGGATTTTGTTACTTAATGTTCTGCCTATTCCATACAAGTATGTAAGGGAAATTTCTGCTCTTTTATTTTGTGGGAGATCAACGCCTGCAAACCGTGCCATTTAGATTTTTCCTTACTTATTTAATTAAATTCTTAGAACATTTTAAATAGAAATTAGCGAACAGGGGTAAAATTTTATCTTTTTTATGCATTTAGAACAAGCAATTACAGGTTCTTTCATGTAGAAGCACCCATATGGAGCAACTATTATCGATTGCATGTAACTACACTATGCTTGTTTTTGCTTGTGTTTAGGGTTTTCACAGATTACCATTACTCGCCCTTTACGCTTAATAACTTTGCACTTTGCACAAATTTTTTTTACTGATGCTCTATGTTTCATTTATATCTCTAACGACCCCTCTTTTTTCTTGAACTCTAAATGTTATTCTTCCTCGAGTTAAATCATAAGGCGTAAGTTCAACTTTTACTCTGTCTCCAGGTAATATTTTAATAAAGTTTTTGCGGATTTTCCCGGAAATATGAGCTAATACCAAATGACCATTTTCAAGTTCAACTCTGAACATTGCATTTGGCAATGATTCTTTAATTACACCTTCAAACTCTATTGCGTCTTTTGCCATAAAAATGATTATAGCGCATGACTTGAGACTAAACCTTTGTAGTTATGTAAGGACCATCTTCTGTTACAAGTATTGTGTGTTCGAAATGTGCTGACACCTTATGATCTGCAGTAACAATTGTCCAGTCATCTTTTAGTTTTCTTACTTCATCAGAACCAAGATTAAACATTGGCTCAATGCAAAGCAACATGCCGGATTTTATTTCAGTGTCTTTAGTTTGAAGAAAATATTCGGGCCAATTTGGTATAAACGGTTCACTGTGATAGTTCGGCCCTATTCCATGTCCGCCAAACATTCTTACCACTCCGTACTTGCTTTTAACAGCAACATCGTGAACAGAGACAGAAATATCTTTAATAGTTTTTCCAACTTTGCAATTTTCAATTCCTTTTTTTAGGGAGTCATTTGTCTCTTCAAGAAGTTTTGATATTGTTGAATTGATTGTTCCTACTGGAACAGTTCTTGCTGTGTCACCTATATAACCCCACTCTTTCCCTTTGTGTTTTTCTTTTACTGTTACTCCTATATCAAGACTTACAACGTCACCTTCTTTTAAAATTCTTTGTTTGTTTGGAATGCCATGAACAACCTCATGATTTACTGAGGTGCAAAGCGAAGCTGGAAATCCCATGTATCCTTTGAAAGTAGGAATTGCTCCTTGAGATCTAATCCACTCTTCGGCTATTTGATCAAGCTCCCATGTACTAATTCCTGGCTTTACCGATCTGCATGCAAGATCGAGAGCCTTACCAGCAAGTCTCCCCGCTTCTTTAATTCCTTCAAATTGTTCTTTTTCATAGATTGTTATTGACATGGAGTTTTTAAAGATGAAAGCATTTTAATTATCTTATTATAAACTTCATTAGGCTCTTTTGATCCATCTACATCAAATAATACTTTTTGATCTCTATAATATTTTTCAAGAGGAGCAGTTTTTGTATGATACTCATTTAGTCTTTCTTTTGCTGCTTCTTCTGTATCATCTTTGCGTTGGTACAGAGATTCTCCGCAAAGGTCACATTTATTTTCTGTTTTTGGTTTGTGAGTAATCAAGTTATAAATAGCACCGCAGTTTTTATTTGAACAAAGCCTTCTTGAACTCAGTCTTTGAACCAAAATATTTTCAGGTGTTTGTACATTAATTACAAAAATTGATGATAATTTTAGTTCAGCAAACATTTCTTTTAAAGCTTCTGCCTGGGGAATAGTTCGTGGATACCCATCTAATATAAACCCTTTAAATGATTCGTTTTTTAGTGAAACCAATTTTTCTCTAATAAGATCAATTACAAGACCATCTGGCACAAGTTTTCCAGATTCAACAAAACTCTTTGCCTTTTTCCCAAGATCAGTTTCTTTTTTAATCGCTTCACGGATTAAATTACCAGTATCAATGTGAGGAAGATTTAAGCTAACAGATATTTTTTTAGCTTGTGTCCCTTTACCAGCTCCGGGGGCTCCAAAAAATATTATATTTTTCACAATTTACTCCAAAAACCACCTAGCTTATAAATTATAGCTTGTAAAATTCGAATATCTGACTAAATTAACATATAAGTCAAAGATCCTATATCAACTTTTTTATATTTTACCTTTGTATATCCAGATAGAAAATTTTAATTTGAAAGGAGACTTATGTCTGTAAATGCCGCATTAGCTATAGGAGCTAAAGTGCTTCCAAAAATAGATCCTATTCAGGCTGCTTCTGTAGTATCTAGAAACTTTCTTCCTGAGGCTGCAAAAGATGCCACAAAAGTATTTGCTGGAGCAGCAGCAAGAAATGGATCTAATGTAGTAGAAGGTCTTAGTTCTTTAGGATTTGCCTAAAGAAACAACTTCCTTAATATTCTTTGCATTTTCTAAAAGTGATTTTGCAAATTGTTTTGCATTAGTTGTAATGCTTTCCCTGGATTTTTTGTCAGGATTTAGCAGTGCAGCTAGTGCTTCTGCTTTTTCTTCCTGAGAAATCTCTTTTACGGTAATAAGAGTGCTTCCTTCTAAGATATTTTTTTCAATAAGAAAATGTTGATCTGCCATTGCTGCAATAATTGGCTGGTGTGTAATGCAGATGACTTGACTTTGCTTAGAGATCTTAAATAATTTCTTTGCCACACTTGAAGCAATTTCTCCACTAACACCAATGTCTATCTCATCAAAGATCATTGTTGTAGGGAATGGTCGCGACCATTCCCTACAGGTAATTGATTTTATCGCAAGCATTATTCTGGATAACTCTCCGCCCGAAGCTACCTTTAAAAGTGGCTTTGGTGGCTCGTCTGGATTTGCTGTAAAAAGAAACTGAATCTGCTCTTTTCCATTAGATGATAGACCACATTCTGTAAATTCAACAACTAATACAGCTTGCTTAAAACCTAAAGAAGCAAGCTCTTCATTTACTTTGTTTACAAATAGCTTTGTAATATCTTCTCTTGATTCTGTTAGTTTTTCTGCAAGTGTTTTAACAGCAACCTCTTTTTGATTGAATATTTTTTTCAATTCTTCACTGGAAACATTATTTTTTTTCAACTCATCCAACTCTCCTTGAGTTTTTTGCAAATATTTTTGAACATCAATAAGAGTTTTCCCGTATTTTCTCTTTAAGTCGTAAAACAAATCAAGCCTATCTTCTATTTCATCAAGATTTTCATTCTCATAATCCGTACTGCTGTACTCATTTACAAAAGAAGACAATTCTTTTGTTTCACTTATTATGCTTTCAATTGATTGTATGTAAGGCTCAAAAGCCTTGTCATATCTGGCAGAATTAGTTAGAAGTTTTTTTATTTGTGACAATACCATCTGTAACGGTAAATAGCCGCTTGCTGTTATAGCACCATCGCTATTGATTAATTCGTAAATTGAGCTGCAGCTTTCCACCAAATCTTTTTTATTTAGTAAAACCTCTCTTTTTTCAAAAAGCCTTTCTTCTTCTTCTGGATCTTTGATATTTGCTGATGTGATTTCATTTACTTCATGACTTAGCAATTCAAGTCTCTTTGTGATAGTAGAGGAATTTTCTACAGAGTCGCTTAATCTTTTTTTTGCAATAGTATATTCTTCAAATACATTTTTATAGTCTTCTACTAACTTTAAGTGAGATTCATTTCCAAAACTATCTAAAATATCGAGCTGTTTTTCAATTTTTAAAAGCTCAATATGTTCGCTTTGCTGGTGGAGGTTTAAAAGAAATTGCCTTAGATATAAAAGCTGTGAAACATTTGCAAGCGATCCATTGATTCTTGCTTTTGAACCTTGTGCAGTTAGTTCGCGTGAAACAGAAATATTGTTTTCATCAGAAGTTTCAAATCCATTTTTTTCAAGCCATGACTTTATTAAGTTTATAGAATTATCATCAGGCAAAGAAAACAATCCTTCTACCTGTGCTTTATTTGTACCAGTTTTTAATAAGTCTGTATTTCCTCTTGCTCCAAGTAAAAAGTCAAGAGCGTCTACTATTATTGATTTTCCTGCACCCGTTTCACCTGTCAAAACAATAAGACCATCTTTAAAGATAACCTCAAGCTTGTCTATAATTGCAAAGTTACTAATTGTAAGTTGAGTTAGCATGGTTCCTTAAGATCTACTATTATAATAGTCTTGTACCGGTTAAAAGTCTTTAAATAATGAAAAAATATCTTCTTTTAAGTCTTTTATTTATATTTTTTATTGTTAGTGCAAACAATGTTTCATTTTCTAGGTTGCCTCGCCTTATTGTAGTAGGGTCTACTACATTACTTCCTTTATCAGAACACTTAGCCACGCGTTATAAAGAACTTGTAGGTGTTGATGTTTTGGTTCAAGGTGGAGGATCAAGTGCTGGTCCTATAGCACTTACAAGTAAGGTTGCTCAGATTGCGGCAAGTTCTAGGATTTTAACAGAAGAGGAAGCAAAAAATTTGAAAGTTTTTGTTATTGCACATGATGTACTTGCTGTAGTTGTACACCCTCAAAATCCAATTAATAACATTTCAAAAGAACAATTAAAAAAAGTTCTGGCAGGAGAAATAAAAAACTGGAAAGAATTAGGAGCCCCATTTGATAAAGAAATTCAACTTGTTAATGATTCTTCAGGCAATGGAACAAGAGCAGCTGTTGAAGAGCTTGTAATGGGTAAATCAAAAGCAAAAAAAGTCAAAGGAACACCAATTACACTTATGTCCGTTGTAACAAACTCCAGCTCTGAAATGAAAGCAAATGTTGCAAATTTTAAATATGCAATAGGTTATCTGCCGTTTAGTTATCTTGATAGCACTGTTAAACCACTAAAAGTTGATGGGACTCCCCCTACTTATGCAGCAGCTTACAAAGGAGATTATCCGCTTTTTAGAGATCTTTACTATGCAATAGAAAAAGAAGCCTCGGGACTTGAACTGGCATATATCTACTATGTACTAAGTCCTGAAGGGCAGGATATTGTTGTTAAAGAAGGATTTTTACCTATAAAATTAATAACCTCTGTAGAAGAGTTAGATAGAATAAGTAGAACAAAGAATGAAAAAAGTTTTCCTAAAAGGAGAGAAAAAATTGATTAGAAAAGAACAATTTATTTTTTGCTTAGTTATTTTTATTTCATTTATATTGAGTGGTTGCATGAACAGCACAGCAGTAGATAATTTCTATAAGATAGCTGTTGTTGCTCCGCAAACAGGGCCATATTCTCTGCTGGGAAAATCAATAATAAATGGAGCTGACTTAGCTGTTAAAGAAGCTAATGAAAGTGGAGGAATAAACGGAAAAAAAATTGTCCTTATAAAAGAAGATGATGGAGGGCTTGTAGGAGAAGGAGCCTTTTTTGCATATAGATTAACAAGTACAGAAATGATCCTTGGGGTTGTAGGCCATTTAAATTCAGATATTTCAATTCCGGCTTCAGAGTTTTATACCAGAGCAAAAGTAGCTCAGATTAGTCCTGGAAGTACAAGCCCGTACTTTACAGAAAGAAGTGCAACCAATGGTTATGTTTTTAGAACCATTGGGAGAGATGATACTCAGGGAAAACTATTAGCTAATTATGTTCTAAAAAATAAATTTAAAAGAGTAGCCATCCTATATAACGATAGAGAATATGGAAAATCTCTTGCTGGGGAATTTGCAAAAACACTTAAAGTAACTACTGGTACAGAAATAAAACCTGCAATAGTATTTTATGAAAGAATACAAGTAGGGAAAAAAGACTATGGTTCATTACTTTCACAAATATCTTCTACACAGCCAGATGTAATATTTCTTGCTGGGGAGCATGATGATGCAGGAAACTTGGTAAAAGATTTTCCAAAATATGGACTTGGAATGGCACAGTTTCTCGGGGGAGATGGAATTGATAACACAGAGTTTATAAACATAGGTGGTAACAATACTGAAGGTTCAGTAGTAATATCTCCTGCCCCAATAGTGGATAATGGTTTTATTGAAAGATACAGCAGGGCTTTTGGGGAAGAACCAGCTGGCTATGCTGCAAACTCATTTGATGCAACAAATGTTCTAATAAGTGCGATAAAAAAGGTTCGCGTGAAAGACTCTGAAAAAATTGCAAAAGAGGTTGCTTCTACAAAGGATTTTAAAGGAGTTACAGGATTGCTCACCTTTGATAAAAGAGGAGATTTGACATCACCTGGATTTGTTTTAAGTAAGGTCGTAAAAGGAAAATTTAAAATAATTGAGAATAAAAATAAGAATGGCTAATAAAAAATCAAATTTAAAACTAATTCTTTCATGTCTTACTTTAGTTCTTTTTGTTGGCTGTGCAAAAAAAGATTCTACACAGTTGACAGATAATAACGTTATTAAACAAGTATCGGAAGAAGATGTTTATAAGATTGCAGTAGCTGCACCACAATTTGGACCGTATGAGGAGCTTGGTTTATCTATAGTTCGTGGCGCCCAGTTGGCAGTTGAGTTAAAAAACAAAAATGGTGGCATTAATGGTAAACAAATCAAACTTATTAATGTTGATGATGGAGGACTTTCTGGAGATGCAATATGGAGAGCAAAAAGCTTGGTTCAGGAAAAAGTACTTGGTGTAATAGGGCACCTGAATTCAGACATTTCAATACCAGCCTCAGAAATTTATTCAAAAGCAATGATTGCAGAAATCTCGCCTGGTTCTACAAGTCCTTTGTTTACTGAAAGAACAGATGTAAAAGGATATGTCTTTAGAACTATAGGCAGGGATGATACTCAGGGAGAAATTGCTGCAGAATTTGCACTTGAGAAGAAGAATTTTAAAAAAATAGCAGTTCTCTATAATGACAGAAGTTATGGTCATAGCTTGTCATCTGAGTTTAAGAAACATATTGAAAATAAAACAAACTCACCGGAAGTTGTATTTTTTATGTCTTATAAAGTTGATACACAGGATTTTTCAAGTGAAGTAGCGACATTAAAGCAAACCCCTCCAGAGTTTATATTTTTTGCAGGAGAGTATGGAGATGCTGCTAGATTTTTAAAGCAGCTTAGAGCTTCTGGATTGCAGTCTGTATTTTTGGGAAGTGAAGGCGTCTTTGATGAAAAATTTATAGAAACTGGCAAAACTTCAACAAATGGGGCTCTTGTAATCTCATTGCCTGAAGTAAAAGACAAAGACTTTATACAAAAATACAAAGAAAAATTTGGAAAAGAAATAGGTTCTTACTCAGCAAACTCATTTGATGCTACAAATGTTCTTCTTTCTGCTATAGAAAAAGCAAAGAGTAAGGACAGCGAAAAAGTTGCAAAAGAGTTGAGAAATATTATGGATTTCTCAGGACTTACAGGAAAGATTTCATTTGACGAAAAAGGAGATTTGGTAAATCCTCAGTTTTCAATTTATGAAGTTAAAGGTAAAAGTTTTGCTGTTTTTAAGAGCTGATTATTACTTTCACTTTTATTCTTAAACTATATTTTCCAGTCCGTATATTAAATGATCAATTTCCATGACTTTTTTAACAGCCATTAAAACACCAGGCATAAATGAAGTTCTATCATAGGAATCGTGTCTTATTGTAAGAGTTTGTCCTGTACTTGCAAGAATAATTTCCTGATGGGCAACTAATCCTGGCAACCTTACGCTATGAATATGAATGTTCCCTTCTCCAACGGCTCCGCGAGCGCCTTTTATGGTTTCTTTTCCGGTAACCGTATCTCTTCCAAAAAGCTTTCTATTTTCAGACATAAGTTCTGCAGATTTTATTGATGTCCCGCTTGGAGCATCAAGTTTTTTATCGTGGTGATATTCTATAATTTCAGCATTTGCAAAATATTTACTTGCTTCTTTTGCAAATTTCATCATTAGTACAGCACCAATTGCAAAATTTGGAGCTACAATTGTTCCTGTAGCATTTTGTTTTGAAATTTTTGAAAGTTCACTGATATCATCTTTTGTCATTCCTGTAGTACCGATAACAACACGAACACCTGCTTTCAATGCCATCTGAGCATTGACTATTACAATTTCAGGCATTGTAAAATCTACAAGAACATCAGGTTGTGATTTTGAAATAGTCTCTTTTAAGTCACCAGTTAATTTAATGCCAGTTTCATCAATACCGCAAATAAGACCAATATCAGTTCCAATTTTAGGATTTCCACTTCTGTCCACAGCCCCTACAAGTTTAAATCCTGCTTCAGCATGTACTGCACGAACAGTTGCCTGCCCCATTTTTCCTGCCGCACCGCAAACCAACACTTTAATTTCTTTTGCCATGTACAAAATTATACCAAGGATTATTAAGGAGGTTAACAGAATTAAATATAACTCTTTGCGTCATTGCGAGGAAGGACTTTAGTCCTGACGAAGCAATGACAAATCAACCAGGTGAAATTACATTAAAGATTTCTTTTTGCATTGACAATATATCGTTCTTATTTTCAGATGATTTTTTTAAATTTCTTGTTGTAAATTTGCCTTCCAGATTTAGTTCTTGACTAAGCTTTTTAACAAGTCTATAAATGTCACCTTCTACAAGTGGTTTCCCATTTTCGTTTAGAAACAAGTTTAAATGTTCATTTGCTCCAGGAAGATTTGGTCTTTGTTCAAGAAGATATTCCCGGAGAGTAATAAATATTTCATGAGGAAGGTGTATTCTTTCAGTATCAGAAAGGCTAATAAGTCTATTTTCAAAGTCTACCTGAAAGGTGTTTATAGAAACAATTTGTGTAGCACTCAAACCTATTTTTCCAAGCATTTGCAAAATAAGCTTTTGATCCATTTTTAACTTTGTATCTTCAATTATTTTTCTTAAGTCATTAGCTTCAAGCTCATTTACAGGATTCTTTTCAAAAGTGGAGAGACTGTTTACAATAAGTGAATAATTTGTCGGAGCAAGCTTATTTCTGTAAAGAAATCTTAGAAAAATCCGAAAAGTTGAAGCTCTTCTATTGAAAGAATTTCTTTCTTTATTTGTTTCTTCCAGATTTTTTAAATAAGTTCTTACCCACTCCTGATTTATGTCTTGAGGTTGAGTGTTTGTGGAAGTTATGTATTCTGAAAGTTCATTTAAGTCACTTTTATAGGACGCCTTTGTATTAGTTGAAAATTCTTGATCTTCTTCTATCTGATTTATAAATTGTTCAATAATTTCTTTCATTGGAAATAAAAAGCATTCTTTATATGTTCAATAATCTTTTCTTTCTCATTAATTTTAATTGCTATGACGTCGAATCTGCAAGGATGGTTTTCTCTTTTGGTTAAGTAAAGGTAGCTTTCTGCAAGTTTATAGAGTTTTTGTTGTTTTTTCCTTGTAACAAGCTCTTTAGCGTCATTTGTGCTAGTAGCTCTTGATTTAACTTCAATGAAAACCAATTCTTTTGTATTGTTGTCAGTTGCAATGATGTCGATTTCGCCGTATCTGCCTGAGTGCCAATTTTGTTTAATGATTGAAAATGAGTTTTTATTTAAATATTCAAAAGCAAGGTTTTCGCCTGCTTTGCCGAGAGCGTGATCAGTGGTCATGAAGCTTTTTTTCTAGATTCTTCTGCCATTTCTTTTATCTGTTCAAGGGTAAAGCTTTTTGTTTTGATTTCTCCGATAGAAATACGCCTGTCAAATTCTGCATCTGCTTTAGGATCTCTACCCATTAAATTTTTTAATTCTTTTACTGTTAATTCTTTGTAATTAATCTTCTCTGAAGCCATCGGAGTCAACCTTTCCATTTTTGTAAATGTAAAATATCCTTAAATCAAAATCACCTTTAGGTGGTTCTGTTTTTATCTTAATTATATCTCCACTTGTCCATACTTCATGCCAATGGATTTTAGCATTGCTTAAAAATGCCAATAGATAATGAAGCCCCATTAGTTGTTCATATGGTGGGTAATGTCTCTCAAGCATGAGGACTAAGATTTTACAATCTTTAAATAAAAATTTCTGTAACCGTGGGTTACAAAAATGTAAATTTTTATTTTTCTTAGTTTGTTCCTGTTACATCACACGAAATGAATCCTAAATCTTCTCTTAGGATGCCAGCAGGATCATGTGAGCTTCCATGATAAGCTTTTTCAACCATCTTGCTTGGGGCTGCAGTTTTGTTTAAAAGAGCAACAAATAAAATATGCTCTGGTCTTACTATAAGGTCAGTAGGATCTCCTAAAGGAAAGCAATCTGGGTTTTCTCGAGCATTTCTACAGGCAGTATTAAGAGCAAGATTTGGAGCCCATCTAACTACAAAGGCACCACTTGGATTAAAATCCTGATAAATATCTAGTTCTGGAATAGGAAGTTCACCAGGTAAAGAAGCTTGGCTGATTCCTGAAGGATCAAAGTCTACAACCTTAGCAAGAGAAGGAAGATTTATATCTAACCTTTTAAGAGCATCTGATGCGGGGCTTTCTACAGCAGCAATTGCTAACATCAAGTCATCATCATCAATTCTTGTTCTTTCTCTTTTAACACTAATTAAATTTGCCAGTGTAACAATATTTCTTGCAGCTGGATTAAATCTTGAAAAATTAACTTTCATTTCTTCCTCCTCTTTTACGGCTATATAAAGATAGCAATAGAAAGAAAAGAATAATATTAAAAAATTTTTAAAATCTTAGATATAAATACGATTAACTATTTCCCAGTACTTCCAAAACCACCAGCTCCGCGCTTGGTTTCCGGGACTTTATCTGTAAGTTCTGTTTGAACATGAACTACAGGAGCAATAACTAACTGTGCAATTCTTTCTTCTGGCTGAATGGTATAAGGTTCATTTCCAAGATTTATCATAAGACAACACATTTCACCACGATAATCACTGTCAACGGTTCCAACACAATTTGTCAGTGTAATTCCATGTTTTGCAGCAAGACCTGATCTTGGTCTTACTTGTCCCTCATATCCTTCAGGAAGAATCATAATTAATCCCGTTGGTACTTTTGCTCTTTGACCGGGCTTTAAAGTGAGTGGTTCTTCTAATGTATTTGTTAAATCCATTCCGGCTGAACCTTCAGTTGCATACTCAGGGAGTTTTGCTTTTGGGTGAACTTTTACAAATTGTACTTTTAATTTTTTTTCTGTTAGTGTTGGCATGGGTGTAATTTTAGTCTTTTTCCCAAGGCAAGTCAATTAGAGAATCTGCAAAGGATTAAGAGGCTGGAAATTGAATTGAAACTGTGATATTTTAATTGTCTGATCATGAAAACAGAAAAACTAAAATTTAAATTCATTGAAGATCAAAACTCAGTAGCGGTGACTGATTTACACGGCCGCACAAAAATAGTAAGCCTTGAAGAATCTGAAAAATTTTTAATTGACCTTGTAAGATTAAAAGAAAACCCTGTTGCAGATTCAAATTTAGTTAACCTTGCTTGTAAAATTAAGTAATCTTAAACATTAACAACTTTTTGAAACTCTTATGAAAGCTAGGTTTTACACGGGCATTATGATCTCAAAAATTTTAATCATGCTTTGAAAAATTTTCCTTACTCTCTGAACAAATTGCAACTTGCGTAGTCTGTTATGATTAATACATAATAACAGTGGAGGCCATATTTATGTCTTTAAAGATAGATAGAGCAGTACTTCCTTTAAATGCTGTGATACAGAATTATAGACCTGAAATGGAAAGGCTTTTTAGAAAAGCACCACAATCAACTCCGGCAAGCAAAATGCTTGTGCCGTCAAGAACTTTAATTCTTCCTCTGGAAGCTGAGAAGAATGTAGCTCCAGTGAAAAAAAAGCAAAAAGAAATTGACTATGAGGAAATTTATTTATTGGTAGACATATTAAATAACATTTTTCAAAATAAAACAAAAGAAGGTTTTGGTTTTAAACCTACCCCAAAAGATGAAAAAGAAATAAAGATTGGAGAAAAAGCAAATAAACTTGCAAATCTTCTACTTGATAATCCAAAAGCTGAAAATATAAAAGCTGCAAAAAGATTTTTGAAATCTATGAAACTAATTGATCTATTAGAAGCAAAGGCAAAAGAAAGAAATTTAATGCATATTGGCTTTAATAGAACAGATGTAACTGAAGGAGATCTTAATATTGCTCAAGCAGCAAGCAAAATAGCAGAGATGCTTAAAGAATCTGACGATCAATCCTTAATTATGGGGGCAATGGAACTTGTTGGGTTGATTGATCTTATTGAAACAGTAGAAAATATTGCAAATGAAAAATCTAGAGGAACTCTTGGGTTTAAAAGAGAAAATATAGATGAAGACAATGAAAAAATTGCAATGATGGCAGCAAACTTAGCTGAGGTGCTTAAACTAAATCCTTCTCAGGAAAATGTAGAAACAGCAGTAGCTTTTATAAATGTTGTAATGCAGCTTGATGAGGCTGAAAAGATTGAAGAAATAACCACAAAAGCTCAGGAGCCATGTTATGGATTTCACTGTGAAAGTCCGCAATATGCAAATGCAGCGTAATTTAAACAATTTCTAATAGTGTCATTGCGAGGAGGCTCTAAAAGAGCCGACGCGGTAATCTCATAACGTTTTGGAGATTGCTTCGTTGCTAACGCTCCTCGCAATGACGTAACAAGTTTTAATTTAAACCACTTCTTTTATAGGTTCTTTATCCATTAAATCAAATGCACTTTTTGCCAGGTCTTTAACTTTAGGATTTAAGTACGGAGCATTTTTAATGTGGCGAAGTAAATCCATAGTTCTTCTTCCTGCTCTAACTATATCTCCTTCATCGAGGTTTGTAAGTCTGAGTAGATCTTCCCATCTTGTTTCTCCTTTACACCAAAGCCCAACTAGTCCGGTAAGAATTGTGCTGAGGTTTGTAGAGACCTCAATGCCTTTATTTTTTTGTTCTCTTACAAGTTCTCTCCACACAGCCTGCATTTCAACAAAAGCCACATCAAAATTATGTGAAGCTCTTGCTCTTGCATAAATTCTTGGTCTTGATTCTTCAATTGCAATAGCTGACATGCACGAAGCAAATTCTCCCGGCTGTAGGGACGAACGGTCGTTCACCCCTACGAAATTGCACTTTGTCAAAATCTCTGCAATAAGCAATATGTTTTCTCCGCGCAAACTTGCTGCTAGTATTCCTTTTTCTGTTGGTATGTTGTCTTTTAAATAGCCTCTTCCTGATAGAATCTCTGTCAATTTAAAAAACTGATTCCAATAAAAACCCTGTTGTTGCTTGGAATATTTTTCTATTATTTCTAATTTGCTATCTATTTTTCTTGCTCTCTTTTCTGCTTTTAAACACGAAGCTTTATTTTCGCAAGGGAAACAAGGAAAACTTTCATGCTCTTTTGTTTCCTTTTTATATTGCTCCTGATAGGTTTTTAAATCAGGATTTTTTTGCTTTTCTAAAATAGAAATCATTCTTTTTATTTCTATTAATTTTTCTTCTTTTTTTCTGTGAACCTTTATATCTCCTGGATTTTGTGGATCGGGACATGGATATACAGTAAGTTTTCCCAACTCTTCTTCAATGTTTATCTTCTCATCTAAATAAGTTTTTAAATCTCTGTTAATAAGATATTGCCCGAAACTTTTGTTCAGGAGTTCTTTTATTTGATCAATAGAATGATTTTGGAGAAGATTTAATACCATTGCATAGTTTGGAGTGAATTGACTTACAAGTGGCTCTGGATCACTTGTTGCAAGCTTTGCTGCAAATGCTGGTGTGTGTTCGGTAGTTTCTTTTATTACAACATTGCCAACCTTATCCATTCCACGTCTTCCGGCACGACCTGACATCTGCAAAAACTGATTGCTTGTAAGATTGTTGTGACCTGAGTCGCCACGCTTGCTTAAATTACTAATTATTGTTGTTTTTGCAGGCATGTTTATTCCGGCTGAAAGTGTTTCAGTTGCAAAGACAGCCTTGATAAGTCCTTTACTAAAAAGTGCTTCAACAATTCCTTTCCACTGTGGCAAAAGTCCTGCATGGTGAACAGCTAGCCCCTGATATAAAAACCCCAAGTGTTTATGTTTGAATAAATATTCATTTCCATATGTTCTTTCTTCAATTAATTTTGACAATGCTTTTCTTTCTTCATATGTAAGCAGTGAAAAACCAAGCTCCTGACATTCTTTTAAAGCAAGCTCACAACCTTTTCTTGAGAATACAAAATAAATTGCAGGTAAAAATCCTTTTTTATTTAGTTCGCTTATTAGATCGGCAATTTTTGCCCCTCTTTTATTTTCTCCCTGTCTTTGCATGTGACGAAATTCTTGTTTGTGAGCTTTGAATGAATCTTTATGTTCTTTTAATTGTGGATTGAGTTGATTGTTTTGAAGAAGAAGTGGATATAAATTTATTCCTTTGAAATAATAAAATCGTAGGGGAACAGGTCTGTGAAAAGTCTCTATAAGTTCTGTTTGTCCGTGAACCTGTGAAATCCATTCTGTAAGCTCTCTAGCGTTTGCAATGGTAGCTGAAAGTGCAAGTATTTGAATCCCTGGTGGTGAATAAACAATGCTTTCTTCCCAGACGGTTCCTCGTTCTCTATCGTTCATGTAATGGCACTCGTCAAGAACAAGATATTTTAAGTGTTTTAAATTTTCATCAATTGAACCAAGAACAGTACCATAAAGCATGTTTCTATAGATCTCAGTAGTCATAATTACTATTTGTGCGTCACGATTGATTGAAGAATCTCCAGTAACAATGCCGACATTTTCTTCTCCATATTTTTTTTGAAAATCATGAAACTTTTGATTACTGAGAGCTTTAAGAGGAGTGGTATAAAATACTCTTTGATTTTCTTTCAATGCTTCTTCAATAACAAACTCTGCAATTGCAGTTTTTCCTGATCCTGTTGGTGCACTAACGACAACACTAATCCCTTTTTTTAAAGCAGTAATGGCTTCTTCCTGGAAGGGGTCAAGTTTGAATTTATTAGTAGAATCAATACTCATTAAATATTTGTATCTCTCACTACTTAATAATACCTTAAAAGATATAATTAACTTGGTTTTCAAATCATAAAGGAGACAGATCCATGGTTCTCATCACAAATTACATTTCAATGATCATTTTTTTTTCAATTTCTGGTCTTGGTTTTGTTCTTACTTCACCGTTAATGTATTCTGCTCCAGTACTTGGGACAATAGCGTTTGCAATTATTCTTGCAATTGCATTATTTATTTCCTCGGGTATAAAAATAGCTGCTCAGTGGGAAAAAGCAGTTGTATTCAGACTCGGGAGATACAGCTCAATAAAAGGTCCTGGAATGTTTTTCATTATTCCTTTAATTGATGAAACTAGACTTATTGACACAAGAATACTGACAATGGATATTCCAAAACAGCAGGTAATCACAAAAGACAATGTGCCAGTTTCAATAAATGGAGTTTTATATTTTCTTGTCAGCAATCCTGAATCTGCAGTTGTAAAAGTTCAAAATTATTCTTATGCAATTTCTCAATATGCACAGGCGGCACTGAGAGACGTAATGGGTGGAATGACATTTGATGAAATTCTTGCTGAGCGTGAGCAAATAGGAAAAGCAATTGAAGCTAATGTTGAAAAAGAATCAAAAGAATGGGGACTTGAAGTGAAGGGAATTAGAATTCAGGATATTGATGTACCTGAAGAATTAAAGAAAATGATGTCACGTCAGGCATCTGCGGAACGGGAAAAAAGAGCCACAATTACAAAAGCAGAAGGTGACAAAATGGCAGCGTTTAATTTAGCTGAAGCAGCAAAGACAATGCATGCAAGCCCTGGTGCAATGCAGCTTAGGACACTTCAGTCAATTGACGGGCTTGGACCAACAGCTTCAAATACTGTGGTTATTGCAGTGCCTATTGAAATAATGGAGCTTGTTAAAAAATATAGTGAGAATAATAAAAATTAAATCAAGGTCAATGTAATTCATTAGCATTACTTTATTAAACAGTTATAATATTGTGTGGTTTGTTTTCTCTTTCTGAATACTGAATACTGATTTTCTGATTACGGGCCGTGGCTCAGCTTGGTAGAGCACTTCCTTGGGGTGGAAGGGGTCGCGAGTTCAAATCTCGCCGGTCCGATATTATACGGTAAGAAGTCAATGCTGAAAGAAAATCAGGATCTACAACAACCAAAGGAACAATTCTAATCTTCCTTTGGTGGGAATGGGCTTATTTTAATTCTATCGGCTTCTTCAATGAGCTTATATCTATCATATTTCCTTAAAAAGTTTTCCGTAACTGGGATACCATTTTCTAAAAACATAGCAGCAATATCGTGTTCCAAGAAATTTTTACCATCTGGGATTACTCTTGCATCATATTGCCAATGTACTATTTGAGGGGTACTATCTTTAAAAAGCTCACTCACGTATGTATTGGATGTAAATTGAACTGCATGAAGCCATTCTTCTAAACTTTTAACTGCTTCATGGTAATAAATTGCTTTTTGCATTGCTCTTTGTCTTGGATTTTGTGAAGGCTGGTCGAATTTTAAGGTTGGTATAACAACTGTACCTAGGTCATGGTTGAAAAAAGCATCTCTACACCTTTTGTATGCGTCTTTTAATTCTTTTCCATCTTCTGGCAACTTTTCAAGTTTAGTTGTTCTCAATTCGAGAGCAATCCCGGTTTGCTTAGCTTGCTCTTGATCTTGAAGTAGATCAGTAGCTCCTTGATAATAACCCTTCTTTGCTAATTGAATTCCATTGTTTACATGCGACAATAAGCAATCAAATTGATCTGCATTGTGCAAATAAGTTATAGGATTACCTTCCATATAGACATGAGCTAGCGGTCCATATGAATCTTCTAAAACGCCAGATAGCAATTTAATTTTTCCCCAATTAATAATTGCTTGTGGGTAAGTTGAACTTCTTGTGTGGCCAGTTTTGTCAAATAAAGACTGTACTTCCTCTCTATTCAAAGGTGAAAGTCCTAAAAAGCTTTTAATTATGTAATAGGGACTAATCTTCATTGTCTTGTTAAAAGTAACAAAGTTTTTTTAATGAATCATTAAGAATTAATCTTCTTTTGTGAAATATAGTAAATCACGCAGCAGGAGCTAAATCCGGTATGTAAATATAACCCCTTATACTCCATAATTTTAGTTCCCGCCCTTTCAGGGCAAGGCTCGCTCAAGCTTTGCTTGAGCAGCTCACTTTGTACCTGAGTCCCGATTTAAAAACAAATTACTTGCCGAAAAAACCTTCTGTTACTTCTTTAAACCTTCTGGCTTTAACTCCATTTGGATTAGCTTGTCTTTCTGCTAATGAACCTACTGATGACTCTCGTAATCTTAAGACAACATTGCCACCCTCACAAACAAGGACTTCACCCCTTCTTTGCATTGGTATGCCAGCGTTTTCTCTTTGTTGTGTTCTAATAACTTTGGTTGCTGGTCCTGAAACTGTTTTCATATAATTCTCCTTTAAAAAATCTTTTATTATCTCGATGGAAAATTATACTATTTAAAAATAGTTAGCAAGTTAAAATTGTATATCTGCTTCAATTAATTTTGAAATACATCTCTAATGCTGATTCCGACTTTATTTACAATATCCAATAACGAATTTACAAGTATAGGATTCGTCCAATTTATTTGGCGAATCCGAGCCAGCGTAATTCTTAGCCAAAGGAAGCTGCAGCTTGTCTGCAGCATATAAAAAAACGAGCACTTCCTTGGGGTGGAAGGGGTCGCGAGTTCAAATCTCGCCGGTCCGATTTATAAATTTAGATTTTCAACTTCTTCCATTGTCCTAAGCAATTTAACTTCAAAGCAAACACCGTTAGATTTCATTAGAGTTAATACAACACCTTCTCTTTCTTCTAGATTACCTCTAAAAATCTTATATAAAGATAGCTCGCGATTTACTTTTTTAGCATTCTCAAATATTGCACCATTAGCAAGAAGGAAAGATTCTGTATAGGCTAAAGCCTGTTCTACAGTGGTAATCTGACCAGGGCAAGAAGGATAAGATATATCAACTGTCTGTTTGATACCTGTAACATTTAAATGTTTTACTTCCCCATCTTTATAAAATGAAACTGTTGGAACAATCTCGGTAAATTCAGTTAGCATATTTTCTGGAATCGGTGCATCATTTTCAATTTTTACACCAGCCTCTCTTAGCTTCATTCCTAAAGGTAAGAAAGAAGGATTGTTGCCAAATAATGCTGCGTGTACTGGTAATGATCTTAAAGTCATAGCTTTATATGTTACTAAAAAATTGATGGGTTAAAACTTGTTTTTATAATGATTTAATCTTTGTGAACTAGTGAGCAACTCTAAGCAATAAATCATGCAGCAGGAGCTAAATCTGGTATATAAATATGATCTCTATACTCTCTTAATTTAGTTCTGACTTTGTCTCTGAGGTCCGATTTCTTTTTATTGAAGTTCAATCAAGTAAAGTAAATTATCTTCTACTTTATACACCATTGGTACAAACAATATTTTTGGATATTTTTCCTTTAGTCTCTTACTTTCACTAAAGGCAAAATCAACTTCATTTTCAATTTCAAAGAATGGAGCAAATGAATTGAAATGATTTTCAGCTTGTTCCTTGTTCCAACCTGCATTTTTAATTAAACCCTGAACCACTTTATCTTTCTTACTTGTAAGATTTACCATTCCACAATTTGTGTGTCCGATAAGAGCAACATGTTTTACCTCATCGAAGCCAATAGCAAATGAAAGTTTAAATTCACTTCCTGTAATCCTTGCCCCTGCTGTTCTTAAAATATAAGCAAATTTGTTAGGAATTGTTAATTGCTTTCTATTATCCATGCACATAACAATTGCCATTTGAGCTTTTTTGTATTCTTTAAAATTTGCTGAAAGATTTTGATATTTTAACAGTTCAGCAACAGGTGTATTTAATAGATATTCAGGGATATCTTTTTCACCTAATATACTTTTTAACTCATGTGTAGAAATGTTATTTGTCATTTATAATTTGTATTTTTAACCTAAGAAAGATAATAACTCGTTGTAGGTTGATAGAAGCTCACTATTTGCTGCCATCTGGTATGCGATCAGATGAATTGCACTAGCAAGTATTTTTGAAATCTTTTTTGAAGCTTTTAAACTATAGTAAACTTCTTTGCCTTTTCGTTCTTCTATAACTAATTTATGAGTTCTTAGCAATGCAAGATGTTGCGAAACATTTGACTGGCTTATGTTCAATTGTTTTTGTAGCTCTTGGACACTTAAGCTTTTGTTCTTTTTTAAGAGCCAGAGGATTTTAATTCTTATTGAGTGCGATAATATGGAAAATAAATTTGAGACAGAGTTAATTTGTTCTTCATGGATTGTTTTTTCTTTATGTTCTTGCATAGTTCTTTAGTAGATTATACACATTCAAGTATTCTAATATGTTAAGATTATAAATTCATTATACGAATAATATGTTTTTACATTGAGTATTTGTTTTAGAGGAGATTATAAGTTATGTGGGAAAGATTGAAATTATTTCTTAATCCTTTTGATGCTAGATATGAGGATTTGAAAAATTCTAGTCGACATTTAATTATTTTTCGTGATTTTACAGCAGGATTAATTGTGGCTATGGTAGCTATCCCTCTTGCAATGGGTTTTGCAATGGCTTCTGGACTAGAGCCAGAACAAGGTATTGTAGGTGGAGCTATTGCAGGATTAGTTGGAGCATTATTTGGTGGTTCTAAATATCAGGTCTATGGACCTACTGCTGCACTTATACCAGTTATTGCAAGCGTTATGCATAAATATGGAATTACTTCTGATGGTCAGGTTGCTCATGCAACTGGACATGGATTTCTTGTTGTTGTAGCTATTATTGCTGGAATAATTTTAATGTTAATGGGATTATTTGGGCTAGGTAGAATTATTTCTCTTGTTCCATACTCAATAGTCGTTGGGTTTACCATAGGCATTGCAATTACTATTGCTTTGTCACAGATAGGTGAAGTGCTTGGACTAAAAGTTAAACTTGAACATGGTTTTTTACATAAGTTGGTAACAATATTTTCAAATCTGCATGAATTCAATATCTATGCTTTGCTTCTTGCACTAGGTACATTTTTTATTATTAAATACTTGCTGCAATTTTCTATTTATATTCCTGCTCCATTAATTGCTATTGGCATTGGAACTTTACTATCATCAACTGTTCTGGCTGAACAAGAACTTACACTTATCCGAACAAAATATGGTTCAATTCCTTCACATCTTTGGACATTTACTCCTCCTATAATTCCTGAAATGAGTCTAATAGTTGTAAAAGATATTATTTACTTTGTTGTAGCTATCGTATTTGTTTGTGGTATTGAGAGCTTACTTTGTTCAAGAATGGCAGATAGACTTGCTAATAATCAAGGCACACCGTTTAATCCAAACAAAGAACTCTGGGGACAGGGTTTGGTAAACATTATTGTTCCAATGTTAAATGGATTTCCACATACAGGAGCTTTAGCACGTACTGCAACTAATATAAAAGTAGGTGGTACTACTCCACTTGCAGGAATATTTAAGTGTTTTCTGAAGTTGATTTTGGCTGCTTATCTTGCTGTTTACCTTGAACATGTTCCAATGGCTTGTATTGGTGGAGTACTTATGTATGTTGCTTTCAATATGGTCAAACCTGCAGAAGTTCTAGGTATTTTAAGCCATAACCGTTTTCATACAGGATTAATGATTTACACAGCACTTGTGGTTATAATTACAGATTTCTTAATTGGAGTTCTTTCAGCTATCACCATTTATGCAATAGCATTCAAGTTGTTTAATGGGTTGGTGGTAGCAGACAAAAGAGATGGACAGCTTGTTGGAGTAAAAGAGCCAGTGCGATTTGATTAGTTTTTTAATAAAGCTATGATAAACCAAGTCTGTCCTTGTGAAACAATAGTGATAAGCACTAGAGGGTACATCATGCAGCAAGAGCTAAATCCGGTATAAAAATATGCCCTCTATACTCTTTTAACTTAGTTCCAACTTTGTCTCTGAGGTTCGATTCATTTACCAAGCTCAAACAAAAATTCAGGCGCAATATCAGCACCATTTTCCCAGTAAATAGTTTCAAACTCTGGGTTTACCTTAACTGTTTTAAAATATTCTACCTTCTTTAAAGGTTCAAAAATTTCTCCGTCTAAGTGATTTGACAAATCAACTATTTTTATTTCACCTGAGTTAAACTCAACTTCAAGTTTATAATCATTTAAATACTTTACTCTTTTAACTGAATACATATTTATTTGCCTCTTAAAACTAATTATACTAACGGCTCAATCTTCTTTAACGGACTTCCTTTTTGAGCCAGATTCCAATCTACCATAAGCTCATTTTTGTGCATTTCAGCCCATTCGATTATTAATGAGACTACTTTGGTGGGCAAATTTCCTTCAAACATTTTTAGGTCAGGAATTGAAAAGATTCCTGCTTTATCAGAGTATTTAGCACGAAAGTGTGGAGGAGCATGATCCTTATAAAAGATCATGATTATTATTCCTAAGAATCTGGAAATTTCTGGCATAGTTATTCTATTTTAATGTGAAGTAATAATTTGATCAAACATGTAACCCACGGTTACATTGGTGCTAAGTTTGGTATGTAAATATGTCCTTTATGCTCCATAATTTTAGTTCTCACTTTGTCTTGTGAGGTCTGAAACCACTTGAAGCAGTAGGGTTTCATTAACATGCTAAAATTTTACAATTAATAACTAATTTAAAGAGTATCTTATGAAAATTACTTCATTACCTTTTTATGTTTATAAGTCTTCTATGCCTAATATTTGTCAGGTAGATCCACAAATCAAAACTTTAAAAGAAAATGGGAGATTATGGTGTGGACCTGTAGCTGCATCAAATGCTCTTTTTCATTTGGCAAAAAAGCATTTTCAAATGTTAATCCCACCAATGGGAAAGTCTAGTGAATTAGAAGCTCAAACAAAGTTGGTGGAACAGCTTGTAGAGTATATGCAAACTAATGACAGTACTGGGACAGAAACAGCAGATCTGCTTATGGGGCTTGAAAAGTATATAAGAGAGCGAGGATACAAAGCCCGGACATCTTGGGAAGGTTGGGATATGGGTAAAAATTGTCCTATTGGTAAGCCTCCTTCTATATCAAATGCAATGCAAGGATTAATTGGTACTTCAAACACAATTCTCCAAATAGGGTGGTATAAACCAACTTTAACTAAAGTTGCTTACAGAAGAGTTGGGGGACATTATGTTAATGCTACAGGCTTTATTAGAAAAGAATTAAATAATGAATTTATTATTCATGATCCTTCTCCTAGAAGTAAACAAGTTCCAAAACATTGCACTCCTAATCAAATCAGTGACGAAATTGTTTGCCTGTTAGAGAAATCTAAGAAAACTGATGCGAGTGAATATAATGAGTTAGAAGGAATTGATATCAATAAAAACAAAGGGGCAAGTATTGCTGTCCTAGATGGTATAGGAATTTTTAAAGTATTTCGAAAATAGCGATTTTAAGGAGTCCTTGCTACATGTGACAAGATTGTTCATTTCATACAGTTACTGTAAGTAATTACAGATATTAACAATTAAAAAATTTTGGTATTATACTTAAGTTCAATTTTTTACAAGGAGACAAATTTATGAAATCATTACCAATAGGTATTCAAACTGAAAGAGTACAGTCAGTACCTGGTTTACCTGTAAGTGCTCAAGATGATTTTAGTTATAGTATTCATAGGGCAGTAAGAAAATGGGTAGATGATGGTTTAGTTGGAGCAGTAGGCTCTGCTCATTTAGATAATGCATTAGTCTCAAGGTGGTACCACACAAATGGAGATATTCACAGACAGAAATATTTAATAACTCTAGGGAAATTTTTAGAAGGTTTATCAAAAGGTGATAGTAAAATCAGATTAACTAAATATGATGATAGAAAAACTCAACTTGCTGCATTTGAATTTGAGTCGGGTGGGAAATTGCAAAGTGTTTTTGTTAAAGCTGATAGACCATACCTGCCTGGTTCCAATGAAGCCAAATTAACAATATCCATTAGGCCTTATAATGGAAAGCAGTTATCACAATATTATAGAGAACTAAGAGTGGGAAGTGATGTTGAAAAACTTAGAACACCACATCTAGATATAACTGATGTTCAATATGTAGATAACAATAGAAAGAGATACCAAAATTGGGAAACGGGTAATCATAGAGATTTAAGTTTGGTTTTTAATAGTGATGAAGGGCATTCGATGAATAGATTTGCTACATTGTTTTTTGAGAAGTACGTCGAGCCTAAAGTGGAAAAACCCCCTACTCGAGCTGAAAGGCATGGTAAGCAGCTTTTTATACATCCTGAGCTTGGCCCTGTTTACAAAGGATAATCAGTTAATAAAAGAGCGTGTAATAGGGTTTAGTTCAGGGATATAAATATGTCCTCTATACTCTCTTTTATATGGCAAGGTATCTCAACAAATAAAAAAGGAAGCACCTCAAAAACGATTGCTTCTTTTTTTTCTGGTATTTTTAGAAATATTTATACGGACTGAAGTGTACCGCGTTCACCCTCTAGTTCTACTTGAACTATACTATCGAAGGGCATATTCATTTTTTTAAACCAGCTGGATAATGATTCTTTGTCAGGTGCTTCTAATATGCACATTGCTTTGCCCTCACCAAGATTGATAAAGCTTCTATAGCCTTTTACTTTTGGATCTTTTTGAGTGGCTTGTTGAATTTCCCTTACTTGCTCAGCAGTAACTTTTCCTGGTTGAAGAGTATGACTACACATAAATTTTGGCATTACTATTTCCCCCCTTTATTATTAACTCTTGTACGAGAAGACTCTATCCACCAAGAACTAAACCTAAACACAATCACTAAAATTAATAACTTTAGTGATTACTTTACATTTGACTACTAACTTTCCTGCTATAGACAAATCCGGTATGTAAATATATCTCAGATATTTTCTTAACTTAAAAGATTAAAAAAAATTTAATTCTTGTAAGAAATAAAAAGATAATTAAAAATTCGATAAATCTCCAATTTGTATTTTAAGCTTTTACTTAATGAACACAGTAAATGCAATTTCTAAGAGCCTTGGAACTGTTTCTTCTAGAATAGGAAGTCAGCCTATAAAATGTTCTCTTAGAAGCGTTTCTGGTATTTCTGGTGATATAGCTGACAGACAATTTCCTCTTGTAGGTGCGAATTTAAGTACTTCTGAATTTGCTACCTTAGGAAGATTTCAGGAATCTGTAGGCAAATTAAAAACCTCAGGGCTAGTTGAAAATAACGCAGCATCTGCTATTGCGATTTCTCCAAATGGACTTTTCTTAACTGCTGCCCACTGTTTAGAAGATGGTCTTAGTTCTTTTGTAGAACAGATGTTTGGAATTGGACCTATGACCTTTTTCACGGCAGAAATTCCTGTCTTAGATAAATACAGTAGTATTGTTTCATCTAAAACTTTAGAGCTTCAGGTTGTAGATGTAAATTCACACTTAGATATAGCTTTGCTTGCAGCAAGAAATCCAGGACAAGATCCCATAACATTTTTAAAACTAAATCCAAAAAGTGAAACTTTACTTGGAAGTGATGCTTATAAAATAGGGCATATGGATAGTGCAGATCATAATTTGCTATCTAGTGGAACATTTGTTAATCTTCAAAGGAAAGTACAAAGCGGATGTGAAGAGTGTTCAGAAAGGGTTTATGTAGTCACGACTGCAGCTTGTGGATTTGGTGACTCTGGTGGAGCTATTATTAATGGTAATGGCGATTTAATTTGCACAATTAGCAGTGTATATAAACCTTCTGGAGGAGATCTTTTAGATGGTCTTGTAGGAGATGAAAGTGTTAGAAATATTGTAGACTCTTCCAATATTTTTTCTCTCGGTACAAGTGTATCTGGTAGTGTTTTACCGTTTTTGGAAAAAACGTTAGGAAAAAAAGGGTTTAAAAACCTTTTAGATGGAGACGAAGTAAATATTTCTCCTAAAGAAGTTAGTAAAAGAAGACAAAGCTCTCCTGTTATTACAGTTATAGTTTTCGAAATGCCTAATAAACCAGAATGGTGAAAAAATTATGTGGCTGACTTTGTCTAGTAAGGTCTGATTTCAATTTTTTAAGATGATTTCAAAAATGATTTAACCTTTCTAAGGTACAATTTACAGCAATAAAGTTTAAAAGAGGAGAAATTTATGTTTGTGAACAGCTTTAAGCCTGTAACAGCTGGAACAATTCGTGCTGGAGGTTATAATAATTTATATGATAAACAGATTGGAATAGATTCAAGTAATCTTTTAAGAGATGATGAGAAGTGTGCTATTGCAGTCACTCCTCAAGAGACTACATTAAATCCTCATAGCTGTGTGCACGGTGGGTGGACAGCTTCATTATTAGATACAGTAGCTTCAGGTGTAGCCTTCTCTAATCAGGAAGGTGCTCTTAGTGACAAAGAATACGGACTAACTTCGCAACTAACATTGAAATATAATGCTCCTTTATTTGCTGGACACAGGTATACCTGTGAAGGAAAAATTGTTAAAAGAGAAGGAAATAATATACACACTAAAGCTGTTGTCACTGATGATAAGGGCCGTCCTGTTGCTACTGCTACAGCTTTAGTTAAAGCTAGAAAAACTGACTGGGTGTAAAAAACTAGAATTAATCTGGATTTAAGACAACAAAGGTAAATAAATTTCCTTCATCTTCTCTTTCTTCTACTTTGATAGAAATATTTGAAGTTGCTTCAACTTTATACTTTTCATCTATTAGTTCAAATAATTTGCTTGTTCGTACTTCATAATTCAATGGCATAATATCTTGAATACCATAATTTAATAAGACAGAAAAATTGTTTTTTAAAAAGTGAACAACAATAGGAATAATTACTGCACTTTGTAAACTTTCATTATCAATATTTTTCTTTCCATTTAGAATTATTTGAATTTCATTTGTTTTTTTATTCAAGTATATAAATAAACCTTTTGGATCATATTCATTTGAAGAATTATTCTGTGGAATGTTTATGATCTTTTTATATTGCACTATTTGTACAAGAAGAGAATTTAAATTTCTATCCCGGGTGAAATCTCCTGAATGATTTGCAATGTTTTCTCTTCTAAAATCAGCAGTTTCATTAGTCCCCAGATAATTCTTTTCAAAGAAGCTTGAATCTTTTTTTTTGGATTTGTTGTTGTAACTGTTTGCTTCGGTTGACTCCCAAGGTGTTTGAAAATATCTTTCTTGTCTCTTGCCTTTTTCATCATCAGCATCTAGTAGTCCTCCATCCGTGCTGGGGGAGTCAGAAAGAGGATTGACATTATGAATCTCATAGCCTGGACTATTACTAACTTTTTTGAAAGTAACAGAAGAAGCCAGGGCTTCGTTATCTTTATTTATTTCTACAGTGATTCCATACTCACGATCAAAACAGTCAGCAGTTTTAGAATCAGCTAGTTCTGCTGCAAAGAAATTTGTTATGAGGGTTGGGGAACCGAAGTTAACAGTAACCTCTTTTCCTTTTTCTAAAAGCTCAAATATTGCATTAAATAAATTTTGTTTATAAGAACCGTTTTTAAGTAAAGCTCCAAAGTCTTTTGGAGTAACTATTGCAGAATTTAAACTCTCTTTTATGCTAAAGGAAGTTGGACCTGCTCCTAGGAAACGATATTTATCTTGATCACCTGCTGGATTTACTTTCATAGATCGAAATATTATATCTTAAGTAAAGAATCAAATCCTGTTATAAAACAAATGTATGAAAAAAATCAAAACAGAAAAACGAATCACCAATTAAAAATTAAATGTCGGTACAAGCATAGGATTTTTGCTTATTTTTCTTCCTTCTGTTTCAGCAACTGCTTTTGTTTCATCTTGAAAAGTTCTTAGGGAGCCATCAAGTCTTTCTAACCATTTAAGAGCATCTATCTCATTTATCTGCTTTCCAGAAAGTTGAGCCAACGGTGCTGAACCGCATGT
>Ga0209515_10002641_pt1 | contig 27152 bp, 21 predicted proteins | sample Subgroupgradi54m_FD_187454 | JGI IMG/M metagenome (GOLD analysis project Ga0209515, IMG submission 187454) | Subsurface groundwater microbial communities from S. Glens Falls, New York, USA - GMW60B uncontaminated upgradient, 5.4 m (SPAdes)... ... | reverse complement strand
CCGCAGTCGATCCCAGGCCTTTACCCTCATTGCGCTCATCGCGTTGCGCGCGGATCGCCACCGTGGGTCGGCAGGTTCCTGTGTATTCGATGCGCGCCAGCTTGGTCTCGGTGGTGGTGCCGAAATAGGCGTTGCCGTAGTTGAGCACGTACAAGGCGCCGTCCGGTCCGAACTGCATGTCCAATGGACCGGTGATGCCGAAGTTCTTGAACCATTTCAGGGAGTCGGTCAGCCCGTCACCGGCCGGGTTGACTTTGAAAATCTTCACGCCCTGGAACCCGCCGCCCGCGGGCTTGGCGACGTTGTCGTTCTGGACCCAATCGGTGATGGTCCACACCGCCTCGAAATGCGGCGGGAATTTGATTGTCGATCCGGAGGCGGGATTGTAATGGTAGAAGGATCCGGTCACGGCGGCCCCGCCCACGGTGCCGCGCAGATAGGAGTGCATGCCCGGGGTCACCGGCGGCAATTGCTTGGGCCCGGTGTTCCACTTGGAGTTGTTCACGGGACCGGTATTGCTTTCCGTCAGGCCCGGATGGGCGGCGCTGAAATTGGCCGCGCCTTCGCCGGACCACAATGCGTAATAACCCGTGCCCGGTTCCGTGCCGAAGCCGCCCGCGAAGTAAGGATAGCCGATGAAGGCCGGGCGCGTGATCAGGAAGTGGGCCTCGGAGATGGAGGTGGTCACGTTGATGCCGATGCTGCCGAAGGCGACCCAATGCTTGGCCGTATCGACGGCGATGCTATAGGCGTTGCGCGTTCCCTTCACGTACAGTTCCGGCTTGACCTTGGCCGGATCCGCGTATTCCGCGGCCAGGGTCGCATTGCCCTTGCCTTTGAAATAGTTGGACCAGTACTCGCTGAAATTCCCCGCGGGCACGGTGTACCCCTTGGTGGAGTTGTCCGGGTGGATGCGCAGGATCCCGCCGCGCAAATCGTTCATGTTGCCCGAGGACGCTTCGCTGCTGCCGCCTTCATTGCCTTCATCGTACGCGCCGGGATAGTCCGAGGCGTCGTTGCCGGTGGAGATCCACAGATCGCCGTTGGAGTCGAAGGCCAGGGCGCCGCCCATATGCGAACCGGTGACCTTCCGGTAGGCGAGGATATGCTTTTCCGTGGCCGCGTCCACTTTTCCAGCGTTCATGGTGTAGCGGGAGAGACGCAGTTCATTGTTGAGGGCATAGAAGAGATAGATCCAGTTGTTGGTTTTGAAACCCGGATCCAGGGCGATGCCCGTCAGGCCCATCTCGCTGTTCACGGTCACGGTGATCTGGCCGACCACGGAAAGGGTATTGTCGGCGCCGGAGTATTTCTTGACCGTCCCGTCGCGTTGGGTGAAATAGACGTCGGTCTTGTTCCCGGCCACCAGATCGATGGCCATGTGGATGGGTTCGCTCAGGGTGTTGTCGATGACCAGGGCCTTGGTCTGGGTGCTGGTGCTCTTGCCCACCAACTGCACGTACTTGAACTGGTTTTCGGCCACGTCCGGGCAGTCGGAGATGCTGAACTTGCCTTGCGCCGCCGCGGTCTGGATACCGGCGATACCGAACATGAGGGCCAGGACCGAGAACAGGAGCTTGCTCAGCCGAAGACGGGTCCCATCCCCGGATTGGATACGGAAGGCGGAAGGGATCAGGAAAAGTTTCAGGTATGGATTGGGGAAGGATTGGATCAATGAGGCCTCCGTGTGCCGGGATCGACGCCCGAATCTATCGCGGAACGGACTGGGCGCCGATAAGCTCCGGAGTTGGATTCGTTACTTGGCTGACGTCGGTGATTCCCATGCACGGACGCACGTGGTTTTGCCTGAAGCGTCGACTGCTTGGACCATTTTCTCATCCGCTTTTCCGCGCATCTTTGCATCCACCCGATTATACACCACGCGGTGCCTCGTATGGTAGCCGGCAGAGGCCGGCGCGGAGCCGCGCCCCTGCGGTGCGATATCCGGAAACACCGCGGTGGGGTTGGCGGGATAGGCCCGGCACAATGGATCGCCGATGATCAGGTCTTCCCAGCCGATTTCGTTGGAGGCGGCCCAGAAGGATTCCGCCAGATTCCAGCCCGCGGTATAACGGCTGTACAAGATGCTTGGGGATGCGCAGGCCTGCAGGAAGGGCTCATCAGTATAACCCTTCATCCCCGTCACGCCTTGCCGGATGATGTCCGAGACAAGCGATTGTCCGCCCGAGGTGGGAAGGAAGGTGCGCGCGCTCGTCGACACCGCGGTTTCGCTGAGGGCCCCTTCCGCGAAGCCCAGGGACTGGTAGGACGCCGCGCTGTAATGGTGATCGTTGCTGCCCCAGGAAACATAGCCCATCAGCCCCTTGAGATTGCCTTTGAAGGCATTGGTCGCCTCCAGCACGTACGGGATCTTACGCGCCCTCAGGGTGTCCGCGGCCACCAGCATATCCGCGTTGTAGTCCCCGTAGTCGCTCTCCCGCGGGATGCGCGAGGTGTCGCGCGCGGGCGGATCGTTTTTCAGGATCGAATACGGCTGGTCGGCCGGTTTGCCGAATCCGTAGTCCGTGTCCTCGTCGAGCAGGATTTGTCCCGTCGGAGTTTTGCCGGACAGCATGGCCGCCTCGGCCGCGAGGGATTTGGTGGTGAGCCCGATGGCGTCCGCCAGGGTGTATCCGTCCAGGCGCGTGACCAGATAGCCGCCGAACCCGGCATGGGTGAAACGCTGCTTGGCGTTCCAGTAGCGGTTGGCCCAGGAGAGGCCATGGAAGGGCCCGTTGTCCGGAGCGCGGTAATTGGGATCGTCGACCAGGATGCGGACGGCCCCGGGGATCTTGGCGTAGTCGAGGCCGGCCACGTAGCTGTCCAGGGAGGTGGGCAGATGCTGCGCGCCGTCCAGGCGGATGGGCACTCCCTTGGTCATCACGATGAAGTCGATGCCGGGGTGACCTGCGAGATACGTGCGCAGGGGCGCTTCGATCTTGGCGAGGTAGTCCGCGAAGGAGATCGTTTCCGCTTCCGTCTTGACGGCGCCATCCGGGCAGGCGATGTCCAGCACGTTGGCGACGCCGCGACGCTGCATGTAGTCCGAGGCGATGGCCTTGGAGATGGGGCTGTTGCTGTTGCGCAGGATCAGGACGCGATCCGCGTCGGCCGCGCTCGGGGCGCGCGAAGCGAAGGCCAGGATTACCAGCCCCGCCGTGATTGAAGCTGCCGGGTACCGGGGTTTGCGGGGATCGGTTCTCATCCGTTTCCTTCCATGATTCATGATCCCCCCGACATGCCCAAGTGTAGCGAAATTTCCCGGGGCGATTCTCCCGATTCCCGTAGACCTTTAAGCCATCCGGGCAACCGGTGATTCTCCCGTCATCCCCCGAATCTTCCCGGATTCGCGGTAAACGGGTGGTCAAGGCGATGAAACCCTTTCATAACCCCTGTGTCTAACGTGTATAATATGGACAGACCCTTGGGCTGTTTGCGAACGGCTGACGCAGGGCCGAAAGAAAGGCATCATGATCCAATCGACCACCAAACTCACTCCCTTCGGCGCCGTCAACGCCCGGGTGAACCGCGCTTCGGACCTCCTCGGGATCAAGGAAAACTACCGCAAGCTGCTCACCACCTGCTGGCGCGAAACCAAGGTCGCCCTGCCCTTCACCGACGACAAAGGCGAAATGACCGTATACGAAGGCTACCGCGTGCAGCACAACGGCGTGCGCGGCCCTTACAAAGGCGGGGTGCGCTACCATCCCGAGGTGGATCTCGACGAGGTGAAGTCCCTGGCCTCGCTGATGACCTGGAAATGCGCCATCGTGAACATCCCGTTCGGCGGCGCCAAAGGCGGCATCAACGTCGATCCCTCCAAGCTCTCCGAGCGCGAGCTGCAGGCCCTGTCGCGCCGCTTCATGATGAGCGTAAAGAACATGGTCGGCCCCTACAAGGACATCATGGCCCCGGACGTGGGCACCAATCCCAAGGTGATGGGTTGGATGATGGACGCCTACCATCAGGTCCACGGCTATTCGCCCGCCATCGTCACCGGCAAGCCCGTGACCTTGGGCGGTTCGCCGGATCGCCTGGACGCCACCGGCTTGGGCGTCGCCATGATCACGCGGCGCGTGCTGGAGGACCGCAAGGAATTCCTGAGCGGCAAGACCGTGGTGGTGCAGGGATTCGGCAACGTGGGCAGCTTTGCGGCGCTGCATCTGCACCGCATGAGCGCCAAGGTGATCGCCGTCGGGGACGTATCCGGCGTTGTACAGGATCCCCGCGGCATCGACGTGGAGAAATTGATGGCCCATTTCGAGGCCAACCGCACCCTGAAGGGATTTCCGGAAGGCGAGTTCGCCACCCGCGAGCAGTCCGACGTCATGGCCATCCCATGCGACATCCTGGTGCCCGCGGCCCTGGGCCACGTGATCCACTCGGGCAACATGGACAAGATCAAGGCGCGCTACATCATCGAAGGGGCCAACGGCCCCGTCACTCCGGAAGCGGATGAATACCTGGGACGCCAGGGCACCATCATTGTGCCGGACATCCTCGCCAATGCCGGCGGCGTGGTGGGATCCTATTTCGAATGGGCCCAGAACATCCAGGTGCATAATTGGGAACGCTCGGAGAGCAAACTGGAGCTGGACAAGTTCATGTCCAACGCCCTGCTCGGCGTTTCGGCCGCGGCCAAGAAGTTCGGAATCAACTACCGCGATGCGGCGTTCGTGGTGGGGGTCGATCGCGTGTATCAGGCGGCGGTGGCGAGAGGGCATTAGAAGACCGGGGATGCTTTGGGTCTACGCGGTGGGTGCCGGGAGCCCAGGCTGCTACTGCGAGTTTGACGCTTCGCCCTTTGGAGCCGGGAGTCGGGAGCTAGGAAAAACCCACATCACCATTCCCTGGAAGCGGCAGCGATTGCCCTGCCGTTGGACTCAGCCGCCAATTCCTATCTTAGCTCCCGGCTCCCGCATGTAGGCTCCCGAACTTCCAAAGCATGAAGCAAGCTCAGCCTATACTCCGCAGATCTTCCCTCTTCGCGGTCTCACGGAATCACATAAAACAAATGTATCCCCAAGGTGATGAATACCAGTTGCGAGCGGCCCGGAAGATGGCCGGAGAAATAGCGCGTCAATTCCAGGTTGAGATCCAGGCCCAAGGGCTGATTGTCGAAGGGCATCCAATATTTTCCCAGCGATAAGGTGCCGAAGGGCTTGAGCCCGGCCTTCTCTCCGTCGAAATTGTAGGCGAAGAATCCGCCGCCGGACGCGCCGAAATATTCGGAGTTGCGGATGGGCATCCCCTCTTCGTCTCCGAGCCATAACATGCGGACGCTCAGGTTCACCTGGGGCAGGAAATCGTATCCGGACTCCCCGCCACCTGGAGCCACCCGCGCCTGCAAGCCCACCTGCCAGGTGTCCGTGAGATCGTGGAACAGGCCGAGCTGAGGCTGCGCGCCCAGGTCGCTGCCGATGGCGATGGTGGAACCGAGTTCGAGGAAGGTGGAGCGTTTCGCCGGCGGCTTCTCCGTGCCGTCCGCGGCCAGGCCGGCATCGGCGGCGTCCGCGCGCGTGGCGGATAAGGCGAGGACGCACAGCACAATCAACGCGAAACCCTTCCATGCCGTGAGGGGGCGATGGCATTTCGTGAACGAGCGAAGGCGCGGCTCCCGAAGCTTGGCGATCAGGGGAAGGGTAGGGGACGGCTCAGGCCGAAGGCGCATAGCCGTCCAGGCTCTGGATGCCCCGGGCGCGCATGGAGTCGAGCAGTTCCCGGTTCATCTTGCGGACGGCGTTCCAACGGTAGGCGAGGACGGTGTAGCATTGCACCGCGTCCGCGCCCGCGTCCAGCAGGTCCAGGACCTTGGAGCCGTGGTCGATGCCGCCGCAGGCGAAGATGGCGAGCTTGGGCAATTGGCGCCGGATGTATTGCACGGCCGGCAGGGTGTTCTTGTACAGGATGCGGCCGGAGAGCCCGCCTTTGCCGCCCGCGGCGGTGACGGGAAGGATGTCCGGCTCCGCGGTGGCCATCTTCAGATAGCGCGCCTTGTCCCCGGGGAAGGTGTTGAAGAGTACCAGGCCGGTTACCCCTGCGTCCGAGATGATCTGCAGGTTGCCGTCCAGCGCGCGCGCGCTCAGGTCCGGGGAGATCTTCACCAGCACGGCCTTCTTGGGGGCCAGGGTCTTGCGCGCCTCCATGATCTCGTGCAGGAGATCCCGCAGGAAGGCTTCCTGGGTGTCCATGCGGTTCTCGCCGGTGTTGGGGCAGCTGACGTTGAGCTCGATGAAGTCCGCGGCGCGGTAGGCGCGGCGGAAGGTGGCGAGCACGTCCGCGATCTTGGCGTCGTAATCCTCTTCGCCCGGGGTGTCCGCGACGCTGATGCCCAAGGCGAGCTTGCGGCGATGGCTGGCGCCCAGGGCCTTGTCCACTTCCGTGGCGATGATTTCGATTCCGGGATTGTTCAGGCCCATGGAGTTGCTCATCGCGCGATCCAGGGGCAGCATCCGCATGCGCGGACGGAAGGCGTTGCCTTCGCGGGCGCTGCTGGTGGCCGAGCCCACGGAGACGGCGCCGAAGCCCAAGGCGCTGAAAGCGGGAAGATGCTCGGCGAATTTGTTGCCGCCCGCTGCGAGCATGATCGGGCTGCCCAACGTAATGGGCATGCTGCGATCGTGGAAACGGATGGTCTTTTCCAGATCGGAGTGGGGACGTCCGAGGTAAGGGATGGCGTCGGAAAAGGCGGCGTAGGTTCCCAACAGGTGATGGCGGGTCTCGGGATTGCGGATCAGCGCTTTTCCCGCCTCCAGCAGCAAATCCCCCAAACCGCGGCGATACTCGTGATGGACCACGCCTTGGCCGCGCTGCTCTATTTTAAGGGTGTCGGACATGTTTCCGGTGCTGCTCACGATGATAACTATAAAGTAATAAACGGACCGGCGGCAAGGCCGCAGCGCAGGATATTAGCTGAGGCTGGGCGAGGGTCATTTTGCTAGATTATCAGGATGGACGGGTGCCCAAGCCCATCCAGTACCCTAATGCATTGAGCGGCAACGTTATGGCCAAAGTCCTGAAAACCTCTGAAACCCCAAATCCCCTGGCCATCCGATTCCACCTGGATTGCAAGGCGGTGGCTTCAGGTTCCCGATCCTATCCGGATATCGAGTCCGCGCAGGCTGATCGCACCGCCGCCAAGCTGTTTGAATTGCCTCACGTGACCTCGGTGTTCTACGTAGGCACCACCATCACGGTGAACAAGGATGAGGAGGGGGATTGGAACGATCTGATTTCCCCCATCGCCGATATCCTCGAAGAAAGCGTCTCCCCGCCGGAGGAACCCAAAGCCTCCGAACCTGAAGAGGGTTTCGATCCGAATGCCGCGGGCGCGCATATCCAACGTCCCGAGGACTTTTTCAAGCTGACCTTGGAAGATCAGATCGTCCATCTCAACCGCATCTTCGACGAGATGGTGCGGCCTGGCCTCGCCGGCGACGGCGGCGGCCTGGAGCTGATGGGCATCGAAGGCACCACGGTCCGCATCCATTATGAAGGCGCCTGCGGGAGCTGCCCCAGCGCAACCTCCGGCACTTTGATGTACATCGAGGGCGCCATCCAGAAGAAGGCCCATCCCGAGCTGTCGGTAACGACGGATTAGCCGTTTCCCGGCCCCGTTGCTCGAATCGCCCTTTTCCCCTTTCCCATCCCGATTCCCGGCGATATTTGTCCATCCCTTCCGGGCCTGGTCCGTCTAATAGCGCGATAATCCGGGGATGGGGGATGGATATGCGCGAAACGGAAATGCACATGATCTTGATCATCGGTAAGGCTTCCCGAATGGCGGCGTGGGCCCTCGTTTGTTTGGCCGCTTTCTCGGCGGCTTCTGTGGCCGCGCCCAGGCTGGATCTGCGGAGCACGGGAACGGCGGCGGGACGGCGCTTCGTCACGCTGGGTTTTGTCTTTGCGCCCGGGGACATCCCGGCGGGAAAATCCCTGGCGGCGAAATCCGTTGCGGGCGGTTCCATCTCCATCCAGACCGACGCCAAGGCGACCCACGCGGACGGTTCCCTGCGCCATGCAGTCCTCACCCTGGAGGCCGCCGATGTCTCCGCCACTGCGCAATCGATTACCCTGTCCGCGGCCGCGGCGCCCGGGGGCGCGGCCATTATGCCGGCGCAAGTGCTGGCGACGGCTTATGATGCGGTCGTCTCCCTGGATGTGGGGGGGATCGCGTACAACGCCTCGGCGCGCGCGGCCCTGCAGGCGGCCGCGGATGCGGGCAAGATCCAAACCTGGCTTTCCGGACCGTTAGTCTCCGAATGGCTCGTCATCGCGCCCCTCCGCACCGCCGCCGGGATCGCGCATCCCCATCTCACCGCCCGTTTCGCCATCAGAGCTTATGCGGGTCTGGGTTCCATCCGCACCGATCTCACCGTGGAGAATTGCTGGGCCTTCGAGCCGGGCCCCCGCGGCTTCACGTATGCGGCGAACGTAAGCGTGGATGGAAAACCGGCCTGGTCCGCGGCCGTCATCAAGCACACCCATCACGCGCGCTGGCGCAAAATCTTCTGGTCCGGCGAGCCCCCTTCCATCGATGCGCGTCCCGACCAGGAATACTGGTTCTCCACCGGTTGTTTGCCCAACTACGATCGCTCGGTCAAGGTCACCGAAGCGATTCTGGCGCAAATGCCCCAGGCCTTCGAACCCATTTCCAACGGGAATTGGACCTCGTCCATGCCCGAGACCGGCGCCCATGACGATATCGGCCCGCTCCCGCGCCAGTCCGCTTTGTATCTCCTGACCTTGGATCCCCGGGCCCGGGAGAACGTGCTCGCCAACGGCATGGCGGGAGGCAGCTATCAGATCCACTATCGCGACAAATCGAAGGACCTGCCCGTATCCATCGACGATTATCCTTACATGACATTGCTCGGCAATCCCGGCGATACGCAGAATCCCCTGACGGGAAAATCGGAAGCCTTCCCCATCGTTACGGAAGGCCTCGATCAATACGAACCCGACGACGCTCATCAGCCTTCCATCGGATATCTGCCTTACATGATCACGGGTGATTATTACTTCCTGGAGGAGTTGCAGTTCTGGGCCGATTGGAACATGGTGCAGGCCAATCCCGGATACCGCGACGCGGAAAAGGGCTTGTTGAAATGGTCCCAGGCGCGCGGGCAGGCCTGGTCCATGCGGACGCTGGGAGAAGCGGCCTACCTGACCCCGGACGCGCATCCGCTCAAGGCCTACTTCACCGATAAGCTCCGCAACAATCTCGCGTGGTATACCGATCGTTACGTGGGCGCGGGATCCGGATCGTCCAACAAACTCGGGTGGTTGGACGCCGGCGGGTCGCTCGCCTACGGCGCTTACGGCATCGCGCCCTGGCAGGACGATTTTTTCACTTGGTCCATTGGCCACTTGGCGGCTTTGGGTTTCACCGAGGCCAGGCCATTGGCCCTGTGGAAGGGCAGGTTCGTCGCCGGCCGCATGCTGGATCCGGGCTATTGCTGGCTGGAGGCGTCGGCGTATTCGCTGCAAGTGGGAGGCGCGGACGGGAAGTCCCCTTATGCGACCTTCGGCGAACTCTTCCAGGCGAACTTCCCGGGCGAAGGCTGTTCCGGCAAGGCCATGTCGGGTTATCCCGAAGAGGCCAGGGGCTATCCGGCCAATATGCAGCCGGCCCTGGCGGCGGCGGTGGACGCGGGCGTGCCGCAGGCCGCGGAAGCGTGGGCCCGCTATCAGGCAAGGGATCCCAAGCAGGATTATTCCGAAGCGCCCCAATTCGCCGTGGTGCCGGGACTTTCCGGCGGGGCGGGGATCCGCAACACCGTCGGGCGCGTTTCCGCCCTTAAGCGTTCGCGCATGGAATTGCGGGCGCATCCCGCGGGTGCGGCGTACCGTTGGGAGCGCGGCGGCCCGGCCGCGAAGTATGATGCCAAGGGAGGCCGCTGATGCGTATCTTGGGAGTTACCTTGACGAATCCCGCCGCGGTCACGGCCGCCGTCCTGTCCGTGTTCGTGGCCAATACGGTGGCGGGTCCCTTGGAGGATTTGCAGCCGGGCGAGTGGTACGAAGTCCCGTCCTCGCGCATGGATGCCGCCGCTCCCGCGGTCATTCCGCCCGGGAACACCGGCATCCCCTCGGTCATGAACGCCTGGTGCGGCGGCGCCTATGATACCAGGCGGGAGCGGCTGCTGGTCTGGGGAGGCGGCCATCAGGATTACTCCGGCAACGAGATCTACGCGTTCGACATGAATACCCTGAAATGGTCCCGCGTGAGCGAGCCGAGCACGGACGTGGGCGGGAACGAAAGCAGCGGCGTGTATCCGGACGGGAACCCGCGGGCGCGCCACACCTACAACTCCATCCAATACCTGGCTTCCATCGATCGCTTCTGCGCCTTCGGGTCCGGGGGGCTGTACCCGAGCGGCCAGACGGGGAGCGCCCGCACGGAATGCTTCGACTTCCAGGCCAAGCATTGGTCCGCCCTGGCGGATGCGAAAAACTACGGCATCGCCGCATTTTCCGCCGTGGATCCCGTGGCGGGCGCGGTGTGGGCGGGCAAGGGTATCCTTACCCGTTTCGATCCCGTCGCCAATGTTTGGGGCCGCGCGACGGAATACGATAACGATATCGAATGGACCAATTACCTGACCATGGACATCGATCCCAAGCGCCGTCTGATGATTGCCGTGGGCGCGGGCAAGGTCTACCGCTGGAACATCGCCAATCCGGCCGCAAGCATCTCCGCCGAATCCCTCTCCACCGCCGGAGGCGCTTCCGTGATCGGCGTGGGCGCACCCGGCCTGGCATATGATCCCGTGGGCGAACGCATGGCGGCCTGGGGAGGCGGCCCGGACGTGTACACCTTGGATCCGGACTCCCGCGTGTGGACGCGCCATGCGCGCACGGGCGGCGCGGTTCCGCCCACCCCTCAGGCCAACGGCACCTACGGCCGGTTCCGCTACGCGCCTACCAAAAACGTCTTCGTCCTGGCGAACGCCACGGATCAGAATGTATTCGTGTTCAGATTAACGGCCGGTAATGGCACGCCCGAAGGGATCATTCCGGCGCGGAAGCCCCTGCGGAAAGGGTCCCGGGATGGCCTGCCCATCCAACGGGTGGTTTTCCGGAGCCACGGAGTCCGGGATTCCCAGGGACGCGCGGACGTTACTGGGGCGCCTTAGAAACCCGCGGAATCCACTCCATCGGTTCCGGCATCATAAAGGCGGCCGGATTTCATTGGCCGCCGCTTTCCGCCGGTGCGCCCACCTTGCCGGCCTCGGGTGCGGTACCTGGGTCGGCTGCAGGCGCAGTACCTAAGGCGGCCGCGGACGCCGGACCTGCAAATTCCGTATGGCGGATCTTTCCGCCCAACTGCCCGGTCCGCGCAGCCAATCCCAGCGCGATCAGGGACAGGATTCCGATCCCCACCGCCAGCATCCGGTTGTAGGCCGGTTTCATGCGACCGAACCACAGGCCCGCGAGGGAGGCCGCACCCAGCAGGCACATGGCGATGGTGGTGAGATCGGCGGACTCCTCATGGGCCTTGATGCGTTCACGGGTGACGCCGGGAATCGTCTTCGCGAGGTGGGCCGCGGCATCACCGGTCAGGTTGGCGATCACACCGCCCACGGCGGCGAGGGCGAAAACCATATAAGCGGCCGTTTTCAAAGTCTGATTGTGGGACACGAAGCCGCACGCCAGCAGGAAAATCCCGAAGAAGGTTCCGAGGATCGGGACGTGGTTGGTGAGCATGTGGATGTAGGCGAGTTGCATATTACTCCTTGGAAGGCCGATGGCGCATTGGTACGGGCCGGCGCGTTTCGCCCGATGACAAAATATGCTTTTCCGGGACCGTCCGTCCTGCGCGGGTGGACTCCGCTGCTTCCGCCATCCGGCCTTTCCAGGCGGCGAAGGCGGGGGCCAGCGCTCCGGAGCGCTTTCCGGCCGCGAGGGCGCGGAGGATATCCTTGCCCAAGACCAGACTGGGAGCGAACATATCCGGCAGCAGGGGCAGGGTGAGCAGAAACCCCTGGAGGTAGGGGGAGCGCGAGCGTCCGGCCCATTGCCAGGGAAACCGCGCCGAAAGCCAACGCCCCAACAGGATAAGGTCCGCGAGCCGCACCGCATAGACGGCGAAGTTTCCGGCCCCTTCCCGGGTAATCCATTCCCCCACTATATATGCCCCGGAGGTGTGGAAGAGGTGCAGCCAGGCCAGATAGAAAAAGAACGGCCATGCGTTCACGAGCATGCGGATCCGATCGCGGACGAGAATCAGGAGTACGGCCAAGGCGGGCAATTGTACGCGCAGATCCGGGAATGCGAAAAGGAGGATCAAGGCCGCGAGTCCGAGTAGGAAGGGAGAGATGGGCGAAGGGGCGATCGAAGGCTTGATCGAAGGCTTGATCGAAGGCTTGATCGAAGGCTTGATCGAAGGCTTGATCGGACCGGCGTGCGACGGGTTGGGCGCGCCGGGTAGGCTTACGTTCCCGCCGCTTCCCGACTTTTCGTCCGGTTTCGCCGGGGCCGAAGAAAACAACTCCGTCAACTCCCCGTGGGAGAAACGGATCAGCAGGGCCACGGCCGCGCCCGAGATGAGGGACCAGGCCAGGATGGGCCCGGTCTGGAAATAGAAGCCGGCATGGCGAATCAGGGCGACGTTCACGGCGGCCAATTGCGCCAGGTTGAAAGCCGTGGCCAGGAGTATGCTCGCGCCCAGGATGCCCAGCCAGCCGCGCCTGTGCGCCCAGGCCACCGGCGCTCCCAAGCCCAAGAAGGCGACGGCCCCGGAGCCGCTGCCGATCAGGAAAGTGGTCAAGGGCTGGCCTCCGTAAAGAATGGAGATGACGTTGCGCGCCAGGAACAGGGCGAAGGCGGCGCGGGGCCCGTATTGCAATAGGAACGGAAGGATCACCACGTAGGAAATCCCGATGCGCATCCAGGGGAAGAGGGGGAAGCGCGGCAACAGGTTCTCCATGATCTGGAGGCTGGAGGCGATCAACAGGGCCAGGGCGAACGCTTCGGGGGTGACCTTGGGGTTACCTTCGGCGGCCGGCTCGCCTGCCGGGGGGCCGAGGGTCGCTTCAGAAGGTGATGGCATCGAGACCTTCGCCGTTTTTCCGTCCCGGTTCATCCCCGGCGATGACGATCAGCAGGTGCGCGGGCATGCAGACGATTTCGGAATGGCCCCGGCGAACGGCTCCGGTGCGGACGCAGATCTTGTTTCGGCAGGGCGAGGAAATAACGCGCGCGGCCCCGTCCCCGATTTCCAGGCCCACGGGACCGATGGCGGTCGGAATGATCACCTCATGCCTGGGTCCGGCCAGTTCGTACCAGCCGTATTTCCTGTCGCCCACATAGACGAGGGCGCGCGTGCCCTCGGAAAAGCGGAAGGCCAGGAAGCCCCACGCGGAAGCGCCCGTCAGCAACAACGCCAGCACGGCGTCCAGGGGGCGGAAGAAAGCGCGGGGCCGGAACATACCCACAATGTAGCATGCGGCGGATTGTCAGCGCGTCATTTCCGGATCACGGAAGCGATGGCGACCTTTTCTCCTTGCGCCAATTCCGCGTCCGGCGATCCGGCCAGGAACCGCTTGCGGAAAACGCCGGCATCGGCCACCTCTTCCAGCGCGAAACCCCTGCGCGCCAGAAAGGCGCCGAGCTCCCGCGCGGAGATGCCCCAGGCATAGCCCGGCCCGCGCCACCGGCTCCAGATCGAGAACAACCGCGAGACGCCCCGGAAAGCCGGCGCCCCATCCGCGTCGGGCTCCAGGAAGGTGAAGGCCATCCGCAAGGCCGGACAGGGAAGGGCCGAGAGGTCCGTGAACAGGGTATCCACCGCGGCCCGATCGAGATGCATCAGCACGCCTTCGCACAGGAAAAACGCCGGCTCCTCCGGATGGAAGCCGGAAAGCTTTTCCAGGGCCGCGCGGAAATCCCCGCGGGTGAAATCCATCGGGATCAGATTGTGGTTGCGTGACAGATATCCCGATTGTTCCAGGACTTCGCGTTTGTACGCCAGGGCAGCGGGCAGATCGATTTCCAGAAACCGCGCTTCCGGGTAACGCCGCGCAAGGCGCGCGCCCAGGGAATCCAGACCGCCTCCCAGGATCACGATCTGCTCCATGCCCGCCTCCAGGCCGTGGATGACGGCTTCTTCCAGGGCCAGTTTCCGCAGGGCCTGATGCAAGGCCAGGCCGGGCACGGTCGCCGCTTCGAAACGTTCGAACCAACGTTGGAAACTCCGGCGTTTGATCTGATCGAGCCAGAAGCGGAAGCGGGGTTTGTCGGCCAGGAAGCGCGCGGAGAGATCCCGGGCGTCGCGGGAGACGAGATGTCCGACGCCGGGGCGTTCCGCCAAGGCGGCCAAGTTGAAGGCCTCCATGGGAGAGAAGGGGGAAGGAAGGCCGGATTTCATTCCTATTAGACGGGTTTGGCCCTGTTAAGGGTTACCTGGTTTCCAACCGGCAGGGTGAATTCGTCCCTCGCTTTCCGCGTCGAACGCCGAAAATCAAGGAATCCGCCTATGGTCTCCCGTGTCGGCACCGACGATCGATAAGGTCAAGCCTCCGAACCCGCTCCGGGTACCGATGGGGCGGCGGTGTCGACGGGTGCCGCCTCGGCCGTTAACCCGGCCGGCGAGGCGCCGGCCGGCGAACCGCCGGAGGCCGCGGGAGCGCTGTCGGACGCAGGGCCGCTTCCGGTTGCCGGAGAGTTGCCGGCTACCCAGGCATCCAGGCCCATCGTCAGTTTCATGTGGACTTCGCTGCGGAACTCCTGGTATTCCATCGTCGTGCGGGAGCCGGCGGGCTGCATTTCCGCCAGGCGCTTCTTCACCTCATCGGCGAAGTTCGTCATGGAGCCGCCTTGTTCCGCATGCTGCTGTTTGAGGTGGTCGATGAGCTTGTCGGCAACGTCCTGGGAATCGCCGAGTTCCGCGTAATGGTGGTGGTGTTTATAGTGACCGCCCTTCCCCGACTTTCCCGCCACCTTCTCCAAGGCGTCCATGAGCGCCTGGACGAATCCGGCCCCCGTCATATCCACGGTACCCTCGTCCGCGCCCGCCGATTGGGCCGCGTCCGCGGCGATGTTCTTCAAGGCCTTGCCGTTCTTGCCCGAGCTGTCGGGCTTGGCGGCCTGCGGATCCTTCACATCCTTCAAGCTCTTGCCGTCCCGGCCCAGCATATCCTCCAGGGCCTGCTGGGCGTCCGTACCATCCTCGACCATCATGGTTCCGGAAATCCGGTAGCTCTGGGCCTCGATGCTCAGGGTGAACGTGTCCCCGTCCTTGTTCCGCTGGCAGTTCTTCCCCTTATCGTCCGCGGCCAGGGCTGCCGCGCCGTCGGCGGACGCGCCCTGCGGTTTTTTCGCGGCCGTGGATGTCGACATCTGGGCGTAGAGGCTGATGCGGGTGTATGAGGCCGAGTAGGATATTTTTTCCATGAGGTTTCCCACGGGAAGGCCATGCGAAAGCCTCCCATAGTTCCTATCGGATTGTTTTCCGGGAACTTCAACTCCATCTTAAAGGTGGAGCGCGTTTCCGTCAAAACTCGCGCGCTAGTTAACGTGGAAGTTACGGTAGGATCGGAGGGATGGGGAAGGGTTGCAGGGGAACGGGGAAAAGCGGAAGCGGATCCTGGAGCGGAAGTTGAAGTGGATGGTGAAAGAGCTTTTCGCCTTGGTTTTGCTTCTTCTTAGCTCCCGACCCCAGACCCCCGACTCCAGACGGGGAGCCTGGGCGGGGGATGCGGCATCAAGAGCGCAGAATCATTTTAGGAGCGTTCTTCGTTCGAATCAATTCATCAGATTCAACGCGCTCCCGCGGAAGCGCCGGGTCAGTTCATGAGGTTCAACGCGCTACCGGCCTTGAACCAGGCGATCTGCTCTTGGTTGAAGGTATGGGTCACGTCGAAGGCATCGCTGCCGCCGTCGGAGTGCTTGAGCGTGAGTTTCAGGTTCTTGCCCGGGGCGAACGTGGCGAGGCCGGTGATGGAGACGCGGTCGTCCTCGCGCACCTTGTCGTAGTCGGCCGGGTTGGCGAACTTGAGGGGAAGCAAGCCCTGCTTCTTCAGGTTGGTCTCATGGATGCGGGCCATGCTCTTGGCGATCACGGCGCGCGCGCCCAGGAAGCGCGGAGACATGGCGGCATGCTCGCGGGAGGAGCCTTCGCCGTAGTTCTCTTCGCCGAACACGACCCAGCCCTTGCCCTTGGCTTTGTAGTCGCGGGCGATCTGCGGATAGGTCTTGCCGGTTTCGCCCGTCAGCACGTTCTTGCCGGTGCCGATGGCGCCGCCGAAAACGTTGGTCGCGCCGACCAGCATGTTGTCCGAGATCTTGTCCAGGTGGCCGCGGAACTTGAGCCATTTGCCGGCGGGGGAAATGTGATCCGTGGTGCACTTGCCCTGGGCCTTGGCAAGCACCATGGCGTCCTCGATTTCCTTGCCGTCCCAGGGCTTGAAGGGCTCCAGGAGCTGCAGGCGGTTGCTGTCCACGGAAACCTTCACTTCCACCGCGGCGCCATCGGTGGCGGGCGGGATGAAGCCGCCATCGTTGAAGGCGTAGCCCTTCTTGGGTAGCGCGTCGGCTACGGGAGCTTCCAGCTTATAGTCCTTGCCGTCCGCGCCTTTGAGCGTGTCCGTAAGGGGATTGAACTTGATGGTGCCGGCCAGGGCCATGGCGGTCACCAGCTCCGGGGAGCCGATAAAGGACAGGGTGGCGTTGTTGCCGTCGTTGCGGCCGCGGAAGTTGCGGTTGAAGGACGTGATGATGGAGTTGGAGACCCCTTCGGCCATGTCCTTGCGCTGCCACTGCCCGATGCAGGGGCCGCAGGCGTTGGCCATGACCACGGCGCCCATCTTGTCCAGCGTGTCCAGGTAACCGTCGCGTTTGGTGGTGTCGAAGACCTGCTCGGAACCGGGGCTTACGAAGAACTGCGAAGCCGCCTTGTTGCCGTGCGACAGGGCCTGGTTGGCCACGAAGGCGGCGCGGCCCACGTCTTCATAGGAAGAGTTGGTGCAGGAGCCGATCAGGGCGGCGGACAGGAGCTCGGGATACTTTTCCTTTTCGATCTCTTCCTTGAATTTGGAGATGGGGCGGGCCTTGTCCGGGCTGTGGGGGCCGACCACGTAGGGCTCCAGCTTGTCGAGATCGATCTCGATGACTTCGTCGTAATAGGCGGAAGGATTGGACAGGACTTCCGGATCGGGATTGAGGTAGGCCGCGTACTTCTCGGCCAGATCGGCCACGTCCGCGCGGCGGGTGGCGCGCAGGTAGTCGCCCATGGACTTGTGATAAGGGAACAGCGAGCAGGTCGCTCCCAGCTCCGCGCCCATGTTGGTGATGGTGGCCTGGGCCGTGCAGGACAGGGTCTGTACGCCTTTGCCGAAGTATTCCACCACCTTGTTGGTGCCGCCCTTGACCGTGAGGATTTCCAGCAGCTTGAGGATGACGTCCTTGCCCGAGGTCCAACCGTTGAGGGAGCCTTTGAGATGCACGCCCGTGACCTTGGGGTAGAGCACTTCCCAGGGCATGCCGACCATGACATCGACGGCGTCCGAGCCGCCCACGCCCACGGCCATCATGCCGAGGCCGCCCGCATTGGGCGTATGGGAGTCCGTGCCGATCATCATGCCGCCGGGGAACGCGTAGTTCTCCAGCACCACCTGATGGATGATGCCGCTGCCGGGTTTCCAGAAGCCCATGCCGTACTTGCGCGCGGCGGAGCTGAGGAAGTCGAAGACCTCCTTGTTCTCATGGTTGGCGATGTCCACGTCGCGGCTGGCTCCGTCCCGGGCGATGATCAGATGGTCGCAATGCACCGTGGTCGGCACCGCGACCTTGGGCTTTTGCGCCTGCATGAACTGGAGGATGGCCATCTGCGCGGTGGCGTCCTGCATGGCCACGCGATCCGGGCGGAGCAGGGCGAAGGACTTGCCGCGTTCCAATTTGGGTTGCGCGGCATCATGGAGATGGGACCAGATGATTTTCTCGGCCAGGGTCAGGGCTTTGCCCAGGGTCTTGCGGGCATAGGCATGCTTGGCATCCAGTCCGGCGTAAATCGATTTGATATCCAGGCCTTCCATCTTTGCTCCAATGCTTGGGCGATGCCGACCCTGAAGCGGGTCCGGCATGTCCACGAAACTGCGATAAACATTAGAATTTTGCCCGTTTTCCGGCAATTTCGCCGGCAGATGGAAGGGAAAATGGTCAAGGACTTTCAAGTTGTCGGAAATTCGGCGCACTGAATCGGATCCGGCCATGGGATCTGGATGCTCCGAGATGTAGAATACCTACCTGTAGCCCCATGCTTTCCAACGCCATTTCCCATCCGCATATCCGTCCGTTTGTCCATCCGTATGTCCACCCGGGTTTCCGCGCCGCCTTTCGGCTGGCGCTTGCGACCGCCCTGGCGTTTTCCGTACTGGCTCCGATGGCGGTACGCGCGGACGACGACGATTGGGGCACCATGCCCCCGGACGCGAGGGTCAGCGCAACCCCGGCATCCTCGGCGCAGGCAGGATCCCCGTCGACCTCCCCGTTGCAGTCCGCGCCCCTTCCGAGCAAGGTGGCGCACAAGGTCCAGGCCCTCAAGGAGCAGGCCAATAAATTCTACCGTGCCCGCAAGTACGCCAACGCCTGCGCCATCTATCGCGAAGCCTCACTGCTCGACAGCAGCGACGCCGGCCTCCGCAACGATCTGGGCATCTGTTTCCAGAACCTGGGCCGCAAGGATTCCGCCCTGCAGTTCACGCGCGACGCCCTGCGCCTGGCCGACCGCAGCCTGGCCGAGCCCACCGAAGAAGAGTGGTCGTTCCCGGACATGCGCTCGCGCAAGACCTCCTACTTCAACCTCGACAGGCTAGGCGGCCCCATGACTCCGCCGCGTCCGGGCCAATGCGAAACCTGGTCCGCCATGTCCACCTGCAAAGGCCGGTTCCACGTCTGCGTCGAGGACGGAAGCCGTCCGGCCGAAGGCGGCACCTTGCGCTGGAACGTCCTGCGCGTCGGCCTCACGCGGGCCCGGGCGCTGTTCTCCTATGACGAGGTGGAAGTGCCGTCCCATGTGCCCCGGCCGGAAATGCGCGACATGGAGGAGATGTCCATAGAGGGTATTCCCGAAAGCAAATCGCGCTGGATCAACCGGGATTCCTCCGTGGTGATTCCCCTGGGCGAACTCCTGGAAACCAAGGACTCCGCTTGCGTCAAGAATTGCGGCAACCTGGAACGCGATCAATCGGAATGCCGCATCATCCACTTCGATCCCTGCGCGGGCGTGGTGGGCGTGGCCTGCGGCATACAGGAGGCCGACGGCAAGGATCGCATCGTGATCGGTGAGTTCTATTTGATTCCGGCCAAGGAGTTGAGCCCGGTAAAGTAGCCGCAGCCGCCCGCTCTCAGGTCGGGTTTCGCTTCAGCAGCCACTCCGCGAACCCGCGCTCGATGTCGTCGAAGGACTCGCCATGCTCGTTGCTGGCGATCACTTCATCCCCATGCACGATGCGGATGATGGCGTCCAACTCCACTTTCCGGACGGCCGCCGCCACGGCGCCGGCGTTGCGACGCTGGACCGTCTCCACTTCCGCCAAGGCCTCGTTCAGAGGCTTGTTCACCATCTCCACCGTGGCTTCCGCGCCAAAGGGCTGGCCCGTAAGGCCCTGGATCATGTCCGGGAAGGTGCGCGCGTTGCCGGGCTTCCAGTAGTGCTCGGCCAGATCCCGGCCTACATTCGGATTGTCGACCAGGGCGCCGTCCCGCTGCATGAAGAACCGCCGGGTCTGGTGCACGGCCATCTCCGCCAGCACGTAACCGTGGTAATACGCCGAAGATTCACCCGACAGCAGATGGGGCACACTCAGCACCGGGCGCGTGCCTTCGTTCAGGAATTGCATTTCCTTTTCGATGGCGCGCAGGATTTTGATCACGTTGTCCGCCGTGAGTTCCGCTTCCGGCATCTCGTAGATGGCCTTTTCCGCGAAGCACACCGTGAGCATGGCGCGCAGGGAGAAGGCCTTGTAGGGATGCTTCTTGATGATGTTCTCGCGGATCAGATCCAAGGGCATGGGCAGGCCGTGCTCATCGCGGGCGTAGCGCAGCAGCCATTCCGGCGTCTCGATGAAGCTGTCCAGGAACATGCTCTGGGTCTCGGCGAAGGCCACGGAGGTGGGCGCGTATTCCTGCGAGAAGCAAGGCGAGGGCATGAGGATGTTGCTGAAATGGGCCGCGTGGCCGCCCTCGTGGAACAGGGTCTCGGTGGCGCGGTGCCCGCTGCCGACCTGGCCCGGAATGGCGTTGGCGGTGAAGTTGATGCGCGCGGGAATATAATCGCCCGCGTCCAGGAAGCCCGGCACCGGTCCGTGCATGAAGCCGTTCTCGTACTTGCCCTTGCGGTCCAACAGATCCAAAGTCAAAGTGGCGCCGCGGTACTTGATGCCGAGCGCGGTGAAGGATCGCCCCCAGCGGCCCAGCGCCGTGCCGAAACCGAAATACGGATCCATCTGCGTGGTCACGTCGCCCGCCGTCAGGAACAGGAAGTTCCAGGCCTCGCGCGCGGACGGCCCGGAAGCCTTGGCCAGATTGTCGATGGACGCCTTGCAGGCCTCGCGGGTGCGCTTTTCCAGATCGCCCAGGATCTCGAACAGCACGCGCTTGGAAAAGCCCTCGTTGCGCGTGACCTTGTAATCGTAATAGTCCTCATAGCCGAGCATGCGGCCGAGTTTGTTGCGCTCCTTCACTATGTCCAGGAAGCCCTTGTCCAGCATCTCCCGTTCGATGGACTGCAAGCCGCGATGGGCCGCCTTACGCAGGCTCTCGTCCTGGGACGTCCGCACGAACAGGCCCAACCGGATGGAACTGGCGGGGGTATGGGCTCCCGTGGCCGGATCGATATAGCCCAACTTCATGGCCTGGCGGGCTTCCTGAAGCCTGCCTTCCATCTCTATGATGCGGTTGGCCAGGGCCTTGGCGTCCGGATTCTCGATGGCGTGCACGTCGAAAAAGCGCAGCCAGCCTTGCAGGCCGATGCGGTCATCGGGCGTCAGGTCGGGCTTGGCCAATTCGATGCGCAGGGCGGGCAGATACTTGGGGTCGGAAATCCAGGTCTGGAGATGGATTTCCTTCTTCTCGAAATCCCCGGGCACGCGCGCCGCCAGCCCCATCTTGTCCTTCCAGAAGGCGTCCTCCTTATCGAAGTGGGCCTGCATGTAAGTCCGGTTCAATTCCGCGAGGAGCGGATTGACGGGGGATTTGGGGGCGTGGGCGATCATGGCCGGTTCTCCTGGAGTGGAGGGAAGATACAATTGTTGCATTCGGTGGGGTCCTGAATTCAAGGGGGAGTGGCTCCTCGTTCCTCGTCGCGTGGATGGAAGGGGCGAGAGGAGGTTGGGTGCCGGAGGTGAGGAGGAGAAACCTAAGGTTGTGAGCGCTAGGAAGCGGCAGTGAAGGCTCCGCCGTTGGCCCGAGCCGCCCAATTCCTGGAGTTGCTCGAGTCCCCAGTCGTAAGTGTGAAGCGTAAAGGCGTGTAGCTACATAGTGGCCACAGAGTCGGTAGCTACATTGTATCTACCGAGGCTTGCATGCATTCCCTATCCAGACCCTAAGGAATAACCTGAGCGCGGGTTCCAAAAGGCATTGAGCCTGGACCCATAGGATCACTTTTTTTAGGGGAATCAGGGAGCGATCAGCAGACCGCGCGGCCGTACTTTTTTTCCGCGTCTTCCAGGGACGGGAAAATCTCGAACAGGGTGCTCAGGTGGCTGCCGTCGAGGATCTGGAGAATCTGGGAGGGCACGTCGACCAGGACCATTTCGCGGGCGAGATGGCCCAGGGCTTTGTGCTGGGTCGCGAGGGCGGCCAGGGACTGGGAGTCGATGGAGTAGCAACCTTGCAGGCTCAGGAAAAGCTTGCCCTTGGCATGGGCCAAGGTGCGGTTGAAAATGGTGCTGAGTTTGGCCGCGTTGCTGCCGGCGAGGTTGCCCGCCACGCGCAGGAACGTATTGGTGCCGCCCACGCCGAGCGTGTAGTTGAGGTCACCGAGGGTTACATCCATGACGGGCATATTCCGAGTATACATCCCGGCATTTTGGGAGGCGAGAAAAAAAGATCTTGGTGTTGGAATGATCCGTTCCAGAGCCCGCAGTTGCTATCTTGCAGGGCCGGCGCGTGATGCCGGACACGTCGACACAATCACCGCGGGAGTTTACCATCCGCATACCCTTCGACTGTCGGAGGCGTACCGGATGGGACACCGGCCCCCTCATCGGCCACTTGCAGAAGGGCCACAGGAAAAAGTGGATGGAAAACTTAAAGAACGGTTTCATCGAGTTCATGCTTTCCGCCGGCGCCTTGCGCTTCGGGGACTTCACCACCAAAAGCGGTCGCAAGACTCCCTACTTCATCAACACCGGAGCCTACGTGAAGGCTTCGCAGATCCAAAAACTCGGGGAATTCTACGCCCAGGCGATCAAGGCCGCCTTCGGATCCGACGTCGACAATCTCTTCGGCCCCGCCTACAAAGGCATCCCTCTCGCCGTCACCGCCTCCATAGCCCTCCACTCCCTATATGGACAAGACGTAACCTACACCTTCAACCGCAAAGAACCCAAGGACCACGGCGAAGGCGGCACCCTGGTGGGCTATAACTACGCCACCCATCCCGCCACGGCCAAACCCTGCCAGGTCGTCATCATCGAGGACGTAACCACCGCAGGCACGTCCGTCCGCGAAAGCCTCCCCCTGATTTCCCTCCCCGGCATCAAGCCCCTGGGCCTGGTGGTTTCCGTCGACCGCATGGAACGGGGCAAAGGCGACCGCCCCGCCCTGCAGGAAATCCAGGAGGATTTCGGCCTCAAGACCACGGCCATCGTCACCCTGCTCGACATCCTGGCCTATCTGGAATCCGGAGCCGGGGATCGGTTCCTGACCCTGGACCCGGAGTTGTTGAATAGAATGCAAGCCTACCGCAAGGAATACGGGACCTGAATAGCGGGAGGGCGGCTGGGGCCAACGGCAGGGCTTTCATCGCCGCTTCCTAGGGTTCACAACCCTGGGTTATCCTGCTTGCCCCCGGCTCCCGGCTTCAGGGCAATAGGTCGAATCAACCGCCTTCGTTCCCTTTTCTTTCGCCAAATTCCTTTGCGACTCTCCGCGTCCGCCCCGCCGCATACCTCACGTGTGATGCCGCACACAAGCCCCCCTCAGTGTGATCCCAATCAAATCCAATGGGTGACCCGAAAGCGTATTGTTTAAGGAGAGCACAAGGCGGACAGCAAACCGCCGGGCTCGGGAGAAGCGCATGAACACCAAGACTTTCACCAAGCGTTCCATGAACAAGGTGGCAAAAGGTTGGATTCTCGGTCTGGGATTGGTTCTGTCCCTCATGGCCATCGGCTGCTCCGGCACCCATGCCATGCCCGGCCAGCGCGACATGGACATCCGCCTCATCCGCGCCGCCGAAGCCGGCCGCGTCGAGGAGATGAAAGTCCTGCTCCGCCGCGGCGCCGACATCAACGCCAAGGACGCCGAAGGCTGGACCCCCTACCTGGCCGCCGCCAGCATGGGCCGCATGGACGCCATGCGCATCCTCAAGGCCCTCGGCGCCAAGACCACGACCTACCTCGAGGAGGGAGCCCTGGCTCTCCAGTAGTTTTCCAGGACCCTGGGCGTGCCGGAACTCGGCACCGGCGCGCCCCAAGGGACCCACTTTTCCAGCCGCTTCCTCTCCCGCCTCCATGCCCGCCGCCGCCTCCCTCACCAGCCCCAGAACCAATCCCTTCCAGAAACCCCTTTCCCCCTATCCTGAAGGGTCCGGATACGGAATGCATGCGGTATCTCTGTTGTTACAATGTAGCTACCGCCTTCGTGGCTACATTGTAGCTACCGACCCTGTAGCTACAATGTAGCCACAGTCCCTTGGCACTACCCTGTCAAGCCAGACTTGAACAGGCCGGAACCAAAATCAAGCCTGTTGCGGGACATGGCGGCAAACTCAAAAGCGAGGAGCCATTCTCTTTCTATCTTCGTTTCACGATTCCGTTGCACCCTTTCCCTGGGCCGCTGAACCGATGAAGCACCGCATCCTCATCATAGAAGACGAACCGGCCATCGCCGACAACATCGTCTACGCCCTGGAGACGGAAGGCTTCCAATGCCGCTGGTGCGCCACCGGGGGCGAAGGCCTCTTGGCCCTGGCCGAGAAGTTCGATCTGGCCGTGCTCGATGTGGGCCTGCCGGACATCAGCGGCTTCGATCTGTGCAAGGAGATCCGCAAGCGGCATGATCTCCCCATCCTGTTCCTCACCGCCCGGGCCGGGGAAATCGATCGGGTGGTGGGCCTGGAAATCGGCGCCGATGATTATGTGGTCAAACCCTTCAGCCCCCGGGAACTGGCCGCGCGCATCAAGGCCATCCTGCGCCGCACCGCCCCGGCCGCCGCGCCGCAGCCCTCCCTGCCATTCCGCGTCGATACCGATCGCCTGATCATCGCCTACTTTGAGGCGCCCCTGGAACTTTCGCGGTACGAATACCGATTGCTGCTGGTGCTGTTGGAAAAGCCCGGGCGCGTGTGGTCGCGGGAGCAGTTGATGGAACGGGCCTGGGATTCGCCCGAGTCCAGCCTGGACCGCACCGTGGATGCCCATGTGAAAAGCCTGCGCGCCAAGCTGCGCGAGGTCAAGCCGGACATCGACCCCATCCGCACCCATCGCGGCATGGGCTATGCGCTCAAAGAGGACTGGTAGCCGGTGAGGTTGCGCACCCGCCTCTTCCTCGGGTTCTTCCTGCTGTCGGGCGCGGGCTTCTATTTCCTGGTCGGCTGGATCCTGGATGATCTCCGCCCGCGTTACCTGGAGTCCTCGGAAATCGGGTTGATCGATACGGCCAACCTGCTGGCCACTTTGCTGGAATCCGATCAGCGCAAGGACGGCCTGCCGGTGCAAAGCCTGCGCGAGGCCTTCCAACGCCTGCCCGGCCGCACCCTGTCCGCCAAGGTGCGGGACATCGTGAAGACGCGCGTGGACCTGCGCGTGTACGTGACCGACTCCGCCGGCATCGTCATCTTCGATTCCGACGGCGGCCGCGACGAAGGCAAGGACTACTCGCGTTGGAACGACGTGTACAAGACCCTGCGCGGGGAATACGGCGCGCGCTCCACCCGCTCGGATCCGGCCAAGGCCTCATCGTCCTACATGTACATAGGCGCGCCCATCCGCAAGGCCGGCGGCGGCATCGCGGGCGTGGTCACCGTGTCCAAGCCCTCCAACAGCATCGACCTGTTCCTGCGCGCCGCGCGCGGCAAAATCGTGGCGGGCGGCCTCATCGCCGCCTTCGCCGTGGCCCTGTTGGGCATGATCCTTTCGGCCCTCATCCTGCATCCCATCCAACGCCTCACCGTCTACGCCCGCGCCATCCGCGACGGCCGCGCCGCGCCCCTGCCCGCCCTGGGCCGCAGCGAGATAGGGGAGATGGGCCGCGCCTTCGAGGAAATGCGCGAAGCCCTGGAAGGCCGCAAGTACGTGGAGCAATACGTGCACACCCTGACCCACGAGCTCAAGAGCCCCATGTCATCCGTGCGCGGGGCGGCGGAGCTGTTGCAGGAAGACATGCCCGCGGACAAGCGGGCGGGGTTCCTGGGGAACATCCGTTCGGAGATCGATCGGATGCAATCTTTGGTGGACCGGATGTTGGATCTGTCGGGGTTGGAGAGCCGGCGGGGGTTGCAGGAGTCGCAGGCGGTGGAGATGTCGGGGTTGGCGACGGAGGTGTGGGAGCGGTTGGCTTCGGCGTTGGCGCGGAAAGAGATCGTGTTCCATGCGGAGATGGAGTCCGGGGTGTGGGTGCGGGGGGAGAAGTTTTTGTTGCAGCAGGCGTATCAGAATCTGCTGGAGAATGCGATTGCGTTCAGTCCCAGGGGTGGGAGGTTGGAAGTGAGGACGCGGCGAGTCGACCCCCTTCCGAACGCCGCGACGGGAAGGTCGAAAGGGCTCGTGACTCTGTTGAAACCAATGGTTGAAATTGAAATTCTCGATCAGGGGCCGGGGATTCCGGCTTTTGCGCGGGAGAAGGTGTTTGAGAAGTTCTTCTCGTTGCAGAGGCCGGATACGGGGAGGAAGAGTTCGGGGTTGGGGCTGACTATTGTGCAGGAGATCACGAGGTTGCATCAGGGAAGCGTGAGCCTGGAGAATAGGGCGGAGGGCGGATTGCGGGTGGTGTGGGTGCTGCCGATTTCCATGGAAACATAGCCCCGGCTTTCCGAGACCCCGCCGATATTTTTTCTGGAATAACCTCGGAAGTCGAGCCTGTCCTGGTCAAGTCGCTGTCGCCTTGAAACCTTTATTGAACATTGGTATCGAATGGTTCACTAAAGGAATTGATAAATCGATCCTTCATTAAAGAATGCATCGCTGAGTTGCGATGTTTTGAAAAAACATAAATGGTATCGCCTTTAGGGGTGGTATCTGGCTCAGCGGTCGAGAAGTCAAAGGGAGACAGCCAGTATCCGGAATAAAAAATCAGTTTCAATTTGTAAAGATTGGAAAGGTCGGAAGCTTCCAGTTTATTCTTGGGATAAGCGAAGCGTAATTCCGGACTGCCTAGACCCAGTGCAGGATAAGCCGTCATATCGGGAAAGGCAAAGAGAAATGGGTAATGCCCTTTTTTACCCTTGAGTACGCCCCTTGGGGCAGGAAGATCAAAGTCAAAGCTTGTAATGATATTATCATCCGGATAGTAAAACTCGTATTGCAGGGAAAATGAATCCGTCTTGGTTTTTAGGTTAAAGGAAAGCGTATCGCGCAAGATGCTTCCCTCCAGCATGTTGAAAAACTTGCCGGGATAAGGATAATTGACAATCTCGATATTTGCGACTTTGGAACTCACTACATATTCAATCTGATGAAAATTCAATTCGAATTGAGTGATGCTCACGGGTTCGAATGCCGCCCTTTTACCCAAGGCTATTTGCTTTCGGGCAGCGATGATTTGCGTTGCACTATCAATTTCTATGGTCATGCCGAGTACGGTTTTTTCATTAGGGTTGCCAACCTCGATCCCCGCAATATTTTTATCCCAGCAACTGAAAAGGAGTGAAGCCAAGGAGGCTGTTGCCAATATTGCAAGTCTCGTTAAAAACCGCTTCACGATTCAATCCCCGTTAAGGGAAACATCTGCAAATTGATTTGCACCACCAGATCCCCTTTTTTTTTCAG
>Ga0209515_10002640_pt1 | contig 27152 bp, 33 predicted proteins | sample Subgroupgradi54m_FD_187454 | JGI IMG/M metagenome (GOLD analysis project Ga0209515, IMG submission 187454) | Subsurface groundwater microbial communities from S. Glens Falls, New York, USA - GMW60B uncontaminated upgradient, 5.4 m (SPAdes)... ... | reverse complement strand
TTTTACAACCAAATTGACACGTCTAATTGTATCGTGTATATCTTTTCGTCTATGATCTTCTATGCTACCATAAAAGTTGATGTTTTTATTTTGCATATCTTTGTCATAAAATTTTTTGTCTTCACTTAGGGTGGGTACAGGATACAGTTGAACGTGTCCACATTTTTTACATTTTAGGATCTTGTGTTTTATAGAATCTCTTACTCGTGAAGAAATTTGGTCAAATTTTGAATATTTACATATAGTACAAGAGGTGTTTTTCATCGTTTATCAATATCCACTTTTGATTGTATAAAATATAGCTTGTTATTACAAAAAGATTCTTGTCAAAAATAGGCTTATTGTAATTTTTGATAAACAACACTTGAGATAAGAAATAGGGTTCTGCTGCGAAAACGACTGATTTATCTTTATCAAACACAAAGAATCGTTCTTTGGAATCCTTCTTCGTTTCGTTGTTAGCACCACTGGAAAAGAATCTTGACAGAATAAGTAAATAACCAGATACGGGTGAGATCCAAATTAATTTTGCAAACGTATTCCAAAATGATGGTGTTTTTTCTTTTTGTTCAAATACCTTGATAAGTTAGTAAAAGTATAGAACATCCTCAGATTATTATGTTCAAATCTAGATTTTCAGGCATGTATAGAGTCAGTAGTTCACAACCTAATTATCAATACAATGGCAGGATACATTTTCCTTTCAGCATTGGAATGTTAGTAGCACATATAGAAAGTAAGAATAATCTTAAGGAACATTTCAAATTTGAAAAGACATTTATTTTTAGAGACAAGGTAGACGATTATATTAAACAATGTAAAGATACCGACATTCTTTTGTGTTCGTGTTATATCTGGAATTGGGTGATAACAAACTATTTAGCTAAGGAGGTAAAGAAGATAAATCCTAACTGTCTCATCATTTTTGGAGGTCCACAAGTTCCAGATAGACCAGAAGGATTTTTTAACGAGCATCCTTATGTTGATATCCTAGTTCATAATGAAGGTGAATTAATTCTTGAAAATATTTTCAATGCTTTTTTAAAAGATAAGGACTATTCAGATGTTAAAGGAATCTCTACTAAGGATTTCAGAACACCGCCTCAACCTAGAATTAATGATTTAGAAAGTTTGCCATCGCCATACTTGACAGGTACCGTATGGAAATTAATAGATAGAAATGATAGCCCCAAATGGGCTTTTTCATGGGAAACAGATAGGGGGTGTCCTTATCAGTGTACTTTTTGTGATTGGGGTAGTGCAACCAAGACAATGCTACGAAAATATTCAGAAGATCGTTTGTTTAAAGAAATAGAATACTTTGCAGATAACGACATGGCTTACATTGAATGTTGTGATGCAAACTTTGGTATTTTTCAAGAAAGAGCTATGCATATTGCTCAGAAACTAACAGAAACCTCATTAAAAAAGAATTATCCAAAATTGTTTCAATCAAATTGGGCAAAATTTTCATCGGAAAAAATCATCCCCATAGCAAAAGAATTACAGAGAGGTGGATTGTTGACGGCTGTATCGTTATCTGTGCAATCATTAGATGAAACTACATTAGATATTATAAAACGTGAAAATTTGAAATTTGATAGTTTTTCAGAATTATCAGGTACATTCCGTGAAAATAAAATACCAACTTATACAGAAATAATAAGAGGACTGGCGGGTGAAACTCTTGAAAGTTTTAAGAGAGGACTTGAGATCCTGATTATCGGTACAGAAATATCTACAATCAATATTTACAATTGTGGTCTATACGAAAACGCACCCATGAATGAGCCATCTTATAAAGAGCATTATAAAATTAGGACAATTCACTCACCAATTTATTTCGCACATACAACGGTTGGTGAAGATAGATTTCAAGAATATGAGGACATAGTAATTAGTACAGTATCTTTTACTCTTGAAGAATTAAAAGAAGTGTATCTTTATTCGTGGATGGTATTAACATTTCACGCTTTTGGTATTTTTGAATACATTGCAAAGTTCTATAATCGAAATTACGGCTTGCCTTTTATGAAATTTTATGAAACATTTCTTGAATTTTGTAAAACACAAAACACCATTTTTTCAGAGGAATATGAAAAAGTCGTTAAATATATTAATAACGGTTATGCTGGAAATGGATGGAATCACCACGATCCCAACTTGGGAGATATTTATTGGACAATCGAAGAGGCTTCATGGTTACGACTTTTATCTGATACAGAAAAATTATCACATGCTATAAATTCATTTTTTATTTTCTTAGAAAATAAACATGGATACAATACTTCAAGTTCTATCTTAAGGGATCTTACTAAATTTTCAATATTTTTACTTTCAACAAAAGATAATATTGACGAAATAAAATCCGAAAGATTTGAATTTGATTGGAGGGGCTATTTTATTGAAAAGAAGGAATTAACGTCCTTCCAAAAGAATTATTACTATGGAAATTTGATTGTGGAAAAAGATCCCATACAATGGAATTACCAAGCAATTTGGTATGGAAGAAATACAAAAAAATACAAGTTTCTTCCCGAAAGTTTGCGGCAAGACAAGCATGAGGCAGAATTATCTCAAATATTGTTAAAAAGAAAGAATCCGCCCTCCCCTTAGTTAGATTTTTTTGTAAAGTATTCAATTGTTAATTTGAGCCAGTCTTCCACAAGTGAAGGAATGAAGCAGTCAAAAGATGTGAACCAGATTGTGGCGAGTTAAATTGTCGTTTATCAAACCCCGATAAGGTAGTGGAAGTGTATTTATCATTTGTTTATCAGCCGAGTTTGCAGCAGAACTAGAAATAGCCATACTAAAATATCTAAATAACTATAAACTAATTATGAAAATTAAGATTTGTCCTTCGTGTAAAGAAAAATTTTCATGTAAAGCAAATTCATCTTGTTGGTGTCATGAGTTACCACATATTACATTAAATCATGACGATAAGGAAGATTGTATTTGTCCTAAGTGTCTGGAAATTCGAATAGGAAATAAAAAAATTAGCTATAATTCCAATAACAATTTAAAATCAAGGAAAAATTAGATACTATAGAAATGTCAGACGACTTTGAATTCTCAATTAGAGAAAGTACTCTTGCAAAAATGCTTTCGTTAAAGAAAAAAGCAGGTTTTGAAAATAAAGGATGGGATGAATGGTTTGATCATATTTTTACTAGTGATTCCATTACAAAATCAACACAAGATGAAATAGAACAAATTTGGGAAAAGGTATACTATGATAAATTCTATGACAATTGGGTACAAAATTTTGCTATAAATTTGAATAACATCTGGAATGAATCATCTGCAAGAGAACTAGATCCTACCCAAGATCCAAATTACAAAAAAGAAGAACACTCTGCAATTGTCATAGGGCGTGGTCCTTCAATAAAAAAACACAAACACTTGGAATTAATTGCAAATAGCGATTATAATGGATCTATAGTGTGCTGTGACGGAGCATTGATAAATGCTTTAAATGCTGGTGTCACACCTGATAAATTTCCAAAATTTTATGTTGTTACAATTGATCCATACGATTCAGTTAAAAAATACTATGATGATGAAATTGTAGATAAATACGGTTCCAAAATAAAAGGAATTTTTTCAACTGTTGTCAAACCACCTACAGTTCAACGTGCAAGACAAGCAGGAATCAAAATACATTGGCTTCATCCACTATTTGATTATGATGAGGGACAAAAATCATTTAATCAAATATCTGCATTAATGGTAAGAGCAAAAAATCATCCTCATGGCTTACCTGCAATACAAACTGGGGGAAACGTAGGAACTTCATCTTGGTTTGTAAGCTGGCAGATTTTAAAATGCTCTACAGTAGCACTCATCGGAATAAACCATGGGTGGAATGAAGATGATCCTTGGGAACAAATTATGACTCATGGTTATACACATCAACTAATAGAAATAGACAAAAATAGCCCAAATTTTCAACAATTATTCCCAAAAATTTACAACCCTGAATTTAATTGTACATGCATCTTGGATCCAATTTTTCAATATTATAGTAAGGGATTAAAAGAATTCATCTCACGTTCGCCATCTTGGGTTACTACCATAAATGCTACTGAAGGAGGATCAATATTTGGTGAGAGAATAAAATGCATGACACTTGCGAATTTCCTAAATATCTGTAAAAAATAATCCTAATAAATGAATGATTTCCCTAGATTCGTTCAAAAAAGAATTTAGCAAATTTGGCTTCCCTGAAATAAATTATTTCTATTTGGCTGCGTCAAATGATGATAGCTTACTTTTGATATAATCAATTGATCTTATCGGAGATGGGTCTACTTTTGATAACGCAGAAAGATATACCGTAGAGTAATCGAGAAGATAGATTAAATTGATAAGTTTAGATAGAATGTTTCCCTCAGTAGAAAAAACTTCTTTATATTCAATTTTGTTTTCTTTAAAATATTCTTTAAGTATTTTCCACCTTTCCTTACTTTTGATATAACCATCTTTCCCTTCTACTAAAATTGGCTTAACAATAGAATGTTTTTCGAATGAAACATTTGATTAAATTAGGAGTAGTAACAAGCTCTGATGACTTGGATAAAAAAAATGTTGTAGCAGGTTTGGGCGAGATAGGAAGTCCTATCTTAAAGCTTATCTCAAAAGTGACGCAGGCAATAGGCTATGACATAAATCCAAAACTAGTTGATAAAAGGAAATTTCAAAAATATCAAAAGATGCAGACATCGTTTCTTCATATTTGTATTCCATTTACTGACAGATTTACCGAAAATGTGATTGCACTTTCAAAAATGTTCAAGCCGGAGGGAATAGTGATACACAGTACAATAAGTCCAGGAACTACCAGTAAACTTCAATCACAGTTACCAATTCCTGTAATATATAGCGCTACAAGAGGTGTTCACAAAAGAATGCTTTATGATTTGAAACGATACACAAAATTTTTTACTATGGAAACAAATGCCCCGAGATCGAAATGGGCATCTTCCACATATTCTAGTTTAATGAAAAAATGTGGTGTAAAAACAAAGAGAATGACAAATCCACTTACACTTGAGCTTGCAAAAATTGTAGTTGATACATCATACTATGGATGGCTCATAAATTATGCCCAGCTTTCAGATATGATTGCACGAGAACATGGAGTAGATTATGACGAGATGTGGTCTTTTGCAGACGAGATCCACAAATTCTTAGGAAACAGACCAAAGATGTATCCAGGTTTCATAGGCGGGCACTGCCTTATTCCAAATTTGGATTTGATTCATAATCAGACACTTGATCTTATAAAAAAATTAAATGATGCATACGCAAAGAAGGTAAAAAATGCAAAATCGATTGCAAAAAACTAGCGAGATAGAATTGGACTAGTTCCCATAGTTAACTATTAGTAGATATAGGTACTATACATGACCATGGAAACAACTATTCAGGTCAAAAAAAAAGTCAAAGACCTGTTAGAGGATCTTAAGATTCATCCAAGGGAATCCTACAACACGGTTATCGAGAGATTAATAGAAATCAAAACAGACGAAGGCAGTCTTAGCACAGAAACTTTGAAAAACATTGAGCGTGCTTTGGAAAACATCCGACAAGGTAAGGTGTTTTCCACAAAACAAGTCAAGGAAAGACTCGGAATTAAATGAGATACGAGATCAGATGGACTGACGTATCTCTTAGGCAAGTAGAAAAGCTAGACAAAAAAGAAGGAGAAAGGATTGGACTAGTCACACCCATCATGATCTTATTTTGGGCCCTCAATTTGAGAACAAGACCCTAAAAAGACATTTTACAGACATGATTTAATTACAATTGGTGTATTGTATACAACATGAAAGTATCTGATAAAGCAAGTAACAGGAAATTTACTATTCTAATAAAGAAAGAACATGAGGGAGGCTATAGCGGACAATGTCTTGAATTGCCCGGAGCTATAAGCCAAGGTGAAACCATAGAGGAATTGAAGACAAACATGGTTGATGCAATTCACCTAGTCCTAGAATACATAGAATCCAAGGCAAAAGCAGAAAAAAGAAACGTCGTAGAAATTTCAGCGTAATCTAATGAGTTTACGCAATCATAGTTATAGAGAGGTATTGAAAGTTCTGTCAAACCATGGATTTCATATAGACAGGCAAAGTGGCAGTCACATTCACATGGTACACAAGGATGGCAGATATGTTACTGTTCCAAGACATGATCCCATCAAGGAAGGCACGTTGAAATCCATTCTTTTTCAGGCCAGGATCACAAAAGAAGAGTTTCTTGATATGGTTTAGCTTGATCGATTGCTACAAAAGAGGAACTAGTTAAAACTCAATTGAGAGCCGACATCGTCATATACTGATGAAAATCAAAAAAGCAGCAGTTGCAGTCATAGGAATCACAACGATATTTGCAAGAAAAAAAGAGATGCAAAGGATTACAACATAAACTCTAAAATTCACCAAGGTTTTGGTCAAACTCTGTTTTCCCCACTTAGGCTCTGCTCTAACGTTGAGAATTTGTAAAATTAGTTACTCTCGTCATTTCAGGTTACACATATTGGTCGTCTGGAAAAACCCTTTTCATTATTTTGACAAGTTCGTCCTTTCGTGTAAATTCAAGACTTACTTCCAGACCATATTTGGTTTGTTTTGGATAAAGTAAACCAGTCTTTATCATATACTTGCCAACTTTGTCCACTCTTTTCAGACCTTGTTTACCTAGATCTCTCTGATTGAAACCTTTCTTTAGGTTCTCAAATGAGGTGTGGCTCTCTCCCCAATTACCACGCCTGTAGAGTTTGTGTATGATTCTAGCCATAATTTCCTCATCAGAGAAGTCCATTTATAGTACCTTTGAATGGCATAAAATAAATACTTTCAATGCATCTGTTACAATAGTGAACATGACAAATTCGTTATTTATTCAATATTTGGGAGATTCACCACAGCTTAGGATAATTGACTTTTTTCTGGATAACAGAAGCGATTATTCTAAAAAAGAAATAATTGAAAACGTTGGCATTTCTAAAACTACTTTTTATAAAATTTGGCCCATACTGGGAAAATTCGAAATATTTGCTCCTACAAGAAAATTTGGTAATGTACAACTTTACTCGCTAAACAAAAAAAGTATAATTGTAAAACAATTCATGTCACTAGATTCAGCATTAGGTAAACAAGCAATCTCAAAAATAGATAGTTCCAATAAAAGAGCTGAACTTGAACTAGATAATCAAACCTGAGAGCCAAGACTACCCTGACCATTACTGTATCAGGTCCTGGTATGATTAAATATATCATACAAATCTTTGAATCATTCCTCCAATCTGCTTTGTAGGATCTTTTGATATTCTTATTTAGTCTGGTCTTTCTTTTTTCTCCCTCAAACTTATCCCATCTTGCACGGGTATTACTAGAATACTTGAACGTAGAATCCTGAAATAATTGATGACCTTATTGTTTTTCTTTTATTAGAGTAGACATTGCAAATAGCAATACGGCAGTTACCATTAGTATTGAGCCTAACATAAAGAGAAACCATTTGGTTTGTCTTTGTCAATCTAATATTTCTTGTAAATTTTGCTTCTATGACCCACTTGAACTATGAAGATGGTTATCTTTTGTTCTTCTAAATTCAGTATTACTCTGTAACTCCCAACCCGCAGTTTTCTCAAATTAAAGCCTTGCAGTTTTTCTGTAAATAGATAAGGATTATCTGTGATTTCTTCCAGTTTTGTGACTATTTGTTGTGCAATGTTTTTATTTGATTTGGCGATTTTTTCAAGTTGGTTTTCAGCGGTTTTTGACCACTTGATATCCCAAACCATCTCTTCAAGAATTTATTTCAAACCTAATCTTCGTTTCACATCTTTATGTGAAGAGACTTTTCCCGCTTTGATTTCAGCTAAGGATTTTTCTATATTCTTTATTGTTTGTTGGCTGAGTTCTTCCTTATTTTGCTGGGACATGACATGGATCATTCTAGCAAGCACTTCATTGTAAGTTTCACGAGGATGATTCTTAAATTTATCAAGGCGTTCTTTGATTTTTTTTTCGATTTGTATACTGGTATGCATATAATCTCTATAACATGCTATAGTATTCTATAATATAAAAACATGATCAAAAAGGGTAAACAGGGACCACAATTTTAGAATAGATGATAAATTGAGCACAAATGACAAATCCACAAAACCAGAGAAAGGGCCCAAGTCAATTGCCAAAAAGTATACAAAATAAAACTAAATCAAAAGGTCTATTTGTTTTTCATAAAAAATTCATGATAATTTACTTTTTATATAATCAATTGATTTTATAGGTGAGGGATCTATTTTTGATAATACCGCAAGATAAATTGTAGAATAGTCAAGAAGATATATAAGATTAATCAGTTTTGATATGATACTGCCTTTTACTGAATGAATTTCTCTATAATCAATTTTATTCAGTTCAAAATATTCTTTTATTATCTTCCATCTTTCTTTGGTTTTAATATAATCATCTTCGCCTTCTACAAGAATAGGCTGTACATTGGCTTGCTTTTCCCATGATACAATATCATTATGACATGCCTCTATCACATCTTCAATCATCGCGTGTTTTTTTGCATTTTCTTGTAAAGAATTTTTGAATCTTATGGCAACTGCTTGTAGGCCAAAGGGATAATAAATTATAGGAACGCCTGATATCCATTCTGCCAAGTCTAATGATGGATTTTTTTTGTTTATATTAGTCGACGAAATTTCTTTTCTTAGTTTTTCTAACTGATTAATTGAATCAAGAATATCGGGTTCTTTCACAGGAAGTACTGGTTTCAAAACCTTCAAAACCGAATATAAAAATCTTGTAAAGGATGCTCTTGGTGAGTGTAATTCTGGTATGTTTCGATATTCTATTTTGTTTTTAATACAATATTCTTGCATCTTTCCTCCTGAAGAAAAAGCAACTAGTTTGCATTTTGATTTGTTTGCAGACTCCAATACTGAAAGCGTTTCTGTTGTATTTCCTGAGATACTTGTAGTTACAACCAAGGTATGTAAATCAACGGTACTTGGTAGGTGGTATCCCTTAACCACTGCTACATGAATGTCAGTCTTTGATAATATGGCAGAGAAAATATCTCCTAATGCACCAGAACCTCCCATTCCAGCAAACACTATATGATCAATATCTCTAAAATCCACAATGCCCAGATCTGATTCGTATGATTCTCTAGCAATTTCTGGCCATTTATCATAAATTTTATACATGCCTGAAACATCGTATCTATTCAAAGTGGTTAGATTAAGCAACTACTTAGAGGATGATGGATTACAATATAATGCTTAATTCTACGTGTAGTCTATTTGAGGATTATAATACACTAGAAATTACTTTCATTATAAATATGGGATATCAAATAGTACTTCAAATTGGCAAAACTCACAACAAAAATTCATTCAAGTCTAAGAACCGTGGAATGGAAAAATAATTCTGTAATTATGATAGATCAAACCAAGCTTCCAAACAAGCTTGTTTTTGTAAAATTTACTGATTATCAAGATGTGGCAAATGCAATCAGAACTCTAGTGGTAAGAGGTGCACCTGCTATTGGTGTTTCTGGTGCCTTTGGTCTAGCTTTGGCAGCCTTACAAAGTAAAGCAAAATCAAAAGAAAAATTGTTGGAGGATCTAGAAAAAGCTAAAAAAGTTCTCTTTGAAACAAGGCCTACCGCTATTAATCTGGCATGGGGACTAGACAAAATAATGGATGTCGCAAAAGAAGGCAAAGATGTTTCTCAAATAAAAGAATCAATAATAAACACTGCAAAAAAAATGGCAGAAGATGACATCAAGACTAATATGATAATGGGAAAACATGGTGCAAAGTTGTTTGAAAATAATGATACTATAATGACTCATTGTAATGCAGGAGCACTAGCTACAGTTGGATATGGTACTGCTTTAGGAGTTATTCGTGCAACTAAAGAAAGTGGAAAGAAGATCAAAGTTATAGCAACCGAAACAAGACCAGTAATGCAAGGTTCACGTCTTACCGCTTTTGAACTAAAACATGATGGTATTGATGTTAGCCTAATTCCCGATACTGCTGTAGGATATGTCATGTCAAAAGGATTAGTAACAAAAGTGATAGTAGGAGCAGATAGAATTCTTAGAACTGGTCATGTCTACAATAAGATTGGCACATATCAGGTAGCAACTATGGCTAAACAACACAAGATTCCATTTTATGTGGCAGCTCCTCTTTCTACCTTTGACCTAAAAAGTAATCCTGAGGATGTTATTATAGAACAACGTGAAGCCAGTGAGGTCACTGGAATTGCAGGTAAAAAAACAGCTCCAGACGACATTAATGTGATTAATCCTGCCTTTGATATGACTCCGCCAGAACTTATAACAGGTATAATAACAGAAGCAGGCGTTGCCAACCAGCCTTTTGAAGAATCTATAAAAAAATTGTTCAAATCAAGGCTGTAAGGTATTTATTTTCATAAATTAAAGAAATTGTCATGGTACAAGTAACATCACAACAAGTATTGGATTCACTAAAACAATGCATGGATCCTGAAATCCCAATTAACATAGTAGACATGGGACTAATTTATGGAGTTAAAATAAATGATGACAACAAAGTCGATATTAAAATGACCATGACAACACGTAGTTGTCCTTTACATGACACACTTGTTACTGACGTCAAAAGATATGTCAACAAAGTTCTTGGAGTTAGTGGTGTTAATGTGGAAATTGTATGGGAACCTGCATGGACTCCAGAAAAAATGTCAGACGAAGGAAAGAAACTAATCAATTATGGAAAGCAAAAAACAATCACACCAATAGATTACGAAACTGCAATGCCACAAGGTGTAGGATCTGTTGTAAAACAAGAAGATGGTTCATTGGTATTGATGAATGAACATGAACAAGGAACCATGGTAAATCAGGCAATCATTGACTTTTGGAAATTGTGTAATGGACAAAGAAAGATAACAGAACTTGTAGATGCCTTTGCACAAATGACTGGCCTTCAACGCGGACCGGTAGAAAAAGAAGTCATTCAACTTGTACAGCAACTAAGAGATGGAGGATTGGTCATAATAAAAGAACCCGAAGTTTCAAATGTTCAGTTTAAAAAATAAAACAATTTTTTACAAAACTGATTAAATTTCTTTAATTTCTGTTATTGTTCCCAGAACAGAATCTATTTTAACAATGGCTCTTTTTTCATTAAATCCTAGGGCAACGTACCAGTCTCCTCCTTCACTGTCGTATTTAGTTTCCAAGGTTTTGATCTGATCTGCTGCAACATTGTATTTTTTTATTATTCCAGATACTGCTAAAGAAATGGCTTCTTTTTCAGTAGGAAGCCTTCTTTTCATTAGTCCTATTCCTGGACTCATACGTACCATCTCATGTTATGAGGTATAATAGTTACTATGTCAGTCAAAAAAGATCTAAAACTTGTCATAAGATCTGATCTTGTAAGGTTCTTGTGTTACATGCTAATATGATTACCAATGAGTTTATCATTACCACTAAAGGATGCTCTTAATTCGTTAATAGATAATTTGATGGTAAATCCACAAAATATGCGAAACATGGCATCTGATTTAAAACCGCTTACAAGAGATGATACTGAAGTTGCATTTGGAATTTTTGTAGGATATGTAACTGGAGGATTTGCAGAGCTGTTCTTCGAATCACAAAAGCGTAGTATGACATCTATAGAAGCAGAAGAAATGCGAAAGATAATCTTTGAGCGAGCACTTGAAATGAAAAAAGCAATAGCATATGTACGAGCTCAAGAGAGTAAAAGCTAAATTTTAGTAAACAAAATTCTATATATTATGCATAAAACAAAATTATTTTAAAATGCGTCTATCTAATGTAATTTTCACTTCATTTCTTTCAAAAACTAAAACCGTTCTCTTTGTTATTGCTCTTCTTACTGTTTCTGGAACAGTTACAGAGCTCCTAGGGGGTGTATGGGATGCATCAACACACGCACTACGAGCACCTGAAAAATTCTGGACTATTCAACATGCTGTAATCTATGCCGGTGTTGGAATGATTGCAAGTTCATCAGTCTTGGGTTTGATAATTTTGTTTCTAAATTCTGAAAACAAAACTCTGTTTAAAGGAATAAAGATTATACTTTTAGGCTCAATTTTACAGCTTGGTGGAGGTTATGCAGATTCCATCTCCCATGAAATATACGGAGTAGATGGTTTGGTAACTCCATCTCATCTTACAGTTGAGACAGGTCTTCTCCTAGGCGCTCTTGGTAGTTTTATCACACTTTGTCAAATTGATAAAATAAAGACAAGAAAAATTATACCTGTTGCTATTATGACAGTACTTCTTTCTGCATCTTGGATAGGCTTTAACTTAATTCTGCTTTTTGCTTCGGTGATATTATGTATACCTGTTTATGGATTGTTCTCCTCAGGATGCGCAGTATTGTAATTTCGTAATCTTTTGTATCCCGACCACACAAGAAAGAAAGCACCAATAAAGGCCATAACTGTGGGAAGAGTAATTTCTCCTGCTTTTGTATTTCCAAACTCTACTTTAACTTGGATAGGGTTTTCAGAAAAGTTGGTCATTTCCAAAGTATACTTTCCATCATAATCAAATTCAAAATAATTTACAGACATTTTAGTTTCAATTTTTTTAAGATTTATCAAATCTCCATGTGAACCAAATACTTTCACATTGAGTATTTCTTTTGAGTAGTTAGGAATAGTAATTTTATAAAAACCAAGACCTTTGCCTTTTAATTCTAAATCAAGATTGGCACTTTCTTTTATACCTAAATTTAGATCATCGGATATTTTTTCTCCGGTAGAAAAGACAAGCGCCGTCCAAATTGAGCCAATAAATATCAAACACAATCCTATTCTAAATGGCGTTAACTTTCTCATACACTTGTATTCATTTTCCTATCTTAAAATCCACACTATGACTAAAGGGCCCGGAGGGATTCGAACCCTCGACCTGGTGGTCCGAAGCCACCCGCACTATCCGGGCTATGCAACGGGTCCGATCAAGTAAGAATTTAACAGGGCTAAATATCTGTCTAGATAATTGAAAATATCTCAAAGAGTAGCTGGTGTTGAATATGCTATACGCGATATCACACTTTATGCAAAAAAATTGGAAAAACAAGGACAGAAGATTACCTATCTTAACATAGGAGACCCTGTAGCATATGGATTTCAACCTCCAGAAAATGTTAAAGACGCTTTAATCAAGGCAATTAAAAACAATCAAAATTATTATGCTCCGTCAGAGGGGCTCCAAGAACTCAGACAAGCTATTGCTGCAAAAGAAAAGGCAAAGGGCCTCTCAGTATCCGAAGATGACATTATTGTAACAAATGGCGTTTCAGAGGGATTGGAAATGTTGATGGCATCGATTGTTGAACCAGGAGACGAAGTTTTGATACCGGGTCCGTATTATCCACCATATGCTTCGTATGTACGATTGTTCGGTGGGATTCCAGTAGAATTTGTGGTAGATCTTAACAACTCGACCCCAGATCTAGAAGATGTAAAATCAAAGATTACGTCAAAAACTGTAGCAATATGCTTTATCAGCCCAAACAATCCCACGGGGGCTGTTTTTAGCGAAAAATCTCTTAAAGACTTGATTGATATTGCAATTAAGAATGATCTGTACATAATTTGTGATGAAATATACGATCAGATTGTTTTTGATGAAAAGTTTGTGGGTATTGGAAAAGTTTGTGGTGATTCTCCTGTAATATTACTAAATGGATTTTCAAAAGTACATCTAATGTCTGGTTGGAGAATTGGTTATATTGCATTTAATAACTCAAAGAAACTTGATATTCTTCGCGAAAACGTTCCAAAGCTTGCAAGAGTTAGAATTGCATCTAACCTACCAGTTCAATATGCTGCCTTAGAATCCCTTCGTGGTCCACAAGATTATATCCCTAAATTTGTTTCAGAGCTAAAAAAGCGGAGAGACTATGTTATCAAACGAATAAACGGCATGCATGGCCTTAGCTGCCCAAATCCCAAGGGAGCTTTCTATGCATTTCCAAAAATAGAGAACAACAAATTCAAATCAGATAAAGAATTTGTCCTTGAGCTTTTAAAATCAAAAGGAGTTCTTACGGTTCACGGTTCTGGCTTTGGAACAAAGTATGGCAGTGGTCACTTTAGGATGGTGTTCTTACCTGAAATTAACGTGCTAGAACAGGCTCTTGATAAAATAGAAGAGTTTGTGGCCTAAAATTTCCAAACCGTTGTTTTTTTTGGTGATATTTCTATGATGCAATCTGTATCGTGTAATAATTCCTGAGCAGACTTTACATTCAAACTTTTAAAATATCGCTTCAAAATCCTTTTTGCTATTTTGGAAACTTGCCTTTTTTCTAAAATTAGTCTTGCTTTGCCAATCCCCATCACACCAAAAATATCTGGAGACTTTATTCCTGTATCAACACAAAAGCTTACTTTTGGATTCTTCATGATGTTTTTTGCCTTTTTTGTTCTAGTGTTGGTCCCCACATAGAATTTGCTGTCTTTAAATTCATACCATACAGGAACAATATGTGGATTTTTTTTGCTATCTATGGTGGCAAGCCTTAAAATTTTTTGAGATTTTAAAAATTCAGATTTTTTCATTTGTTACCTTCCTTGTACCTAAAATGATCAAAAAACTTCCAATACCGATCATGCCTACCGATATTTTTTCATTAGTAATCTCAGGAGATGTGAAAAAGTCAGCAACAAATTCTGGACCAAAAATAAGCAAATTTCTGATGAGAATAATGGCAGCCATTACTAAAAACAAAACACCCATAGCAGTAAACCAGTTTCTATTGCGCCTATAATGCAAGTCCAAGAGTAATCTTGGAACTTCTTACTTAAATTATCTTTATTCCAGGGTTTTTCATTTTGTTTTTAACCATGGCATTCAAAAGTATGGGCGTTGCCACTTCAGCAAGGTAAGAGAGAGAACCAGGACCAAGCAATATCGGTCTTAAAGATTCTATTTCTTCAATCAATTCGTTTACTATGCTTATAGAATTTTGGTCATCTCCACATACAAAAATATCGGAATCTAAGATTAGTTTTGAGTCGATCAGTTTTTTTTCTGATATGGTATGAAAGGCAGCAACAAGTTTTGATTTATTTTTCATATGCTTTTGTACAAGTTCAAAAGCAGATGGTTTTTTTTCAATAAAAGAAATGAATTCAAATCCTGCATCAGTCTTTGTCAATGGAACTATTGGAGATATTACAACACACTCATCTTTGACATTTGGAAGTAACTGCGAACAAATTGAATCAATATTTTCATATGGAATTGATAAAATCAGTACGTCGCTTTCTTTTGCAACAGCAAGGTTGTCTTTTCCTGTTATTGTATCTGTGATTGAACCATATTGTTCAGAAGCATTTTTAGAATATTCAAGAGCGGCATCTGCTGCTTTTGCAGCATCTCTTGAGCCAATTAAAACATCATGATTTTTACACCATCTAATCGCAAAACCTTTTCCCATTCCACCTGTTCCGCCTATGATCCCAATCTTCATAAAATCATGCTCTGGTAATCTTATTATTATCTCTATTTAATAGAAGATGCAATCTTGTCCTTGATTATTTTTTTACGCCATGCGCAAGCTAAAAACAATGTAGAAAGAGTGCTTGCTGGTCGGTCCAAAGGTATCCCATTAACAGAACTTGGACTGCAGCAAGCAGAAAAAATAGCAAATTTTCTAGAACCTCTTAAAATTTCCGCGGTTTATTCAAGTCCTATTGAGCGGGCTGTAGATACAGCAAAAATAATATCTGATAAACTAAACCTTCAGTACAAGATAGATCACAGATTGACAGAGATTGAGATGGGAAGCTTTTCAGGAATGTTATACGAAGAAATGTTTGCAAGACATGGTAATATTTTTTTAAAATTTTATCAAGATAATCCAATGATAGAAAAAAATGGCGTTGAACCCTTTTCGAGCGTAAAAAAAAGAGTTCTTGATATGGTTAACTATTGTTCTAAAAAACATAACAATGAGAATGTCTTACTTGTAACTCACATGGATCCAATCAAAGCAATGCTCTCAACAGTTTTGCAGTTAAAACCTGAATCGCTATATGAATTGATTATTCGAAATGCATCAGTTACGATAGTAAAAAAAGAACAATCCAACTTTTCTATGGTTGCTATAAATTCAATGAGGCCTGATAGATATCATAACGATTGAAGAATATTCCTTCATATGTTACAGTAAAGATAAAATCTTTTGTTGATTATAATTTAGATGCAAAAGATGTCAATGTTTAACAGAACTAATATCTATGGGTTGGAGTCATCATGAATGAGTTGAAAACAGTATCTGTACTTTTCTTCTTTTTAATATTAGTCACTAATTTATCTATGGTACAAGCCTTTGCATTACAAATGGTGACTGATAAACAAGTGTATTCAGACGGTCAGCCTCTTTTGGTATATGGAAAAGCACTGCCAAATGAACCCTTGATTATACGGCTTTTTGCTCCAGATGGCACGATTGCGAAATTTGATCAAATTTCTGCAGATAATAATGGTGACTTTGATCATATTCTAATACGATGGCCTAATGCCACAACAAATTTTGCACATGGTACGTATTCAGTAGAAGTAATAGCAAGTAAAGAACAAGGGGCATCGCAAAAAATCGATGTAAAATTTGTTCAATCATCAGCCCTTGTGGAAGTTCCAATACAAAGAACCCTCAGTACAGTAGTCTTTGCACCTCAAACAGCTGCAGTAAATCAACCAATTAGAGTATTTGTTCAAGTAACAAGTGACGGGCTTTTGGTAGCCGGCTCTCCCTCAAAACTTCTTGGTACCTCACATGTGCACTTGCCTGATGGTACTGTGGTGAGTCTTTCTAATTCATTCCAATCTCTTCACCAAGGAATTTACTATGCTGATTATACTCCAACTGAGGAAGGAACCTATGTTTTCCATATGATAGCTTTTGATCAAGGAACTATATCTCATGGTTCTGCAGCAACCGTAGTATTAAAACAGAATATTGAGGGAATATCTAATCAAATAATAAAACTAAATTCGGTTTTGGATTCTACATCACAAGAGCTAGACAGGTTAAAATCAGAAATTGCGGGTTTTGGTCAAGTATTAGATACTAGTCAAAAATCCATTACAGAGGCAAACCAAAACATCAAAAAGAGTGTTACCTCCATGTCTAGTTCTGTTTCAAATATTGAAGCAGCATCAGGACAATTCAACTCTTTGTTCTTGCCTGTAGTTGCATTAATCGCGGTAATCATTGCTTTACAGATCACAATTCTTGCTAGGCGAAGATAGCAATAATGGCAAAGAAAGGCTTTTTTGTCATTCAAGAATTAACAATTTTTTTAATTTTTACATTACTTTTTTCCACAGTTGCAAAACCCGTCTCTGCTTATTATGATGTTGATCTTACTCATCCAAACCAAACCTTTGATTTTTCAGAAAAATCTGGTCTTATTACATTCTTGCCAGGATTATATGAAAATCCTGTAAAAAGATATGTCGTTTTTGGTTCTGGTTCTATATCAGATGTAAGATCAGTTGCACATAACCTAATCTACGAAATAAGCTCAGAAAATGGATTTTTCTCAGTTGGAGTTTTTTCTCAAAATGATATCTTGAATTTTAAATTAAAAGGATATACCGTACTTGAGGATTTTCCTTTAGAGTTTGACTCTTCAAGTCAATCTAATCCTGACTTGATTATTCATGAAGGATCTCGAACAGGAAAGATTCTTGGTTCTGAAGATGTTTCTCAAAAATATGGTTATACTGGTAGAGGAATAACTATTGGAATAGTAGATACTGGAACAGATTTTTCAAATCCTGATATTCGGGAATCGGTTGCGCGTGACAAGAATAATATTCCAATAATGATTGATGCTGATGGTCAAGGACTAGTTTTAACAAACGCAACTTTCATTGCAAACATAAATGATAAAGGAATAATAAAAAACTACACTCAGACAATTCCAAAAAACATCACCTCTAACGTTTATGTAAATTCTAACGGCGTATTTTTGAATCTGAACAAAAATGGAAATGGTACTGCTATCCAAGTCTTCAATTCACAGTATCCAAAAGGCGGTGGTGCTCCTATTCTTACTGGTACCACCTCAGATGACTATAAAATCGGAAAGGACAAAAAAAATTTCATTATTTCAAAAAGCAGGATATATCATTTTGGTGTAATTTATGAAAGTGTTATGCAGGGTCAATCTTCACGTTTACAACTCGTTCCAGTTCTTGTAGTTGATTCCAAAATAGCAGGTTTGTATGATACAATAATACCTGATATGTCAGATTCTTGGAAAGATTTTACTCGCTTCGATATTTCTCTAGGCAGTGCTCCAAAATATGATTTTGATTTTACAGATGAGACACCAATTACTTTGGGAAATGGAAAAGAGTTCCTTGTATATGATTCAAACAAAGATGGAAAATTAGATTACAGCGCAGGGACAGTAGGTGCGCGAGTACTAGATGTCTATGGTGTAGTGGGAAACGCTTCTATGGTAGATAAAAGAATTGGAGCAACTAACGGAACGTTACTTCCACCTCTTGGCTCAAAGGGAAATTACTTTGGCATAATGTATGATTTTCAAGGTCATGGAACTTCCACAGCTGCATCAATAACATCAAAAGGAACAGAAAAGTATGATATTTACGGTAACACTACAAAATATTTTCTAAGAGGTATTGCGCCTGGAGCAAAAATTGTTCCAATCAAGGCATTATGGTTTGGTGATGCAGTGTATGGTTGGCTGTGGGCAGCAGGATTTAACCAAGAAAAAAACACATGGATATTTGAGGGAAAACCACGAGTTGATATATTATCAAATAGTTGGGGAATTTCCACATTTCCGATTTTGCAATCAGTACCAGGACTTGATATTCAATCTTTATTGCTAAGTTCACTTGAAGTACCAGGTTCTCTTAACAAAAACTATCCCGGTATACTTGTTGTAAGTAGTGCAGGAAATGCAGGACATGGGTATGGAACTATAGGGATACCAGATGTTGCACCATACGCTCTTACTGTGGGAGCTGTAACAAATAATGTATACATTGGCTCTGGTTCATTTAAGAATCAACCAAGATTTGGAAACAGCACTTATTTTTCAGGTGATGTTGCAGGATTTTCAAGTAGAGGTCCTGGCTTAGTCGGTGATCCAAAACCTGATTTGATGGGAATTGGAGAATATAGCTTTACCCCAACCAGTGTTACAAAATATAGCAAAAATGCGACAGATCCATTTGCACTTTTTGGTGGAACGAGTCTGGCAGCTCCCCTTGTTGCTGGTTCCGCTGCTGTATTGATGGAAAGTCTAAAACAGAAAGGTGAACAATATGATCCTTTTAGAATAGAAAACATCCTGATGTCTACTGCAACCGACCTGAAAAATGATCCGTTTACGCAGGGATCTGGACTCGTAAATCTAACAAACGCCATAAATTTTGTTAAAGGAAAAGATGACACATTTATTGTTTATAATACCGCATCGTACTCTAATATCAAAAAGATTTTAGATATTCCCATTAAAGCATTAAATTCATCTTCAATTGGATTAGAAAGATTTCAATTAAACAACAGTTCATTTCCACAAACTTCGTGGTTTGGAGGTAGATTACTTCCTGGTGAAAGAGCTTCCGCTACCTTTACAATTGAAAATCCAACAGATAAAACACTTGAAATTAAAATAACACCCAAAATTCTTGAATTGATCAAGAAGGCACAATTCAACGGTACTACTATGGATAAGCTAAAAGATCCTCTCTTGAATAAATCAGGCGTCTTTAGACCAAATTATTTGCCTCTTGAAAATGTAAAAGAACCTCTAGATCTGCTTTCTTTCTTCCAAAAGTCAAAACCTGTACCAGATGATGCATCTTTGATGATTCTTAACCTGAACTTTCCATTTTCAGAATTTTTAAATGCGTCATCCAAAATGTATGCAGATGATATCAAGATTTCATCACTTTATCTATATGACTGGGATAACAAAAACAAAACTGATAAACCAACTTACAAAGAGCTTTCAATGATAAACCGTGGTGGAACATGGGGTACAGTACAAGAACTAAGAGTTTCAGATCCAAATTTAAAAATTAAACATGTTCCTCTAGTGGGCATGTACCCTGTTCCAACAAGGTTTTCTTATTGGAGTGGAGATACAAAGAAAAATTCTACCTCGATGGATTATACCATTACTGCTAGTTATTACAAAAAGGAAAACTGGAAGAATATCTGGATAAACTATAATGATATAGAAGTTGCACCACACAGCTCCGCTCAAGTAGTAGCAACACTTGTTGCGCCCTTAGATTCTCAACCTGGTGTTTATCAAGGATTTCTTTCATTCAAAAATGATTTACATGAAGTTAATGTGCCGGTTTCCTTTGGAGTCTTAAAGAAACTTCAACCAAAAGACTTGCCTACAGTTTTGAAAGGTACAATAAATGGTGATGTATTATACGGGAATGGATACATTGGCGGCGCATTTGATATGTCAAACAGGTATAACGCAGGTGACTGGAGGCAATATTATTTCGATGTCCAAGACAAGACAATAAATTCCGTTTCACTAGATATTTCGTGGGAAAACAAGGACACAAATCTCTCTGTATTTGTAGTGGATCCTCAAGGTAGAATTGTACAAACAAATGTTCCAGCAGGAGTGCTCGGACAATTTCAAGGTTGGCCAACAGGTGATTGGCTTGGTGCTAGCCCTCCATTTAGTGAAGGTGGGGGATTTTATCCGATCAAAAACAAGGATGCTACCTCAACGGTGTTGTATGCACCAATTAATCAGACCGGCACATATTCTATCTTAATGCATGCGACTTTATTTGGAGGTCGATCGCTCGCTGAACCCATAACAATAGCTTCAAAATTTTCTACTATTCTTCCAGATGAAAATGGTCCACAAATACAATTTGGCATACATCAATTTATCAATAATACATTTAGGATAGAACCCAAAATAATAGGAGAAGATATTGATAGTATAAAATATTATCTTGATGGTATTGGACCTCAAAAATTTAATGGGACTATACTCTCTGTCTTACCTCAGAAACTAACTGAAGGCGTACACACTATTCAATTAATTGTAACAGATACTGTTGGACACACTATATCTAAGGAGTCTATATTTACCGTTGATAACACTGCACCTGAAATTATCTTTAAATCTCTAACAAATGGTTCTACTATTTCAAATATAGCTACAATAGATCTTGAAATTGATGAACAAAATCTTTTAGATCATGGAGGGATAACAGTTATTCTTCCACATCAAAAAGTGCTTGATAAAAGATCTGTACAGTTTGATACAAGAACCTTAGAAAATGGAAAATATGACATTATAGTTTTAGCAAAAGACAAGGCAGGAAATGAGGCTACAAAAATGATCGTAGTAAACATTGACAATAATGCCATAAGTAAAATGTTCTCTCCAGAAAGAAAAGAATCATCCGATAAAATTTTCTATGTGTTAGCAGAGATAATAATTGGAATCGCAGCAGCAACTATTATCATTATAATTACTTTCAAAAAATTCAAAATTTCAAAGAAAAGTTAGACAAGGTTTATATGCAATTTTTCAAAAACGGAAGCTTAGAGATGTCTGAACAGGATTCCACTGCCAAGAATACTCTGTCTAGACGTGATTTTTTAAAGTTATTAGGTGCAGCAGGAACTGCACTCACTTTTACCCCTTTTGTTCCTTGGGGCCAATTCATGCCAAATCCTTCAAATGCTGCTCCGCAAAAAGCTAAAGTTATACTACCAGATGGCACTCAAGCAAACGTAAAATTTTTCCCAAAAAATCACTCTGAAGTAATTACTTACCCGTTAACTGGAGATACAGTTCTTGACCAAGAAGCGTTCAGAAAATGGCAGTTTATCAGACTCCCAGAAGAACTTGGTGGAGATAAAGATGATGTTAGTGCTTTTCGTGTTTATAGTATGGTGTGTTTACATTTATGGTGTCTTTGGAAATACTGGCCTCAAGAGGGAAGAAAAAGGGGAGAATGTCCATGCCATGGGAGCATGTACAACCCACTTAATGGAAAAGCTTTTGTGGGACCAGCATCACTTCAAGCTCCGCCCTCAAATGTTCTTGCAACATTATATCTTGAGGCAGATAATGATGGAAATTTATGGATAAAACCTGCTAAATGGGACGTAACCGAAAATGGAATTGTAGGATATGGTCGCTTCCTTAAAACGTAGAAACGGTCTAGTAGATTTCTTCTACTGGGTATGGGATGGATATGAAAGAACCATTTTCATTGGTACAAAATTTTCATTTCCTGGAAGGTTTGTGAGCCCATTTGGATTTCTTGGAATGCTTACATTTGTAACTTTTATCATTCTGGGAATTTCTGGAGCACTTTTGATGTTTTATTATGAACCCATATTAACCAGAGCTTGGGATAGTGTTGCAAAGATAAACAATACAGTTCCATTTGGTTTTATGATAAGAAACATTCATTATCATGCATCTAACGCAATGGTTCTTTTAGCAGTGTTACACATGTATTATCAATACTTTAGCGGAAGATACAAGATAAGAAATGAACTCCTCTGGTTTACAGGAGTAATTCTTGGCACAGTTACAATACTTGAAGCTTTTACAGGTTATGATATAATATTTAGTGAACGAGCTGAGCTTGCACTTAGTATCGCTGCGTCACTTACAAACTCTATACCTGTAGCAGGTCCAACTATACGTGATGCCATGTTTGGCTCGGGATTTGCAGACTTTATTCTACGATTCTATACACAACATGTATTTATTCTGCCAATCGTGATGCTTGGTCTAATGGCTATTCATATGCCTAGATTTTTGGTCTTTGATGTGCCGATGGTCATGGCAATTTGTGGTGCGATATTTATCACAGGTGGAGTCTTTCCAGTAGATCTTGGGTCAAAATTTGAACCCACAGTACCTCCAGGAGTCACGGTACCAGAGTGGTATCTGACGGGAATTTACGCATTTCTTAGAACTCAATATGACAAATTTGTAACTGGAGTAGCCTGGCCTGCAGCTTTTATCATAGCTCTTGGTTTAACTCCATTCATTGATAGGTACAAAAAATTTTCTTGGAAGGATAGGCCAATAATTACCGCTTTTGGAATAACTGGAATAGCTCAGATCATGGTGACTACCTATTGGGGGTTCTATATTTCACCAGACGTGACAAAGGCACTTGTAGCAAGACTAGTCATAGATCCTGTCTTCTTTTACTCAGTAATGTTATTGCTGGTTCCAATTGGATTTGGTTTCTCATATATGATGATAAAACTTGCAAAAGAAGCAGAAAGAAAAGCAAAGCTTGCAGTATCAAAAGGACCACATAAAGTAGCTCAAATAAACTTGTCAGAGAAATGGATCAATTGGTTAATTGTTGCCCTTTTGGCATTCCAAGTATATCTTAACATTGCAGCATATAATGCGGCACTTGCTGGAATGAAAAACTTTTCACTCTTCCTAGTTGGATTGATTCTAATGGTATTTGCTGGCATGTTCCATCTTTACAGACATGGGCTAAGTGAAACAAAGAAAGTTCCAACTCCGCCACCACAAGCAACCCAGGAAATTCCAAAACCAATTGGTACTTCGCCAGATTCTATAAAACTGCTTGGAAAAGAAAATCCACCATCGGTAACAACTAATACTGCACCAACTCCTGAAATAAAAACCGCGAATCTAGAAAATATCAGAGAGTCAACAGTTGGAACATCTGATATTAAAAAACCATAAATTATTTTTATTCTGACGATCGAATAGCTTTATAAGACAAACAAAAAATTGTTAATCAGTTGAGTCTACCTAGTTCTAGTCACGCTTACGGAATAGGATTGATTGCAGTAATAATTGGAGCTGCAGTCGGAATTTCATATTATCAATTGTATTTCATTCCAGAATTAAATGCAAAACCAATAATCCCAGAGAAAGTTCTAAAACCAGGCCAACAAACAACAATAACTATTGTACCTGGTGCAGAAAACCAAGCACAAGAGCAAAATTTTGTGCCAAAAACGATTGATGTTCAACTTGGGATAAACAATCTAATTATTTGGAAAAATACCGGTGACGTAGCACATACCGTTACACCAGACAAACCATACAAAGATGTGTACAGTGGAGATTTTGGTTCTCCAGGAGTGTTCAAGCCAGGAACCACATACCAGTTCTTGTTTACTCAGGAAGTAAAGATAGATTATCATTGTGATCCACACCCGTGGATGAAGGGCTCTATAAACATTGTACATGGTGCTTTAACTTCCTAATCTGTTCCTTTAGGCTGATGAAAAACTAAACTATCGAGTTTTAGGGTACTAGCTTAGCAAACACAATATCACTTTCGATTTCTTTATGTTCTTGTATTATTGATACACGAAACTTTATGTCATGAGGCTGTGTAGGTTCAAATTCTATCATAGCTGTAAATTCAGCTAGGTTTTGTGGCATATCGTTCTTGTTAATGAATAATCGTGATAAATTTTGAGAAATAGTTTTACCATTATATGATTTGTATACAACAAGCTGATTGGAACCTATTATCTGAGTGTTGACCACAACTCCATCATAACGGCCTTGATAATTCACCTGAATTTTTCCCTTAATCTCAGAATGAGGTTTTATGTTCAAATTTTCTATCTTTATTTCAATGTCTTTCATAGTATATGCGTAAAATCATCAAGATAAATAACTTATGAGAAAAAATAAGAACTAGGTTTTGATGAAAATCATGTTTTATTTCTAAATTAAAAATGACGCGGGCCCGAAGGGCTTCGATCCCTTGACCACTGGATTAGAAGTCCAGCACTCTATCCATGCTGAGCTACAGGCCCAAGAATTGGGCACTGGGCTACCATATTAAGGGTTTTTCACAACCAGTTTTTTTTGTTTAGATCTCTTTCCATTTTGAAAAGAAATTGTTGTGAGTATCCTGCATATGAACCAAAATACTCTACAATTTTTTCATGAATTTTTTCATAATTTTTTTCAGTAAGAGATTTTTCAACTAAGCCCAAAAATTTCTTTGAATAATATTTCTGTAAAATTCTTTGTGTCCATCTATCTATTGGAAAGGCTTCAAGTTTTTCAAGTGAGAATAAAAGTATACAATCTGCAACTTTGTTACCGATACCATAAATTTCTTTTAGACTTTGTTTTGCTGATTTATAGTCTGTTTTTTTTAAAAAATCAAATTCTATAGCACCAGAATTAACGGCTATTGCCGCCCTCTTTACATATTTTGCCCTAAATCCAAGACCGCAGGAAAGCAAGTCTTTCATGCTTGCCTCTACAAGCCTCTCAACATCAGGGAACGTAAAAAATCCATGTCCATCAAAATAGGTTTTTTTACCAAACTTATGGCAAAGTTGTTTTAACATTTGTTTGATGTTTTGTATTGATGAATTTGATGAACAAATAAAAGAGATATAACATTGAAATGGATCTTGTCTAAGCAACCTCAACCCAGGACATTGTTTTACTGCAGATCTTACAAGGCTGTCTTTGCTTATCTCATTTAGAATTTTTTCCATATTGTCATTTTGCCTGAAAAAATCATTAGATTTTTTTTGTGACGAAGTTATCTCATAAGGATTTTGCTTTACTCTTAAAATTTCTATACCGTTTATTCCATACCAAGTATCGCCGATTTTGTCCCATAGAAAGACTTGACCGCTATTGATAGTAACATCAAAATTTATTTTTGTAAATTCTTGCATCTCAAATGGTAATTACATCACCTGTTTTTGGTGCACTTGCATCTAACCCTAATTTCTCATGAATTTCTTCTGCAAATTTAGTGCATGAATCACTATCACCATGAACTGTCAGAATTTTTGGATTTCCTTTTATTCTCTTAATCATATCAAAAAGGCCAGTTCTATCAACATGTCCAGAGAAATCATATTGTCTTAATTCAGCTTCGGCTTTTACATCTTTTCCTCTAATACTTACCTTTCCAGTTTCCAACAATTTCCTACCCGGTGTTCCTTCTCCTTGGTACGACACTAAAGCTATACCATTCTTTTTATCTAGTGCAAGCTGTTGCAAATAATAAACTGCAGAACCACCTACTAACATTCCTGCAGGGGATATTACTACACATGGCTCTTTTAGTGCGTTTTTTCTTTCTTTCTCTCCCCTTATCCATTCTGCTTGATGGATTGAATCTGCAAACACTTTTGGATCGCGTAGATATTCGGGATACCTAAGCATTATCTCATTTACTTTGACTGCCATTCCATCCATGATAACTTTGTGCTTGAATTTGGCATTTTTTAGGACACATGCAATTTCTTGTGATCTTTCAACAGAGAATGAAGGCACGAAAAGTGAACCTTTCCTATCTAAAACCTCATAAGCAAACTCTATGAATTTTTCCTCGGATTCTTCACGCGGTATCTGGTCAGTCTGTGAGTATGTGCTTTCTGTTATCATTAAATCGATTTCATCAAAATCAAGATCAGCTTCACGTAACATTCTAGACCCTCGAGGATTAATGTCGCCTGTATAGAAGAGTCTCTTTTTACCAGATTCTACTAATACTGTGCCGCCACCAACAACATGTCCTGATTCACGGAGCTCAAAGGAGGCATTACCGCGAGTAATTTTTTGTTTGTACTCTATCTCTTTAGAATGCATAATCATATTTATGACCTCAGGCATTTCAAAAGGAAGAAAATTCTTTCCTAGTCTTAACATGTCTTCTATTAAAAGTCTTGAAAGGTCTAGTGTTGGTGCAGTTGCATACACATCAGTACCACCGTTTACAAAAAGTGACGGTACATTGCCGGAGTGGTCAAGATGCGCATGAGTTATAATGACAGCATTAATGTCCTTAGGCTTGACATGCATGGGATATGCTAGTTCTTTTCCCAAAAGTACACCATAATCTAAAAGTAAATTGATGCCATCGCAATTGACTTGGAATGCCGATCTACCTACCTCTTGGGCAGCCCCAAGAACTTTAACTTGCAAGAATTCAAAGTCTTTTCTAAGGACCTTTAAACCTTTAGCGTTTTCTGGGAGGCCAGATTATAATATTTGTATAATTTACAAAAGACTTAATTAGATCAAAT
>Ga0209515_10002639_pt1 | contig 27157 bp, 26 predicted proteins | sample Subgroupgradi54m_FD_187454 | JGI IMG/M metagenome (GOLD analysis project Ga0209515, IMG submission 187454) | Subsurface groundwater microbial communities from S. Glens Falls, New York, USA - GMW60B uncontaminated upgradient, 5.4 m (SPAdes)... ... | reverse complement strand
GTACCGGGTGGCCGGCAAGACCGGCACCGCGCAGAAAGTGGAGGGCGGCGTGTACTCCCACTCGCACTTCGTCGGATCGTTCATCGGCTTCGCGCCGGTGGAGGACCCGCAGTTGGTCGTCGTCGTCACGGTGGACGACCCGCACCCCTACTACTACGGCGGCGTCGTGGCGGCCCCGGTCTTCAGCCAGGTGGTGGCCCAGGTGTTGCCGTATCTGGAGCAGCGGCCCCAGCCGGAGCCGCATCTGACGACGGCCGCGCTCGTGCCGGGGGCGCTGCCGTGGGACTAGGCCCGGCGGTCCGCTTGGACGCGTTGTTGACGGCGTGCGGGCTGCCGGCCCCCCCGCCGGCATCGGGGGTCCTGGTGACCGACCTGGTGTGCGACTCCCGCCGGGTGACGCCAGGAGCGCTCTTCGTGGCCGTGCGCGGGGCCGCGCAGGACGGCGCCGCCTTTGTCCCGGACGCGGTGCGCCGCGGCGCGCGGGCCATCGTCGTCGAGGACGGCGCTGCGGTGCCGGGCGGCCTCGTGGCGATCCGCGTGCATGACACGCGGTCGGCGGCGGCGTCGCTGGCGCACGCGTGGTACGGCCAGCCGGCGGCGTCGCTGGCGATGGTCGGCGTGACCGGGACGAACGGCAAGACTACCGTCGCCTACTTGATTCAGCACCTCCTCCAACAGGCGGGCTGCCCATGCGGGCTGCTCGGCACCATCGAGTACCGCGCCGGCGGCCCGCCCTCCCCCTCGTCCAACACGACGCCGGGCCCGTTGGCGCTGGCGGCGTTGCTGGCGCAGATGCGGCAGGCGGGGCTGCGGGCGTGCGCCATGGAAGTGTCGTCGCACGCGCTCGATCAGCGGCGGGTGGCGGGGATCCCGTTCCGCACGGCGGTGTTCACCAATGCCAGCCCGGAGCACCTCGACTACCACAAGACGTTTGAGGCCTACCGCGATGCCAAAGCCCGGTTGTTCGAAATGCTGCCGGCGTCAGGCACCGCGGTGCTGAACGCCGACGACCCAGCGTCGCTGGTCATGGGCCAGCGGACCCGCGCGCGGGTGCTGACGTTCGGCGTCGAGCAGCCCGCCGACGTCCGCGTGCTGGAGGCCGAGTGCCGCCTCGACGGGACCTCCGGGGTCCTGGCGACGCCGTGCGGCCGCGCGGCGTTCCGAACACCGCTGGTCGGCCGGCATAATCTCTCGAACCTCGCGGCGATGGCCGCGGTCGGGATCGCCCATGACGTGCCGCTGGCCGTCCTCGCCGGGGCGTTGGAGACGTTCCCCGGCGTGCCGGGCCGGCTGCAGCGATTGGGCGCCGGCCACCCGTTCCCGGTCTTTGTGGATTACGCCCATACCGACGAGGCGCTCCGACGCGTCCTCCTGGCGCTCCGCGAGTTGACCGACGCACGCCTGCTGGTGGTGTTTGGCTGCGGCGGCGATCGCGACCGCGCCAAACGGCCGCGCATGGGGGCGGTGGCCGGCCGGTTGGCCGACCGGCTCTTCATCACGTCCGACAACCCGCGCAGCGAATCAGCGCAGGCCATCGCGGAGGCGATCGTTGGCGGGATCACCGGTTCGGCGTCCCACGCCGTGATCCTCGATCGGGCCGAGGCGATCCGCCAGGCGCTGCGGGAGGCCGACGCGCACAGCGTCGTGCTCATCGCGGGCAAGGGCCACGAGACGACGCAGATCGTGGGCGATCGGGTGCTGCCGTTCGACGACGCGCAGGTGGTGCGCGAGGCGCTGGCGGAGGGAGTCCACGCATGACCGGGCAGGACGTGGTGGCGGCCGCCAGCGGGAGTTTGGCGCGCGGGGCGCTGACGCATTCATTCAGCCGGGTGGTCATTGACTCGCGCACGACGCAGCCGGGCGACCTGTTTGTCGCAGTGCCTGGCCCGCGGTTCGACGGCCATCGCTTTCTGCCGGACGTGGCGACGGCGGGGGCGGCCGGCGCCATCGTCCAGCGGGGCCGGGCCGCCGCCGCGGCGGCGTTGCCATGGGTGCTGGAGGTGGCCGATCCGGTCCGCGCGCTCGGGGCGCTGGCCCAGTCGCATCGCCGGTCCCTGACGGCCCCAGTGATCGCCATCACCGGTTCCTCGGGCAAGACAACGACCAAGGAGATGCTGGCGTTCATCCTGCGGGAGTCGCGCGCCACGGTCGCCACCGTCGGGACGCAGAACAACCACATCGGGCTCCCGCTGACGCTGCTGCGGGCGCGGCCGTCCGACGAGGCCGTCGTCGTGGAGGCCGGGACTAACCACTTCGGCGAGCTAGCCGCCCTCGGGGCGATCGCCGCGCCGACCATCGCCGTCATCACCAACATCGGCCCCGCCCATCTGGAATTCTTCGGCTCGCTCGAAGGGGTCGCCCGCGCCAAGTGGGAATTGGTCGAGGCGATGGGGCCTGACGGGGTGGCGGTCCTCAACCACGATGACCCGTACCTGCGCGAGGCGGCGCAGCGCTGGCCGGGGCGCATTGTCTGGTTCGGCACCGACCGGAGCGCGGAGTTCTCGATCGAGCAGGTGACCGAAGAGCCGTGGGGCATCCGCGCCCTCGTGAACCGCCGTTATCCGCTGCACCTGCCGCTGCCGGGCCGGCACCACCTGCTCGACGCGCTGGCGGCCATCGTCTGCGCGCAGCTGATGGGGGTGGATCCGGGCGCGGCGACCCAGGCGCTGGCCAGCTACATCCCGGCGCGGGGGCGGATGGAGCGGCAGATCATCGGCGGCATCCGCTTCATCAACGACACCTACAACGCCAACCCGGCGTCCGCGAGAACAGCGGTTGAGGCGCTGCTCCAGTGGGCCGGTCCCAGCCGGCGTTTCATCGTGTTCGGCGACATGCGGGAACTGGGGACCGACGAGGCGCGGTATCACGCCGAGCTGGGGACGTGGCTGGGGCAGCTGCCGATTGACGGGCTGCTGACGATCGGGACGTTGACTCGCCATCTGCAGGCGGCCGCGGCCGAGTCGGGATTCCAACGGGGCTGGCACTGCGAGTCGCTGGAGGTGCTGCGCGACCGGTTGACGACACTGGTGCAGCCGGGCGACGTTGTGCTGGTGAAAGGATCGCGCGCGATGCGCATGGAACGGGTCCTGCAATGTTTTATGAGCTCGTCGAACCCCTGAGGGCGTGGTGGTTCGGGTTCAACGTGATGCGGTACATCACGTTCCGGGCGGCGATGGCCAGCGTCACGGCGTTCTTGTTCACGCTCTGGCTCTACCCGCGGATGATCGTGTGGCTGAATGCCATCCGGCTGGGGGAGTCGGCGCGCGGGGCCGACATCCCGAAGCTCCACGAGCTCCAGAAACACAAGACCGGCACGCCGACGATGGGCGGGCTGCTCATCCTCGGAGCGCTGGTCGGGGCGACGTGGTTGTGGGCCAGCTGGCATGAGCCGCTGGTGTGGGCCGCCGTGGCGGTGACCCTGGCGCTGGGGGCCGTCGGTTGCTGGGACGATTACCTGAAGTGGACCCAGCGCCGGGCGGACGGGCTCCCGGCCCGGTGGAAGCTGGCGTGCCAGGTGGCCATTGCCCTCGTGTTCGCCGGATGGTATTTCACGCGGCCGGAGGTGGGGACCGGGCTCGACGTCCCGTTCGCCAAGGAAATTGTCGTGGAATTGGGGTGGCTCATCGTCCCGTTCGTGATGCTTGTCATCGTCGGGGCGTCGAACGCCGTCAATCTGGCCGACGGGCTGGACGGGCTGGCGATCGGCTGCGCGACGATGATTGCCATCGCCTACGCCGGCATGAGCTACGTCTCGGGCCACCACCGGTTCTCGGAATATCTGTGGATCCCGTATATCCCCGGCGCGGGGGAGCTGGCGGTGTTCTGCGCGGCGCTCGTCGGCGCCGGCCTGGGGTTCCTCTGGTACAACGGGCACCCGGCGTCGGTTTTCATGGGGGACACCGGGTCGCTGGCGCTCGGCGGCGCGCTCGGCGCGGTGGCGGTGCTCATCAAAAAAGAGCTGCTGCTGGCCGTCGTCGGCGGCATCTTCGTGGCGGAGGCGCTCTCGGTGATGATCCAAGTGGCGTCGTTCCAGCTAACCGGCCGCCGGGTCTTTCTCATGGCGCCGCTGCACCACCACTTTCAATTGAAGGGCTGGCCGGAGAACAAGGTGACGGTCCGGTTCTGGATCGTCGGGGCGGTGCTGGCGATGCTGAGTCTCAGCACCCTGAAGTTGCGATGATTTGCTGAGTTGTTGACCACTGAAGGAGGGGGCCCAAGGGGGAACCCTGGGTTCCCCCTTGAGATGACAGAGAAGTTTGTAGAGAAAGGAACCGTTGTTATGGGACCGTGGCCGGGACAAACAGTGCTGGTCGTCGGGCTGGGCAAGAGCGGGCAGAGCGCCTGCGCGTTCCTGCGGGCGCGCGGCTGCCGCGTCCGCGCGACGGAAGCGGCCCAGTCGCCGGCGCTCGAGGCGCTGGCGTCATCGCTGACGGCGCAGGGGGTCGCCGTCGAGCTGGGCGGCCACACCGAGCCGTTCTGCGCCGGGAGCCAGTGGGTCGTCGTCAGTCCCGGCGTGCCGGAGACGGTGGTCCCGCTGGCGTGGGCCCGGCGACACGGCGTGCCGGTCCTCAGTGAGCTGGAGCTGGGGGCCCGGTTTTGCCTGGGCCGCCTCGTGGCGATCACCGGCAGCAACGGGAAGTCCACGGTGACGACGCTCGTCGGGGCCCTGTTGGAGGCGGCCGCGCGGCCGGCCGTGGTGGCCGGCAATATCGGCACCCCGTTGACCAGCCAGGTGGATCGCGTTGCGTGGGGGACGACGGTGGTGCTGGAGGTCAGCTCGTTCCAGCTCGAACATGTGGACCAGTTCCGGCCGGCCATCGCCTGTGTGTTGAACGTGACCCCCAACCATCTCGACCGCCACGCGACGTTCGACGACTACGTGGCGGCCAAGCGGCGGCTGTTGACGCAGCAGCGGCGTCTCGACTGGGCGGTCCTGAACGCCGACGACCCGGCGTGCCAGGCGATGAGGCCGGCGGTCCGCGGCCGCTCCGTGGAGTTCAGTCTTCAACGGCCGGTGCGGGGGGCCTATCTGGCCGACGGCGCGCTCTGGCTGGTGCTTCGCGCCCAGCGGTACCGGGTGGCGGCCGTGGAGGAGCTCCAGCTGCCGGGGCCGCACAACGTGGCGAACGCGCTGGCGGCCATCGCCATCGGCGGCCTCCTGGGGCTGGAGCCGGAGACAATGGCGGGGGTGCTCCGCCGGTTCCGCGGTCTGCCGCACCGGCTGGAGCGGGTGGCCGAATGGCAGGGGATCGCGTTCGTCAACGACTCGAAGTCCACGACGGTGGAGGCCGGCCTCCGGGCGCTCGAGGCCTGCCCGGGGAAAGCGGTGCTGATCGCCGGCGGGAAAGACAAGGGGAGCGACTTCGACCTCCTGCGGGACCCGGCCGCCCGCACGGTGCGCGCCGCCGTCCTCCTCGGCGTGGACGGCCCGCGAGTGGCGCGCGCGCTCGAGCCGGTGGTGCCGACGCACCGCGCGGCGACGCTGCCGGAGGCGGTGCAAACAGCATTCCGACTGGCGCAGCCGGGCGATTGGGTGCTGCTGTCGCCGATGTGCACGAGCTTCGACATGTTCCGGGACTTCGAGGACCGCGGAGAGCAGTTCGCCGACGCGGTGCACGCGCTGATTCGTCTCGAGCGGGAAGCGGTGCTGGTATGACGTCGTCGCTGCGAGGGCTCCGGCAGAGTCTGGCGGTCGTCACGGTCCTGCTGGCGGCGGTCGGGATCGTCATGATCTACTCGGCCAGCGCCATTCAGGCTCAGGAGGCGTACGGGAACCGCTGGTATTACCTCGAGCGGCACGCGGCCTACCTGGCCCTGGGAATCGTGGTCAGCGGCCTCGTTCTGGCGATGGACTACCAGTGGCTGCGGCAGCACCTCAAGGGACTCCTGATCCTCAGCGGCCTGCTGCTGGTCGCCGTCCTGGTCCCGCATGTGGGGTACGAGGTGTCCGGTGCCCGGCGCTGGTTCCGCCTCGGGTTTCTCAGCTTCCAGCCGTCGGAGCTGGCGCAGGTGGTCGTCATCCTCTACATGGCGGACGTGCTGGCGCGCAAGCAGGACCGCCTGCGCAGTTTCGTGCACGGCTTTCTGCCGCCGATGCTGATTTTGGGCACGTTTGTCGGCCTCATGCTGCTGCAGCCGGATTTGGGCACGTCGGTCGCGCTGGCCTCGGTGGTCTTCCTCATGCTGTTCGTCAGTGGGATCGAGCTCGTGCACCTCGGGCCGACGCTGGCGTCGGCGATCCCGGTCCTGGGGCTCCTGATCGCCTCCAAGCCGTACCGCGTCCGCCGGATCCTGGCGTTCGCGAACCCGTGGGCCGACCCGCACGGCGCGGGGTTCCAGTTGATCCAATCGCTGGTAGCGGTCGGCACCGGCGGGATCTTCGGCGTCGGGCTGGGGCAGTCGCGGCAGAAGCTGTTCTACCTGCCGGCGGCGCACACCGACTTCATCTTCTCGGTGATTGCCGAGGAGCTCGGGCTGATCGGTGCGACGGCGACCCTCTTTTTGTTCCTGGCGTTCGTCTGGCTGGGGATCCGGATCTCGCTGCGGGCCACCGACCTGTTTGCCCAACTGGCCTGCCTCGGCTTGACCGGGCTGATCGGGTTCAAGGCGCTGATCCATATGGCGGTGGCCACCGGGATGGTGCCGACGAAAGGGCTCCCGCTGCCGTTCGTCAGCTTCGGCGGCACCTCGCTCATCTTCAATCTGATGATCGTGGCGCTGCTACTCAACATGGGGCGGGGCCGGGCGGTCGCGACGGCCAACGTCCTGCCGGCCGGTGAGCCGATCCCCACGCCGGCCGCGATGCAAGTGCCCCCGACCGGGTGCGCACAGCGCGTTGGAAGCCCAGACTGGAGGTCAGGACAAGGCGCGACGACGATGGCGTATAAGCACCGCGATACGTCGAGGAGGAGCAACGCAGTCATGGCCTCCAGGATGGGCTTCCCCGAGTGGGCTGGGCGCGGTGGGGCTGCGCCGGCGTCGCTCGTCGCTCACGGACTTCCGTTGTCAGTCCGCATCGCTCCTCGCTCCTTGGCTCGCACCCACCGCACCTCAGCCAACGCGCTGTGCGCACCCGGTCGGGGACACCGGGTCTGATGGCGATGCGGGTGTTGATGGCGGCGGGCGGCACCGGCGGCCACGTGTTGCCGGCCGTCACCGTCGCGCGGTGGCTCAAGCAGCGGGACCCGGACTGTTCGTGTGTTGCGGTCAGCGGCCGGCGCGGGGTCGCCGATCAATGGTGGGACGCCTCCCTCGGGGAGTTGGCGACGGTGTCGGTCGAGCCGTGGCCTCGGCGCCTGCAGGTGGTGGACCCGCGCTACTGGTGGCGGCAGGTGCGGGCGACTCTCCGCCTGGCCCAGCTCCTGCGGCGGTACCGGCCGCAGGTGGTCGTCGGTTTCGGCGGCTACGTCGCGGGGCCGGCCGTCCTGCTGGCGAAGCTCAGCGGTACCCCGACGGTGATCCACGAACAGAACGTGTTCCCCGGCCGCACGACCCGGCTGCTCGTGCGGTGGGCCGACCGCGTGACCGTGAGCTTCGAGGAGACGCGCCGATACCTGCCGTCGAGAGCCCGCGTCACCGTGACGGGGAATCCGGTGCGCGCGGAGGTCGAGGGCCGCTCGCGCGAGACGGCGCTGAAGGCGCTCGGCCTGTCGCCGGAGAAGCCGGTGCTGCTGGTGATGGGCGGCAGCCAAGGGTCGCACGTGCTGAACACGGTGATCGTCGAGGCGCTGGCGTCGCTGGCGCCGAAGGAGCGCCGCGGCCTGCAGCTGCTCCATCTGACGGGGGCCAAGGATCACGCCGCGGTGGCGGAGCGCTATCGGGCGCTCGGCGTGGCCGGCCACGCGCTGGCGGCGCTGCCGGCGATGGGGCCGGCGTACGCGGCGGCCACGCTGGCGGTGGTGCGGGCCGGCGCCACGACGCTGGCGGAGCTGGTCGCGACGGCGACCCCCTCGGTGCTGGTGCCGTATCCGTACGCGGGGGCGCACCAGACGGCGAACGCCCACTGGCTCAGCCGGCGGGGCGGGGCGCTGGCCATGGACCAGAGTGTGTTCACGCCGGCCCGGTTCATCGAGATGGTGCTGCCGTTGCTCCGCGATCCCGCCCGGCTGGCGGCGATGCGCGCGTCGCTGCAGTCGCTGGCGATGCCGGGCGCGGCCGAGCGGGTGGCGACCGCGGTGCTGGAGGTTGCGCATGGGAACTAGGCCGCCCGCCGGGCCGCGCGTCCACTTCGTCGGCATCGGCGGCATCGGGATGAGCGGCATCGCCCGCGTGCTGCTGGCGCGCGGGGCGCGGGTCTCCGGCTCGGACGTCCGGATGACGCCGACGATGGCGCAGCTGGCGGCGCTCGGAGCCCGGGTCGCCGTCGGCCACGCCGCCGCGCACGTGCGCGGCGCCGACCTGGTCGTCTACTCGTCGTCCATCACCCCACAGAATCCGGAGCTGGCGGCCGCGCGCGACGCTGGCATTCCGCTCCGCGGGCGTGGGCAGATGCTGGCGGCCTGCCTCGCCGGCAAGACCGGCATCGCCGTCAGCGGCGCGCACGGCAAGACGACGACTACGTCGCTGATCGCCGCCGCCCTGCTGGCGGCCGGCCAGGACCCGACGATCATCGTCGGCGGCGACGTGGCGCAGTTCGGCGGCAACGCCCGCGTCGGACGGGGGCCCCACGTCGTCGTCGAGGCGGATGAATCGGACGGCTCGTTCCTCTACTTGGCGCCGGCCGTCGCGGTCATCACCAACATTGAGGAAGAGCATCTCGACTACTACCGGAACCTCCATGAAATCCTGCAGGCCTACCAGCAGTTCGTCGCCCGGCTGCCGGCGCGCGGGGCGCTCATTTGCTGCGGGGACGACCCGGGCGTCCGGCAGCTGCTCTCGACCCTGCGCGGCCGCCGGCGCGTGACGACCTATGGGTTGGGGCCCGACTGCCAGGTGACGGCGGAGTCGCCGCAGGCGGCCGGTCGGCAGGTGTCGTACGTCGCGCGGTACCGGGGGCGCCGGCTCGGACGCATGACCCTGCAGATTCCCGGCCTGCACAACGTCGTCAACAGTCTGGCGGCCGTCGGGGTCGGCCTGACGCTGGGCCTGGAGTTCGCCGCCGTCCGGCGGGCGCTGGCCGACTACACCGGGGCCGGCCGCCGCTTCCAGCCGCGCGGCGAAATCGGCGGCGTCATGGTGATCGAGGACTACGCGCACCATCCGACGGAAATCGCCGCCACGCTGCAGGCGGCCCGCACCTGGCCCGGCCGGCGGCTCTTCTGCGTCTTCCAGCCGCACCGGTTCAGCCGCACGAAATATCTGCAGGACCGGTTCGGCACGGCGTTCGCCGCCGCCGACCACCTCATCCTCACCGATGTCTACGCGGCCAGCGAGGACCCGCTCGATGGCGTCGGCGCGGAGTCGCTGGCGCGCGCGGTCCGGGCCAGCGGGTTCACGGCGATCCAGGTGCTGCGGCGGGACGCCATCGTCCCGCGGCTCGTGGCGACCGTCCGATCGGGCGATCTCGTCCTCGTGCTGGGCGCCGGCGACATCGGCCAGGTGGCCGTCGAGCTGGTGCAGGCGCTCAAGACTCGCGCGACGGCCACAGTGAAGGCGGCATGATCACAACCTCCGTCCACGAAGAGCTGCTCGGGATCACCGGCGGCCGCGCCCGCTTCGACGAGCCGATGCGGCTGCACACCTCGTTTCATATCGGCGGGCCGGCCGAGGCGTGGGTGGAGCCGCAGGATCTCGACGAGCTCAAGACGTTGCTGGCGCTGGCGGCCGCCGCCGAGATGCCGGTGACGCCGATCGGTGGCGGGGCGAATCTGCTGGTGAAGGATAGTGGCATCCCGGGACTGGTGATCAGCGTGAGTGCGCCGACGTTCCGGTCGCTGGGCGTGGAGGCGTCGCGTGTGACGGTCGGCGCCGGGGTGGGGCTCGACCGGGTCGTGGCCGCCGCGCGCGAGGCGGGGCTCGGCGGCTGCGAGTTCCTGACCGGCATCCCCGGCAAAGTGGGCGGGGCCATCCGCATGAACGCTGGCACCCGGGACGGGCAGGGCGGGTTCCGGGCGATGAGCGACGTCGTTACGCAGGTCACCGTGGTGCGCCGCGACGGGACCACGGCGGCGCTCTCGGCCGAGGAGGTCGGGTTCCAGTACCGGCGGTCGTCGCTCAACGGCGACCTCGTCGTCGAGGCGGTCCTGGCGCTGGCGCCGCGCCCGCCGGAGGAGATCGGCCAGCGGGTGGCCGCGCTGATGGCGTACAAGCGGGCGACCCAGGACCTGAGCGCGCCGAGCGCCGGCTGCATCTTCAAGAATCCCGGCGGCGGGCGCCCGGCGGCCGGGCGGCTGATTGACCAGGTGGGGCTCAAGGGGATGCGGGTCGGCGATGCGGTCATCTCGCTGCACCACGCGAATTTCATCGTGAACCTCGGCGCGGCGAAGGCCGCCGACGTGCTGGCGCTGATCTCCGCCGTCCAGTACAAAGTCCTGCAGGAGCACGGCGTGTTCCTCGAGCTGGAAGTCCAGGTGATGCCGGCATGATGCCGGTGCCGACGCCGATCGGCGTGTTGTGCGGCGGTCCCTCGTCGGAGCGGGAGATCTCTCTACGCTCGGGCCAGGCGGTCTGGCGCGCCCTCCAGGCGCGGCGGTATGATGTCCAGCTCCTGGAGCTAGAGGGGGCTGACTGCGCGGCCGTTCTGCGCGCCTCCGGCATCCGCACCGCCTTCATCGCGCTGCACGGGGCGTTCGGCGAGGATGGCACCGCCCAGGCGCTGCTGGAATCGCTCGGCATCCTCTATACCGGCTCCGGCGTGGCCGCCTCGCGGCTGGCGATGGACAAGCAGGCGGCGCGGACCCGGCTGGCGGCCGCCGGGATCGCGGTGGCGGCCGGCGCGGTGGTGCCGGCGGGCAGCCCGCTGGCGTGGCTGGCGGAGCACGGGCTCCGGCTGCCGGTCGTCATCAAGCCGGTGCGGCAGGGGTCGTCCATCGGGCTGACGATCGTCGAGATGCCGGCCCAGTGGCCGGCCGCCCTCGAGGAGGCCGCCCGCTACGACACGCAGATCTTGTGCGAGGAATATCTGCCGGGCCCTGAAGTGACCGTCGGGATCCTCGGCGAGACAGCCCTCCCGATCGTGCAGGTTGTGCCGCAGCGGCGGTTCTACGACTACGTCGCCAAGTACACGCCGGGGATGACCCAGTACCTGGTCCCGGCGCCGTTGGAGGCCGCCCTCACGGTGAGAGTCCAGGCCCTCGCACGCCAGGCCCACCGAACGCTGGGGTGCGAGGGGTTCTCCCGCGTGGATCTGATTCTTCCTGATGGGCCGTCGGGCCGCGCCCCGGTGGTCCTCGAGGTGAACACGATTCCGGGATTGACGGCCACCAGCCTGTTGCCGAAGGCGGCGGCCGCGGTCGGCCTCTCATTTCCTGACCTGTGCGAGCGTTTGCTGCAGTCCGCGATGACCAGAAAAACTCCGGTCACAAAGATGGATGAGCTGTTGACCTCTGAAGGAGGGGCTCCAATGGGGAACCCTGGGTTCCCCATTGAGGTGACAGGAAAGTGAGTAGAGAGAAGGTCCGTCGTTATGAGTCCACGTGACCGTGCTCGAGCGGTGCGCCGTGCGCCGCCCCCCTGGTCGTCGTCTCTCCCCTCGCTGGCCAAGGGCTTCGGTATCCTGGCCGTGTGCACGGCGGTGCTCGGGCTCGGCGTCGCGACCTTCGTCCAGCGGTCCCCCTATTTCTGGGTCTCCACCATTGACGTCCAGTTGGCGCCGGGACAGCAGTGGCTCACCGACCCGCGGATCGGCTATCGCCTGCCGTCGCCGCTCCACCTGTGGCAGGCAAATCTCGCGGGGCTGGCCGACGCCATCCGTCGGGAGCATCCCCAGCTGGCGACGGTCGTCGTGCATCGGCAGCTGCCGAACCGGCTCGTGGCCGAGGTCACCCTGCGGGATCCGGTCGGCCAGCTTCGCGGCCGGCGGTTCTACCTGGTGGCCCCCGATGGGATGGTGCTGACGCCGGGCTCGCCGACGGCGTGGGAGGGTCTGCCGGTGCTGCTGCTCGGCTCTCGGACAGCGGCCTACCAGCCGGGCCAGTCGTGCGCGGTTCCGGAGCTGCGCCAGGCGGTGGCGGTGCTGCGGGAGATCCAGCAGTCGAACGTGCTCGGCGCCCACCGTGTCAGCGCCGTCCGCCTGATGCCGACGGGGCCGGAGGCGACCGCCGACCTGATCACCGTGGTGTTGGACAACGGCTTGGAGCTGCGGGCCATCCCGGGTGAGCTCGGCCCGCGGCTGGCCCGTCTGGGAGAACTGATGCGGACGAAGGGGCGGGAGATGGAGCAGGCCCAGTACGTGGATCTACGGTTTGACGATCTCGTCGTCGGGCTGAAAGACGACAACTCGTGAAGCGCTCCGTCCTCGCCGGGCTCGACATCGGCACGCACCAGATCACCGCCGTCGTGGGGCAGCCCGGGGCGTCGCAACCGCTGGAGATCCTCGGCCTGCGGGTCGGCCCGACGCGGGGCCTCGCCCACGGCGTGATCGTGGACCTGGGCGACTGCGTGGACGCCATCGCCCGGGTCGTCCGGCAGGTGGAGGAGCAGACGGCCACCCGCATCACGACGGTGACGGCGACGATGCACGGGCCGACGATCCGCAGCCACAACACGACCGCCTCCATCACCCTCCCCGACACCAGCAGCGAGATCAGCCGCTGGGACGTGGATCGCGTGCTGGCGGCCTGCCGGACGGCGGCCGTCACGTACGACCGGCAGCTGCTGCATGAGTTCATCCAGCAGTTCGCGGTGGACGATCAGGACGGCGTGCGGAACCCGGTCGGCCTGTTCGGCGGCAAGCTGGAGGCCCAGCTGCACGTCGTCACCGCGCAGACCAGCCTCCTGCAGAGCTGGCGCAAGGTGCTCAATCACGCCGGGCTGGAAGTCGGCGCCCTCCTGTTGCCCGGCGTGGCGGCGAGCTTCGCCGTCCTCGCGGAGCTCGACCGGGACCTGGGGGCCATCGTCGTGGACATCGGCGGCGTCCACACCGACATCGTCTGCTGCGTGGACGGAGCGGTCCGGGAAACGATGGCTGTGCCGTGGGGCGGCGACCGCCTGACCGAGCGGCTGGCGGAGCGGTTCCACCTGCCGCTGGCGGTGGCCGAGCAGGTCAAGCTGCAGTGCAATTCCATCGAGCCATCGTCGTCGGACGGCGACACGGTCCGCGTGCCAACGGGGCCGGGGGCCAGCCGGTCGGTCCCCCGCGCGGACGTCGTAACCGTGCTGGCGTCGGAGATCCAGGAGCTCTTCGCGGCGGTCCGCCAGCGGCTGGAGGCCAGCCGGTATTTCCGCGAGGCGGCCGCTGGCCTGGTCATGACCGGCGGGACGGCGCTCATGGCCGGGGTGCTGGAGCAGGCGGAGACCGCCTGCAATCTGCCGGTGCGGCTCGGGAGTCTCCACGGGGTGACTGCGCACCCGCGCGTGACGATGACGCCGACGGCCGCGACCGCCGTCGGCCTGCTGGCCTATCAGTTGGCCCGTCAGTCGCAGGCCCGACCCCCGGCCGCGCCCGCCGGCACCCATCCCCTCGGCCGCCTCGTCCACCGCGCCAAAGCCCTGCTCGAAGACTACTTTTAGCTCGCTGCGGGCCGGGGCCACGGGTCCTGCCGCGAGCTCACCCCGCCGTCCTCGCGGGGGTTAAGTCTGCCCCCCATCCCCCGCTGCGGGCGGTGGGGGCCCCAGCTCGCGTCACCCGTGGTTGGGCCCTCGACCGGTCATTGGTTGCCCCGCGCACCGAGGAATTGTTCGCCGGGTGTAAAATATTTCTGTCGTAATATGTCCACAAGGAATCCGGTACGATGAGCTACTCAACGAGCAATGTCCCTAGCGACGCATCGCGTGCGGTATTTACCGCAGATGTTTTGGCGCGACTTAGGAAATCACCCAGCCCGTCTGTTGCCCTCATTCATCGAATCAGTGTTCTCATCGCGTCTGGACCGTACCCATCAGATCCTTGGGTAGCCAGCACGATTCGCCAACTCCGTGCCCGGAGGGCTGCGTGGGATACATATTTAGGTGCTGCCTTTGCCTGTGGTCTGTTCGAGGGGCCGCATGGCAGTGACCTCACATCTCGATTGACCGGCGAGGATGATGATGGGTTCCGGTCAGCCATAGCCGAATGTCTTGCCTGTTGGCTCTTGGCTGGCCCATTGCGGTTACCCGTCAAGCCAAGACCTTCAGGCCAGGGCCGCAGCGTCCTTGAGCTACTCGTGGAATGTCCCGATGGAGAAGCTTTCATTGAGGTGAAGGCGCCGCGTCGGGAACGGCCGGTGACAGGGGGTTGGTTTGGCCACGACTCTGATTTGCTGGAGAGTTGCATGGAGCAGGCGACCCGACAATTTCAGAAGGGATGCAGGAACGTCTTACTTCTCGTTCCCCAGTTGCGAACACCGGCTTTCAATCTCCGCGTCCAACTTACAGCTGCCTTCGTCGGCCAACAGAAGATCACGATTCCGATAGATACGCGAACAGGAGGCCCGGCAGGTCCCACGCAGGTGCAGTTCTTCCCCGATGGGAAATTTCTCAATCCTCGGCTGCCTGACGGCAAATTCATGAAACTGGACCGAAGACCAGGATTCACTCGCATCAGCGCGGTCGTTTGTGTGGAGGAGGATTACAACGAGGGAATTGGATTCATCTTCCACCGGATGCTCGTTCTGCATAATCCCTACGCTGAGAAACCGATCTCCCCGCAGATGTGGGGGAATTGCCCGCAGTTCTTGCTTGAAGACGGCAAGCTAGGTTGGACGGATGGACATCCCTTAAATCGCTAAACAGGCGGCGGTACCGGTTCTGGTGAGGCCGGATTCTCCAAGACCGCGCGCCGGGTGGCTGGGAGCCAGCGCCCGCCGCCAGCAGGCCGGACCCCGCGGGAAGGCCTGGACGCTACGGGACGAGTGATGAGGGACCACGGCCGGTGGCTGCGGCGCAGCCCACGACCCTCCCACTGACTGGACACGCCCGGCTCACAGCGTCCGGGCAGGTCGCGCAGCGCTCTTCGGAAAGATCGCCGGCTACCTCGGTGACCCTGCGCTGCTCATCCTAAAAGTGCCGGTTCTGGTGGGGTCGGGTTCTGCAAGACGGTGCGCCGGAGGGGCGGCGAGGGGTAAAGGGGTGGGAAGTTGTCAGAAGTAGCTGGAGATGGAGCTAGGTGGATGGAAGTGGTTGGATGAGGCAGAAATAGGGGTGGTATTTCTCAGGCAGGAACGGTATACTTCTATTGCAACCGCAAGGTTGCACTATTCGATGGCTTGGGGGCGTCCTTTGGACGCCCCCTTTGCTTTATCTGAGTTCTCGATTGTAGCAGATAAAGTTCCTCAACTTTGCGATATCAAAGATTAGTAAACCACCCGCTCTTAAGCCATTGAGTTCTGAGGCAACTCGCCTAGCTGTTGCAAAGAGCAGCGCCTTTTTCTGTTGCGTAAGAAGTTCCTTGAGCGGGTCATGGAAATCACTGTCGCCACTCCACAGCACGAAGCAATCTACCGATTTCCGTTCGTGGTCGAGCATCATATCCCGCCCAAGCTCAACGTCAAAATTGCATTTCCGCTCCTCGAGAGAAAGTATCCCCTTCTTGTTCAATTCTTGAAATTTCGCGTTGAGGTACTCGACAGTTTTAAGATCGAGCTCTCGTAAAAGAGAGGCGCGGACAAACTGTTTCAGCAGGTCAGGAGATTGAGAGCTGATGCTGCTGGCATTGATCGAGAGCCGCATGATTTTGACGGGTTTCGTTCTGACTCTATACCCGAGCGATTGTGCTTTGCGGATGAACGCTTCTGATGGAGGATCTCCCTGGAGGGTTCCGGCATACAAACTGATGGTTGAGACGTTGTCAAAACAACACAGGAATTGCCAGAGCCGCTCCAAATCTATGTGCCAGCCAAGGCGCTTTGACCATTGGTAGACATTGGCGTGATCAATATACATATTGACTCGACCAGTCAGGAGGCGCTGAAGTTCCTCAATGACCTCCGGCTGTTTGCGGGCCAACTCCTGGATTTTTGGGGTGGAAGCCTTAAACATAACCCCGATGGTACTTCCATTACGCGTAAAGCGCAAGGTGCTCATAGAACCAGAACCGGTTGACAGGATAGGGGTTCCGCTGTACTATCAACCGTTCTCATGGTGTCAACCAAGTTCCAAGCGGTCCGAGCGCGGATCGCGGACGCCGCCCGTCGTGCAGGACGCCCCCCCGAGTCCGTCCGCCTGATCTGCGTCACGAAAACCGCGACTCTGGATCAGATGCGCGAGGCGATCGCCGCCGGGGCGACCGACTTCGGGGAGAACCGCGTTCAGGACGCCCAGCCGAAGGTTGAGGCGCTCGGCCGCGCCACCTGGCACATGATCGGCACGCTCCAGCGCAACAAGGTCAAGCCGGCCGTGGCGCTGTTCGAATGGATCCACTCGGTGGACACCGTCGCGTTGGCGCTGACGATCGAGCGGCAGGCGGCCGCCGCCGGACGGGTCGTGCCGGTCCTCATCGAGGTCAACACGTCGGGCGAAGGGACCAAGCACGGCGTGCCGCCCGAGGCGGTGGACCCGCTGCTGGCGGTGGCCCGGACGCTGTCGCATGTGCAGGTGCGGGGGCTGATGACGCTGGCGCCGCTCGTCGAGGATCCCGAACAGGCGCGGCCCTGTTTTCGCGCGCTGCGGCAGTTGGCCGAGCGGTTCCGGCTGCCGGAGCTCTCGATGGGGATGAGCCAGGATTTTGAAGTGGCGATCGAAGAAGGGGCGACGATGGTGCGGATCGGGACGGCGATCTTCGGCCTGAAGAAGGGATGACCGTGCTGAGACAGAAGGTCGGGGTGATTGGGTGCGGAACGATGGGGTCGGCCATCCTGCGGGGCCTGCTTGAGGCCCGCGTGGCGGCGGCCCGTCAACTGGTCGGGACCGACCCCGCGCCGGCGCGACGGGCCGCGCTCCGGCGGTGGGGATGCCGTGCGGCCCCCTCCAACGCCGCGTTGGCGCGCGTCTGCGACGTCGTCGTCCTCGCCGTCAAGCCGCAGGAGATGGCTGCGGTCCTCGACGATATCGCCCCCTGCCTGCGCCGGTCGCAGCTGGTGATCTCGATCGCAGCCGGGCGCTCCACGCGCTGGATCGAACAGCGGCTCGGTCGCCGGCAGCCGGTTATTCGGGCGATGCCCAACACGCCGGCGCAGATCCGGCAGGGGATCACCGTCCTCTGCCGAGGGGGCGCCGCGGGCCCCGCCCACGCCGCCGTCGCCCGCGCGCTGTTCAGCGCGCTGGGGGAGGTCCTCGAGCTGCCGGAGCGGCACTTCCACGCGGTGACGGCCGTCAGCGGAAGCGGGCCGGCCTACCTCTTTTTCCTGATGGAGGCGATGCTCGAGGCCGGCCGCCGGCTGAAGCTGCCGACCGCCGCGCTGGAGCGCCTCGTCCTCCAGACCGTCATCGGCAGCGCGGCGCTGGCGCGCGCCAGCGGTGAGCCGCCGGCGGCGCTACGCGCCCGTGTGACGTCCAAGGGGGGCACGACCAAGGCGGCGCTGCGGGTGTTTGAGCAGGCTCACGTGCGGACCGGGGTGGTCGCGGGGCTCCTGGCCGCGGCCCGCCGCTCAGCCCAACTAGGAGCGTAAGCCCTCATGTTTGTGCTCGCCAATTTCGTGTCGGCCGCGGCGCAGATCCTCTCGATCCTTCTGACCATTTACTACTGGTTGATCCTGATCCGAGCGTTGATCAGCTGGGTCAGCCCCGATCCGCAGAATCCGATCGTCCAGCTCCTGCACCAGGCGACGGAGCCGGTGCTGGATCCGATCCGTCGTCTGGTACCGACGTGGCGGATCGGCCTCGATCTGTCACCGCTGATCGCGTTCCTGCTGATCGTGTTCATCCAGAAGTTTCTGGTCACGACCCTGCTAGACCTCAGCATGAAGCTGCGATGAGCGCCCTCTACGATCAGATCCAGGAGACCGTCGCCGCGATTCGGCGGACGGTCACGCAGACGCCGCAGGTGGCGGTGATCCTCGGCACCGGCCTCGGCCGCGTCGGGGAGCATCTGGCCAACCCCCAGCGAGTGGCGTATTCGGCGGTCCCGCATTTCCCGGTCTCGACGGTGGAGAGCCACAAGGGGGAGCTCGTCGTCGGGACGCTCGGCGGGAAGGTAGTGGCCGCGATGGAAGGGCGCTTCCACGCCTACGAGGGGTACACCTACCAGCAGGTGACCTATCCCGTCCGTGTGCTGCGCGCCCTCGGCGCGAAAGTCCTGATCGTCTCGAACGCCTGCGGCGGGATGAACCCGGACTACCAGGCCGGCGACCTGATGGCGATCAGCGACCACATTAACCTGATGTCCGGCAACCCGCTGGTCGGCCCGAACGACGAGCGGCTCGGCATCCGCTTCCCCGACATGTCGGCCCCGTACGACCCGGCGCTGCTGGCCCTCGCCGCCCAGATCGCGCGCGAGGAAAAGATCCGCCTGCACCAGGGGGTCTATGTCGCCGTCACCGGGCCGAACCTCGAGACCCGCGCCGAGTACACCTTCCTGCGGCGGATCGGCGCCGACGTGGTCGGGATGTCCACCGTGCCGGAGGTGCTCGTCGGCGTGCACGCCGGGTTCCGGATCTTCGGGATCAGCTGTGTCACCGACCGGTGCATCCCCGAAACGCTGAAGCCGACGACCGTCGAAGAAGTCATCCGGGTCGCGACCGAGGCGGAGCCGAAGATCACCCGGCTGGCGTCGCGGCTCATCGAGCGGATGACGTTGTAATCACCCCATGGGAGATTACCGCACCACCCTCAATCTCCCGAAGACGACGTTCCCGATGAAGGCCAACCTGCCGGCGCGGGAGCCGGAGCGACTGGCCGAGTGGGCGCGGGTGAAGCTCGGTGATCAAGTCCGCACGCGCCGCCAGGGCCGAGAAAAATTCATCCTCCACGACGGGCCGCCGTACGCCAACGGCGAGATCCACATCGGCCACGCGCTCAACAAGGTGTTGAAAGACGTCATCGTCCGGTACAAGACGATGCGCGGCTATGACGCCCCGTACGTCCCCGGCTGGGACTGCCACGGCCTGCCGATCGAGCACCAGCTCCTCAAGGAGCTGGGCCAGCGGAAGGAGGAGGTGCCGCGCGACGCCTTCCGCCGCCAGGCCCGCGCCTACGCCGAGAAATACGTCGGGCTCCAGCGCGCGGCGTTCCAGCGGCTCGGCATCGCGGGCGACTGGGACCGGCCGTACCTGACGATGGCCTACGACTACCAGGCGGCCATCGCCGACTGCTTCCTGACGCTCTTCGGGCTGGGATTCGTCGAGCGGCGGCTGAAGCCGGTGCCGTGGTGCGCGGGGTGCGAGACGGCGCTCGCCGACGCGGAGCTCGAGTACGAGACGAAAACCTCCGACGCGATCTACGCGGCCTTCCCGCTGACCGCGGCGGCCGTCCAGTCACGCTGGCCCGCGTTGGCGGGCGGGACGCCGATCGCCGCGGTGGTCTGGACGACGACGCCGTGGACGCTGCCGGCCAACGTCGGGCTGGCGTTCCACCCGGAGCTGACCTATTCCATCGTCGAGACGGGGTTAGGGCGGCGGTTCCTCGTCGCCAAGCCGCTCGTCGAGACGCTGCGGCAGGCACTGGGCTGGGGCGAGGTGAAGACGGTGGCGTCGTGCCTCGGCGACGACCTGGCGGGGATCGAGGCTGACCACCCGTTCCTCCCGCGCCGTTCAAAAGGGATCCTCGCGGAGTTCGTCTCGAGCACCGACGGCAGCGGCATCGTCCACATCGCCCCCGGCCACGGCGAGGAAGATTACCAGGCCGGGCATCTCGGCGCCGGGCTGGAAATCCTCTCCCCGGTGGACGCGAAGGGCCGGTTCACGAGCGACTTCGCGCCGTGCGCCGGGCAGCCGGTCTTCACGGCGAATCGGGCGATCATCCAGCTCCTGCGGGAGCGCGGCGCGCTCCTCGGCGAGCCGGCGCCGTACCAGCATTCGTACCCGCACTGCTGGCGGTGCAAGTCACCCATTATTTTCCGGGCGACCCCGCAGTGGTTCCTCGACGTGGACCATCGCGACCTGCGGGCGCGTGCGACCGCGGCGATTGAGGAGCAGATTCAGTTCGTCCCGGCGTGGGGGAAGAACCGGATCGGCGCGATGGTGGCGGCCCGGCCCGACTGGTGTCTCTCGCGCCAGCGCTACTGGGGCGTGCCGATCCCGGTTGTCACTTGCACCGTCTGCGGGACGGTCTACGCCGCCGAGCTGCGGGAGGCGGTCATCCGCCTGTTCCGCGAGCGCGGCGCCGACGCCTGGTTCGAGACGCCGGTGGAGACGCTGGTCGGCGCGCCGCGGTGCTGCCAGGCGCCGGCCCTGCGCAAAGAAGACGACATTCTTGACGTCTGGTTCGACTCCGGCGCCAGCCACCACGCGGTGCTCTGGCCGCGCCGCGACAGCGACCTGAAGTTCCCGGCCGACCTCTACCTTGAGGGGAGCGACCAGCACCGCGGCTGGTTCCAGACGTCGCTGCTCGTGGCCCTCGGCGTGCACGAGACGCCGCCGTTCGCGGCGGTGCTGACGCACGGCTTCGTTGTGGACGGCCAGGGGCGGAAGATGTCGAAGTCGCTGGGCAATGTCATCGCCCCGCAGGACGTCCTGACGACGCACGGGGCCGACATCCTGCGGCTGTGGGTGGCCGGCTGCGATTACAGCGAGGACGTGCGGCTCTCGCCGACGATCCTCGAGCAGACGGCCGAGATCTACCGGAAGATCCGGAACACAATGCGGTACGTGATCGGCAACCTCGCCGATTTCGACCCGGCCAAGGACCGTCTGCCGCCGGAGGGGTTGACGCCGGTGGACCGATGGGCCGTGGCCCGGACGGCGGAGGTCGTGGAAGAGGCCCGGAAGGCCTACGATGCGTACGAGTTCCATAAGGTGGTGCGGGCGTTGGCCCAGTTCTGCACGGTGGACCTCTCGAGTTTTTATCTGGACGCGCTGAAGGATCGGCTGTATACGTTACGCCCGGCCGACCCGCGCCGGCGCTCGGCGCAGACGGCGCTCTGGCAGATCTACGAGGCGTTGGTGACGGTGGCGGCGCCGATCGTGCCGTTCACGGCGGACGAGGCGTGGGCGGCGCTGGCGCCGCGCCATCCGCACGTGAGCGTCCACCTGGCGGACTGGCCGGAACTCGCCGCGCCGTCGAGCGGCTCGGCTGCGGCGACCGCATGGACCGAATTTTTCCGCGTGCGGGACGCGGCGCTCAAGGCGCTGGAGCAACAGCGGGCCGCCGGCGTGATCGGCGACCCGGGAGAGGCCGCCGTGACGGTGACGGTCACCGACGCCGTCCAGTGGGCGGCGTTGCAGCCGCTGGCGCCGTCGTTCGCCGAGCTGCTGTTGGTATCGGCCGCCGCGGTGGTGCGCGGGACCGGCGCGGGCCCGGTGCAGGTGGAGGTCCGCCGCGCCCCGGGGGCCAAGTGCGCGCGGTGCTGGCGGTACACGGAAGACATCGGCCGGTCGGCCGACCATCCGGGCGTCTGCGCTCGCTGTGCTGAAGTGCTGCTGAGTAGTTGACCTCTGAAGGAAGGGGCCCAAGGGGAAACCCTGGGTTGCCCCTTGAGGTGACAGGAAACTTTACAGGGAGGACAACCGTTGTGATGAAAGGGGACGCGGCTAGGTACAAGAAGCTGCTGCTGGCGAAGAAAGCGCGGCTGCTGGGGGAGGTCAAGCGCATCGAGAAAGACACCCTCCAGTCGCAGCGGGACGCCTCCGGCGACCTCTCCGGCTACAGCTTCCACATGGCCGATTCCGCGACCGACAACTACGACCGGGAGTTCTCCCTCGGGCTGGCCACGAACGCGCAGCGCGTCCTCTACGAGATTGACGAGGCGCTCAAGCGGATCACCGAGAAACGGTTCGGTGCCTGCCTGAACTGCGGCAAGCCGATCCCGAAGAAGCGGCTGACCGCCGTGCCGTTCGCCAAGCTCTGCATCCGCTGCCAGTCGTCCGAGGAAAAAACGGACCGCTCGGCGGGTGTCATCCTGCCGCCGCCGCCCCCGCCAGCGGGCTGACGCCGTGCGGACGCGGGTCGGCGGGCTTGTCGTGGCGGTGCTGGGGCTCGACCAGGCCGCGAAGTGGTGGATGCTCCAGCGGCTGGCCCCCGGTGAGTCGGTGCCGGTCATCCCCGGTCTGTTCCACCTCACCCTGGTGCGGAACCCCGGCATCGCGTTCGGGCTCTTCGCCCGGCAGGGCGGGGTGGTGCTGGGGGTGGCGTGCCTCCTGATCACCTTCCTTCTTATCACCGCACGCGCCCGCCCGGCCGCCTGGCGGCCGCCGATCCCCTGGGCGATGGGGCTGATTCTCGGCGGCGCGCTGGGGAATCTCGTGGACCGCGTACGGTTCGGCGCCGTCGTGGATTTCTTCGACTTCCGCATCTGGCCGGTCTTCAATGTGGCCGACAGCTGCATCACCGTCGGGGCCGCCCTCGTGGTCTGGGCGTGGTGGCGGGGACGCTGACATGCATCCCGTGCTGTGGTCGTGGGGTCCGCTGACGATCCACACGTACGGTGTCCTGCTGGCGCTGGCCGTCCTCGTCGCCAGCCAGCTGGCGGCCCGCCAGGCGGCGCGCGTCGGCGCGACTCCGGCGCAGCTCCTCGACCTCTGCATCTGGAGCGTCGTCGGTGGGCTGGCCGGCGGCCGCCTCATCTACATCGCCCAGAATTGGCCGCTCTACCACGCCCACCCCTGGGAAATGTTCCGGCTCGACCACGGCGGCCTCGTCTTCTACGGCGGGCTGATCGGCGGCGTGGCGACCGCCGCCCTGCTCGTCCGGCGCGGGCACCTGCCGGTGGCGACGACACTGGACCTGCTCATCCCGTACGTCGCCGTGGCCCAGGCGATCGGCCGGCTCGGCTGTTTCTTCAACGGCTGCTGCTACGGCCGGCCGACGGCGGGGCCGTGGGGGATCACATTCCCTGGCGAGGGGCTCGCTCGGCATCCGACCCAGATCTACGAGTCGGCCGCCCTCCTTTTGCTGGCCGCCGCCCTGCTGCGGCGGGCCCGCCGCCCCGTCGCCCCCGGCACGCAGCTGGCGTGGTACGCCATCGGCTACGGCGCCTGGCGGTTCGCGGTGGAGTTCCTGCGCGGCGATAATCCGCCGGTGCTTGGCCCGCTGACCTTCTCGCAGGTGGTCAGCATTCCTTTACTAGGGGTCGCGCTCTGGTGGCTTCGCACACGGTCGCGGTGACGCCGGGCGATCCACCCGAACGGGTGGATCGCTACCTGGCGCGCCGGCTCGCCGACGTTGCCTCCCGCACCCAGATGCAGCGGTGGATTGCCGACGGCCGCGTGACGTCGGCCGGGCGGCCGGTGGCCGCGAACACCCTCACCCATCCTGGGATGATCCTCACGGTGGACGTCCCGCCGCCGGCACTGCCGGCCGGGGTCGCCGCGGAGGTGATGCCGCTGGACATCCTCTACGAAGACACCACCCTCCTCATCCTCAACAAACCGGCCGGCCTGGTCGTGCACCCCGGCGCCGGCCATGCCACCGGGACGCTGGTCCATGGTCTGCTGGCCCACACCCGGCAGCTCTCGTCCGTCGCCGGCCCGGCCAAACCGGGGCTCGTCCACCGCCTCGACAAAGACACCTCGGGTCTCATGGTGGTGGCCAAGGACGACGCCGCCCACCGCGCGCTGGCCAAACAATTTGCCGACCGCACGGTCCGGCGGACCTACGTGGCGATCGTCCGCGGCCGCGTGCCGCGCGAGCGCGGGGTGATCGCCGCCCCGTTGGGCCGCCACCCGAAGGACCGCCAGCGCGTGGCCGTCCAGCCGGCGGGGCGGGGGCGGGAGGCGATCACCCACTACCGGGTGCTGGGGCGGTTCCCCGGGATGACCCTCTTGGAGCTCACGCCGCAGACTGGCCGCACCCACCAACTCCGCGTCCATCTGGCCCACCTGGGCCACCCGATCGTCGGCGACCCGAAATACAGTGGTTCAGCCCGCGGCCCGGCGACCCGCCAGCTGCTGCACGCCGCCCGGCTGGGCTTCGTCCACCCGGCCACCGGCGAGTTGGTCGAGTTCACCGCCCCCTGGCCGGCGGTCTTCACAGAGGTGTTGCCAAGCGCCGCGGCGGCGTGTTATACTCGCCCGACGTTTTCAAACCCCCTCTAAGGGAGACTTATCCATGGCCGCCATTGACAATCCTGCATCCGAGGTCGCAATGCCTAGTCAGAATAAGGGTCTCACGATCGGCCTGATCCTCATCAGCGTGGTCGCCACGTTCGCGGCCGTCACCTTCTATATGGGGCGGGCGGCGGAGCAGAGCAAGCGCGTGTGGGCCGAATCCCAGTTGGAAGAGGTCTTGAAAGTCAAGGCGACGCTGGAGCAGGAGAAGGAGACGCTGACCAAGGCGAAGACCGACCTCGAAGCCAAGATGCAGGCGCTCAACGGTCAGGTCACGTCGTTGATGGACAAGGCCAAGGAGTTGGCCGATCAGATCGCGGCCGAGAAGCAGGCCGCCGACGATGCCAAGGCGGAGCTCACCAGCACGAAGGCCGACTTGGACGACGCCACCACACGCCTGGAGACCGAGCGCCGCGAGAAACTGGGATTGGCCGATGAGCTCGCCAAGGCGAAGCAGGACGTCAAGCAGGTCCAGAACGATTTGACCCAGCTCCGGCAGGCCAAGGAAGCGCTCGAGCGCCGCGTCAAGGAGATGATGACGGCGGGGACGATGCCGGAGACGATCGTCGTGACGCCGCAGGGCGGGGCGATGGCCGCCGCGGGCACCCAGGTCGCGGCGACGGCCAAGCCGGTGCCGCCGGTCCAGCAGGTCCCGCCGCTGAAGGGGGCGGGCACGGGCACCCCGGCCTCCTCCGCGTCGGTTTTGGTCGTCAACAAGGAGTTCAACTTCATCGTCGTGAGCTTTGGGGAGAAGGACGGGGTCAAGCCCGGCCAATTTCTGGAAGTCCTCCGCGCCGGCAAGGTGATCGGTAAGGTCCAGGTCGAGCGCGTCTACGAGAACATGTCGGCGGCGAACCTCCTCCCCGAGCAGACCAAGACGGAGATCAAGGAAGGCGACACCGTCCGCAGGGGGTAAGCCGGCTGGCGCCCCTCTCCAATATGGAGTCGCTGACCGTTTCCCCCGCCGCGTTGCTGCGCGGCACGCTCGACGTCCCCGGCGATAAATCCATTTCCCATCGCGCCCTCCTGTTCGGAGGGATCGCCTCCGGCCCGACCCGCATCACCCGCATGCTCGACGCTGAGGATTGCCGCGCCACCCAGCGCGCGCTGGCGGCCCTCGGGGTGCCCATCCGTTGGACCGACGACGAGGTGGTGGTGGAGGGGCGGGGCCTGCACGGGTTGACCGCCCCCGCCGCGCCGCTGGACTGCGGCAACTCCGGCACGACGATGCGGCTGTTCCTCGGTCTCCTGGCCGGCCAGCCGTTTGCCGCCACCGTGACCGGGGATCCCTCCCTCTCGAAGCGTCCCATGGCCCGCGTCACCCACGTCCTCCGCACGATGGGGGCCCGGGTCGAGGGCCACGACGACGCCAACTTCGCGCCGCTGACGGTGCGCGGCGGCGCGCTCCACGGCATCACCTATGACATGCCGGTCCCCAGCGCTCAGGTGAAATCCGCGATCCTGCTCGCCGGTTTGTACGCCGACGGCCATACCGTGGTCAAAGAACCAATCCCCACGCGGGACCACACGGAGCGGATGCTGCTGGCGATGGGGGCGGGCACCGCGCTCTCCATCATCGGCGATCCCTCCGACGGGCGGACGATCACCCTGCGCGGCGGCCAGCCGTTGACCGGTCAGACCTTCTGCATCCCAGGCGACCTCTCCAGCGCCGCGTTTTGGCTGGTGGCCGCCGCCCTCCGGCCCGGCTCCTCGGTGACGGTCCGCGACGTCGGCCTGAACCCGACCCGCAACGCCGCCCTCGACGTCCTGCGGACGATGGGGGCGTCGGTGACGGTCCGCGAGGCGCCGGACGACGGCTGGGAGCTGCGCGGCGATGTCACGGTGGAGCACGCGCCGCTGCGCGGGACGACGATCGCGTCGGCCGTCATCCCGATGCTGATTGACGAGTTGCCGATCCTCATGATCGCCGCAGCCGTCGCCGAGGGGCGTACCGTGATCGAAGGGGCGAGGGAGCTTCGTGTCAAAGAAACCGACCGGATCCACTCGATGGTGACGGGGCTGCAGGCGCTCGGGGCCCGGGCGTCGGTCGAAGGGGACACCGTCGTGATCGAAGGCCCCACCCGGTTCCGCGGCGGGCGCATCACCAGCTACGGCGACCACCGGACCGCCATGGCCTTCGCGATCGCCGCGCTCGCCGCCGACGGCCCCGTCACGATCGAGGACACCGCCTGCATCCGCACCTCCTACCCCGCGTTCCCCGAGACCCTGCGGGCTCTGGCCCAACAGTCGTCTTGACATTTTCAATATAATGTGGCATTATTATACTGTCAAAGTATCCAGGAGGGCTTTCCATGACCGCTGAAGTCAAGTTGACGGCGCAGCACCAGATCACCATTCCTAAGCGAGTATGCGAGGAGCTCCATCTGCGGGGCGGCGATCGTCTCCAGGTGGTTGTCACGTCTGACCATCGGCTTGTCCTCAAACCGACGAAGCTGATCAACGCGGACGATCCCGCGTATCGGTTGGGGCAGAAGATCCTTGAGGCCGAGGCGCAGATTCGTCGGGGTGAGGTCGTGTCGTGGTCGGAGGTCAAGCGCCGCCACGGGCTATGACAACCCGCTACACGATCGTCCTGTCGCAGCTGGCCCAGGCCGAATTCGACGAAATCGTCCACGCCGATCGAAAACTGGGCCGGCAAATTACCAAGGCGATTGACCGGCTGGCAGAGCATCCGGAGCTTGGCGAGTTCCTGAAAGGTGATCGAGCTGGTTACCGGAAGTACCGCACGGGAGATTACCGCATTATCTACCGCACGGAACATGCGCAGTTGCTGATCTACGTTATCACGATTGACAACCGAAAAGACGCGTATCGCTAGTTTCTATATTGAGTTATGGGTTCGGTGTTAATGATTTATAGAGCGTAGTAAAAACCTTCCACAACCCTTGATTTCCTCCTGCCCACCAAGTAGACTTGTGGTATGAAGCCCCCGAGACTCCGACGGCACCCCCTCACCCGCGGCTGCGCCCTACTCTTGGCTGCCG
>Ga0209515_10002638_pt1 | contig 27158 bp, 24 predicted proteins | sample Subgroupgradi54m_FD_187454 | JGI IMG/M metagenome (GOLD analysis project Ga0209515, IMG submission 187454) | Subsurface groundwater microbial communities from S. Glens Falls, New York, USA - GMW60B uncontaminated upgradient, 5.4 m (SPAdes)... ... | reverse complement strand
CGTTCAACGCCACGAAGGTCAGCGTGTACTGGCCCGCGACGATCCCCGCCCCGCTCAGCTGAGAGCCCGTTACGCTGAAGTCAAACACCGTCCCCGCGCTCCCCGCGGGAACCGACACCACCTGGCTGAACTCCTTCGTCGTCCCTCCACCCACCGGAGTCACCGCCACCACCAACGTCACGCTCGCGGGCGCCGTCCCGCTGTTCTTCACCACCCAGTGCGTCGGCAGGTCCGCTCCAGCCGCAATCTGGTTCGTGTACGTCGGCGAAACCGAGATCGCCGGAATCGCCGTCCCAATCGTCAGAAGATTGCCGAAAAACTGCCCGATCCGGGTCCCGTTCCCCCGCAGCGCCACAAAGCTCAGCACGTACTGGCCCGCGACGATGCCGGCCGCCGTGAGGTCCGAAGAGGGGACATCAAAGCTGAAAGAGCCTCCGCTCACCGGAACCGACACCGTTTTCTTGAACTCCTGCGAAGTCGTCCCGCCCACCGGAGTCACCGCCACCACCAGCGTCACGCTTGCCGGCGCGTTCCCCGTGTTGCCGAAGATCCAGGTGGTGGGGAGCGGCGAACCCACGGCGATCTGATGGGTGTAGGCCGGCGCCGAACCGATCGTGGGCGAGGCGGTTCCGATCGTCAGGAAATTTCCATAATAGCTCGCGATGCGGCCGTCCGCGCCGTTGAACGCGGTCGCGGTCACCAGCCAATCGCCGGTGCCGATGCCGGCCGCGGCCCGCTGAGCGGCCGTCAAGACGAACGTGTACGTCGTCCCGCCGGCGGGCACGGCGATTCCGGTCCGGTAGACCTCAATGGACCCTGCCGGGTTGGTCTCACCCGGACGGGTGAAGACCAGCGCCGCGTATACCTTGTCCGGCGTGTTGCCGCTGTTGGTGAAAACAAAATTCACGGAGAGGTCATCGGTGCTCGCGATCGAGGAGGCAATCACCGGAGCCGCCGACAAACCCACGTTGATGGTGCCGATGGTCAACGGATTTCCGAAATAACCGAAGTTCGTCCCGCCGATCCGCTGATCGAAGGCGTTCAACGCCACGAAGGTCGTCAGGTACCGCCCCGCCGTGATGCCGGCCGCCGCCAGCTCGGCCGCGGAGATTGCGAAGACGAAATCACCGCCGTTCACCGGGAGATTCACGGTCTTGTAGAACTCCTTGGAATCGGAGGCGTTGGTCGAGCCGGGCGGGGTCAATACGGTGATCAGCGTGACCCGGTCCGGCGCGTTGCCGGTATTCCCAAGAGAAAAGGTGGCTTGGAAGTTCCCGTTGGTTGCGATCGAGGGTGTATAGGAAGGGATCGTTTTGAAGGTCGGAGTAGGCGTGCCGATAGTCAGCGGCTTGCCGAAGAATCCGAACGTCGGTCCACCAAACCGGCTGCCGAAACCGTCGAACGCGGCGAAGGTCACCAGGTATTGCCCCACCCCGATTCCGGCCGCCGCCAACTGTGCTGCGGTTACCGTGGTGGTGGGCACCGTGTTGCCGCCGGCCGGAATCGAAACACCGGAGGTGTAGAACTCCTTAGAATTGGTCGTTCCGACCGGCGTGATCACGGTCAGCAGGGTCACGCTGTCCGCGGTGTCCCCGCTGTTGTCGAGCAGCCAGTGGGCCTGGAAATCGGCGCCGGCCGCGATCTGCTGCGTGTAAATCGGCGGCTGGGTGAAGGTGGTCTGGAGTTCGCCGAAGGTAAAAGAGTTTCCGTAGAAACCGAAGATGGACCCGCCGAGCCGTTCGTCGAACGCGTTGAACGCCGCGAAGCTGAGCAGATACCGGCCGGGGGTGATCCCCTTGGCGAGCAGCTGCGCGTTGGTGAATTGGACGTCTACCGTGGAGCTGCCCGGGTTGACGACGAACTGCCGGTACATCTCCACCGTGGCGTTGGTGCCGGCCGGAGTGAACGCCGCCAGCAAGTAACCGCTCTTGACGACTGCCGCGGAGTTATTGAACTTGAAATGGGCGGAGAAATCCCCGGTGCGGCTGATCTGCGCCGAATAGGTCGGCCGCTGGGTGAAGGAGAGGGAAGCGTCAATCGCCTGCGTCGAGATCTGGTTGAGCAGCGTGTTTTGGAACTGAAGCTGCTGCTGATCCTGGCTCTGCCCTTGCTGAATCTGATCGAGAGAGAGGGAATCTCCGCTCTGATGGGAGTCCTGAGTGAGCGGGTTGACGGGATCGGCCCAGAGAGGAGCGACGGGACTAAAAGAAAGAATGCAGGTCAGAAGCAGAACGGCGAATCGGCGCATGATGACAGTACTACCACACATCCACGGCAGGATCAATAGTGCCCGCTTCTCGAAATCCTTTGGCGCGGAGCAGGCAGCTGTCGCACCGACCGCACGCTCGCCGACCGCCAAGATAGCAGGACCAGGTCATTTTGTAAGGTACCCCAAAACGGATTCCTTTTCGAATGATCTGAGCTTTGCTCATCCGGATGAGGGGCGTCATGATCCGGATTCCCTTTCCTTCCACCCCCGCTTGGGTGCCGGCCCGGGCGACCCGCTGCATCAGGCGGTAATATCCCGGCCGGCAGTCCGGATATCCGGAGTAATCGAGCGCATTGGCGCCGATGAAAACGGCCTTGGCTCCGCTCGCTTCGGCTAGACCCAATGCCAGGCTGAGGAAAAGGGTGTTGCGTGCCGGGACATAAGTGGAAGGGACGCCCCGGCCGATCTGCCGCAGCGATCGGGCCAGGGGCACCCGGATGCGGCGGTCGGTCAGCGCCGAGCCGCCCCACGGAAGACGGACCTTCACCACCACCGCCGGGCAGCCGGCCGAACGAGCGACCGCACGGGCGGAGCGGATCTCCCGCCGGTGGCGCTGTCCATAATCCACGATCAGGCAGGAGCAGCGGTATCCTTTACGGAGGGCGATGTAGAGAGTGGTTGCAGAGTCGAGGCCGCCGGATAAAAGCACGACGGCTCGCTTAAAGCTTGGTGACATCCGCTTTCGAAACGTCTCCGGGGGAACGGCCGAGGAACCGGCGGGCAAGCCGCTCGAAGTGGCGAGGCTCATCGGTGACGAAGAAGCGCCGCGCGGGAGTGGCGCCGTTGCGGGAAACGCTGGGCAGGTCCATCTGCCGCAGGAGAACCTTGGCCTTGAGCGCCACCTGCCGCGCGGAATCAATGAGTTGCACCTTCGGCCCCATCACCCGCGCGATCGTCCTCTTGAGAAGCGGGTAATGGGTGCAGCCGAGAATCACCGTGTCCACCCCGGTTTTCTGGAGGGGCTTGAGGTAGCGCCGCGCCACCTGGAGCGCCAGAGAGTCGTCCACGCATCCTTCCTCCACCAGCGGCACGAACAGGGGGCAGGCCACCTGCGTCACCTTGGCCTTGCCATGATGACGCGCGAAGGCGTGCAGGTAAGCCTGCGATCCCACGGTGGCGTTCGTACCGATGACGCCGATCCGGCCGGACCGCGTCACCTCCAGGGCCGTCTCCACCCCCGGCTCGATCACCCCCAGGATCGGGCGCCGGAAATGGCGCTCCAAAAACGGCAGCGCGAAGCTGGAGGCGGTGTGGCAGGCGATGATGATCAGCTTCACGTCGTGGTGCAGGAGGAACAGGACGTTCTCCGTCGAGAACTTGACCACCGTCTCGCGGGACTTGTTGCCGTACGGCACGCGGGCCGTGTCGCCCAGGTAAACAATCGGCTCGGCCGGCAGTGTGCGCAGCAGTTCCCGGACAACGGTGAGCCCGCCGATCCCGGAATCGAAGACACCTATGGAGCTACCGGGCGTAGGCAACCTTGCGCTCCAGTTCGTTCCGAAAAGCGAGCACTCCCCGGCGGATCCCATCGGCGATGCGCTGCCGGTACTCCGGCCTGCGCATGTGCGCCTCTTCGCTGGGATGCGTGAGAAAGCCGACCTCCACCAGGACCGCCGGCATCCGGGCCCCCTTGAGCACCGCGAACCGGGCCGATTTGACTCCCCGGCTGCGGGAGAGCAGAGAGCTGCCGGTCATTCCCCGGCAGATGTGGGAGGCCAACTCCGAAGACTCCGTCCGGTGCTCGGTATAAAGGAGATCCCAGAGAATGGCCTGGGTCTGCGTGGGAACGGCGGATGCACCCATCTCCTTCGGCAGGTCGGCATTCTCCGCCGCCTCGAGCGCGCGGGCGTTATCGTCCGTGGCCTCCGACAGGTAGTAGGCCTCGAAACCGTCCGCGGTCCGGCTGCGGGAGGCGTTGGCGTGAATGGAGATAAATAAGTCGGCGCCGGCCCGATTGGCAATCGCCGGCCGGCCGGTGAGGGGAATGAAGCGGTCGTCGCTGCGGGTGAGGATCACCCGGAAACCGTCCTGCTGAAGCAGGTCCCGCAGGCGCCGCGCGACGTCGAGCGTCAGCGTCTTTTCCTTTAAACCCATCCGGCCACTGGCGCCGGGATCGTGCCCGCCGTGTCCGGCATCCACGACGATTATCCTCAGGTGGTACCCCGGCCCGGCCGGGTGGGTTGGAGCAAACAGCCTCCATTTGGACAGCTGGTCGGCCCAAAGCCGCTCCGGTAAAAGCAGCCGGCCATTCACCATCACCGGCGGCGCGAGGAGCGTCACGGGGGTTCCATCCACCAGCGCCACCGGCATCTGGGCCGCCAGTTTCAGCTCATGGCTGCCCGCCGTTAAACGCCAGACCTGAGTCGAGGAATCCCACTGTTCCTGCGCGCCCAGTTCCCGGGCCACGGCGAAGGAGGGGAAATAAGAAACGCCCGATACAGAAACCCGGCTGGAAACCAGCAAGGGAGAGAGGGGCGGAGCCATCGGAACCGTCGCGCAACCGGAAAAAAACATTCCCGTCATTGCGAGGGCACAGAGCGCCCAAAGCAAACTCCTCGGGACACCAGGAGATTGCTTCGCTTCTGTTGGTCGCTCGCAATGACGAGTAATGTTTACCACTGAAGTGGTGGAGGCGGAGGGAGTCGAACCCTCGTGCTGAAGCAAGTCAAATCGCGCCACTACGTGCGTAGTCCGTGTTCTGAGCTGATCGCCAGCCCCCGCTCCCACGGACAGGATCGTGGGGTGGCTACCCCCCGGCTGGTTTCCTCGCTGCAACCCCCGGAGGTACCGGGCCACAGCCAGCCTGCGATTGACGTCTCACCAGCCTAGCAGGCGTTGGCCAGGAGACGGGCTACCTGTTTTTAGGCGGCCAGTGCCATGGGAACCACGGCAGGCCTCATCGGCACTACCGGAGCGATTCCCTTGACCATATTTTTGGCACGTATCTTTTTGCCCGGTTTTTTACGAGGCCTCCGGACCACCTCGGCACGCGACCACGACCCAATCCCTTCAGTCGAAACCGGTCGCCCCCAAAAGATCGAAAAACCTAAACCCGGCCCTTCCGGAACTTGATCATGCGGGAGATCTCCCGTTCCGATTCCCGCTTCTTGAGCGTCTCACGCTTGTCCCACTGCTTCTTGCCCTGCGCGACCGCCAACTCTATCTTGGCCAGCGATCCCTTGAAGTAAAGTTTGGTCGGGACCAGCGTGAAACCCTTTCGGGCCAGCTGCTCTTGCAGCCGCTTGATCTGCTCCCGGTGGAGCAGCAGGCGGCGGTTCCGTTTCGGCTCCGGAGCCCAAGGGCCGGCCTGGGCGTAGGGACTCACCTCCATGCCGTACAGCCAAACTTGGCCATCTTCGATCCGGGCGAAACTGTCCCTCAACTGCACTTTGTGGGCCCGCAGGGACTTGACCTCCGCCCCCTTGAGCTCGATGCCGGCTTCCACCCGGTCCAGCAACTCAAAATCCCGCCCGGCGGTGGGGTTCCTGGCAATCAGCGCATCCTCTAATAATGATTTTACCATATCACCAGCGCACCCGGACCCCCGCCTCGGCGGCGGTCTCCTCGAGGGAGCGGCGCAGGCGGACGAACGCCTCCCCCTGGCCGCGGAGAAACTCCCGGTGGAGTGTAAGCTCCAACCCGAGCGGGCCGCCGTCCGGCGCGGTGAGTTTGGCGGAGACCGCGGTCCGCCGGTCCCACGAATAGGTCGCCCCGAAGGAGATGGCCCGCCGGAACCTGCCGGAGTACGGGACTTCGAACTCGAGGGAGAGATCGCGTGAGAGTTTCCATTTGCCGAACAGGGTGACCGTCTGCAGCCGACTCCTGCCCTCCGCCTCCAGCCCGATCTGGTAACGCAGGGCGCCGGTCATCTGCCGGATCGAAGCGGTCTGAAAAGCGCCGCGGAAACGAAACACGGAATCGGTGTCGGCGTCCAGCACGTAGGACAGGCCGCGCTCTTCCCCGAGATCCCAGTAGCCGTCGAAACGGATTTCATGGAGGGAACGGCTTCTCCGTTTGAGATCGGTCCGCTCGAACCGGTAAAGAATCTCATTCTTCGGCCCGACCTCCCAGCCCCCCTCCAGCGTCAGGACCTCTTTGGGACCCTGCTCCCGTTCGACGAGGAACGTCAGGCGGTTGCGCTCATCGGCCCGCCAGCGGCCCCGCAGGCTCATCTGCCGGAGTTGGACGTCCTCCTCTTGTTGGACCTCGCGCAGATGGAACGTCAAAGAGTTGGGATCCGCGGAGAGGATGTCCCCGGTGAGAACCACTTCCTGCTCGGATCCCCGGCGCCGGTATCGGATCTCACCATCGGAGCCCATCTCCCAGGACCCTTCCATTGTTTCGCCATCGTGAATCAGCCGGTTGAGACGATCCAAGCGCATGTGAAACAGTCTATCAAATTTGCGCGTAAAGGTGCTATGCTGTCCAAGATCCATGAGATTCCGACGGAAAGTCACCGCGCTTCTCATCCTGCTGGAGACGGGAATCGTTTTGCTGCTGGCCGGCCTGACCTTCCCGAAGCTCTACTCGGAGCAGACGGAAAGCCTGCGCCGATCGGTGACCGGCATCGCCTCCACAGCGGCTCTCTCTATTGACGGGGAGCTCCACGCCTCCATCCCGCCGGAGCCGGCGTCGGCTTCCCTGCCCGCCTATCACCAGCTCCAGACCCAGCTCAAGCAGATCCTAGCCGCCAACCCCGGCATCCGGTACGTCTGGACGATGGTCCGCAGCGACCGGCCGGGACAGACGCTGTTTGTGGGAGACGCAGGCGGAGGAGGGGCGAAGGTGCCCGGAAGGCCTTACAACGCCGCCGCCATCCCGGACCTGTGGGTGGGCTTCCAGGTTCCCACCGCGGACCGGCAGCCGGTCAAGGATCCTTGGGGCGTTTCCATCTCCGGCTACGCGCCGATCCGCGACCGGGCCGGCAAGGGGGTCGCCCTGCTCGGCGTGGACGTCTACGACCAGCAACTCTACCGGCTGCGGACCGGGTTCATCCGCTTCCTGGTGATCAGCCTGCTGCTGGCGGCGGCCTCAGGCCTGTTCCTCGGGGCCCAGGCCGCCAAGATCATCGCCCGCCCGCTCAACCAGCTGGTTCAAGGCATGAAGAGGGTGGAGGAGGGGAACCTGGGACAGCAGGTGTGGCTCTCCACCGGGGATGAGTTCGAGGATGCCGCGGCCGCCTTCAACCGGATGACGCAGGCGCTGGAGGCCTCGCGCGCCGAGCTGCGAGCCGCCTTCCTGAGGACCATCCAGAGCTTGATGACCGCCCTGGAGGCCAAAGATTCTTACACGCGGGGACACTCCGTTTCTGTGGTGGGATACGCGACCGAGATGGCGAAGGTTCTGGCGAAATCATCCCGGGAGATCGAGATGCTGGAGCGCCTAAGCGTGCTCCACGACATCGGCAAGATCGGGATTCATGACGCGACCCTGATGAAACCCTCTTCCCTGACCCCGGAGGAGCGCCATTCCATCCAGCAGCACCCGATCATCGGGACCAAGATCCTGGCCCCCCTGGACCTCTCGCCGGAGGAGCTGGCCTTGATCGCCAGCCACCACGAGCGGGAGGATGGCAGCGGCTATCCCCATGGCCTGGAGCGCTCCAAGATCTCCGACCTGGTCGCGATCGTCTCCGTGGCCGACGCCTACGACGCGATGACCAGCCATCGTCCTTACCGCCACGCGATGCCGCCAGCGCAGGCGCTGGCTGAGCTGCGCCGCGCGGCCGGCACGCAGTTCCGGCCGGAAGCGGTGGAGGCACTCGCGCTCGTGATCAAGAGGAAGAACCTCGTTTAGCTCGTTTGACGAAGCCCGCGGCTTTCTGTTATCTTGGAACTCTCTGCGGAAGTGGCGGAACTGGCATACGCGCTGGTCTCAGAAGCCAGTGGGGCAACCCTTGAGAGTTCAAATCTCTCCTTCCGCACTGTAACCCCCGCAAACCATCGCCAGGGGGATACCCTCAGCCCTCACGCATAACCCTCCTCTCGAGCAGCCGGTTAGGAAGAGACAATACCGTGAGATTAGATTGCTCGAAGCGGTGCCCTGCCGTCTCTACCGACCATTTCCAAATACCCTCGGAGGGGGCGGCGCCCACCGGGTAGAAACCTAAATCCACCCGGATCTTCTGTCCCTTCCGGACTCGGAGTGGCCGTTCCAGCGGCAGCAGAAGATGAGGCCACAGATTCCGACTGAACCGCAGCGGAGGCCTCGCGGAAATACGGACTCTCTCCGACAGCTGATACGAAGGCCAAAGACCGACCCCGTGCATCAGCCCCCGCCTCTCCGCTTGGAAGAGGAACGATCCGCGGATCTCCCCCGGAAAGGGTTCACTCAGACGAATCGGCGAAAGGGTCTTCGGAGAAGCTAACAAATTCGCCTTCTCCAAGAAGGTCTCGTGCGCATGGCGGACAGCAACGGAGCGGAAGTGATCGAAGCTCATGCCATACCGGCGTTTTGACCAAAACTCAATCCGCTCCCGGTATCCCTTGGCATGCGACACCGGAACAATGCTCAACTCCAACACCTCGGGAATCAGGCGGCCTCCCTTCTTCAGGAAACGGCGGCGGGCATCCGCGAGGTTCCTTAACGTCCCTGAAAAACCCACATGGGTGATAACCACGTCCACCCGTTCCGGCAAACGGATTCGATGCGAGAACCCATGGATAAACTCGATTCGGTCGGCGTATCCGTTACAACGCGCTCCCACACGGGCCAGTTCGATCACAGGCTCCCGTTCGATGGCGTAGACCTTCTTCGCCCCCGCCTCACAAGCAAAGAAGGCGTGGAGTCCGCTTCCAGTTCCCAGATCCAAAACAACGTCTCCGGGCCGAACCACTTGATGGATTGCGGCGCGGAATCTCTCCTGGGTTGCCCGATCCGCCACCAGGATCCGGTGCTCCTTCAGCTTCATAGATCCTCCAGGATTGCCTCCCGCACCCGATCCAGAAACCGAACCCCCGAAGGATAAGAGAGTTTCTTGACCGGAACGGATCGGCTCAGCTGCATCGCCATCCCGAACTGGTTCTCAAGAGCTGGACGGGACCTGATAATGGGAACGTAGAGGTTTCGGAGCACACCCAGCAGGGCTTCCTTTCCCGAAAGCGGCTCGATCCGCACTTTTCCTCCTCGGGTCCGGTCCAAGAGATAGAGGACTCGCACAGGAACCGATCGGTGATTGAAGCGCCACGCGCCGCCCTTTCCGATCGGAAGCCTTTTCTTTCGGATCCCTGGATAGAGCGCCTGCGCATTCATTCCGGCCGGCTTGAGTCCCAGGGAGTCCGGCCAGAGACGGATCTCCGGAATACCGGGCTGCACCGTCAAGCAGCCGCCGACTCTGCGCACCACCGCCAGGTCATCGCTGCCGAGGGAAAATCCGCCGTTCAGCAGAGAGGCGGTCAGCGTAGATTTCCCCATTCCAGGAAAACCTGAAAGAAGAATCCCTTGCGAGGAACGGACCACACCGTTGGCGTGAAGGATGAGAGAAGACGGCCGGTGCGATAGAAGCAGGCCCAGAACCTTGCCCCGGATCATCAGCCGGGCTTGAGGGGGGATATCCCCGTTTATCCCGTTCCAGTCAATCGTTCCCTTTCGGAAATCCACGCGAAAGGACCCTAAGGAAGGGGCACGGACCACCCCGTACGTATCATCCGGACTGAACCAGTACCGCGTCCCCCAGAAGGATACCGATCCGAGCAGAGGGCGCCGCTCTTGAAAGCGCCGGACGCGCAGAAGGACGGCATCTCTGCCGGAGACGCCTCCCTTGGGCTGGGCGGGGAACTCAGGAAAAAGAACCTCGCTGGCGAGGGAGATGCCGTACAGGCGATAAAGGTTCAAAAGGCGCTGCTATGTCTAGCCGAGCTTACTGGCTTCCCATGCCATGCAGGACCGCATCGGCTACCGTGCCCAAACCACTCTGCCGGGTCAGAGCCTTCATGGTCCCGTATCGAAGCAGGCGCGGCGGGCTATACTTCTTACCGCCCCTGGAAGTGTTGCGTTCTTTAACTGCTTGCTTCCTGTCTTCTTTCATTCGTCACCTCCTCCTTTAAGCCATTGGTCCACGCTCACTATATACCATACCGGCCAGAGCGAAGACAAAATCCGTTTGGGTGTGGTGCCTTGAGAAAATCCCTGCCAGAGCCGCTGCGCCGCCTCAAGATCAAGCATCTGGCGAAGGACCGGGTGGGGATCCGAAACAGCCCGAAGGATCTCCTGCGAAGCGTACCGTTCCATCCCGACCCGGATGGGGGCTGAGAACTCCGTCTTCCTCAGCCGCGTCATGATCTCCGCAGGCCAGAGGTCCTTCATCGCCTCCCGCAGGAGGATTTTGTGAGTCCCCCCACAGGACTTTTGATCCCACGGAATTCCGGCCATGAATCGAAACAATCTTGTATCCAGGAAAGGAAGCCTCACTTCGAGGCCGCACGGGGAGGCCAGCCGATCGAGCGTCTCCAAGTAGAGGGCATTGAGGTTGTATCGCATCCAGATCCACAACCCGTAAGAAGAGGAACGGTGCAGTCGCGCATCCCATTGGACGTCCCTCTCAGCCCGCTCCCTGAGGTGGACCCGGCGGGCGAATCCCTGATCGATCCAGAACGGCACCGGCCTCCGGGCGATGCGGCGGAAGGGGATCTTCAAGAACTCCGGGGTCAGCGTCCGGAAGAGGGGTCCCAGGAAATTCCGATAGGGCGTGCCCCTCAACCGATGCTGGCTGCGGCACTCCCGCGCGAAGCGCCGAAGATCTCCCCGCAGCAGCGGAATGAAGGGGCAGCATGAACCGACGGTAAACAGCTCGTCTCCCCCTTCCCCATGCAGCATCGCGCGAACCCCGAGCCGGCGTGCCGTCATCAGGGCATGCTGAAAATAGGCCAGCGCGGGGGAAATCAAGGGACCTTCTTCATGCCAGAGGGATTCTCCGAACGATGATTCGAAAGGGCCCCTCTGCCGAATCTCGACCGGGTGGCGCTCCAAACGGTAAAGACGGGCCAGCGCATCCGTGTAACAGCTCTCATCCACCGGATCGTAAGACGCAAGGGTCTGCGACGGGTCCGCCTCCGGAAAGCGCAATGTGAAGGTGGGCAAGGTTTCCGGCCGAAATCCCGGCTCAGAGGCTGCAACCGAAACAATCGCGGAGGAGTCCAATCCTCCGCTGAGCAAGGAACCGCACCGAGCACCCGCCGGCACGTGCCGCATCGCCCGAACCGATTCCCGCAGGAGGAATTGGAATCTCTCGGCATTCTCCCGCAGGGGTGCTGTGGACACCGGCTCGGAACCGGGGTGCCAGTTCCAGTATCGGCTGATCTCAAGCCTGGAACGATGGACGATCAGCCGATGGCCGCCGGGGAGACGCTTCACATCCAGGTAAGGAGTCTCCTCCAAGCCGGAATAGCTGCCCATGAGGTTCTCGGCCAAGCAGCCCAGATTCAGCCGGCGACGAATCGAGGGATGAGCGAAAAGCGGCTTCACCCGGGAACCGAACAGGAACGTCCGGCCGACCCAGTGATAGAAGAACGGCTTCAAGCCGAGAGGGTCCCGGGCGCAGAAAAGCTGCCGTCTCTGTTCATCCCAAATCGCGAAAGCGAACCCACCCAAAAGATGGTCCGGAGCCTCTTCAGCCCAGCGCTGATAGGCCAGGAGGATGTAAGCCTCATCCGGCACAACAGCCGCATCGGGCCAAATCCCAAGGGATTGAAACTCTTCTTTCAGATCTGTCCGGTTGTCGATACGGCAATCGGCCGTGATCCAAAGCCCATTGCCGTCTTTGAGGGGTTGTTGCTCGAGAACCGATTCTTCCGTCGTCCTGAGTAGCCGATGAGCAAACCCCACATTGCCGCGCACCCACATCGCCGCCCCATCGGGGCCCCGAGTGGCGGCGATCTCCCGCATTCGAAGGAGCGTCTCCTCATCCACCGGCCGGCCGTCAGGCTGGTAAATCCCCGCGATGGCGCTCATGGCCCGGTCCCTTGCATCGAAAGGACTTTGTAATCGTGGGCCTCGGCCTTCCCAACCAAGATCTCCCCACGACTCTCAACCCACGCATGGGCTTGAAAGATCCCACCGCCGCTCATGGCGACCCCGATCTTGAGTTCAGCCGGAAAACCGTATCTCTTAAGCAATGTTTCGGCTGCCAAGGCCTGAGGAAGACAGCCCCTGCCTCCCGGTACATACCGGCCCGCCACAGCAACCGCCCAAACAACCTGCCAAGAAGAAGCCCCGCCGGAACCGGGTACAAGGGCAAGTGTCGTCGAGGAGCTCTTGAGGCGCTTCTTTACAAGGGAGGGGGGATGCAAAAGTAGCCTCACCCTGATCCCATAAAGCAAAAGCGCAGCCCTCACCAGAAGGCTGCGCTCAATGGGAGCCAATCCCAGAAATTTACGCAGGCGACCCGTCCCGGATCTCGAGGAGCCCTTCGGCGGCCAGCTGCTCCAGAAGAGCTAGGACGTCCCGCCGGCACCGTCCGGCGTCGAGTTCATACTGTCCGAGGAGGAAATCGCAAATTTCGCCGACCCGCTTGGGCTGCGAGATAAAACTCCAGATCCGGGCACCCACCTCGTTCAGGCCGTAGTAGACCCCATTCTTGAGGCCCAGGATGACCGCCTCCCCGTCCAGATCCGCCCAGACTTGTCCCTTCCCGGCGACCACCGTGGAATCCATGGAAAAAGCGATCCTCTTCATCGCCGAACTCCTTCTTTGCTCAACGAAAGGAACCCCTCAATCAACCGATCCCGTTTTAGGGGAAACCCCTGTATGGACCCTTGGATAAGAACCCCCTCCCTCCAAACCCGCAGAGCAGCTCCCGCGACTTTCCGGCCACGATAGAGGAGGTCTCCGCATGCCGGCGCAGAGAAACAGAGAGGAGCCGGGCTGGTAGGATCCTTTCCTGCCGTCTGGAGGTCACCCTCCCGAATCCAACCGCGGTCAACCAGGAGACACGCGAAGGAGTGATGCAAAAGGGCGGGAATCTGCCGGTACGGAAGCTGGGGAGACAGGTCGAGATGACCCACGCAGAAGGAGTATGTCAACTCATCCGAATGATGGACAACGGCCCCTCCCCCGGTGGGCCGGTAAACGAACGGGAGGGTTTCATTCAAAACGGAAGGGGGAAGATCGTCCGGTGTCTGGCGGCGGCCTAGCGAGATGGCGGGACGAGTCCATCCATAGAGGCGCAGCGTGGGCGGAACCGATCCGCGACGGACCGATTCCGCCAGCGCTTCATCGCGGCTCATGTTGAACTGCGGCTCCCCAGGCGGATCTACCAAAACACGCCACGGAGATCGGGACGTTAGGGCGGTCACCACCGCAGGTTCGGTTCCCGGGCCGCCTGGACCTCATCCAGCCGGGAGACCGGCATCCGGTGCGGCGCGGACTGGACCCGGACCGGGTTCTCCCGCGCCTCCTGCTCGATGCGCTTGAGCGCCTCGGCGAAGCCTTCCAGCGCCTGCCGGGATTCCGTCTCGGAGGGCTCCACCATCAGCGCTTCTTCCACGATCAGGGGGAAGCAGATCGTCGGCGCGTAATAGCCGTGGTCCAGAAGCCTCTTGGCGATGTCCATCGCCTTGACGCCGTATTTGGCCTTGAGCTCTTTGGCTGTGGCGATGAACTCATGCATGCAGGGTTCATCCACCGCCATCGGATAGACGTCCTTCAGCAGCGCCTTCAGGTAATTGGCGTTGAGGATCGCTCCTTCGGAAACCCTGCGCAGCCCCTCGGCCCCAAGCGCGCGGATGTAGGCGTACGCCCGGACCATGGCGCCGACGTTCCCGCCGAACGACCGGACGCGTCCGATCGAGAGCGGCCCGGGGGATTCCTGCCGGTAGAGCTCGTCCTTCTGGATCACAACCGGACCGGGTAGGAACGGCTTGAGTGCCGCCTTCACGCCGACCGGGCCGCCGCCGGGCCCGCCGCTGCCGTGCGGGATCGAGAAGGTCTTGTGGATGTTGACGTGGACCATGTCGAAGCCCATGTCCCCCGGCCGGAGCAAGCCGAGCAGGGCGTTCATGTTCGCCCCATCCAGGTACATGAGCGCCCCCTTCTCATGCACGAGGGCGGCAACTTCCAGGACCTCCTCCTCGAACAATCCCAGCGTGTTCGGATTGGTCATCATGAAGACAGCGACATCTTCGTCGATCGCCTGAGCCAAAGCGGAGAGAGAGACCCTGCCCCGGGAGTTGGACTTGACCTCCACCACCTCGAAACCGCCCAGGGCGGCGCTGGCCGGATTGGTGCCGTGGGCGGAATCGGGGACAACCACCTTGCGGCGGGGTTTGCCCTTGGCCTCGTGGAACGCGGCGGCCATCAGCAGAGCGGTCAGCTCTCCCTGCGCTCCGGCGGCCGGCTGCAAGGTCACCGCATCCATCCCAAGGATCTCGCGGAACAGCTGCTCCAGCTCATAGAGCAGCGCCAGGATCCCCTGGGCCCCCTCTTCGAGCATGTACGGATGCAGTTTCGCGAAACCGGGCATGGCAGCGATTTCTTCGTGCACCTTCGGGTTGTATTTCATGGTACAGGAACCGAGCGGATAGAAGTTGGTCTCGCCCGAGAAGTTCAGATGGGCCAAGCGCATGAAGTGCTTCACCAGATCCCGCTCGGACAGCTCCGGCAGCGCGGCCGGCTCCCACCGGATGAGCGGGGCCGGAAGCAGCTCTTCCAGCTTACGCTGCGGCACATCCAGCGAGGGGAGGACGAAAGCCCTGCGGCCCGGCTCGCTGAGCTCCTTGAGCAAAGGCTCCTGGATCCGGCCCGGAGAGTGCGGCGGCTTCTCGGAATGGAACGGTTCTTTCATCAAAGCGCCTTCTGCACCGCCAGGACAAACCGGTCCAGCGCGGCCCTGCCGTGAATCTCCGTCGCGCAGAGCAGCCAGCCGTCCTTCCATTGCCGATCCCACTTTTTCAGGGGAAAGCCCCCCAGGAACCCGGCCGCCAGCAGATTCCGGTTCACCCGCTCGGGATCGATCGGCATCTCCACCGCGAACTCGTTGAAGAAGGGCGCCGGGAAGAGGGCCCTCACGCCCGGGATCTTCACCAGCTGATCAAAAAGGTAATGGGCCTTCTGGAGGTTGTGCAGCGCCAGCTCCCGGAACCCCTCTTTTCCCAAAGCGCCCAGGTAAACGGCAGCCGCCATGGCCATCATCGCCTCATTGGTGCAGATGTTGGAGGTGGCCTTCGCCCGGCGGATGTGCTGCTCCCGCGTCTGCAGGGTCAAGGTAAAACCCCGCCGCCCATGAGCATCCCGCGTCATCCCGACGATCCGGCCCGGGACCTTCCGGACCAGAGCCTGCCGGCAGGCGAACAACCCCAGGTAGGGACCACCGTAGGCCAGCTCGTTTCCAAGCGGTTGTCCTTCCCCCACCACAACGTCCGCGCCATAAGAACCGGGAGATCGGAGTATCCCCAGCGAGACCGGGTTGACCACCACGATCAGAAGAGCTCCCAGGCGGTGGGCCAACTCCGAGAGCTCCTCCACCGGCTCCAGGCAGCCGAAAGCGTTCGGCATCTGCACCACAACAGCCGCGGTCTTCGAATCCACTTCGGTCCCCGCGGTTTTCAAGTCCGTCACCCCATTCCGGACCGGCAGATCCATGATCCGGACTTGGGACTGCTTCAGGTAGGTTTTCACCGTCTGCCGGTATTCCGGATGGACGGTGTGCGCCATGGCCACGCGGGAGCGGCCAGTCTCGCGCAACGCCAGCAAGATCGCCTCCGCCAAGGCGCTGGCCCCTTCATATAAGGAAGCGTTGGCCACCTCCATGCCGGTGAGCTCGCACAGGAGGCTTTGGAACTCGTACATCGCCTGCAAGGTGCCCTGGGAGGCCTCGGCCTGATAGGGGGTGTAAGCGGTCAGGAATTCGCCGCGGGAAGTGATGTAGCGGACTGAAGCAGGGATCCAGTGGGAGTAGGCCCCAGCGCCGAGGAAGCAGGCCTCCGGGTCCAGCACCCGGTTCTTGGCGGCCAGATCCCCGCAGAGGCGCAGCAGCTCCGGCTCGGACAAGGGGCGCGGAACCCTCAGGTCCGCGCGGGGGATAACCTCCGGGATGCCATCGATCAGCGCCTCAAATGAGGGGACGCCGATCGTTTGAAGCATGATCTCCCGATCGCGGGGAGTGATCGGTACGAAGTCCATCGGGTCGGAGCTAGTGGCCCCCTCCCTTCACCCAACCATCGTATTGTTTTTGATCCATCAAGCCTTCCGCCTCCGCCGGATTCTTGAGCTTCATCCGGACGATCCAGCCCTGCTCATAAGGGGAACGGTTGATGAGACCCGGATCCTTGGCCAGCGCTTCGTTGATCTCCGTCACCATCCCGGAGACGGGAGCATAGATGGAAAAGGCCGCCTTCACCGACTCCACGACCGCGATCTCCTCACCCTGCGTGACGCTCTTGCCAACCTTGGGCAGCTCCACGAACACCACGTCGGAGATCTCCTCCTGCGCGTGCTGCGTGATCCCGACGATCGCCAGGTCCGCATCCGATGAAAGCCATTCGTGCGTTTTGCTGAATTTTAGCTGGGTTTGATCGATCACTTTTTTCTCCGATAAAAAGGAAGCTTGACGATCTCCGCGTCCACCTTTCGATTATGAATCTCGATGAGGATCCGGGTCCCGGGCCGGGCCGCCTGCGGGGAGACGACTCCCATGCCGATCGCCCGGTTCCCTGCAAGCATAGTGCCGCTGGTGACCTGCCCCATCTTGTTTTCATCCTGGAAAATCGCGCAGCCGGGCCGGGGAATCCCCGGTTCTTTCATCTCAAAACCGGCGAGGCGGCGGGTCACCCCTTCCCTCCTCTGCCGCTCCAGCGCCTCGCGCCCCATGAAAGGCCCCTTCCTCCACTCGATCGTCCAATCCAGATTGGCCTCGAGCGGGGTGGTCTTCTCATCCAGGTCCGACCCGCCCAGCGGGAGCCCCGCTTCCAGGCGCAGAGTGTCCCGAGCACCCAAGCCGGCCGGCTGGATCCCCATCGGCTGGCCGGCGTCCAGCAAAGAACGCCAAAGAGCGGGCAGATCCTCCACGGCGGCGAAGATCTCGCAGCCGTCCTCGCCGGTGTAGCCGGTCCGGGCGATCCAGGCTTCCTTCCCCGCCACGCTGCCGGCGGTCACGTGATACCGCGGCAGGCGCTCGAGTGTTAAGGAAGAAACCTTGGCCAGCACCTCCGCCGCGCGGGGCCCCTGCAGCGCCATCGTGCCCACCTTCTCCCGCAGGTCTTCCACGGCGGCTCCACCCCGCAGCCGCGCCTTGAGCCAGCTCAGGATCTTGTCTCCATTGGCGGCATTGACCACCGGGCGGAACCGGTCCGGGCCAAGGCGGTAGAAGATCATCTCATCCATGATCCAACCGCGGGAATTGAGCATCGGCGTGTAGATCGCCTGGCCGGGCTCGAGGCTCACCAGATCTTGGGTGACCAGAAGCTGAAGCTGCGCCGCGGCTTCGGGGCCGGAAACCTCTAAGTGACCCAGATGGGAGACATCGAACAGGCCCGCTTGGGTGCGGACCGCCTCGTGTTCTTTCAGGATCGAGGTGTAATAGATCGGCAGGGCCCAGCCGGCGAACGAGCAGAAGCGGGCGCCCAGCTCCGCATGCAGGGGATAGAGCGGTGTTTTCTTTAAGCTCGTCTCCGAAGGAGACGCGACGTCACTCGACATGGGGAGGTTATTATACTACCTCATTCGGCCAGCAGGGCCTGAATCTCCTTTTCGAACACCTCTTTCTCCCGTTTGCCTTCGTACTTCTGGGCAATCCGCCCCTGTTTGTCGATCAGAAACGTTGTCGGGATGCCGCGGATCCCCCCGTAGGCTACGGTCAGCGTCTGGTCCGCGATTGACAAAGGATAGTTGACCACGTTCTTCTTGGCGAACGGACGGACTGCCGCCTCGCCGTCTTGGTCGATAGAAAGACCGATGATCTCCAGCCCCTTGTCTTTGTACTGACTGTACAATTCCTTGAAGTACGGGATTTCCTCTTGGCATGGGGGGCACCAGGTGGCCCAGAAATCCAGCAGTACCACTTTCCCCTTCAGCGAAGAAAGCTTGAGGGAACCGCCGTCCAGCGTTTTCACGTTGAAATCAGCCGCCGGTTTCCGGAAGCCGGCCGGCACCGGCGTTCCCGCCTCTTTCGCCCCGCAGCCCATCGCCGCCAAGCCGATCATCAAAACCGCAGCCCAAATCCTTTTCATCTGTTCCTCCTAAAAGTGCCAGGTCTTAGACCTGGCACTTTACAATGAAAACCGGTTGAAGAACGTCAGATACTGAGACAAAAGCGTTAGCCGGTTGGCCATAATAAGAACGCCGACCAGCAGCAGCAGGAGTCCACTCGCCACTTCGACCACCCGCAGGTATTTTCGGAATCGGCTGAAGAAACGGAAGAAGGCCTGCACCCCCAGGCTCGCCGCCAGGAATGGAAGACCTAAGCCCAGCGAGTAGACCGCCAGCAGCAGCATCCCCCGCGGAATCGTCTCCTGCGTGGAGGCCAGCCCCAGGATCCCGGCCAGGATCGGGCCGATGCAGGGAGTCCAACCGAACGCGAACGCGGCACCCACCAGCAGCGCCCCGATCGCCGTGAGCGGCCGCTGCCGGACCTCCACCTTCTTTTCGTACTGCAAGAACGGGATCCGGAAGATCCCCACCAAATGCAGGCCGAACAGAATGATGAGGGCGCCGGCCACCCACCGAAGCGCCTGCAGCCGCGGCAGCAGAAAAGATCCCAACGCGGTCGCAGAAGCCCCCAGCGCGATGAAGACCAGCGAGAACCCGAGCACGAACCAGCAGCTGCTCAGGAAAGCGCGGCGCGTCACTCGCTCCGCGCCCCCCGGTGATTGGAGATCCTGCAGCGAGATGCCGGAGATGAACGAGATGTAGCCGGGGATCAGCGGCAGAACACAGGGAGAGAGAAAAGAGACCAGCCCCGCCGCGACGGCCGTGACGAGGTTCAAACTACCCACACAACTTGCCCCCCATCCCCCAGTTCTCCTTCTTGTGGTCCCGGAAGATCACCCAGGTGTGGTCCAGCGGCGCCTTCAGCGTCTGCACGGCCGCCTCCGTCACTGCCTTGGTGAACGCCTCCCGCTGTTCCCTCGACCTTCCCTCGAACAGGTCCACGGTGATGATCGGCATTATCCGTTTACCGTCACCTTTTTGATCGCCAGCAGGTGCACGCCGTCCCGCTCGCTCACCGTTCCCTCCGCGGTCACCGTCTTGGCGGCCAGCGGGGCCAAATCCTTGTTGGCCGGCCCATGCTCGCTCCCGATCACCAGGTACAGCGCGTCGGCCGTCTTGATGCCGACCGGCAGACCGGATTCAATGCACTTCTGCGCGCAAGCCTGGTGTTTAGCGCCGCGGTCCCCGTCGCCCAGGTAGCAAGCCAGGTCCACCACCTCACCGGTGATCTTCGCCGGCTTCCCCTCCGCCTCATCTCCCTCATGCGCGAACGCCGCGCTCGTTCCCGTCAGCAGCAACGCCGCCAGAATCCACGCTGATTTCCTCATTTCCCGATTCTCCTTGTCATTGATTGTATCGTATCTCGATCCCGCTGGAACGGCCGTAGCTTCCGCCGACTCCGAACTCATACACCATCCGTCCGCCCAGGTGCGCTCCAAACGCCATAACGCCGCACGCGGCCGCGAAAACCAGCCACAACAGCCACCGCATTTCCCGGCTGATCCGGTCACGCGTCAGCAGCCTGCATCCCGCGATCAGGACCATCAGGGCCAGCACGCCGTAGCCCAACCGCTCATGCAGCTCCATGATCCGGAAAATCCCCATCGAGTGTTTGGCTGCCGCCATCGCCTGACGGCCGGTCAGCACAGCCACCGCGGCGCCCAAGGTGCCCAGCACGAGGTTCCACAAGGAAAGCCGGTGCCAGGCCGGCCGCTGGAGCACCAGCGCCAGTGTCTCGATGAACAGCGCTGCCAGCAGCAGCGCGATCGGGAAATGCACAAAGACCGGGTGAAGGGTTTCCATTACAGCTTTACGTGACGCAAACGCAACGCGTTGCCGATGACCGACACAGAGCTGAAAGTCATGGCGGCGCTGGCGATCATGGGGCTGAGCAAAATCCCGAAGAACGGGTAGAGGACGCCAGCCGCGACCAGGATCCCCAGCGCGTTGTAAATGAAAGCAAAGAACAAGTTCTGCCGGATGTTCCGCATGGTTGCCCGGCTCAACGCCAAAGCCCGCGCGATTCCCCGCAAGTCCCCTTTCACCAGCGTGACGCTGGCACTCTCCATCGCCACATCGGTGCCGGTGCCCATCGCGATCCCGACGTCGGCCTGCGCCAAAGCCAGCGCGTCGTTGATGCCGTCGCCGGCCATCGCCACGATCCGCCCCTCGGCCTGAAGGCGCTTCACGATCTCCCCCTTCTGCTCGGGAAGCACCCCTGCCCGCACCTCATCCAGCCCGAGTTTTTTTGCGACCGCCCCCGCGGTGGCAGGATTATCCCCTGTGACCATCATAACGCGCACTCTCTCACGGTGCAGGATCCGAATGGCTTCGGGGGTTGAGGGTTTGATCGGATCGGCAACGCCGATCAGACCGATGACCTTCCCGTCTACCGCCACCCCCATCACGGTCTGGCCTTCTTTCCGGAGAGCATCGGCCCGCTCCGAGAACCCATCGCTTGGAATGCTCAGCTCCTCCATGAGCTTTTGGTTGCCGAGCGCCACCGAATGACCGTCCACCCTTCCCGTCACTCCCCGCCCGGTCAGCGACTTGAAACCCTCAGCCTCAGTCAGCGCCACCCCCCTGGCCTGGACTCCGGCCACGATGGAAGCGGCTAGAGGATGTTCGCTCCCTCGCTCCAGACTCCCGGCCAGGCGGAGAAGATCCCGCTCTGCCTCTTGTGTGGCCGGAACGACCGAAATCAGCTTCGGTTTTCCCTCCGTGAGCGTGCCGGTCTTATCCACTACCAGCGTGTCTACTTTCTCCAGAACCTCCAGCGCTTCGGCGTTCTTGATGAGGACCCCCGCGAGAGCCCCCTGGCCCACCCCCACCATGATCGACATCGGTGTGGCCAGCCCCAGCGCGCATGGACAAGCGATGATCAGGACCGCCACCGCGTTGATCAACGCGTATGCCATCCGGGGCTCCGGCCCGAAGAGCCCCCAGAGGATGAACGTGAGGACGGCGATCAGCACCACGGCCGGAACAAAATAAGAGGAGACGACGTCCGCCAGTTGCTGGATCGGGGCGCGGCTGCGCTGGGCCTCGCCAACCATGTGAACGATTTGCGCCAGCAGGGTCTCCGCCCCCACCCGCTCGGCCCGCATCACCAAGCTCCCGGTGCCGTTGACGGTGGCGCCGGTTACCCTGCTGCCCGGCACCTTCTCCACCGGGATCGGCTCTCCGGTCACCATGGACTCATCCACGGAACTGGTCCCTTCCAGCACGACGCCGTCCACAGGGATCTTCTCTCCCGGCCGGACCCGGAGCCGGTCACCCGGTTTGACCTGTTCCAGCGGGAGATCCTCTTCCGTTCCATCCCCGCGAAGCAACCGAGCCGTCTTGGGTGAAAGTCCCAGGAGGGCCTTGATCGCGCTGCTGGTTCGACTCCGGGCCTTGAGCTCCAACACCTGGCCAAGCAGGACCAGCGTGGTGATCACCGCGGCCGCTTCAAAATAAAGCTCTACCTCTCCGCCTATCCTCCGGAACGAAGCCGGGAAAATCCCCGGCGCCAGGGCGGCGGCGGTGCTGTAGCCGTAAGCGGTTCCGATTCCCAGCGCGATCAGCGTGAACATGTTGGGGCTACGGCGCAGCAGCGAGACCCAGCCCCGCTGGAAGAAAGGCCACCCGCCCCACAGGACAACCGGCGTGGCAAAAACCAACTGCGCCCGGGGCATCCCTGCCCGGAAAACCAGCGCCAGAATCGGAAGCGTCAAGAGAAGGCTCACCCAGAACCGGCGGGTCATCTCCACCAGTTCGGGATTGGCCTCTTCCTTTCCCTGTCCCTGTTCCCGCGGGGCCACCCGGGGCTCCAGCGCCATGCCGCATTTCGGGCAGGAGCCGGGCCCCTCCTGCACCACATCCGGATGCATCGGGCAGGTGGTGATCATTTCAATAGGTCCACAATTTCTCCGTCCACGGCCGGCCGGACATTCCATCGGAGCTTCTCGGCGATCACACGGGCCAGCCCTTCGGCCTGCTTGGGCTCTCCGTGGACGGCAAAGGTCTGCCGGGGCGGTTTCTTAAAACCGGAGAGCCAGCGCAAGAGATCTCCTTGGTCGGCATGAGCCGAAAGGCCGTCGATCGTTTCCACACGCGCGCGAACCGCGATGTCCTGCCCGTGCATGCGCAACAACTTAGCCCCCTCCTGCAGCAAGCGCCCGCGGGTCCCCGCCGCCTGGAAACCGACCAGCAGCACGGTCGTCCACGGATCGGGCAGGCGCTTCTCGAGATGATGCAGGATCCGGCCGCCGGTCGCCATGCCGCTGGAGGCGATGATGATCACCGGACTCTTCACCCGGTTGATTGCCTTGGATTCGTCGGGGGTCCGCGCGAAGTGCTGGTTCCAGCAGCAGAGGGGAGAGAGGTCGTCGCAATCCTCCGTGTGCCGGCGGTAGATGTCGGAGACGTCAATCGCCATCGGGCTGTCGAGGTAGACCGGCAGCGAGGGAATCCTTCCTTGGTCTTCCAACTGACGCAGCCTCCAGATCACCTCCTGAGTCCGGCCTACGGCGAAAGCCGGGATCAGCAACACCCCTTCCCGTTGTACGGTCTCATTCACAATCCGGGCCAGCTCCGCAGACGGATCTGCGGTCGGATGCATCCGGTCGCCATAAGTGGATTCCATGAGCAGAAGTTCCGCTTCGGGGACAAACTCCGGGTCCCTTAGGATCGGCTGGTCCCAGCGCCCCAAATCGCCTGAGTCGACCAGCCGGAAAGGAGGATTCCCGCCCAGCTGTAATTCCATCGTCGCCGATCCCAGAATATGCCCCGCCCGCCGGAAAAGAACCTTCACGCCGTCGGTCACTTCCACCGGTTGGCCGTAAGGGGAGGGGTGGAGAAAAGTGAGCGCCTTTTCCGCATCTTGCAATGTGTACAAGGGAAGGGCCGGATTGTGTTTGGAGTAGTTATATCGATTTGCCCGCTCCGCATCCTCTTCCTGGAGGGAGCCGGCATCCCGCAGAATCACTCCCAGCAGATCCGCTGTCCCGGAGGTACAGTAGATCCTGCCGCGGAATCCGTTACGTACCAGCCGCGGCAGGTAGCCGGAGTGATCAATGTGGGCGTGGCTGAGGACCACCGCCTCCACCGCCGACGGGACGAACGGAGGGTCGGCCCAGTTGCGCAAGCGCAGCTCCTTGAGTCCCTGGAACAACCCCGCGTCCAGAAGGAGGCGGCTCCGGCCTGCCTGAACAAGATATTTCGATCCGGTGACCGTGCCGGCCGCGCCGAGGAACTGAAGAGTGTTCACTCTGTTTCGAGCTGCAAGGTTGTGTGGTGTATGCCGAACCGGTCGCATAGGAGTTTGTTGAGATCGGTAAGAATCCTTTGGCTCTGACTTAAATCCTGAACGATGATATGACCGCTCATCGCCTCCATGCCGGAGGTGATCGTCCAGACGTGGACATCATGGACGTGTTTGACGCCAGGAATGACCTGCATGGCGTTGAGGATCTCCTCCACATCAATGTGCGATGGGGCTCCTTCCAGCAAGATATGGACCGACTGCATAATGAGATTCCAGGAACCCCAGAGAATGATTCCGCAGACCGCCAGGCTGGCGATCGGGTCGGCCAGATGCCAGCCGGTCGCCCAGATGATCCCGGCCGCGACGATCACGCTCACTGAACCTACGGTATCCGCCAGGACGTGAAGGTAGGCGCCTTGAAGATTCAAGCCCTGACCTTCTGATCGCTTCAATATCCAGGAGCAGCCCAGATTGGCGATCAGTCCGATGACGGCGGTGGCCAACATCATGGGAGCAATGACCTCCGAAGGATGGCGAAGCCTCCGGACGGCTTCATAACCGATCCATAGAACCATGAGCCAAAGCGTGAGGCCATTCAAGAAGGCGGCCAAAATTTCCATGCGGTAGAAACCATACGTCTTGGTGCGGGTCGCCGGCTGGCGGGTTATCCAGACCGCGGCAAAGCTCATCCCCATGGCGACGACGTCCGTCGCCATGTGCCCGGCATCCGCTAAGAGGGCCAAGCTGTGGGAAAGAAGGCCGACGATGATCTCCAGCACCATCACCCCAAGGGTGACAACCAAGGCCGCCACCAAGGGCCGGAGGTTCCTTTCCGTTAAGAGATCATGTGGATGCGTCGACATTTTTCCCCTGTTTCATTTCAAAGCGCCATTTCCAAATAAAATAAACCACCGGGTAGACCAACAGCTCCAGAGCAAAGGAGGAAAAGAGACCCCCCACCATGGGAGCGGCGATCCGCTTCATCACGTCCGATCCGGCTCCCACGGACCACATGATCGGCAGGAGCCCCATGAAGGCCGCCATGACCGTCATCATCTTGGGCCGCACCCTTTTCACCGCCCCATGCACGATCGCCTCCCGGAGGTCGCTTTCACTACGCATCCGCTTCTTTTCGACCGCGTCATGGTACGAGAGGTCGAGAAAGAGCAGCATAAAAACCCCGGTCTCCGCGTCCAACCCCATCAGCGCGATCATCCCAACCCAGACCGCGATGGAAACATTGTATCCCAGCGCCCAGAGCAGCCAGACCGCCCCTACGAGCGAGAACGGGACGGCCATCAGGACGATCCCGGTCTTCACCGCCGACTTCGTGTTCATGTAGAGGAGCAGACAGATGAGGAAGAGAGTCAGCGGCAGGACGACTTTCATCCGCTCTTTGACCCGCAGCATATTCTCGTACTGGCCGCTCCAGAGCAGGGAGTAGCCGGTCGGGAGCTTGAGCTCCCGCGCCACTTTCTGTTTGGCATCGGCCACGTAGCCCCCGATGTCTCGGCCGGCCACGTCCACGTAGACGTACCCCGCTAGGAGCCCGTTTTCGTTGCGGATCATCGCCGGACCGGAGACCAGGCGTATGTCCGCCAGCTGGGCAAGCGGGATCTGCTGGCCCATGGGGGTGGGCACCAGCACCCGCCGGAGCTCCTCGATGTCGTCCCGGAGCTCCCGGGCGTACCGGACGTTGACCGAATACCGCTCTCGCCCCTCCACCGTGGTTGTAACGGTCTCTCCGCCGATGGCGCTCATGATGATCATCTGGACGTCGCCGACGCTGAGACCGTAGCGGGCAAGCCGTTCTCTGCGCAGGTCGAAATCCACGAAGTAACCGCCGGCCGCCCTCTCCGCGAAGACGGACCGAGTGCCGGGTACATCCTTGAGGATCATCTCCAGGTGGGTCCCGATCTCCTCGATCTTTTTCAGATCCGCGCCGAAGACTTTGATCCCGACCGGGGTCCGGACGCCGGTGCTGAGCATGTCGATCCGGTTCTTGATCGGCATCGTCCAAGCGTTGGTGGCGCCCGGGATCTTCAGCGCCCGATCCATCTGCTCCACAAGTTTGTCGTGCGTCATCCCCTTGCGCCATTCCTGCCCGGGTTTCAGGACCACCACCGTTTCCATCATAGAGAAGGGGGCAGGGTCGGTGGAGCTCTCCATCCGGCCCGCTTTGCCGAAGACCCGCTCCACTTCCGGAAAACTTTTCAGGATCTGGTCCTGCTTCTGGAGCAGCGCCTGCGCCTGCGTGACGGAAATCCCCGGCAGGGTGGTCGGCATGTACAGAAGTGTTCCCTCCTGCAGAGGAGGCATGAACTCCGAACCGAGATGCAGGTAAACCGGCACGGCCGTCAGGACCAAGAGAACCGCCGTGACCAGCGTAGCGGCACGGTGTTTCAGGACGAACCGGCAGGCCGGCTCATAGACTCGGAAAAGGAGCCGGCTGACGGGATGTTTTTCTTCGGGATAGTAGGTGCCGACCGCCACAGCGGTGGCCGCCTTGGAGGCCCATTTCCATCGAAGCTTGATCGGATCCATCCGGGCGAACATCATCCGCAACGCCGGGTCCAGCGTGACCGCCAAGATGGCAGCGATCGCCATGGCCAGGTTCTTGGCCCAGGCCAGGGGCCGGAAGAGGCGCCCCTCCTGGTCCACGAGCGTGAAGATCGGCAAGAAGGCCACGGCGATCACGAGCAACGAGAAGAAAACTGAAGGCCCAACCTCTTTAAGGGCTTTCAGCCGGACGGCGTGGAAATCCCCCTTCCGGCCGCCTTCGATCCATTGCTCCAGCCGCTTGTAAGCGTTCTCCACCTCCACGATTGCCCCGTCCACCAGAACACCGATCGAGATGGCGATCCCCGACAGCGACATGATGTTGGAGGTCAGATTCAAGCCGTAGAGGGGGATGAAGGCAAGCAGCACGGAGATCGGGATGGTCACGATCGGAATGATCGCTGACGGAAAATGCCAGAGGAAGAGGAGGATGACGAGACTCACGATCACCATCTCCTCGATCAGTTTGTGTTTGAGGTTCTCGATCGCCCGTAAAATGAGATCCGAACGATCATAGGTCACCACCACCTTCACCCCGGGCGGCAGGGAGGGCTCCACCTCTTTGAGCCTGTCCTTGACCCGCCGGATCACGTTCAGGGCGTTCTCACCGGTCCGCATGATGACCGTCCCCCCCACCACGTCCCCCTGCCCGTCCAGGTCGGCCACCCCCCGGCGCAGGTCCGGACCGAGTGCCACCGACCCGACCTGCTTGACGAGGATGGGGGTGCCCTGTTTGTCCACCGCCACGACAATCTGCTCGATCTCCTCCACGGATTTGGCGTAACCCCGGCCCCGCACCATGTATTCCGCGCCGGAGAATTCCAGCAAGCGGCCTCCCACCTCCTGGTTGCCCTGCCGGATCGCTTCGACCACCTTGGGTAACGGGATGTTGTAGGCCAGCAGTTTGTTGGGATCCACCGTCACCTGGTACTGCTTAACGAA
>Ga0209515_10002637_pt1 | contig 27160 bp, 19 predicted proteins | sample Subgroupgradi54m_FD_187454 | JGI IMG/M metagenome (GOLD analysis project Ga0209515, IMG submission 187454) | Subsurface groundwater microbial communities from S. Glens Falls, New York, USA - GMW60B uncontaminated upgradient, 5.4 m (SPAdes)... ... | reverse complement strand
ATCCGCCGCGGGTACGTTCACGAAGACGCGAGAGCCGGAGCGTTCGAGCTGAAACGATTCGGGATGACCGGAGAGCTTCGCCTCGCCGAGCACCTTGCCGTCGGCCGGATTGATCGCCGCCAGGGCGCCGCCGCCAAATCCGACGAAGAGACGCTTGACGGCCGGATCGTACCGGACGTTGTCCGAGTCGTCCCCGAGCCGAACCGCCTTGACCGGATGGTCGTCGCTCGCGTCGATGAACTGCACGCCTTCGCCTTGGCCGTTGGCGACGGCGACCAGCCTCGGGTCGGGAAGGAACGCAATGCCTTGCGGCTCCCGAAATCCAGGCACGCTCTTGACGTGACGGTTGCTCTTCACATCGAGCACTTCGACGGTATTGTTCCCGAGTGCCGCGACGTACAGGCGCTGCGCGGCCGTGTCGACCGCAAGATGATCGATGCGCCCCTCGACTTTAGGAAGATCAATCGTGCCGACCAGGGTGAGAGGCGTCTGACCCGATGCAGCTTGAAACGAGACGAGTGCCATCGTCATGGCAGCCAAGATCAGTCGCATGACTCTTCTCCCTCCCTGAAAGCGACGCGACTTTCGCGGCGCCAACCTCGACGTCGAACGCGAGGCGCGCCGGATTTGTCGCTCACCGCGCCGCGATCGAAAAGTCGTCGAAGGCGACCACTGAGTCCGCTTTTGTCCACAGGCCGACTCTGCCCGCATCCGTGAAGGTGCCATCCTTGGCGTCCAACACCTTCCTGTCGTCGAAGGTCACGACGAAATGGTCCGCCGTCGCTTCAACCCTCAGCGTGTGCCAGACGTTCGAGGCGACCTTCACGTTCTGATTCAAGAACGCGACGCGCCGGCCTTTGACGACGTGGTAAATCGTGCAGTTGTCCTCGAGCGCATTGCATCGGGTGACGTAGTAATTGTTCTGATCGCGATACCGCCAGACGATCCCCGCCCCTTGGTCGCCCCTCCCGGAGATCGCCTTGAACTGCACCGAGAGGTCAACGTCTTTCGCCGTGACGCCGTCGTACACGGCGACGGGAAAGCGATAGTCCGTGGTGTCGGCGTCCGTTTGCATCAGCACGTTCCCGTGAGCTTGATCGTCTTTCTTGACGGTCCACACTCCCGGTCTCCCTTGCCCAGTCAGCGCAAAGGAGAACCCTTTTGGCGGCTTCCCAACGTCGTCTTTTTCAAAGTCCACCTTCGAGCCCTGACCGATCGCGACCGCCACAGTCGCGCAGACCGCAAGCGCGACGACAACGTGTTTCGCATTCAGCATGGTCTTGCCTCGCTAGCTCGCCTTCGGGGCCTGAACGGCCACCTTCGTGCCCTCTCGCAGCTCGTCCGTGCCGCGACGCGCGATGGCGTCGCCGTCCTTCAGCGCGCCAAAGACTTCGACCAGGTCGCCGACACGCGCGCCGCGGGTCACGTTGACCCACTCCACCGAGCCGTCGCTCTTGATGCGAACGACGAACGTCCGCTCCGTTGTGGTCACGATGGTGGTCGGGGGCAGCAGCAGTGAGGGTTGTGGCCTCCTGACCGGCCACTGCACTTCGGGATACATCCCGGCCCCGAGCCGCAGGTCGGGATTCCTGACGTCGAGCTCCACGGCCATCGTCCGCGTCTTCTCATCGAGGTCATGGGCCATCAGGCCGAGGACCCCGTAAAAGGTTTCCCCGGGATAGGCGGGGACGTTGAACGGTACGCGCGCGCCTTTCACCATCGCCCCGACCAGCGCTTCCGGAACAGCAACGACAAGGCGCAACCGCGTGATCTGATGCAATCGGAACAGCGGCGTCGCTCCGGATCCGGGCCCGACCAGGGCGCCGGGGTGCACGTTGCGCTCGGTGATGATGCCGTCGAACGGCGCTTTGATTTGGAGATACTGCGCCAGATCCCTCATGGACTGCGCCTGTGCCTGAGCGGCTTTGAGCGAATCCTCGTACGAGCGCGCCAGGGCTTGAGCGGCTTCGACGGTCTTCTGGGCAACCATCACGTCGTTCCCGGCCACGACGCCAGGTGTAGCCGACGCGGCTTTGAGGCTGTCGTAGGTGCTTTGGGCAGCAGCAAACTTGGCCGCCGCCTCGGCCCGCTGCAACTCGACAGCCTGGGCCTTGGATTCGGCTTCGACGATCTGCGCCTGCATTTCCGGCGCTTCAAGTGTCGCGAGGAGAAGCCCTTCTTTGACCGAGCTGCCTCGATCCACATCGACTCGTTTGACGAACCCTGCAAGCTTTGCGTAAATCGGTACAGCGAGGTAGGGCTGAAGCTCGCCGGGCAGTTTGACCTGCCTCTCAACAGATTTCGATGTCACGCGGACGACCTCAACCGATGTCTGTGCCGTGACAATCGCGACGGTGGAAACAAGCGCCAACAGGAGAAACGCTGCCTGAACGTTACGTGAGCGCGTCATAGTGTGTGCTCGCAGGATCGTTTGGATCGAGTGTTGGGGAGACCGTGCGGACTCGTGCCTGCACGAAGGTGTACACCGCCGGAAGAACGATGAGCGTCGCCAGCGTGGCCATGAACAGACCGCCGATGACGGCGCGGCCCAGAGGCGCCGATTGGGCTCGCTCGCCGGTGCCCAGCGCGAGCGGGATCATCCCGGCAATCATCGCCGTGGCGGTCATCAGGATCGCTCGCAGCCGGCCTCGGCCGCCCTCAATCGCCGCCTCGTGCACCGACGCGCCGTCTCGCCGGGCGTTTTCCGCGAACGTCACCAGCAGGATCGCGTTCGCGACCGAGATGCCGATCGCCATGATCGCGCCCATGAACGACTGCACATTCAGCGTCGTGCCCGACACGAGCAGCATCAGCAACACGCCGCAGATGACCGCCGGCACGGTCGAGACGACGGTCAATGCCAGACGGAACGATTGGAAATTCGCAGCCAGCAACAGGAAGATGACGAGGATAGAGAGCAGCAGGCCGGTTCGCAGGCCTGCCAGGGTCTCCTCGAACGCCGGCACCTGCCCGCGGTTGTTGACGGTGATACCGCGCGGTGGCGCTCCCGCCCGCGCGATCGCCTGCCGAATGTCACCGACCGCTGCCCCCAGAGGCTTCCCGTGGATGTTGGCCGTGAAGCTGACGACGCGCTGCATGTTGTAACGGTCAACTTCACCGGGCACAGTTCCATAGTCGAGCGTTGCCACGTCCGACACCAGGGGCCGTCCGGAATCGCCCGCGGCCGTGCGCGGCATGACCGGCAGGTCGGCGACGTCTTCGATCGATGCCATCTTCGCCTGCGGGATCTCCACCTGGATCTGGAAACCGTTCCCGCTGCCCGGATCCCGCCAGAAATTCAACTCGGTGTACCGGCTGGACGAAGTCGCGGCCACGAGCGATCTGGCGACGTCGGACGGTGTCACGCCGAACTGTCCCGCGCGATTGCGGTCGATCTGGATCTGGAGAGACGGATAATCGAGCGGCTGCGCGTATTGCAGGTCGCGGAGCGCATCGATCTTGACCAGCTCCGCGCGCACCTTCTCCGCGAACGCGCGAGTGGCGGCGAGCTGCGGCCCCTGCACGGCCACCTCAATCGGCGTCGGTGAGCCAAAGCTCATCACCTGGCTGATGATGTCCGCGGCCTCGAACGAGACCGCGACGTCCGGCAAGGCCTTCTTCAAGTCGTGACGGAGCTGTTCCTTCAGCTCCTCGGTCACCGGAGGTGCGCTCGGTTTCAGCGACACGCCAACCACGGCTTCGTGTTGGCCGCTCGCAAACAGATAGATCGTGTTGATGGGATAGTTGGGCGTCTGCACGCCGATGAAACCGGTCGTGATCTCGATGTTCCCCGGTCCAACCAGATTCTTGATGACGTCCATCGCCTTCAGTTCGATCAGCTCGGTTCGCTCGAGTCGCGTGCCGGTCGGCGCACGCAGACGGAGCTGAATCTGCTTCGTTTCCACGTTGGGAAAGATCTCCGTGCCGATTCGAGGGAACAGGATGGCGATCAAGGCGAATGTCGCCGCCACGTAGCCTCCGACGACGAGCCATCGAAAGCGGAGAACCGACTCGAGTCGATCGCGATAGGACGACCGCAGCCGCTCGATGAATCCAGGCTCCTGTCTGCCTTCCTCCCTGAGCATCCAGGTCGAGAGCACCGGCACCAGCGTGCTGGAGAGCAGATACGAGGAAATCATCGCGAATCCGACCGCCAGGGCGAGCGGAACGAAGAGCTGGCGGCCGACGCCGGCCATGAAGAGCGACGGGATGAACACCGACAGCACGCACAGCATCGCGAGCAGGCGCGGTACCGCGGTCTTCCGCGAGGCTTCGACGACGCCGCGCGCGCGAGACAGGCCAGAAGCGAGGTGAGTATGGATGCTCTCGATGGACACGGTCGCCTCGTCGACGAGCACGCCCACCGCAAGGGCCAGCCCACCCAGGGTCATGATGTTGATGGTCTGGCCTGTCACCCACAGGCAAACCACCGCTGTGAGGATCGAGAACGGGATCGTCACGACGACGATCAGGGAGCTGCGGAGGTCGCGCAGGAAAATCAGCACCATCAATCCGGTCAGGAATGCGCCCAGGATCGCCTCTCCTACCAGACCGGTGAGGGCGCCGACAACGTAGCGGGACTGATCGAACACGAGGTCGATCGAGACGTCTTCGGGCGCCACGTTGCGCATCGCGGGCAACGCCGCTCGCACGTTACGGATGACGTCCAGCGTCGACGCATCGGCGCGCTTCGTGACCGGAATGTAGACCGTTCGTTTGTCATCGACGTGCGCATAGCCGACGACGATGTCGGCGGTGTCGGTAATAGTTCCGATGTCCCTCAAATAGACAGTCGGGCCACTGCCCATGCGGAGCGGCGCGTCGAGCAGCTCCTGGATGTTGCCGCCGAGCGTCGCGTTGGTCGAAGCGATCCGAATCAAGTCGCCGGTTCGGACGTTGCCCGAAGGAAGCACCGTCGTGGCGCGGTTCACGGCGAACACGACTTCATCGGGCGAGAGCCTGTACTGCCTGAGCTTCTCGGGATCGACCCGAACGACGATCGTCCGTTGACTCCCACCAAACGGCGGCGGGGCCGACACGCCCGGCAGCGTTGCAAAGATCGGACGCACGCGATTGAGCGCGATATCCTGCATTTCCGGAACGCTGCGTGTCGTACTCGAGAAGACCAGTTGGGCGACGGGCACGCTGCCGGCATCGAACCGCATGATGAACGGCGGGACGGCGCCGGGCGGCATGAACGCGCGTGCTCGACCGACATACCCGACGACTTCGCCCATCGCCTGACTCATGTCGGTGTCGGGATGAAACACGAGCTTCATGAGCGCGATGCCCTGGATGTTCTTGGATTCGACGTGCTCGATTCCGGTGATGAACAGGAAGTGGTACTCGTAGTAGTAGGTCAGGTACCCTTCCATTTGCGATGGATCCATCCCCCCGTACGGCTGCGCGACGTAGATGGCGGGGGCGCCCAGCTGCGGAAAGATGTCCACCTTCATCTGGCGGATCGCCACGATCGACGCGAGCGCGACGGAGATGACGGCGACCACAATCGTGATCGGCCGTCGCATGGCCGTGAGCACTAACCACATGAGATCTCTCCTCACAGGTCCGGCTAAGGCCGGACACTACGTACCGTGGGTCAGGGTCGTTTCGTCTTGTCCAGGAATAGCGTCAAATCACCGCGCGCCTGTGCCGTCGCGAGCAGCGCCCGCCACACACCAAGACGCGCCACGGCATCGTCTGCCTCGGCCTGCGCCAGCAACCGCTCGGCTTCGGCCACTTCGATGACGCTCGCGAGCCCGTTCTGATAACGCGCGCGCGCCTGGCTCTCGCCCGCCGTCGCGGCTTGGCGCTCGATCGGCGTGTTCCTGGCGATCTCCGTTGCCGCCTTCATGAGAGCGCGTGCCTTCGCGTCCTGCGTCGCCAGTGTCTGAACCGTGCGTTCGTAGCGCGCTCGTTCGGCCAGCTCGTTTTGGACCTCGACACGCTTGCGCGCGTTGATGGAAAAGATGTCGAGGGCCGGGAACGAGACCGAGGCGCCAATCGCCCAATTGGGAACCTGCAGCCACAGACCGTTGCCGAACGACGGTACGCCCGGCACAATCGCCCCCGTACCTCGTCCAGACAGGGCCGACTGCAGCGTGAGGCGCGGAAGGTACGCCCGATCGAGTGCCTGCTCGCGCGCACGAACGACGTCAACGGCGGCCTGGCCGGCGCGAGCCGCCGGATGCGCCTTCAGGTCTGCGGCTTCGGATGCGGTCTCGGGAAGCGCGGCGACCGATCCGGGCGAGACCTCGACCGGCGTGCCTGCGGCTCCGATGGCATCTGCTAACGACGCCCTTGCCACCTCAGCGATCTGCACGGCCTGACTCAATTGATTTCTCGCGACTGCCAATTCGGCATCGGCACGCGACAGGTCGGCACCCGGACGGAGCTGATTCTGCACCAGTGCGCGGACGTTGTCGGAGAACACCTGCAGGCGGTCCACGTTGGCGCCCATCGCGCGAACGGATTCATCGGCGGCCAGCACGGTCAGGAACAGATCCGCAGCGGCCGACGCCACATCGAGCTGCGTCAGAGCGGTCTGACTCTTCGCGAGCTCGGTCTGCGCGCGCGCCACGTCGACACCGGCCTTCCGCTGGCCGAAGTCGACTGCGTCCCACGACAGCAGCACCCCGGCGGCGCTGCCCCAGACGCTGTCGCCGAGGGTGCGCGTGCCAAGCACCGGTCCTGAGATGGGCGGAAGGATTTGCTGAGGAAACAGCAACCCGAACATGTTGTTCGTGGTCGCACGGTTGATCTGCCACACCGCATCCAGGCGTGGAAGATAGGCGGTGCGCGCCGCACCAACCCCTTCTTCAGCCGCCTGTGCATGGGAACGGCTCTCTTTGATCGCCGGATAGTTCTTGAGGGCAAGGTCAATGACGTCGTTGACCGAGAGCGGAACGGAGGCCGCGCCTTGCGCCGATGCGTTGGCCGTCATGAGCAGAACCGTCACTATCGCGAATGCCGCCGCAATGCGGCAGCCATGGAGATTCATGCGCGTCTCGCTTTCGAGGATTTCCGCTGCCGCGAGCGGCCAGGAGCCAGGGCCGCGTCCCGGGCGTACGAACGATACAGGGCGTCCATCAGCACGATGCCGTGCTCGAGCAGTTCGGCATCGTCGGTATACGCCGCGCGAAGACCTTCCATCAACCGTCCGACCGCGACGCCTTCGGGAAGGCCGTAGCGAGCCTCCTTGAGATCGAGGTCGTGCACCACGTGACCGAGGCGCGCGACGCCAGTGTCGCGAACCCTGAACCGGCGCGCCAGCGTCTCGAACGTGCAGTCGCTACCGTGATGACCGAATTCCACGTCCGGCATGTCGAAGGGAATGTGCCGCTTCGGCACGCGCGCCTGTGGTGGGGTGAAGGCAAACCGCGCGTCCGGGGCAATGAACTTTCGTACGAGCCACGCGGACGCCATGCGGTCGATGCCGGGACGCGGGCGCGTGACCCAGACGCGTCGGCGAAAATCCTCGGGACGAAGGGAGCCATCTTCGGCACCGCTCGCGCCGTTTGGGAACGACAGTGTCATCTGGAGGTCCTCGAGCGCTTTACGAGCTTCGTCCGCCGCAGGCGCTTTGAAATGATCGATGGCTGTAATTGCGGCGAACCGCTCCTCGAGCTTCCGGAGGTCGGGGTGTTGCGCCGCGCGCCGAGACGCGCGGCCGCGCGGTCTCCTGAGGAGGCGACGAGCATCCCCCGCAAGACGACGGTAGTCGGCATCCCGGTCTCCCTGGAATTGACGAACGAGCTCGTCGTCGGTGTAGCCATCGATCGAATTCGCTTCAAGGAGACTTACCTGTCCCGCATGCGCCGTAATCTCGGCGCGAACCCAGGCGAAATCTTCCCGTGTCTCCGGCGTGTCAGGCAGGACATAAATCGAATTGCGGAGCACTGCGGCGCCTATCTGCTGCAGCCGGCGCCAGATCCTCACTCGAAGATTCGATGGTCGCGGCGGGAGCTGATGAACGAGCAGCAGCCACCGTGCACCGTTGGGCTCGAGCATGAGCTGACGATTGTAACAGTGATAATGTAACAGGTGTTGTGCCCCGGCAGACCGTCGTTCCGCCTGGATGCGGACGACCGTCCTCAGGCACCGTCATCGCGTATCAGGAAGGAGATTCGCATGCGCTCCTGGCTGCTTGGCGTTCTCATGTGTGTTCCCGCGACCGCAGTCGCCCAAACGGCGGTGCCCGCCGACTACCAAAGCGTGCTCACGACGCTCGGCAAGCAGGGCGACTTCAAGGATAACGTTCTGAAGATCAACATTCCCAGGAACGATCTCCATGTCGTCGTCGATGGCGTCGCGACGCCGACGCCGTTCGGCTTCGGCGGCTGGCTGGCGCTGACGAAGGGTGCCGGCGGTATGGACGTGATGATGGGCGACCTCGTGCTCACGGAAGACGAAGTCAACCCGGTCATGTCCGCGCTGCTGACCAACGGGCTCGACGTCACCGCGCTGCACAACCACTTCTTCTTCGATTCGCCGCGCATCTTCTACATGCACGTGCACGGGCACGGCACGGCGTCGGAACTGGCGACCAAGGCGAAGGCGGCACTCGCGGTGATCGGCGCGCATTCGGCCGCCGCGTCGTCAGCGGCGGCAGGCCGCGCGATCAACGGGCAGCTCGACACCGCGGCGCTCGCGAAGATTGTCGGCTACGACGGCGAGCAGAACGGCGCCGTCTACAAGATCACAATCGGCCGCCCAGACATTCCTCTCAAGGAGATGGGCGCGTCCATCAACGCTCGCATGGGGCTCAACACGTGGGCGGCGTTCTACGGGAGCGATGCCGATGCGGTCGTCGCGGGCGACGTGGCGATGCTCGACCGCGAGGTCACGCCGGTGCTCACGTCACTGCGCTCGAGCGGGATCGATGTGGTCGCGATCCATCACCACATGACCGGCACGCAGCCGCAGGTGATCTTCCTGCACTACTGGGGAAAGGGCCCCGCGCAGAAGCTGGCAACGGCGTTCCGCGCCGCGCTCGATCAGACCGGATCGCGTCGGTAGGCGTGCCTGAAGGTCCGCCTCTACGAGACCGAGAGGCGGGTCTTCAGTCTCAGACCCGCCTACTGGAACGTCTTGTTCTTGGTCGGAGCTCCACTGCGGAACTCGTGCGAGAGATTGTAGTAGCCCGCGGACTTGAGTGTCACGGTGACTTCCTGATCGCTCGGGTTCTCCCAGTACCAACCGTGAATGCCCGGGAACGGCGCGGTCAGCGTGCCTGACGCCTGAGCCGTGCTCGGGCGCTTCTCGTAGCTTTGCGCGTACCCTGCAGGCGCGCCGTCCGGCTCCGCATGCAACTCGTAGTTCACGGGGGCCGTCGCGCTCCACGAGTACAGGAGGGCTTCGCCTTTATCGAGGCGGTACTTGTATTCCATCCCCTCGTGCGGAGCGACCTTGAAGGCGACCGTCTCCGATTGAAACGGACGCTCCTGCGCCACGATGATCGCCCCCTGGCCCGCTCCACCGGTGGCCGCGGCCGCATTGAGCGCCCCCACCTGCTGGCCGACGACGCCAAGGGGCAGAAGTCCCAATCGGGCGCCGGTCCCGAGCGGATCGACGGCGAATTCGGCCGGCAGCACGAACATCACCAGGATGAGCCCTGCCGCGAGCAACGCGGCACCCGCCGCGAGCGCGATGCGCGGTCTGATCTCATCCGGTTCGTTCGCGGCAGTCGTGGTTGCTGTAGTCATATTCACAATGGAGAAAGGAAATAGCCGGACAACTGGTAGCCGACCAGGAGAAAGCCACACGCCATCACCACGCCGTTGAAGGCAAAGGCATGGCGGACAAACGCGCCGTGCGTGCGCCAGTACGTCAAGCCGATGAGGATCGCCGTCAGCGCCAGACACTGTCCGATCTCCACGCCCACATTGAAGCTCACGATGTTCGCGACCAGGCCGTTCGGCGAGAGCGCGAAATCCTGCAACTTGGTGGCGAGGCCGAAGCCGTGGAAGAAGCCGAAGATGAGGACCGCCAGCTTCGTGTTCGGCTGAAAACCGAAGAAGCGTCTGAAGCCGTCCAGGTTCTCGAACGCCTTGTAGACGACCGAGAACCCGATGATCGCGTCGATCAGGTACGGATTGGCGCGGACACCACCGAGCACTCCGACGAGCAGCGTGACGCTGTGCCCGATCGTGAACAGGCTGACGTACGTCACGACGTCCTTCAGCTTGTAGAGAAAGAAAATCACGCCGACCAGGAACAGCAGGTGGTCGTAGCCGGTCACCATGTGCTTGGCGCCCAGATACAGAAGCGGCCCGATGGCGCGGCCCTTGAGTCCCTGGAGGAACACGGCGTCCTTGCCGGACACGCCGTGCGCGTCGAGCCCTGCGGCAAACACGACAAGGAGCATGATTGTCAGGCTGCCAGCTACTGCCAGCTGCCCGCTGCCGGCTGCCCGCTTACTGTCGCTGGTATTTTGCATGGCAGTTGTCACACGTCGTATTGAGGTCCCCGCCGGCCGCTACGATCCCGTCTTTGTCTTTCGCTTCGGCCGCCTTGAGGGCCAGCTTGCCTTGATCCATGAATGCCCGCGTCATCTTGACCCAGTCTCCCTTGTCGATCGCGCGATCGCCCATGAGGAGCAGGTTTCCCGACTCGACGATCGCGGCCGCGCTGTCGCCGATCCTGGCCCACTCCTCGTCGTTCTGAGGAGCAATTTCCTCGACCCCGGCGGCTGACACCTTCGTCGCGACGGCGTTGTAGATCACAGTGGCGTCCGGCATCACGATGCCGTTCATGATTTGTTTGATGCTCGCGACCGGCGTCGTGACAGGAGCCTCAGCGACAGGTGTCGCCGCCCGCGCGGTGCGTGCTCCGGCGATGACGAACCCGATGCCGCTGATGAACAGCGCGACGCTTACGACGAACAGCCACTGAACGGTCCGCATAGTCCCCCATTCTCCCATTCAACCGAGCGCCGCGCCTACTCCGTCGGCGGTGCGACGGTGCGACGGTGCGCTAGATAAGGCGAACCGTACCGGAGGTAGAGCGTCGGCACGACCGCCATGTTCAGGAACGTCGATGTCACGAGCCCGCACAGAATCACGATGGCCATCGGCGTCTGGATCTCACTCCCCGACTGGCCGCCCCGGAGCGCGAGCGGGATCAGCGCCAGCCCCGCCGCCGTGGCGGTCATCAGGATCGGGACAAGTCGTTCCTGCGCACCTCGCTCGACCGCTTCGCGGAAGTCCGTGACGCCCTCTTCCGCCATCAGGTGCTGGATGTGCGACACCAGCATGATGCCGTTCCGCGTGGCGATTCCGAACAGCGTGATGAATCCGACCATCGTCGCGACATTCAGCACGCCGCCCGACAGGAACACGCCGGCCACGCCGCCGATCAGCGCCAGCGGCAGGTTGACCATGATCACCAGCGCGTCGCGCGCGCGGCCGAATGCCAGGACGAGCAGCATGAAGAGGGCGCCGATGACGAGGATGCCAAGCCCCATCAGACGTTCCGACGCGCTCTGCTCGCTTTCGAACTGGCCGCCGTACTCGACACGGTAGCCGGCCGGCATCGGCACCGACTGAGAAACCGCCGTCCTGATGTCTTCGACCACGCTCCCCAGATCGCGGCCCGCGACGTTGCAGGAGATCACGATCCGCCGCTGGACGTTCTCGCGTAGCACCATGTTCGGCCCCTGCTCGCGGCGCACGTCCGCGAGCATGCGCACCGGCACGATGGCGCCGGTTGGCGTGTCGACCGGAAGATCGGCGACCCGTGCGAAATCGGCGCTGTTGGCCGCGTCGAACTTGACGATCAGATCGAACGAGGTGCCGCGATCGAAGATCCGGCCGACCGTCGCGCCTGCAAAGCTCGTCTCGATCGCCTCGGCGACATCGGCCGGCCGCAGCCCGTACCGCGCAATGGCGGACCGGTTCAGCACAAAGCGCACGAACGGCACGTCCATCTGCTGCTCGAGCGACAGGTCGGCAACGCCCGGAACTGCGGCCATCGTCGCGCGCACCCGTTCTCCGAGACGGCGCAGCGTGCCGAGGTCGTCACCGAACACCTTCACCGCGATGTTCGCCCGCGTGCCCGACAGCATGTGGTCGATGCGGTGGGAGATCGGCTGCCCGATCGTGACGTTCGTTCCAGGCAGCGTCGAAAACTGCCTTCGAAGCTCCGCCAGCAGTTCCTCGCGCGGCCGCTCGGTCTCTCGCAGCCCCACGTCGATTTCCGCCGCCTCCACCCCCTGGACGTGCTCGTCGTATTCCGCGCGGCCGGTCCTCCGCGCCGTCGCCACGACCTCGGGTTGCGACAGCAGAATCTGCTCGACCCTTTTCCCGATCTCGTCCGACTTGGCCAGCGAGGTCCCGGGCAACGTGTTCGCCTGCACCGTCAGGCTGCCCTCGTGAAACTCGGGCAGAAACGCGGTGCCCGCGCGCGTCAGCGCCAGCCCCGAGACGACGAGTAACGCAAGCGCGCCGGCGATGACCGCGCGCGGATGACTCAGAATCCGCGGAAGATCGCGTGAAAAGCGCGCCTTCAGCACGCGCGACAGCCATCCGTCGTGGCCGCGCTGGATCGAGGACGCATTGGGCAGGAACGCAAAACACAACGCAGGGGTCACCACTATCGCCACGGCGAGAGATGCGAGCAGCGCGACGATGTAGGCGAACGCCAGTGGCGTGAGCAGCCGGCCTTCAATGCCCGCCAGTCCGAACACCGGCAGGAAGACGAGGACGATGATGACCGTCGCGAACACGATCGAGGAGCGAATCTCGAGCGTGGCGTCCCGCACGACCGCTGCGGCCGGCAACCGCTCTCCGGGAGGCCTCGCCTGATTCTCCCGAAGCCGCCGTACCACGTTTTCGACGTCGATGATCGCATCGTCGACGAGCGCGCCGATGGCGATCGCCATCCCGCCAAGCGTCATCGTGTTGATGCTGGCGCCGAACGCCCGCAGCGTGAGCACCGCCGCCGCGAGCGACAGCGGCATCGCCGTTAGCGTAATCGCCGCCGCGCGGAGATTAGCGAGAAACAGCAGCACGATCACGATGACGAGAATGCCGCCGTCGCGCAGCGCGTCGATCACGTTGTTCACGGCAACCTCGATGAAGTCGGCCTGCCGGAAGATTCGCCGGTCGATGCTGATGCCGCGCGGAAGCTCCTGCTGAAGCGTGTCCAACTCGCGATCGAGACGCGCGGTGACCTCGATCGTGTTGGCGCCTGGCTGCTTCTGCACACCGACGATCACCGCGGGCTTTCCGCTGCGGGACCCCTCGCCGCGCTTGAACGCCCCGGCCTCGCGCACGTCGGCGACATCGCGGATCAGCACGGACCGGGCGCCGCGCATCGCGATGACGGTGTCGCCGATCTCCTCCGTCGTCCGTACGCGCCCGATCGCTTCGAGAACGTATTCCTGTGCACCCTCGGTATAAATCCCTGCGGACGTGTTCTGACTGGCGCCTTTGACCGCGGACAGCAGTTCAGTCAGCGAGATGTTGTTGGCGCGAAGGCCATCCGGATGCGCGACGACCTGGAACTGACGCTCGGCGCCGCCGATCGGCGTCACCTGCGAGACACCGGGGATCGCCAGCAGCCGGCGACGGACCGTGGTGTCGGCAATCGTGCGCAGGGTCAGCGGATCCTCGGAATCGGACGACAGGGCAAAGAACAGGATCTCCCCCATGATCGACGACACCGGCGCAAGAATCGGGCGCTCCAACTGCGGCGGCAGCGTTCCAGTGACGAGCGACAGCTTTTCGGACACGAGCTGCCGAGCCACGAAGATGTCGGTGCCCCAGTCGAACTCGACCCACACGACCGCAATGCCGACCGCCGTCGCGGATCGGACGCGGCGCACCCCGGAGGCGCCGTTGATCGCGCTTTCGATCGGAAACGTGACGAGCGACTCCATCTCCTCCGGCGCCATCCCGTGTCCTTCGGTCAGGATGGTCACCGTCGGCGCCGTCAAGTCGGGAAAGACATCGATCGGCATCTGCCGCGCAGTCCACGCTCCGGCGGCGAACAGCAGGACGGAGAGCCCGACGACGATCCAATGATGATCGATCGACCACTGAATGATGCGCCTCATGACTGCCCTCGTAAAAAGTGGAAAAGTTCAAAAGTGGAAAAGTGGAAGAAGTAAATCGGAAGTACGCCTGGGCGTTTCGAACAACCAGGCACGAGCCGCACGTTGCTGCTGCGATTCAAGATGAGAACGCTGTTGTTGCGACTCGCAATCAGTCGAATCGAATCAGCGTGTTGCACTTCAAACTTACTTTTCAACTTTTCCACTTTTCCACTTCGAGTGTTCAGTGCACATGCCCCTCGGCCGGCAGCCCCTTCGCCGCCGACGCGAGCTGGATGTCGTACGCTCCCCGGGTCACGACGCGGTCACCCAGCGCGACGCCGGTCTTGATCCCGACAAGGTCCCCTTCGCGCGCGGCAATCTCCACGTACCGGCGGGCGAAGCGTTCGCCGCCGCTCTGCACAAACACGTAGGGTCGCCCCGCTTCCATCAGCACGGCGGCTTGCGGAACTGCGGAGACGTGAAGGAGGTTGCGCGTGTACAGCACGGCGGTCCCTGTCTGCCCGATGAGCAGACGGCCGCCAGGATTGTCGATCTCGAACTGCACCGTCAGCGCGCGGGTCTGGGAATCGATGACACCGGAGTCGTGCATGTGGTGAGGCCGCAGTGGAATCGGATCCGCCCGGCCCGGAATCTCGAGGGCGATGCTGTCGATCTCGCGCGTCAGGCCCGCGTCGGCGGCGGGCACGAGCACCTGCAGTTCCACTTCATCCGTCTTGATGATCTTGAAGAGCGGCGCACCCTCGTCGTACGACGCGCCGAGCGTCGCCGACACTTCGGCCACGCGGCCGGTGAGCGGCGCACGGAGGACGAATGCATTGCCGGCGGCAGCGCCGCCACCGGTGCCCAATGTCTGATCGCGCTGCGCGAGACGCGCCTCCGCCGCGCGCAGGCGCGCCTCCGCGATCGTGACGCCGCGTTTCGCCTCGTCGACGCGCCGCGCCGGCACAGCCTGCTCGGCGAGGAGGCGCTCGGCACGCGCCTGTTCGGCGCGCGCGGCTTCCGCCGCCGCCTGCGCCTCGGAGGCTTCTGCGGCGAGAGTGGCGCGGTCGTTGCCCGCCGTGAGTCGCGGCTCCAGTCGACCCAATGGCTGCCCGGCGCGGACGGTGGCGCCGATCGAGATCAACGACTCCGCGGCGAATCGTCCCGCCGCGGGCGCGGCGACAATCGCCTCGCCCCCGGTGATCGGCTGCACGATGGCGGGCACGCGGACCGACGATCGCAGGTCCGCCTCGCGCACGCGCTCGGTCGCGAACGCGTTGGTCCACTGCTGTTCCTTCAGATACGCAATCGCCGCAGGATCCTCCGCGGGACGTCCTTCCGCGTCAGCGACGGCGCCCTGCTGGTCGGCGAAAACGGTCGCCGTGCCGAGATCGTGACGGTCGTCCAGTCCGGGCGCATTCACGAGCAGTGCCCAGCGGTAGCGACCCGCCGGCGGCAACGTGCCTTCCACTCTGAAGGCGCCTGGCCGCAACGGGTCGGATCCGGCCAGTGTCACCCCGGCGCCGCCACCCTCCGGCGTCATCTGAATGCTGGGCCGTCCGGCGTTCAACGCGCTGAAGTCGTTGAGCCTCGTGAGATGGACGGCAAAGCGGACTGTCGCCCCCGCCACCATCGGCGGGTATTCCATGTAGAGCTCCGTCTTGTCGGTCCAGCTCGTCACGTCCAGCGGAGGCGGTTCCGCCGCGGGAGGCTGTTTCGCACATGCGGCCAATGCGAGGCACAGGCAAAGAGCACTTCCAAACTTACTTCCCGACTTCGAACGTCGAACTTCGAACTTCATGGGATCTCCCACCCGCTGACGAATTCGAGCTCAATTTCCGCTTCGCGCGCCGTCGCATCGAGGGCAGCCAGGCGCATCCGGGCCGAAGCCGAGATTCGGTACGCGTCGAGCAGGTCGAGGATGCCGCGCTCTCCTGCGTCGTAGCTCACCTGCGCGATCCGCTCGACGTTGGCCGATGTCGTCAGCGCCGACGCTCGATATCGGGCAGCCGCACTCCGTCGCTCCAACGCGGCCGCGCGCCATGCGGCGATCTCGCCTCGCAGCACGACGCGAAACGTGTCGAGGCGTGCAGTGGCGGCCGCGGCCCTTGCCTGCGCGCGCGCCCGCTCCGGCGCGCCGCGATCGAACAGCGGCAACACTGCCTGGATGCTGATCACACTGCCGACGTCTCCACCGCCAAGGGAGGAAGACTTGGTGCCGCCCAGTACCTCCGGCTCCGGTACGCGCCGCCGGCCGGCCGCGCGCACGGCAAGACGCGCGGACTCAATCTCGCGTTGAAGCGCCAGCGCCTCACCGCGTGTGCGTTCAGCCTGATCGACGAGGATGTCGACAGGTGGCACATCACGCGGCGGGATGATGGGACTGGCGGCGACGATCGTCGAGGGGTCCGTGCCGGCGGCGAAGTACGAGGCAAGGCGCCCTTGCGCCCGCGCGCGATCGGCGCCCGCAATGACGCGGTCCGCCTCGACGTCGATGACCTCGCGCTCCGCGCGCAGCCGATCGAACGCCGCCGCGTCTCCGGCGCGTTCGCGCTTCTCGAGAATGCCCACGAGCTCCTGAAGGCGATCGCGCGCGCTCGTCAGCTCACGTTCGCGGGTCTGCGCGGTCACGAGATCCGCGTATGCAATCCGGAGATCGGCGCGCGCGCGCCGGACTGCCTCATCCGCCCGGTTCTTCGTCGCCTCGAGAAGCTCATTGGCCGAGGCTGTTTCGAATCGCCGCTGTCCCGTCACCGGCAACGGCTGCAGCACCGTCGTGATCGTCTCCGACACGCCGGCTACCGACTCCCGACCTACGTACAGCCGCGGATTCGGCCACCGGCCCGCGCTGAGGACGTCGGCGCGCGCCAGCTCGATGTTCGCGCGAAGCACGCGCACGCGCGGACTGTCGGTCGACAGTCTTGCCAGCGCGTCGGCTTCCGTCATGACCGTCTGGGCTCCGGCGGCGCGGCACGTGCACGCAACGGCGGCAGCGGCGGCCCACACACGTATTCGCATAGGACTCCTTCGTACAGACGAATAAGGAGGCGTCGGCCTGAACGACCGGCGCTAGTACGTGGCGGGAAAAGCGGGCGGAGCGCGGAGGCCTGACGAACCGCTCGAGGGTCCGTCGCGGGGTGCATTGCCCGAGGCTCGCTGCTTCTTGACCGTCACTGCCGCGGCAATCGGCAGGGCAAGCAGCGTGATGATCGCAGCCGGCGGACGTGTGACGTGCGAATGCGAGGCAGAAACGCGCGCGGGGTGATCGATGAACAGCACGCCGCCGTCGTGATCGTTGTCGTCAATGGCCTGCTGCGTCTGGAAATGACCCGCCCAATGCGCGTGCTCGACAGCCGCAGCGTGATGGTGATCGTGATCCTCCGCCGCGAGGTGGATATGAGTCGGCGGCAACACGGCGGCCGACAGGGTCGCCGCGGTCAGCAGCAATCCCAGAGCGGGCCGGCGCAGGTGACGCGTGAGCACGCGGCGATTATGGGTGGAGGTTCTCACCAGGTCAACCGCCTGCTATCCAACGGTTCCGGGAAGCGACGCGGATCCGCGGCCCGCCGGCCCATTCCACTCGACGGTGATGCGCCAGGTGCCCGCCATGTCCAGGTCGCTCGTCACCTCGTAACGGCCCTTGGTTGCCGTTGCCTTGACGGCAGTATCTCCGAACATCGGCGCCATTCCCGGCATCGTCATCGTTGCCGTGAGGCTCACGGTTCCGACATCGACGAGCGGTCCATCAGCGCCTCTGAATTCGAGGACGAAGGAGTCCTTTCCCCGCCGCAGCGTCTCGGCCTCCGACAACAGGACGACGCTGAGTGTGCCCGAGTGAGCGCGTTGAAGCTCCTTCAACGGCGGCGCCTGTCCGGCGTCCCGACAACCGGTAACACTCGCCGCCGACAGCACCAGCACGAGTCTCCACTTCATCAGTGACCGCATCATTGTGTACCCAGACCTCATGCGCCCTGACCCGCGGGCAGCGGCCCTTCGGCATTGTCCCTGAACGGCGACCGGCCGCGGCGGCGCGACCAATAGCGGCGGATGTCCTCTCCAATCACGAACAGGCAGGGAGTCATGAACAGCACGTGAAGACTCGAGGTGATCATCCCTCCGACACTGGGCGCCGCGATCGGCTTCATGATTTCCATGCCGGCGCCGCTGGCAAACATCACCGGCAACAGCGACAGGATAATCGCGGCGACCGTCATCAACTTCGGGCGCAGGCGCGCGGCCGACCCGTCGATGACGGCGTCGACATACGACTGACCGTCCGTGCGGCGATCGAGCGCCGCGCGAATGAAGATGACCATGATGATGCCGGTCTGCACCGCCACGGCAAAGAGCGAGATGTACCCCACGATCACCGCGGTCGTCATCGGATAACCGAGCATCCACTGCAGAAACACGCCGCCGACCATCGCAAACGGCACCGACATCAGGATGAGCACGCTTTCGGCGACGGATCGGAACGCGACGACGAGCAGCCCGAAAATGATCAGGAGCGTCATCGGCACGACGAGGCGCAGCCTGGCACGCGCGGCCGTCGCGTACTCGTACAGCCCCGTCCATTCAACGGAGTAACCGGTCGGCAACGAGAGATTCTTCGCGAGAAACGCCTGCGCCCGTTCGACGTAGTCCGGACCGGTCACGTTCTGCAGCAGGTCTATGTAGATGTAACCGGCCGGGTTGCCGTTGTCGTTCCGGATCATTTCAGGCAGCTTCCGCACCGCCACATCGGCGATGTCGCCGAGCGGCACCGAGCGCCCGTCCGCCGTCACGACCGGCGTCTTCCTGATCTTGTCGAGCGTGTCGATGTATTCCGGCGAGTACTGCACGCTCAACGGAATGACGGTCTGGTCGGACTGCTTGACGCCGACGATGTTGTCGCCCCCGATGGCGTACCGGACTGTCGACATCGCCTCGTCGACGGTCACACCGTGCTCGGCCATGCGGCCGAGATCGTTCTGCACGTCGACGTAGTAGCCCTCGGAAATACGCTCCGCGATGACCGACTTCGTGCCCGGGAGTCCGCGCAGCAGCTGCTCGATCTGCTGTGAGACGTCCTCGATGACCGCGACGTCCGGTCCCTTGACCTTGATACCGACGGGCGTCTGAATGCCCGTGCTCTGCATCATGACGCGCCCGCGGATTGGCTGGACCCATGCGTTCACGTAGCCGATCGTCTCCGCCGCCCGGTCCATTTCAGCGACGAGCTTGTCGGTCGTCATCCCCGGGCGCCATTTCGACTTTGGCTGTAGCAGGACGGTCGTTTCGATCATCGTGAGCGGCGCCGGGTCGGTGGACGTATCCGCCCGGCCGATCTTCCCGAAGACCCGCTGCACTTCCGGGAACGCTTTGAGCTTCTTGTCCATCTGCTGGACGATCCAGCCCGCCTCCCTGTTGGGCAGGCCCGGCAGCGTCGTCGGCATGTAGAGGATCGCCCCCTCGTCGACGTTGGGCAGAAAGTCCTTCGGAAACTTCGTGAGGAGCACCGCCGCCGGAATCAGCACGAGCAGGCCGGTGGCGGTGAATGCGTACCGGTATCGAATCACCCGCCTCAAGACAGATCGATACGCCCTGACGGCGGCGCTTTCCTGGAAATTCCTGCGCGTGATCGTCTCGCGCCTGAATATCCAGAGAACGATGAGCGGCAACAGCAGGAGCGTCAGCAGCGTCGAGAACGCCATCGCGAACGTCTTGCTGTACGCGAGCGGATCGAACAGTCGCGCTTCGCGCTGTTCGAGGAAGAACACCGGCAGGAATGACGCCAGGATGATCAACAGTGAAAACAGGAGCGGCTTGGCGACGGATGCAATCGAGCGGATCAGGATCTCCTCCCGTTCCGCCCGGCTGACTGCGCCGTGCATGGACAATTCCGCCGTACAGTTCTCCACGATCACGATCGTGGCGTCTGCGATCTCGCCGATCGCGATGGCGAGGCCGGCCAGTGAGAACAGATTGATCGTCTGCCTCAGGCCCGCCAGTGGCAGCGCGGTAAAGAGGACGCTCAGCAGGAGGATCGCAATCGGCCCAATCGAGGTACGAACGTTTCGCAGGAACAGGAGCGTGACGACAATGAGGACCGCGATCTCGATCCCCAGCGTTTCGAAGAACTGCCGGAGCGTCGCCCAGATCCAGGCGGACCGATCGTAGGTCGTGACGATCTCGACACCGGACGGCAGCGCCGGTCGGATCTGCTGGAGCTTCTGCTCGAGCGATCGCGTGATCGCAAGGACGTTCTGATCCTGCTCCATGATGGCGATGCCGCCAACGACCTCTCCGGTCCCGTCGAGGTCGACGGTGCTCCGCCGCTGGTCGTAGCCCACCTCGAGGTACCCGACGTCCTTCAGGGACACGGGTGTTCCATCTGCGTGACGGCCGACAACCAGAAGGTCGATCTTGTCGATATCGTCGGTCTTGATGATGCCGCGCAGCTGATAGTCGCGGTTCGTCGCCTCGATCATGCGCCCGCCGGATTCCTGGAACACCCCCTGGACGGCCGTGATCACCTGCGTGAGCGGAATGCCCGCCTTGGCCAGAAGCGGCGGAAAGATCTTGATCTGGAACTGCTTCTCCAAGCCGCCGACCGACGCGACTTCGGCAACGCCCGGGACCGTCTGGAGCACCGGTTTGATCCGGCTCTCGTTCATCTGGCGCAGCTCGCGCAGATCGTGAAGTCCCTGGCGATCGACGAGCGCGTACTGGTAAATCCATCCCATGCTGCTGGCATTGGGGCCGAGCGTCACCGAGGCATCCGGAGGCAGTTGCGGCCGGATGGCGTTGATCCGATCGAGCACGAGCTGCTGCGCCTTGGCGCGGCCGGTGTTGTCGTTCAAGACCACATAGATGAACGAGTACCCCATGTGGGAGGAACCGCGCAGGGCCTGAATATCCGGAGAGCCGACGAGCGCGTTGATCAACGGCGCCGTGACCTCGGTTTCGAGCAGCTGCGGACTTCGCGGCCATTTCACGTAGACGACAATCTGCGGATCGGAAATATCGGGTATGGCATCGAGCGACGCCGTCCGAATGGAATAGACGCTGAGGAGCACACCCGCGGCCACGACAGCCCAGACGAACGCTCTCCACCGGATGACGCTCCTGATGAGGGAGTTAATCATCGCTCACTGGATCTGGCCGGTCCCCTTCAACTTGTGCTCGGCGTCGATGAAGAAGCTGCCGAAGGTCACCACCTGGGCATCCTGATCGAGTCCATCAACCACCTGCGTCAGCAGTTCGCCCTGGATGCCGGTGTGAATTTCCCTGGCGACGTACTCGCCGGCCTGCTGGACGTACACGATGTGCGTACCGCCCTCCTCGATGATCGCCTCGTTGGGAACCGAGAGGAATGGTCCCTGTTCGGCGACGATTTCCAGGACGTAGAGGGTGGTATTCAGCCGTCCCGAGGCGCTCAATGACACCTGAACCGTCGCCCCGCCAGGCCGGGCCGTCACCCGCGTGACATACGCCTGGTACATCGACGACTTCGAACTTGGCGAAAACGCGCGAGCCCGTTGCCCGAGTTTGACGAGCGCCGCATCCGGACCCGACAGCGATGCCGTGAGGATCTTTCCAGTGTTGTCGATCGTGCCTGCGGTACGGATCAAGGTCTGAACAAGGCGGAGGGACGCGGTACCCAGCGTCAGCGTGAGCGCTTCGGCCTGCGACTGCGTGACCGTCGTTCCACGAGGGGCCAGCCGCGTGTGCTGACGGACGTCCTGGCCGTCGGCGGAGCCGACGGCCAGGACACACAAGAGAGCAAGGCTGCACGTAACCCTGGGCATCAATCAGTGGCAGTAATTATCCTTGCTGTCCATGATGTGGGTTCCCCATGGAAAGAGACCGACGTTCATGACCTTCTCGAACGTTTGAGTCTTCGCGTCGATGATCACGACTGCGTTCTCCGTCGAGTCCGCAAGATAGAGCTTCTCGTCCCTCGTGTCGGTGGTCGCGGTTTCGAGCTGGATATTCGTGCCGATCTTGATTCGCCCCGCGGGCCGCAGCGTCTTCATATCGTAGACGTAGACGAACCCGGTGGTCGAGCTGATCACGAACGCCTTGTCTGCGGCGAAGTTGACGCCGGTCATGTTCTCTCCGGCTTCGAGTGTCGCGGCGACCTTGTCGGTCCGAAGATCGATAATCGAGATGGTCTGATCTCCATTGTTCGGCGTGATGGCGTAGTTGCCGTCGTGGCTCATGTAGATCCGCCACGGATCCTTGCCCACCCTGATGATCTTGACGACGCTGTCCTCCCGTGGATCGATCTTCGCGGCGACGCCAAGGTCGGTATCGGTCGCATAGAGAAAGCGGCCGTCGTTCGTGATCTGGGCGATATTGATGCCCTTGATATTGCCGAGGTACTTCGCGGGGTCGAGCTTCGCGACGCCGGGCACCTCGCCGATCTGGATCTTCTTCAGCAGCTCGTGGCGCCTGACGTCAATGACTCCAACCCAGTGTGCGCCATAGTTGCCGACATACGCCTTCGATCCGTCCGGAAGGAACACGGTGTTGAGCGGCTCGACGAGCCCGGAAATCGTCTTGATCTTCGTCAGCGAGAGCATGTCGATGACCGAGATCGAGTCCCCCTGGGGATTGCCCTGGTAGTACCACCGGCTGTCGGGCGAAAACGCCAGGTGCTCCGGCGCGATGTCGACCGGGATCACCTTGACCAGCTCGAGCGTCCGCGCGTCGATGACGTAGGCCTTGTTCGCGCGTGTGCCGCCGGTGACGACGTAGCGGCCGTCCGGCGACATCATCAACATATGCGGGTTGACGTTGTTGCCGAGAAAGGTGCGGCCGATGATCTTCTTCGTCTTGATGTCCATGAACGCGATGTCGTTCGAATCCCGGTCGACGATCATGACGACCGACGTCGGGTCGGTCAGCTTGACGACCGCGGCGGCGGCGTGGAGCGGGACCGCCGTCGAGAACAGAGCGGAGAGCGTCGCGGCGACGCCCGAACCGATAAGAAGCCGCTGTGCGTTACGCATCGATAATCTCCTGACGTCCAGTAAACAACCTAGAAACGCGCCTGCAGGCGGATAGCGGGCAGGATGAAGCCGACCGACCGCGCACCCGCGGGCGTCTCGAACACATGCTGAAGATGGAGCGACAATCGCAACTTCTCTGAAATCTGGAAGTTGTAATAGCCCTCGCCGAGCCGTTCACGGTCACCGGTTTTCAGGTTCGTCTCCGCGTATCCGACGCCCCAGAAGTCCAGCGGACTGAACACGACGCCGTTCTGGATCTGGAAGCCCGTGCTGTAGAACCGATCGCGGCCATTCGCGGCGTCCGCAGCGCCGAAACGGCCGAACACGCCGAAGACGGGCGTGAGCTTCTGATCGAAGCTGACGCCTCCGCCGCGCCTGTTCCGTGTCGAGCTGTTGTCATTGCGAAACCACACTCGGTAGTTTCCTTCGGACAACCCGGGCGGACGGGCGACGTAATCCATCTCCGCCAGCGTGTAGAGCGATTGTGACAGGTTCGTCGCGTCGTTGCTGCTCTGCTGCAGGCCCGCCTTGAACGCAAAGCCGTTCTTGGGGTCGAAGACGCCTGCCACGCCCGCGCCATTGGTCGCCAGGCCGAGCATCGGGTTGTTCACGAGCCCGTCGCTGACGAACTGGGTTGTTTCGTCGTTGGCGACGGCATTCCGATCGAAATAGTTCGTCAGGTCCAGGCGTCCGGCGCTGATCGCGAGCCGCTGGGAGAACAGCTCCGTCCTCAGCCACGCCTCACGGATATTCACTTCGTTCTGGCGGACGAGGCGCGCGGTGTAGCTGTTGAGCAGTGTCAGCCCGTGAATCTCGGCATCGGGCGGCGCGCCGCTGAGGCCGACGACATCGGCGAAGAAGCTCGTGTACTGGGCCAGGCCGGCGGAGAACAACAGGTCCGCCGACGCGAGTTGATAGGCGTGGCCGTCCGCTGCTGTCGGATTCCCTCTCGTGCGGCGGGCAAACTGCGTCACGCTCGCTGCGCTCACGCCCACGGCGATCTTTCCGGCCTCCTGATCGGCGAACGCTTGTTCGAGTTTCTCGCTGAGCCACTGCCGGCGATACACCCGCTCCCGTTGATACGTCACTTGCTTCTTGGCCCCCGGGACGGGGTCGTCGTGTACGTTGCTGTTTTGGTCGACGTACACCTCAATGCGCTTGACGCGCGTTTCGGGTTCGGACAGCACCGTGTTGGCTTCGAGATCGTTGATCCGTTGTTCGAGCTCCTTGATGCGATCGAGCAGCGCCGCGGTGTCGATCGTGGCACCGGCCGAAGAGACCGTTGACTCGGCGCCCGGGATCTCCAGCGGCTGCAATGTCACCGCAAGCGTCTGCGCCTGATTCGAAACCGTGATCTCCTGCGAGGACCGCTCGAATCCCGACGCGTCAACCTGGAGAACGTACTGTCCTGGAGGGACTGAATCGAATGCAAAGGCGCCGTCGGCATTCGCAGTGGCCGTGCGGTCGGTGCCCACCATCCCCGGCATGTTGGGCATCTTCGGCATCGGCGCGGCACCCGGCGGGGGCACGACTCGCAGGGTCGCTTCCGCGTTCGGGACGACGCCGCCTTGCGCGTTGACGACTCGCCCCCCGACGGAAGAAGTCTGGGCGAACACCACCGTTGCCGGCAGCAAGAGCGCAACAATGGCGAGCGCCAGTCGACGTCTGACCATACAAATCACCTCGACGTATGCGTTGTGTGCGGCCGCCACACGGCAACCGAGTGCAGCGGATAAGGATCACGCGAACAGACGGCAGGCACACCTGAAGAGTTCATGAATTGTTCGTCAGAATTCAGGGCGCACCGCGGCCGTGGGCTGGCGCGCAAGCCGTGAAGGCTGAGACGCCGCGCGCCTCATCCAGCGCTTCGTGTACGAATGCGCGGGTGCCATAATGCGCGAATGCAGCTGCGCGCAGGTCGCGTCTCGGCGTGGACGGTGTGCATGCTTGCGTTCCTGCATGCGTCCATTGGTGGCGCATCATCAGGCGCACAGGATCAGGCCGCGCCTCCGACCTTCCGCACGGAAGCCAACTACGTGCGCGTCGACGTCTACCCTACCCGCAACGGCGCGCCGGTCACCGATCTCCGCAGCGAGGATTTCGAGATCCTCGAGGACAAGGTGCCCCAGAACATCGACCAGTTCGAGCACATCGTTATTCGGAGCGCCGGGCCGCAGGACGCTCGCCGCGAGCCGAACACCGTGGCGGAGTCACGCCAGGCCGCCCAGGATCCGCGCGCTCGCGTGTTCGTGCTGTTCCTCGACATCAACCACGTCGAGTTGACCGCGTCGCGTGCGATCAGGACGCCCCTGATCGAGGCGCTCGACCGGTTGATCGGAGCCGACGATCTCATCGCGGTGATGACGCCGGAGATGTCTCCGCGGGACATCACGTTCGCCCGCCGCACGACCACGATTGAAGGGTTCCTGACGCGGTACTGGTGGGGCGAGCGCGATCGAGCGAGCTTCAAGGACCCGATTGACGATCAGTACGCCCGCTGCTATCCGGGCATTCCGGGACCTGGAGAGACCACGGCAGCCGATCAGGGGATCGCGCAGGAGATGATCCTGCGCCGGCGTGAAAAGCAGACGCTCGACGCGTTGGAGGATCTCGTCCGCTTTCTGGGCGGCGTGCGTGAAGAGCGGAAGGCAGTGATCACGATCACCGACGGGTGGCGCCTGTACGGCCCGAACGCCGCCCTGGTGCGGCCGATCAACGGCCAGGTGCCCACCGGACCGACCGTAGGGATCGATCCACGCACAGGCCAGCTGACCGGCCGCCTGACCGGGCCCGGCTATACGAACCCGAATGACTGCGAGCGCGATCGCTTTGCGCTCTCCCAGCTCGACGACGCGCAGCAGTTTCGCACCATCCTGGACGAGGCGAATCGCTCGAATGCGTCGTTCTATCCGATTGACCCTCGCGGCCTCGCCGTCTTCGACGAGAACATCGTTCCGGCCGCGGGCGTCGGCGTCGGGATCAACGCCAATCCGACCGTGTCGCTCGTCGAAGATCGGGCGCGGCTCACCGCCCGGAACACATCGCTGCGCACGCTGGCGGAGGCGACAGATGGTGTCGCCGTCGTTGACACCAACGACCTGTCACGCGGGTTGCGGCGGATTGTCGACGATCTGAGCTCGTACTACCTGCTTGGGTACTACTCCGGCGGGAAACTGGACGGCCGATTCCATTCGATCAGCGTTCGAGTCAAGCGCCCTGGCATCCAGGTCCGCGCGCGGCGAGGTTACCTGGCCAACACCGCGGCGTCGGCCGCCACGCTGACGAGGGTGGCGGCCCCGCCGTCGCCCGCCGCGTCGGCGGCTGCCGCAGAGGCACGCGCCGTTGAAGCGGCGGTCGGATCGCTCACCATGTTTACGCGTGAACTGCCCGTGCGACTGCATGCGTCCGCCGGATGGACACCCGCCGGAGCGGCGACCGTGTGGGCGGTCGTCGAGGTCGGTCGCGGGCCGCAAAGCGACGATTGGACGGGCGGTGGGCAGGCGGATGCGGTCATCGTCGACGGGGCGAGACGAACAGTTGCCACTGGTCGCGCGCAACTGACGCCAGGCTCATCGAGCGCCCGAATCGCGCTCACGTCGACCGCGCTGGTGCCGGGCGATTACCAGCTGCAGATTCGCACGAAGGGCGCGCGTGCGTTGTCGGCCGCGAACGACACAATGCAGATCACGGTGCCGGCGGCGCCCAACGCCACCGGTGCGATCTTCTTCCGCCGGGGCGCGGCGACCGCCAACAGGGAGATGGCTACCGCTGATCTGCGGTTCCGGCGCAGCGAGCGTCTGCGCGTAGACGTGCCGACACCCGCCGCGGATGCCGTTTCCGCGCGCCTGCTCGATCGCACCGGCAGCGCAATGCCGATTCCCGTTGCGGCTGCGGTCCGCGACGATCCGGATGGATCGCGATGGCAATCAGCGGAAGTGGCCCTCGCGCCGCTTGCGCCGGGAGACTACCTTGTCGAACTGGCGGCCGGCGCAAGTCGAACGCGCGTCGCCTTTCGCGTGATTCCGTGAGCTGCACTCACGACAGCACCACTCAGGATAAGCGTCTGACGTGGCGCCTGGCGCTAGCGGCCGTGGGTTGCGTACACCTTGGTCCGGCCCGCTCCGTCGAA
>Ga0209515_10002635_pt1 | contig 27197 bp, 40 predicted proteins | sample Subgroupgradi54m_FD_187454 | JGI IMG/M metagenome (GOLD analysis project Ga0209515, IMG submission 187454) | Subsurface groundwater microbial communities from S. Glens Falls, New York, USA - GMW60B uncontaminated upgradient, 5.4 m (SPAdes)... ... | reverse complement strand
CTCTGATCAAAAATCGACAGAGCGAACGCAGGCTGTGCGCTGGTGTAACCGATCAATTCACCGGACTTTGCGACATAGCTAATCCTGGCGTAGTCATTTACCGCCCGAGCTCCTTGATTAAGAGGTCCTTCGTTGTGTTGCTTTTTGGCTTGATCCCAAATATTTTGGAGCGCAGGAGAGAGATCATGCACAAACTCTGACCAGCCGGTGACCCCGGGGCAAATTGTAAAATCAAACATATAATTGGACATGTTCGTAAATGGTTTGCCGTCGGCAGTGTAATCGGTATGCTTGGCAATTTGCGTTATCGTTATCTGACTTGGCGCATAAACCGGCACTTTCTCGTCAGGAGAATCAACTTTTAATGTAAAGCCGGTATGATCTACCGGCAAAATGTGGTCCCTGCCGGTTGTATAGCCAAGCGACCGAAGAGCCAAAATTTTATCCGGGTCAATAATGGATTTAGTAAAAACCCCGGCGAGATCTTTTGGACATTCTGTAGTTTGAACGAGCGGAGTCCCATGGGAAAGGAAAATCATACTGCCAATACCAATAAGAACCAATGCTAAAACTATGAATATCGAAGCAAATCCTTTTTGGAGCATTAATTAAACTATAGCACATGGTAATTTTAATTGGTTTACCCGAAATGTCGGGGGACTAAACAATAGTCAATCAATCTGTCTAAAATCGTCTCATCAGATGAACATAGTATTGTTTTATGCGGCTAGACCTGCTATAATAGGCCTTCAACTTATGAGTAACCCTTGTATCAGATGCGGAACCGAAAGAATTGATGGAAAATCCTGGAAAGAAAAAAGCGGAACCTCTTTTGTTTTTTACACCAAAACTATTTGTCCGGATTCTGCTTGTCAAAAAGCCTTAGATAAATCCATTGCGGAGAGAATTGCCAAAAATGAGCTGATGATCAAGAATAAAGCCGAAGCCAAATTAGCCAGAGAAAAACAAACCTTAGCGGCTTAACTTTTTTCCATTTTCTCAATTTTCTCCAGGATTTTTACAATAAGTTCCTGCTGGTTTTCCAGATGCAGTAAAATAGTCTCAATTTCTTTTTCGGCTTTTCTGTCTGTATCAAAATCATGTTCTGAGCGAAGTTCGGCATGTTTACCCTGGATATTTTGTCCAACCATGATCAAAGGCATTAAATGAATCTGGATAAGATTGGAAATAAACAGCCATAAAACAAAAGCAGGGTATGGGTCAAAACGAAAATTACTTGGCGCCAATATATTCCATCCTAACCATCCCACAGTTCAGATAAAAATAATAAAGAAAAAGCCCATGGTGCCGATTTTATCAGTGATAAATAAAGCCAGTTTATCTAAAGGGGATAATTTGCTGCGGTGAACAACATTGGTATTTTTGACCGGCCCAAATTTTTGCTTAAGTTCTTTTAGGCTTTCAATGGATGAAAGATTACTCACAGTAATAGTTTAACAAGTCTCTGATATAATTTCACCTGATGGCAGAAATAATAGATCCAGCAAAATTAAATATAGAAGCTAATAGCTTTAAAAAAGCAGGTGAGAAGCTGGTTTTGGTAGGAGGTTGTTTTGATGTGTTACACCCCGGCCATATTGTTTTTCTGGAAAAAGCTAAAAAAGCCGGGGACTATCTGATTATACTTTTGGAATCTGATGAGAAAGTAAGACTTTTAAAAGGAGCAGGTAGGCCTGTACACACTCAAAAAGATCGAGCCCAAGTGCTGTCTGCTCTTTCTTTTGTAGATTCTGTAGTAATGCTGCCCTATATGAAAAAAGAGGCAGAATATGATGATTTGATAGCCAAGATTAAACCGGATATTATTGCTGCTACTAAGGGAGATAAAAATGCTCTATATCATCAAAGATCGGCTAAATTAGTAGGGGCTAAATTTAAGTTTGTCACCGGAATAGTGGGTAATCATTCCACCAGCCGGATTTTGGGGGCTGGACTTTTAAATAAAGTTGCTGTATAAATTAAAAACTCATGTCAAAGAATGTTGTCATTGGAATTGTAGTGGTTCTGGTTTTAGTAATTGCTGGCTGGTGGATGTTTTCTTCACAAAAAAATGCCGCTATGACTCCCGCAGCTACTCCTACTCCTGAAGCAACGGCGCCTACTACTGTACCGGTAGTGACTTCTTCCAGTTCTTCAGCAGCCATGATGGCCACCAATGAAATTAAAGTTTCCGGTGGTGATTTTACTTTTACTCCTTCAAAGCTAACTGCTAAAAAAGGTGAGAAAGTTAAAATTACTTTTCAAAATACCGGTAAGTTTCCGCATAATTTGATGGTTGATAAGCTGGGTGTTGGTACTAAGACTGTGGGTCCTGGTGAATCTGACAGCGTTGAATTTACTGCTGATACCGCCGGTACCTTTGCCATCTTCTGTAGCGTAGACTCCCATCGTCAAAAAGGCATGGAAGGCACTCTAACCGTCCAGTAAAGATACCCTTTTAATTGTTTTCCCTAGAAAATTCTGGTAAAATAGATATTATATGAAGAGGTTAAGTGTATCTACAAAACAAATGGGAAAATTTGCCGGTAAGTGGGTAGTGATTGACCCTGTCATGGATAAAGTGATTGCGGTTGGCGATACTCTAAAAGAAATTGACTCATTGGTGACCCGCGCAGTTACTGATAAAAAACCATCAGGGACTGTTCCAGCTGCCTTTAAGGTTCCTCGTAAAGATGAAGGTCCGTATGTCCTTTTTGTTAAATGAAGAAATCATCCCTGGTGGTATTCCCGTATCAGGTTGATTCACAAGGTAATACATTCCCGGTTATCCCTTTGTCACTTACTTTCTCTGCTAAAAAGAAAGAATTTTATGCTTTGATTGATTCAGGAGCAACTATTTCTGTATTTCGGGCGGAAGTTGCAGATTCTTTAGGAGTAGAGATCGAAAAAGGTGAGGAGACTTATCTTGGCGGGGTTGGCGGAAGGATAAAAGGGTACATTCATACATTAAAAGTTGAGGTAGCAGGTAAAGAATTTCGCTGCCCAATTGTTTTCTCCCGGGAATATTTGGTTTCATTCAACTTGCTCGGTAGAGCCTCGGTCTTCCCAAATTTTAGAATTATATTTGAAGAAAAGAAACAGCAAGTAGAATTAAATTAGTTTTTATCCGGTTTAACCAGTCGTGCTAGCAGCTTCTAATTTTTGGGCCAGAGCATTAAATCTGGCTGCTAAATCTTCATTGGGATCAAAAGTTGCAGGATCAAAGGCAACTCGTAAGGTGGCAAATCTTTCAGTTTGGCTACTAGTCAATTCTCCTTGGTTTCCTGTTTGATTTTGCATATTGGCTTCATTTCTAGCATATAAGCTCTCCAATAAAACAACGCCACCCTTATTTGAATCGACCCTATCATTCCACAGTGCACCGCTACCAGTTCCTCCAAATGAGAGCTTGGCTTTTATAGTTTCGTATGTCAAAAATCTACCCTTTTTGTTGGGGCGGAACAGGTCACTTGCAGGTTCGTTAGTTGTTACGAATCTTTTACCATCGTTGCCTGCGTAGTGTCTTGGGAGAATACTGATGCTATGTATTTCATCATCACTCACTGCCACAATTGTATCGTAACTATCATCATGAGTCTCCTTGTCTGTACTTGGTACAACCATTGCGAGTGGTTTACTGCGTTGGGTGGTTTGGCAAATTAAGCCTGGTTCAACTTCTCCCAAATGTGTCAGGGATTCTCGCAGGGCACTATATGGTCCTTTTTCTGTTTCTTCCTGAACTGGTTGTTCTGATATCTCACTATTTTGTTCTGTCATATTTTTAACACTTTTTTAGTGTTGGCTCATAGTATAGCATACTTGTCAAGGTTTGTCAACTATTTCCGACGACAAAGTCCATTTCTCATTCAAAATGTGGTAAACTATATATATGAATGAACAGATAATCAGTCAGCTCCAAAGCTTAAATTTGTCTCAAAATGAGGCTAAAGTCTATTCTGCACTCCTGGAAATAGGTCAGACTTCGGCCGGAGAAATTATTAAAAAAACAGGGTTACATCGATCTGTGGTTTATGAAACTCTGGATAAATTAATTGTCAAAAAATTAGTTTTTAAACTGGAAAAACAAAACATTGCTTTCTTTCAGCCAACAGACCCCTCACGTCTTTTACAAAATATCAAAACCCAGGAAGAAGTGGCTTTAGACCTGATCCCTAAACTTAAGGGGTTAATAGATACAAAACTTCCGGAAATTACTGTTTATGAGGGGGTTGAGGCATATCAAAAATTCTGGCTGGAGTCTGTAAAACGATTGCCGGAAGGATCAATTGACTATATTGCCGGTTCAATTGGCAGTAAGTGGTGGGAATATATGGGGGTTGAGGCCAAAAGATATCATGAAATAAAGAAAAAAAGAAAAATTACCTGGAAAATGATTGTGTTTAGCAAAGACCGGCTTGATCTGGAGCTGTTAAAATCCGATCCTAAATTGAATGAATACCGGTTAGTAGAAAAGAAGGTCGCACTTGATGGTAACTTTAATATTCTGGGACGGGAGAGTGTTTTGCTGCACAGTGCTACAGAGCCGATGTTAATTGAGATCAAAAACCCAACGTTAGTCAAGGTATTTAAAAATATTTTTGATATTTTATGGTCTTATGGGAAGGTACTTTAATCTGCTACAATATTTTGTGTGAATTTAAAATTACGCTTTTTACTCCTATCCATTATTAGCATTCTGGCCTTTACCATTTTTTCCTATTCTGTGGCCAAGGAACACTGGCAGAAAACAGATTTTGATACTACTGTAAAGCTGCAGGATCATATTCCCAGAAAATTTGATCTGCTTTTTTCCTATTTTAGTTTACTGGGTAGTGCAGAAGTTACTATTGGATTTTGTTTGATTATGAGTGTGTTGTATTTATTAAAAAAACGCTTCCTGGCCATTTTGGGCTGGTTAATGATTATTCCGGCTTCCGTGGGAGAGGTTTTTGGTAAGCTAGTTTTGTTTCATCCTTCTCCACCAGTTTTTTTACATCGGAGTTTGCTGCCAACCAGTTTGCCTTCGTTTTATATCCACACGGATTTTTCCTATCCTTCCGGACATTTAACCAGAACCATTTTTATTATTACAATTTTAATCAGTCTAATATTTTTTTCGGCAAAGGACTCTTCATTTAAACTGGTGACCATTGGTGGTTTAATTGGCCTGGCTTTTTTAATGGCACTGACCAGGGTTTATCTGGGTGAACATTGGTTGTCTGATGTAATAGGTGGAAGTTTGCTGGGTTTGGGGATGGGTCTTTTTGCCTCAGTGTTGATTTTAAGGATGCAAAAGAATAATATAGCCGAAGATGCCCGGGGGAGGTGAGCAAAATTGAACAGAAACGTTACGATAGTAATAATCATATTGGTTTTGGTGGTAATTGCAGGATATCTGGTGTGGCTGAGAAGTAAGTATCAAGCGCCAGTTACCCCTCAAGTACAAGAGCAGGTTCAAGCCAGTCCGACTCCGACAGTTTCAGCAATGGTTGCCACTCCATCTGCTACTCCGGGAAAAGAGGCCACAGGTTCGATGAAAGCAAAAACTTCTACCTCTGGGGCAATGGCAAAGTAAGGTAGGTAATGGAAAAATCAAACACTGAAAAATTAGTTATCGTGGGTTCAGGTCCTGCCGGATTAACTGCGGCAATTTATGCTGCCCGCGGAGGCTTAAATCCTTTGGTAATCGCCGGGCGGGAAGCCGGAGGACAGTTAATCTTGACAACCGATGTTGATGATTATCCCGGGTTTGATGAGGGTATTCAGGGCCCGGATTTAATGTCAAAGATGCGAAAACAAGCTGAGCGTTTTGCCACCAGATTCATAAATGAAGATGTAATTTCAGTTGATTTTAAGAATGAGCCGTTTGTGATTAAGACTGAAACCTCTACCGTGTCTACTGAAACAGTAATTATTGCCACTGGAGCTTCCGCGATGTGGTTGGGAATAGAATCTGAACAAAGATTAATTGGTAAAGGGGTATCTTCCTGCGCAGTTTGTGACGGATTTTTCTTTAAGGATAAAAATGTGATTGTAGTTGGAGGAGGGGATACTGCTATGCGGGAAGTAGCCTATCTTTCCAAACTCTGTAAAAAAGTCACTTTAGTCCACAGGCGGGATAAACTGCGGGCCCAGGTGGCTTTGGAAAAACTGGTTAAAAGCAAAACGAATGTTGATTTTATCTGGAATTCTGAAATAGAAGAAATATTGGGGGAGGATAAAGTTACCGGAGTAAAACTAAAAAATGTTCAAACAGGGGAAAAGATTGATCTAGAAGTTGAAGGGGTCTTTATTGCCATTGGTCATAAACCCAATACCGGTTTTTTAAAAGGGCAGATTGATTTAGATGAAAAAGGTTATGTAGTAGTAACCGATGAAACTACGACTTCAGTTTCCGGAGTATTTTCCGCCGGAGATGTCTCTGATCATCGTTATCGCCAGGCTGTCACCGCAGCCGGAGCCGGCTGTAAAGCCGCCATGGATGCGGAAGAGTATTTAGATAATCAAAAGTGAAAATAGTACTTTCTGATCACGCCAAGAAACAAAGGATAGAGCGAAAAATTCCCTTAAAAGATATTTTACAAACTATCAAAAATCCTCAGACCAAAAAGAAAAGCTATCGTGATCGGAGATTGTTACAGAAAGAGTTTAATGGTAAAATATTAGAAGTTGTTATCTTCAACGAAGAAGAGGTTATTGCTGTAATTACCGAGTACTATTTGGAGGAAGAATGAAAATTACTTACGATAAAAAAGTTGATGCTATGTATATTAAATTAAAAAAGGGCAGTTACGATCATACCAAGAAAGTAACGGATGATATTTTAGTGGATGTTTCCAAAAAAGGAGAGGTTTTAGGTTTGGAAATTTTAGATGCTACTAAAAATATTGGAAAAATTAAGAAAGAAAGAGTTTCTGTAGATTTTACTACTGTTGCTGCGTAATCTCTAATAAAGGAGAATTTTCAATGAGTTGGTGTTTTGCAATAATAAACGGAAAACTATCTGAATTGTTTTTTGAACCCGGAAAAACTAAACCTAAGATTCTGGGGCATTGTTATGTTAAAAGAGAGGAATATAAAACAAAAAGAGAGCAGAAAATGATTGATGAAGATATTGCCAAGTACAAATTTTCCCATAGAAATAAAATCTATAAAGATTTGATTAGAGATATCACTCTGGAAACTACATTAATAGCAGAATAATATTGAAGAATACTTAGAAAATACTAAGCATGTAATGCTTCTTAGATGTTCATTAAGTAAGGTGTGAGAGGAGAAATGACTATACCATTAGGCTGGTTTCTTAGGTTCAAAAGACCCACTTTAGGCCCAATTTCTTTTAATAGTTCATCTAAAGTCTGCTGGAATGAACCAACATCTATAGGAGTAGTTAAAGTTCTCAGTGCTGGAGTTAGGCTTCTTCTGATTAGGGGCTTATCGAGGTCTCTCCAAGCAGTGGCCCATATGCTAACAGATTCATTTGCGATCATGCTAACTGAATAACCAATACCCCTCCTTTGCCAGGTAACTGATCGATTAGGGAGTCTTTTTATATCCCTCCAGTGATCTTCTTGAAGCTCCCCACCCTTAACTTGAGCTAAATTTTGGAGTACTTCTGTTGATCCAGGACAGATCTGTTCCCATTCTGAAGCTGCCATGGTCAGAGTATATTACATTTTTTTAACTTTTTCCACATTGAATTTTTACAGAGCCGGGTATAATATAATTAGGAAATGATACTCTCCACGCTTATTAAATTGCTTCCAACCAAACCTGTTGATGCTCATTGTGATATTCCTTGCGGGATTTATGACCCTCATGGGGCTCAAATGTCAGCCCATACTGTAATTCGCATGACTCAAATGATTTTGGATCTTAAAAAAGAAGAAGGGGATGCAGGGGAAAGGCATTATCTTTCACAAATTGCCAGAATGACTCATGTTAAAGAAGAACATGCCGGAAGTTGTGAAGAAGAACTGGATACATTACTTAATGATTATTTTAAACCAGAGCATTTTGCCAAATTTCCCGAGCTTAAAGAACTAATCCTGCAAACCATTAAATTAACCGGCAAAGTCAAACAAAACCTGGATGTGGAAGCTGGTAAAGAATTATTAGCTAATACTCAAAAAATAGCTGAAATCTTTTGGCAAACCAAAGGCTTTGAGCCAATTAGAATTCCTTCCGGATATCCCACTGAAGGTGAAATAGTCACACACAAGTGAAGTTCCCAATTAGTAGATTTACTGTCAAAGGAAATTCCATGCTACCTACTTTAACAGAAGGTCAGGATGTCCTCTCTTTTAACTGGGCCTACTTGGGCAGAAGACCTAAGGTAGGGGAGATTCTGGTTTTAAATTTAAACGGCAGAGATTTAATTAAAAGAGTTGCTAAAATTGAAGGAGAAGAGATTTTTGTAGAAGGGGATAACAAGGGTCAAAGTACTGACTCGCGTGATTTTGGATCAGTTAAGCTAGATCAAGTAATTGGTAAGGTGGTGTATGGACCTAAAGATATTCCCTGTCCTAGCTGTAACGCTCCGGTAATTGGAATTTATGGCCGCAAAGATGCAATTTGTAGTAATTGTGGCTTCAAATTATCGTGTTGTGGCGAGCCTTAATACCCATCAAATCGGTCTGTCCTGATATTAGTTGAATCAACGCCTAATTTTAAAAGAATATTTTCAAAGTGATCCACCATTGCTGGAGGGCCAGCCAAGTAGAAAACAGGGTCTAGGGTATAGGGTCTAGGGTATAGGGTGTTAAGTTTTTCTTCGGTTAAACGACCGTCTTTGCTGGTATTAATATAGTGGATGGTTAAAGAGGGGAGTTGTTTTTGCCAGGAATCCAGCTCTTTTTTAAAAGGAAAATCTGCATCAGAATTAGAATAAATTAAAGTAATTGGCAGGTTTAATTTTCGGTCTACCGCCCACTTAAGCATTGAACGATGAGGAGCAATGCCAATACCTCCGGCCATCATGACAATAGGTGAGCTGTCATCTATTACCACGGTTCCGGCCGGATGTGAACTGGAAATTACATCTCCTGGTTTTAAACTCTGAAGCTTTTTTTTAAATTCGCTGGGGCCGGTTTTGTAAGTTAACATGATAAAATCTTCAGAAGGGGAGGATGAAATTGAGAAGATCCTAGAGTCACTTAAAAGCTCAATGTCCAGATATTGTCCGGGATAAAAATTAAATCCTTTTTGTTTCTCAAAAAAAAGACTGAAAATATCCTTGGCTTCTTGCTGTATTTTCAAAAGTTTTAGCTGCATGGGTTAAGAGTATATTATATATGTAGTTAACTTTGTTATACTTAAAGCTATGGATAATGCCCAAGTATCGAGTCCCAGTGTGGATGAACACAATTTAAGAAAACAAGTAGTTTCGCATGTTAAACAAATTGATCCCAAGTTTAATCTGGACCAAGCCACTCCGGCTACTGCAGTTTATAACAAGGACGATTCTGATTTGGTAGCTAATGTTGAGCATGCTCTAAAAATGGGTAGAAGCGGGGTAACCGGAGAGGGTATTTGGGCCAGGTTAGGAAAAGCCATCAGGGGAACCAATATCTTTAATAAAAGAAAAATGCAAAAAGCCAGTTTGAATCCTAAAGATTATCAAAGCGATTTAGACATCGGAGAGTAATTATGGAAGTCACACAAACCAGCGGGTTTGACTTAAACAGTTTAATATTTGTGATAACTTTATTTATGGCGGGAATCCTGGTTTTGGTGGGTATTGGGTTTTTCTTAAAACAATACCTGGTAGGCTGGATTAAATATAAAGACCGGGAAAAAAACTCTTTGCAGTTTGTGCTACTGCAGGTAAAAGTCCCCCGGGGTAATGAGATTAAAATTGATGCGGCAGAACAACTATTTGCCACCATGGCCTCCCTTCGCAAATCCGGAGGGATGTTTTCTTCTTTTAAACCGCAGCCACATTTATCCTTTGAAATCGTGGCAATTCATGAATCAATTAAGTTCTTTTTATCAGTGCATCGTTCTCATCAGGATCTTTTGGAAAAACAAATTCACGGTGCTTATCCGGATGCAGATATTAAAGAAGTACCGGAATATAATATTTTTTCGGAAAATTCCCAAACTGCCTATACTTCTTTAAAGCTTAAAAATGCCGATTATTTTCCCTTAAAAACTTTCCGGGATTTACCAACCGATCCTTTATCTGCCTTAACCTCCGCTTTGGCTAAGTTGCAACAGGGTGAAGGGGTGGCGGTTCAGCTGATGATTTCTCCCACAGATAGTAAATGGAAAGATAAAGGTAAAGAGTGGCTTAAAAAACAAAAAGACCCCGGAGATGAAAAAAATCCCAAAACTCCGCCAGATGCCAAAGAGTTGGAAGCAGTGGAAGGAAAACTAAGTAAGCCGGGATTTGAAGCTGTAATTAGGATTGTTACCTCAGCAGCATCTTCTGAGCAAGCAAAGGCTCATTTAACCAATATTAAGGCTGCTTTTGAACAATTCAGTGGTCCCTATAACCAGTTTACCGGAGCCAAAATTGTCTCTGAAAAAAACTTCCTGACTGATTTTATTTACCGATACCTGCCCAGGTTTTCTAAACCATCGGTTTTAACTGCTGATGAACTCTCATCTATTTTTCATTTCCCCAATAAATCCATTGAAACACCCTACATTACCTGGTTATCTTCCAAAAGAGCTCCGGCTCCGGAAAAAATTCCTACCTCCGGTTTGTACTTGGGTAAATCGGTTTTCCGGGGAATTGACCGGCCGGTTTACATATCAGAAGATGACAGAAGAAGACATATGTATATTATCGGAAGAACCGGGACCGGTAAATCAGAACTGCTAAAAGCCATGATGCTGCAGGATGTTTTATCCGGCAAAGGGCTTTGTTTTATTGATCCCCACGGAGACGCGGCAGAAGAAATGTTGGAATTGATTCCGGCTCATCGGGCCGAAGATGTAATTTACTTTGACCCCTCAGACATTAGCCGGCCGTTTGGTTTAAATATGCTGGAGGCCTATTCCGAACAACAAAAACATTATGTGGTGGCCTCAATTATTGGCCTGATGTATAAGCTGTTTGATCCTAATAAAACCGGTATTATTGGTCCGCGGTTTGAGCATGGTGTTAGAAATGCCATGTTAACTGCCATGAGTAGACAGGGCGCTACTTTTGTAGAAGTGATGAGGATTATGACAGATGCTGAATTTGTCAGAGAGCTATTACCCGGAGTTACTGATCCGGTGGTAAGAAGATATTGGACCGATCAAATTGCTCAAACCACTGAATTTCACAAATCAGAAGTATTGGATTATACAGTTTCCAAATTTGGTCGGTTTGTGACTAATAAAATGATGAGAAATATTATTGGTCAGTCAAAGTCTGCTTTCGATCTTAGGAAAGTAATGGATGAGGGGAAAATTTTAATTATGAATTTATCCAAAGGTAAAATTGGTGAGGAAAACTCTAACTTTTTAGGATTAATTCTGGTGCCGAAGATTTTACAAGCTGCGATGTCCCGGACTGATGTGCCAATGGAACAAAGAAGGGATTTTTATTTATACGTTGATGAGTTTCAAAATTTTGCCACTGAAACTTTTGCCGATATTTTATCCGAGGCCAGAAAATACCGCTTAAATTTAACTGTGGCTAATCAGTTTATCGGGCAAATCGGGGAAGATTTAAAAAATGCGGTGTTTGGTAATGTTGGTACAGTGATTGGATTTAGAGTGGGAGTAACTGATGCCAACTATTTGCAGCATGAATTTACACCCACTTTTTCTGAGCAAGACTTAGTTAATGTGGAATCTCCACATGCTTACATTAAAACCATAGTGGCTGGGGAGCCAATGGTGCCGTTTTCTCTGGATACTACCAAAGATATGGCTAAGTGGAAATCTATGCTAAATCCACAGATTGGTCAGGCTATCAAGGAGCTTTCACGCTTAAAATTTGGCCGGGACATGGTACAAGTGGAAGCTGAAATTGCCCAGCGCTCCGGGCTTTAATACCCGTCATTGCGAGGCCACGAAGTGGCCGCGGCAATCTTTCTTAAAGGGTCGCTCGTCACACCAAAAAGCATCGTTCGACTAGAATATTATGTAACATTAAGTGTTTCTCTGGTCTCACTCATGAGGATTTTGTGATTTAGCACTGCACACAAAATCTTCAATGTGCTTTTATGGTTTGTGACTTCGCTCCCTAAAATAACGCCCTTTGTTTCTATAGCAAGTTTAATATACGAAAGAATGATCTTTTTTGGTACAATTAGCATTCAGGCCCGTAGTTTAACGGTAGAACGTTTGCCTTATACGCAGATTGCGAGGGTTCGACTCCTTCCGGGCCTACTCAAGACCCTCAATCTGGGATATAGCCACTCTCCTATTTTCTTCTTCCGCAACATCTGGAAAACGATTAAAAAGCTCCTGACTAAGAATAGAGATAGAAGCAGATAATAAAAATTCTTCATAGCTAGCATAACCATCTGCACCTTGGAATGCCCAATTATCACCAGGTAGTGTTGTAGTAGATTTAACTAAATGTACGAAAATGTCTGGGATGTCTAGTCCTAATTCAAGGATAGTATCATGAGCAGCACTCATGGTCAGATAATCGTTGAAAGGTTCACCCGGGTCAGTAGTAGTGGTTTGAGCGAAGAATCTATCTCTTGCTCGGGTTAATAATTGATCAAATACAGATGTAGTACTCTCTGGTTGTTTAGAAGATTCAGCTTGATCACCAAATTCTGCAGTCATTTTAAAGTTCTTCGAGTTTGACTTTGGCGGAACCGTTTGCGGCTCCCTGGATGAATTGAAGATAACGCTCGGTAGTGGAGAGTCTTTTGTGGCCGGCTAATTTAGAAACTACTGTCATTGGTACCCCGGATTGCAGTTGAAATGCTACCCAGGTATGACGCAAATCATTGACTTTAGCTTCTTTTATTCCGGCTAATCTAAAATATCTGTCAATGGCTGTTCTAATGTTTCTAATAAGCAAGGGACGGCCGGTTTTGGTGATAAACAGGCTGTGAGAAGGGGAGGCTGGACGGACTTTTAAGTATTTTTCAATGGTTTCTGCAGCAGGCTTATTTAAAGGAATAATTCTTTCCCTGGTATCTTCAAAAGGAGGCACATGTACTGTAGCCTCAGTTGCATTAACATCTTCTACCCGAATTTTGGCCAGTTCACCAATTCTAACGCCTGTTTGTAGTAACAATTCTATAACCGCAATCATTCTAATATCGCCTTTGGCGGCATCTCTTAAGGCTCTATATTCCAGTTTGGTTAAAATTCTGGGTGGTTTATTTTCAAATTTGGGGTGAGACAGGCCGGTGGCTGGGTCATTAGTTATGAGCCCTTCATTTTTAAGGAATTTGAAAAAAGTTTTGGTGGAATTGGTTTTCCGGGAAATTGACTTGGCAGTGTAGGCTTTTTTGGCTAAATCATCCATAAAAGCCTGCAAATCAGGGGTTTGCACATCAGCAACTTCAGATTTGCTCAGAGCCTGCAGGAAGCTGACTAGTTGATCAATATCTTTGCCATAGGCTAAGATAGTAGCAGAAGATCTTGATTTGCCTTTAAGAAATTCGATAAATTGGTTGTGGGCATCTCGTAAAGTACTCATAACACCCATTTTAATCTTATAGGACATCATTGTCAAGTAGTCCTGCGAGAACTAAAGTTCTCTTAGGATAGAAAAATCAAGAGGGAATATGATTAGGAAACTAAGTATTGGTGTAATAATCGTGTTGGGGCTGGTAATTGGCTATAATCTGGTGGCTCAAATTACCAGTGCTTTAACCTCGGAAGAAAGACTATCTGCTCAGGCAGAAGCAGTTTACAAGCTGGAAGCTCAAAATAAACAGCTTCAGGCACAATTAAAAAAGGTGACATCACCGGAGTTTGTCGAAACTCAGGCCAGGAATAAGCTGGGAATGGGCAAGCCTGGAGAAACCGTAGTGATTATTCCGGAAGAAAGGCTAAAACAGATCATGGGAACCAGCCAGTCAGCCGTGCCTAGACTACCTAATTGGCAAGGCTGGCTAAAAGTTTTCTTCCATTAAATAACTAGTTTTAAATTAGTAATTTTCTTTTGTCTGCTCCAGGATTTAATCTCAGATTCTCTTTTCAAAGCCTCAGAGTGAGTGGACAGAGATTCTGAGTAAATAAGCCTAACTGGTGGGTGTGAACGGGTATAATGCCCGCCTTTTCCGCTCTTATGTTCCAAAAAACGCTTTTCTATATTATTTGAAGCTCCAGTATACAAACTGCCATCTTTGCAAAGAAGAACGTAAACCTGCCACATACGTCTATTCTATGCTACAATATGGCCGCGGGGAAGTGTAAAGGCTGCACATCAGGCTCATAATCTGAAGGTAGTGGGTCCGATTCCCACCCCCGCAACACGGCTGGTTTAGATTATTATAACAATCTAATTGACATAAACAACAATAATAAACTATACTCTTTCTAATATGGAACCGCATCCTCAAGAAGGAAAAATAAATTTTCGTCAAGCAGAAATGAATTGGTTGGGAACGCATAGGGAAGAGTTACGACAGGGTCATGCAGGGAGATGGGTTGGTATAGACGAAACAGGACTTATAGGAAGTGCCCCCAATCTTAAGGAACTTATGGAGCTCTGCTCAGCAGAAAATCGCGATCCATTTGTAACTTATGTAACAAGGCCTGATGAATCGATTAGGTTTTATGGATTAGTTCGAAAATAGTTTCTAACATCATTCCACCCCCGCAACACGGTGGTAGTTTAGATTGTTGAAACAAGCTAAATTATATACTTACTTCTTTGAGAGCAATCCCATAGTTGATAATGAACTTAGGTTGTGATATATTTCCCATCATTATTATGAATATTGATAAAGAACCTACAGAAGAAGCCCAACAGGGTAACCCCTATAAAACTCCTGAAAAGTTTGCATCTGCCACCATTCATTTTTTCTATGGTTTTTCTGAGCCGGGCCAACACGATTCTGTTCCAGCTTATTTAAATGAGAAAAAGTATGCACTTACAGCTGATTTAGTTCAGGAAGGTTTTTCACCTCAGCAGATAGAAGAATCCGTCAATAGCGGAGGAGTTAGGGTGGCACCAGTTTTTAGAAAAAGAGTAACTGACCTTTATTGGATAACTGAAGCAGAAAATGAGTTAGATGAAATGGCCGCTCAAGCTCAAAGAAATTGTGGTGGAGATGGTACAGACCCAAATGCTCCAGTTGGTGGTGATGTAGCTTCCCTTGGTGGAATCTTGGGAAGTCAGCCGCTTGCATTAGCTGTAGTTACTTATGCAGCCCATAAAGGATTATTAGTTGAAACTGAAATAGATAGAGGTATAGGTGTAGGTCCCATGTATGTGAGTAAGGATAGTCCTCTTGCTTCTATTCTAGCACCTCAAAATCAGGTTTGATAAAAGTTTCTAACATCATTCCATCCCCGCAACACAATTTTTCTGCTAAAATACCCCTTAAATGAAACCCCGGAATTTAACAGTAGGAAGCTTAATTTTGATTGGGCTTATTTTTGCTTTGAGTCAAATCAAATTCTCAGCCCCTCTAAATGTTACTAGTACTCCAATGCCCACTGTTTCGCCGGTAGCTGAAGCTACTTCCTCATCTGTTTTGGGTGTAAGACTGAAAACTTCCGGTTGTGTGGCGCAAGGCGCTTTGCAGGATAAAGATTGTACTCCGGGAGCTGCAATTACCGGAGTTACCAAAGATCAGATTTGTACACCGGGCTATGCTAAATCAGTTCGTAATGTGCCTGAGAAAGAGAAGAACGATGTGTATTTGGAATATGGGATCACCTCACATGTTGAAGGAGAGTACGAGGTGGATCATTTGATTTCTTTGGAACTGGGTGGATCGAATGATATTTCCAATCTTTGGCCGGAGCCGGCAGATCCTAAACCAGGTTTTCATGAAAAAGATAAAGTAGAAAACGAACTGCATAAACAAATTTGTGAAGGAATCATCACTCTACAGCAAGCACAGCAGCAAATTTCCAATAATTGGCTAACAGTTTATCAGCAGTTACAATAATCTTACATTTTTATACTTGACGAAATTAGCTTTCAAAGCTTACTCTTAAATACATGAGCAAAAAGTTTTTTAAGAGAGTGGCAGAGGCTCCGGCTGTGGCTTTAGGTAAAACCATTGATACTTCAGAAAAACTGGTTAATATGGTTCGTTACCAGAAGGATATTAAAATAGCCAAGGATTACTGGAAAAATCTGGGTCCGGGATTGACCACTGGTGCAGCTGATGATGATCCATCCGGTATTGCTACCTATTCTCAGGCCGGGGCTCAGTATGGTTTTCAACTGCTATGGCTGGCTCCTTTTACTTTTCCTTTGATGGCAGTGGTCCAGGAAATGTGTGCCAGAATTGGTTTAGTCACCGGTAAGGGGCTGGCTGCCAATATTAGAAAGTATTATCCCAAATGGGTGTTATATCTTTGCACTTTTCTGTTATTTGCCGCTAATTCTTTAAACATTGGTGCAGATTTAGGAGCCATGGCTAAAGCAGCTCAGCTTTTGGCGCCTCAGATCAGCTTTAACACTTTGATTTTAGGCTTTACTATCTTTTCTCTGGCCTTACAGATTTTTACTACTTATGATAAGTATGCCAAGTATTTAAAATGGTTGGCTTTGATTCTGTTAACTTATGTTTTTTCCGCTTTAAGCACTCATCTTAATATAAATGATCTGATTACCGGAGCTTTTATTCCCATTATTACTTTTTCCAAAGAGCAGATTTTTCTGGTCACTGCTGTTTTAGGTACTACTATTTCACCGTATTTATTTTTCTGGCAGACTTCACAGGAAGTGGAAGAAGAAATTCTGCAGGGAAAACTGACCATAGCTTTGAGAAAAGGAACTACTGATGAGGATATCAAAAATATGAGAACTGATGTCTGGTCAGGGATGTTTTTATCCAATCTGGTGATGTTTTTTATTATCGCTGCCTGTGCTGTTACTTTGCATGCCCACGGAATAGCTAATATCAAAACAGCAGCAGATGCAGCCGAAGCCTTACGGCCAATTGCCGGGGAATTTACCTATCTGCTTTTTACGGCCGGCATTATTGGTACCGGGCTTTTAGCCATTCCGGTTTTGGCAGGGTCTGCTTCTTATGCTTTATCTGAAAGCTTTGGCTGGAAGTATGGACTTTACAGAAAATTGAAAGAAGCCAATGCTTTTTATGGAGTGATTATTATTTCCACCTTGTTCGGATTAGGGATTAATTTTTTGCATTTAGATGTGGTGAAAGTATTAATTTATACCGCTATTGCCAATGGTTTAATTGCCCCAATCATTTTGGTGTTAATTGTTTTGTTAAGCAGTAATAAAAAAGTAATGGGGGATAAAGCCAATGGTCCGTTCTCAGCCTTTTTTGGATGGTTAATAACTATTGTCATGGTAATAACAGGTTTAGCCACCATTTATTCCCTTTTTGTTTAAATTCTCCAATTCTGGTACAATTTAGCCACGTTTTGAAATATGGCAGCGTAGCTCAATGGTGGAGCGATCGTTTCATAAGCGATAGGTCGTTGGTTCGATTCCAACCGCTGCTACACAAATAAGGTATAGTAAAAATATATGAAAGTAATAGTACTCGCAGCTGGTTCTGGTAAAAGAATGTGGCCTATTGCCACTGATAAATGTCTAATTCCTTTTTTGGGAAAGCCAATTTTGTATCATAATCTCAAAAAATTAAAAGAAGCGATCAATCCGCAAGAGGTTATTGTAGTTTCCAGGTCAGAGAACAAAACAGAAATCCAAAAAGTGATGGATGAACTTAAGCTGTCGGGCACAATTGTGATTCAGGAAGAACCCAAAGGCATGGCTAATGCTATTTTATCTGCTAAGGAGTTAATTGAGGGTGAAATTTTGGTGGTTAATGCTGAAGATGTATTGGAAGGATCTTTGTATGGGCAGGTGGCAAAGGGAGGTTCAGAGGTAGTAGTTGCAGCAATCAAAAAGGATAATTATTTTCCAGGAGGGTATATTAAGGCAACGGGCAACAGGGTACAGGCAATAGTGGAAAAGCCAGGTGAAGGAAATGAACCGTCGGATTTAGTAAAACTGGTGGTGGATTATTTTAAGGATGGTAAAAAGCTGGTGGAAAACTTAGAAAAAGCACAGTCGGAAAGAGATGATGTTTATGAAGTGGCATTGTCGCAGATGATTTCTGATGGAATAGAAGTTAAGCTTGTTAAGTATGAAGGAAAGTGGATTCCCTTAAAATATCCGTGGCAGATTTTAGAGGTCCTGGAATACTTTTTACAGGGTATTGAACAAAATATTTCCTCAGCTGCAAATGTGTCTGAAAAGGCAGTTATTGAAGGCCCGGTGGTTATTGAAGAAGGAGTTAGAGTGTTTGAAGGAGCAGTAATAAAAGGCCCTTGTTATATTGGTAAAAATGTCATTGTGGGAAACAGTAACATGATTCGGGAATCTGATTTGGAAGAAGGATCAGTTACCGGATTTAACTCTGATATTACCCGTTCATATATTGGTCCCAACTGCTGGTTTCACACCAATTATATTGGAGACTCGATACTGGAGGGAGACTGTGGCATGGGGTCTGGAGCAGTACTGGCTAATTTAAGATTAGATGATCATACAATCAGGGTAGGAGTTGGGGAAGAGATGATTGATTCTGGAAGACATAAACTGGGCTTAATTGCCGGAACCGGTGCCAGAGTGGGGGTTAATGCTTCTACCATGCCGGGAATCAGAGTAGGAGCAAATTCTCTGGTCGGACCGGGAGTGGTTTTACATGAAGATGTTAAAGAAAATACTAAGATTTTAGTTAAACAGGAATATCAGGTTTCCGAACATACCCCGGCTCTAACTTCTTACGACCAATTCCGGGAGAAGCTGGAGAAATAGTCGATGTTACTCTACGAATTTGAAGGAAAACAGCTGTTTAAAAATTGTGGAATTGATGTTCCGAATTCTCAGTTAATAGATACTCCTAAGGCAGAAATTACCATCAAACCTTCTCTAGTGTTAAAAGCGCAAGTTTTATCTGGTAAAAGAAAAGAAGCAGGGGGGATTGTTAAAGTTGAGAAACAAGTAGAAATTAAAGAGAAACTAGTAGAAATTTTTAGTAGGACTGTAAATGGAGAAAAGGTTGAGAGGATTTTAATAGAAGAGGAAATCAGTAAGGAGGATGAGGAATACTATTTATCTTTTTCTTATTCGACCCAAACCAGAGGTCCGGTGATGACTTTTGGACAAGGCGGAACCGGAGCAGAAGGAAAAGGAGCAGAAACTTTTGCTGTGGATCCAATTACTGGATTTAACGGTGAACATCTTCCCGAAAAACTAATCGATACAGGTAAAAAACTGTGGGAGGTGTTTAGAAAATATGATTGTGAACTGGCAGAAATTAACCCTTTGGTGATTGCTAAGGGAGACCCTTCGACTCGCTCCGCTCACTCAGGGCAAAATTATATTATGGCATTAGATGCCAAAATAATTTTGGATGATGACGCTGATTATAGAAGAGAAATTAAATTTCCGGACAGAAATTTGTTTGGCAGGGCTTCAACCAACAGGGAAATTGAAGCCAGAATGATTGATCAGGGAGATCACCGGGGAACTGCTGGTTCGGTTTATTGGGACCTAGAAGGAGACATTGCAGTACTGGCAGCCGGAGGCGGAGGAAGTGTGGTAAATATGGATGCTTTGGTGGCTTTAGGTGGTAAGCCTGCCAATTATACTGAGCATTCTGGTAATCCACCTAGGGAAAAACTAAAAAAGCTAACAGAGATTCTGCTGTCCAAACCAGGGCTTAAGGGTCTTTGGATTGTTGGTGGCACTGCTAATTTTACTGATATTTATGAAACTTTAATGGGATTTGTGGAGGGCTTAAGAGAAGTTAAACCAAAACCAAAATATCCCATTGTGATTCGAAGGGGTGGGCCTAATGATAAAAAAGCTTTTGAAGAATTAAAAATAATTGGGGAGCAAGAAGGATTTGATTTTCATATCTATGGTCGCGAAACTCCCATGACATCAACTGCAAAAACTATGGTGGAACTAGCTTATCGAAAGGAGGAATTGGCTCATCACGGTTAAAAAAAGCGCTCGTACGGTAGAGACTTACTCGCTTGTGAGAATTTTGTGATTAAGAGAATTTAGATCATTTAAAATAATCAACACAAAATCCTCAAAATTTTTTTAACTTCGTGACTTCGCCACTTTTATATGTCTATCCTTGTTAATGAAAAAACAAAAGTACTGGTTCAAGGTATAACTGGAAAAGAGGGATCTAAAGTGGCTTTGCAAATGAAAAACTATGGTACCAAAGTTTTGGCCGGGGTAACTCCTGGTAAGGGAGGTCAAGAGGTTCATGGAGTACCGGTTTATAATTCGATTGCTGAGGCTTTGGAAAATCATCCGGGGATCAATACTTCTTTAATTTCTGTTCCTAATTTTGCAGTTTTTGGAGCAATGAAAGAGGCAGTTGAGGCTAAAATTCCTTTGATTGATGTTTTTACAGAGCATGTACCAATTGCTGATACAGCTAAAGCTATTGCCATGGCGAAAAAAGCCGGAGTCAGGATAGTTGGACCTTCATCAATGGGGATTATCTCACCAGGAATAGGAAAGGTCGGACAAATAGGAGGAGAGGATCCCAGAGGTGTATTTAGCAAAGGTTATGTGGGGGTTATCTCCAAAAGCGGAGGAATGGCTTCGGAAACTGCCTGGATTTTAACTAAAAACGGTATTGGTCAATCAACTGTAGTAGGAATTGGTGGAGATATACTGGTGGGCTCTGCTTTTGCAGATTTGCTGGAGGATTTTGAAAAAGATCCACAAACCAAAGCAGTGGTTTTATTTGGAGAAATTGGCGGAACTTATGAAGAGGATGCCGCAGAGCTGATTAAAAGCGGAAAGTTTACCAAGAAAGTGGTGGCATTTGTCTCCGGACTGTTTGCCGAAAGTCTGCCTCAGGGAACTAAATTAGGTCATGCAGGAGCAATAGTTTATGGAGATAAAGGCAGTTATAAATCAAAGATTGAATCTTTAAAATCAGCCGGAGTAACTTTGGCGAAGACTCCGGATGAAATCCCACGACTCATAGTAAAATAGAGCCTTGATAAAGTCTGGGGGGTATAATAATATAAAACATATGGCAGAAGAAGCGCAAAGTTCAGAGGCAATAACTCCAGGGATTAACGCTGAAGGTACGCCAAATCTTGAGGGAGTAGCCGACCCGGTTGTCAGAAGAGAGGCAACACGGGGTGGCCCACACTCTATAGCCCGTAGGTTATTGCGAGCAGTAGCAATGCTGGGTGCCAGTGCTCAACTTGTAGCTTGTGGTGTAAGTGAAGGGCAGGTTAATGATCCCGCAGCATTCACAATCAACACAGGTCAAGCTGCTGAAAACCAGGCAAGGGTAATTGAACAAACCTTTAAAGGTGTGTCAAGCACCGAAGTAACACTGCGCCCCAAACTCTCCTCATCAGACATACTTGGAAAGCATAAGGAAATATGGCGTAGAAATAGTGCCGAGCTTCAGGGATTGAACCCATTTGATAGTTCAATGGCTTTTATTACAGTTTTAACCGGTAGAGAGTTCCCTCCAGAAGAACCAGATAAGCAATGGCGGGCATTTGCAATTTCATCTACCAGCGGTGAGTCGTTAGTAATAGGCGAAGTGAGAAGCGCTCCGGCACAAAGCCTAATTGATAAAGATTTGCTTGCGCCTGAAGATAGGGATCTTGAGGCTGTTCGTCTTCTAGTCGTAAGTCAGAAAAGCACGCTTGCAACAATTCGAGATCAGAAAGGCTTCAGCGTTTTTCTTGAACAAGTGGATACCGCCAAGAACTACAGTGCTGATCCCTCATCGCTACGCTCGTTTCATATAGCTTCTCCCAGCCAAACGGCTGCAAATAAACCTCCGACACCTGCAAGGTGAATGTAGTGTTCTGTAGTTGAACTGATCCGTTCGTATTCTTGACATAACATATACATCAAGAAAAATGGCTTTAAAATTGCCGAAGATCTAATCTTTTGATAAACAATAGTTTGTACTGACTGGTATATAATACAAAGTATTATGATATCAAAAATTAAAAAATTCATACCTTTGACTATTATTATTACTGCTTTTTGCGGACTGATTTATGTTTCCGTGCAGCAAAATTACCGCCAAACCGCCAATGATCCGCAAATCCAAATGTCGGAAGATAGTGCCAGTGCCTTAGAAAACGGAGCCAAACCAGAAGAGATAGTTGGTAAAACTGAAGTAGATCTTTCCAAAAGCTTAGCCCCTTTTTTGATTATATATAACGATGGGGAAGAACCAATTAATTCCCAGGCAGTATTAGACGGTAAAATTCCCAGACCTCCAGTTGGTGTGTTTGATTTTGTCAGGACTCACGGCAAAGAATGGTTTACCTGGGAGCCAAAACCAGGTATCAGAATTGCGGCTGTGGTTACTAAATACAACGGTGGAAGTCCCGGCTTTGTTTTAGCCGGAAGATCAATTAGGGAGGTAGAAAATAGAGAGGATTGGCTGGTTAAAGAAGTAGGGGGAGCTTGGATTACTACCCTTTTGCTAACTTTTTTTGCTACACTAGTGTTTAAATAATAACTATGGATAAGAAATGGAAAACATCGATTGCCGGGATTGTGGAAGGGGAAGCTCAGATTCACGGATATAAAGTAACTGATTTAATTGATAAAGTTAATTTTACTGAAGCTATCTGGTTGGAGTTAAAAGGTGAACTTCCTACAGAAAAAGAACAAGCCATGCTGGATGGGATTTTAATTTCCACCATTGATAATGGCATGGGTCCTCCTTCTATTACTAATGCCAGAAATTCTGCTTCAGCCGGAAATCCCATGCAGGCAGCTGTAGCAGCTGGAGTTTTAGGAGTAGGGGAGGCGCATGGTGGAGCCATTGAAGAATGTGCCCGGCTTTTACAAATGGGCATGAGCGCAGAAAAGCTGGTGGAAAAAGTGATTGCCTCTGGTGAACGTATTCCTGGCTTTGGTCATAAAGTTTATACCACTGATCCCCGGGCTGCTCAAATTTTTCAAAAAGCTAAAGATTTAGGATTTTATGGAGAACACTGCGAGTTGGCAGTGGCGGTTGAAAAAATCCTGGAAAAGAAAAAAGGTAAAAAAATCCCCATTAATGTAGACGGCGCCATTGCGGCAGTCACCTCTGATATGGGTTTTGATTACAGATTAGGCAAGGGGTTTTTCATTATTGGCAGAGTAGTAGGTTTAGTTGCCCATATTTTTGAAGAATGGGTTAGGGAAAAACCTTTTAGAAGAATTGCGGATGAAGAAATAGAATATGATGGAACTGCTCCCAGAAAACTGGAGAAATAGTACTTTAGGCCTTATTGTGTTAAACTAACTCCTTAAATAACCCGTACGGGTTATTTTTATTTGAAATAACTTATGCAAACAATTGATAGACTAGAATTAACCTTTGATATGTTTACTGCGAGTAGTCATGGAATAAAATTAGCTGCCTCGGCAGTTCAAAGATTTTTTGGTAAAGAAAATTATGATTTTTTTAGAGCTGCTGGTAAAAAAGAACAGTATATTTCTTCAGAGACAAGACAGAGAGTTGATCAAAAGGTTTATGGTCAAGTGGGACAGATGTTGGACTTCGGTGGAGTCTTAGAAGACTGGGAAGTGATTTGGAAAAGTGCCATGGAGAAAGCTATTATTACTCATAATTATGCCCGAGGAATAGTTTTTGCTGATCAGGACAGACAAGCTACCCTTACTACCAATACTGATTGGGATGATGGCAGGCCCTCAACGGCTTTGGAGAGATTAACCATGCCAACCAGATTAATTGGTGCCCAATGTAAATACGAGCAGGGTAGACAACTGGGGCTGGCTCAGCTCTGCGCGGAGGTTATGAGTCGAGATGAAAATGGGAATGCAAGAGCAATATTAACCGCTCTTAATAATTCTCTAGAAAATAATTTCTTTGTTGGTAAAAAGGGTGACCCACAAATATATCATACTTTTTCATATCATATGCCGGGTACAAACCGATTGGTAGCTGTAAGTCGTGATTATCCTCATAATAATTTTGGAGAAGGATTATCTGTGAAATCTTTAGATTTCCCGGTAAGGATTTTGAGAGTTCAAGATGAAAAAGGAAAGCAGTTAAGTGTACCAGCTTTATATGATCCTAGAGATAAAGATATCGAGTCAGCTGTTATAAAAGCAAAAGAGAGGTCTTTATTGGCTACGAGGCAGCATTCGAATCAACGTATTATAGAAACTTCTCCATACGCTACAGACCAGCTTGGTGTCCAATTTGTGGTTATGGAAGGAGGGCGACCCATGAGAGATCTGGTAGTCTCGAATTTAGAACAGCTTTTTAGTGGATTTGAGGGTACGAGAGATATTGTTGAAGATGACCAGGTTGATACAAATCACGGATCCCAGAACAGAGTTGAATTTAGAAGAAGATTAATTTATCTGAGAGAATTAAAAAATCCAATTGAGTTAATTATCTATTCCCTTGAGGATTGGATCCCTGCAGAATATGAGGTTGGGGAATTTAGTGAAGAATTAGGTATGCATAATGGTAGGGCACATGATTTATATAAACTAAAGATGATAAGTAATATAGCCGAATTTATGTGGCCTTTTAAAGTTTTTAAAATACCTCTTGAACCAGCAGTAAAAGCAAGTTCTTATGATTATGCTGCCAGGCTTAGAAGAAAACAAAGAATTCACCCCTCCCCTTATTTAGAAGAAGATTAAGCCTAAATTGACACTTGACAGGATACTTCCATACTAGTATAATAGTACATTATGTTTAGAAATTCATTGGATGAATTAATTGATGTATTACTAAACATTAAAGATAAAAAGGAAATGAAAGATTTTCTTTTGGGGATTTTTACTCCAAAAGAACTTCTGGAAATACCGACTCGTTTGCAGATTGTAAAGCAATTAAAGAAAGGAATTGCCCAACAAAAAATTGCAGAGGATTTAGGAGTAGGTATTGCCACAGTAACCCGTGGCTCCAAAGAAATACAAAAAGGCAGATTTAAAGTGGTGCAATAGCACCATCCTGAGGAACAAAGTGACGAAGGATCTCCCACGAATGTGGGAATGACAAAGGAAAAATATGGAAAGACAAATTGACGGAAATATCAATAGCAAAGGACCTCTGGGTTCCGTGAAAGCGGAGCAGGGGTTAGTTTGGCCAGGAAGTACAAGCAATTAGAGACGAACACAGTCGAATTCATCGTGGCCCTGGTAGTTTTATATACCCTTTTCCAGTATCTGGTCTAGAAAAAAGATTAATCCTTCAAGAAATAGGTACTCAAAGCAGAAAACTAAGATCCCGAATCAATATGTTTTCAGGAATTCCTTTAGAAGAAGGGGTGGGAACTATTATTGAAATTCAAGAAAAAACCAGATTGGAAAAAAGAAGAAAAACAAGGGTAAGGGGTATATATGCATAAGGTGGGGTATAATAAAAACTATGAGGGAATTGAGGTTATCAAAAGGACAATATACCTTTTTGGCATCCTTTGCTAAAACGCTATCAGAAGGAATGATCTTAGGAGGAGCAGCTGCATTCTTCCTTCCCGAGGCATTTCAATTTCAACTGCCTATATCATTTGGAAGATTTGCTTTTATTGCCTCATCCGGATTGTTTTTTCTGCTAGTGGGTGTTATTCTTGAAAGAAGAGGTGAGTTATGATTGATGTTAACGACCGTTTTACTCAGCTAATGATTGTTTTGTTGGTTATTCTTGCTATTTTGGGATATATTGCAATTTTTGGAAAAGTAGATAAAAGAAAAAGTTGAATAGCCTAGAGTAATATGGTATAATAAAATTATGGAAATGTTAAATTCCCGAATTCAATATTGGTACTACAACAACACATAAACTTGTTGGTGATTTCTAGTACCCTTTTAGGAGCCGCCGACAGGGCGGTTTTTTAGTGGGGAAAAAAGGAGAAAATTATGAAAAATAATAAAAAAGCAATCGTAATACTGGGAGGAATGGAGCCACAAGCCTCAGCTCATCTAGTGCAAATTTTAATTGATAAATCTATAAAAGATTTTAATGCTAAAAATGGTGATGAATTTCCCGAAATAATTCTGGATTCAATTCCGATTCCTGATTTTATCTCTGATCCTGCCAGTATTCCGCAAGCTCTCAAACTTCTCAAAGAGCGGGTAAAAATATTAAGTAAGCTCAAAATCAGTAGCTTTGCCCTTGCTTGTAATACTGCCCACGTTCTTTTTAATAAGCTACAGCTAACTACTGAGGTGCCGTTTATATCTATGATTGATGAGACTGTAGACCAAGTAGATGCAAAAGGAATGGTAAGAGTAGGGTTATTAGCAAGCCCTTCCAGTATCAAGTTTGGGATTTTCCAGAAGGCTTTAGGTAATCGTAATATAGAAGTAATAATTCCTACTGAAAAAGAACAATTTATAGTGGAAACAATTATTAGGAAAGTGATAAGAGGAAAAATTTCAGAATTAGATCAACTTAAGTTAATTTCAATTGCAGATTCTTTAAAGAAAAGAGGAGCACAGGGAATTATTTTAGGATGTACGGAATTACCTTTAGTCTTCCCAAAAAGGTTCACAATACCTATTTTTAATAGTCTGGAAATACTTGCTAATGCTGCATTGCTTAAATTACATGAAGGAAATACAATAACATCATGAAAAGAATATTAACCGGGGATAGGCCAACTAATGATAGTTTTCATTTAGGGAACTATGTCGGATCCTTAAAAAACAGGGTTAAGCTGCAAGATGAATATGAAACCTATATTCTCATAGCAGATCTGCATGCTTTAACCACCCATTTTGATAAAACAGCTGATCTTGAAAAAAATATCAGAGGTTTGATGATGGGATATTTGTCAGTGGGTCTGAATCCGGATAAAGCCACATTCATTCTGCAATCCCAGGAGTTAGAAAAAATGGAACTGGCATATATTTTGGCCACTTTAACTCAAAGAGCTGTTTTAGAAAGGCAGCCGGCCTTAAAAGAAAAGCTTGATCAGGGTGAAGAAGACACTCTTGGGTTATATGAATATCCGGTGTTGATGGCAGCAGATATTTTGCTTCCCAAAGCCAATTTAGTGCCGGTGGGGAAAGATCAGAAAGCTCATGTAGAGTTTGCCAGGGATTTAGCAGAAAAATTCAATCGGTTGTATGGAGAAGT
>Ga0209515_10002634_pt1 | contig 27206 bp, 34 predicted proteins | sample Subgroupgradi54m_FD_187454 | JGI IMG/M metagenome (GOLD analysis project Ga0209515, IMG submission 187454) | Subsurface groundwater microbial communities from S. Glens Falls, New York, USA - GMW60B uncontaminated upgradient, 5.4 m (SPAdes)... ... | reverse complement strand
TAGTAATATTCATGACCTATGATTTTACAAGACCTTAGCTTCTACATGCTCATCTTGCACTAGAATTACCAGTTATTTCATGCTCATCTTGTATGAGACAAGACTGGAATTAAAGCCCTTCAAGATAATTCTTCTGCTATTGCTGCTATGCGAAGTTTTAGGAATTATAATAATGTGGTTGGAGAAATTATTAAGATGGATTTTGGTAATAACATCCAAGACTTAATTCCAAACACAGCTAAATGGATTAGACAAAATATGGTATTAATGAATAATATTGATCGTAATGGTGATATTACTCAACTACCGTAACCTAATATTGGGTTTATAAATGGGCTATATTCTACAAGTAATGGGTTGCTGATATAATAGGCTTAATGATTTATCTTGGAACTGATCATGGAGGATATGAATTAAAAGAGCAGATTAAAGTTTTCCTTGCGGAAAATAAAATTGAATTTGCAGATTTAGGAGCTTATTCTTTTGAGAGTGAAGATGATTATCCTGACTTTATAATTCCTGTATCTCAAAAAGTTGCCGAAAATCCTCAAAATTTAGGAATAGTTATTGGCAGATCTGGTAATGGAGAAGCAATTGCTGCAAATAAAGTAAAAGGAGTTCGGGCTGCACTTTGTCTAAATGAAGAAATGGCCAGGAAAGCCAAACAGCATAACAATGCTAATGTTTTATCCTTGGGAGCAGACTATACCAGCGTTGATGAGGTAAAAAAGATTGTTAAATTATTTATTGAGACCCCTTTTTCAAGTGAAGAAAGACATATCAGAAGAATTGAAAAGATTAAAAAATTAGAACAGAGCAGATGATCCAAATTATTCCAAGCGTACTCTCCACATTAGAGGAGGAGTATAGAAGAGACATAACTAAATACCAAAGATCCCAATTACTTAAAGAAGGTTGGGTACATATTGATTTCATGGACAATAAATTTGTTCCAAATCAAAGTATTGAACCAGAAATTATAGCCAAATACCCAATAGATTTGCACAAAGAAGCTCATATTATGGTGTTACATCCATTGGAATGGGTTGATTCTTTAATAGAGGTTGGGTTTGAAAGAATAATTTTTCATATTGAATCTCAAGATGATGTTTTAAAAACTATTGAATATATTAAAAGTAAAGGATTAGCAGCGGGACTGGCTATAAACAGTAATACTCCTGTTGAAAGATTAGACCCATTTTTAGATAAAGTAGATATAATACTGGTAATGAGTATTATGGCAGGATTTCAGGGTCAGCCATTTATCCCAAAAACCTTAGACAAGGTAAGAAAAATTAAATCTATGAATGAATCAATAAGAGTTGGAGTTGATGGAGCAGTGAAAAATACTAATCTCAAAAAGATTGCGAAAGCAGGGGTTGATTTTGTTATAGTAGGATCGTACCTGTTAAAGGGTGATGTGGATGAGAATTTAGAAATACTTTGGGAGGAAATCAGTGGCTCAATTTAATCTTAAAAAAGCAAAAAATATTGAACAAGTGGCAATCTTTGGCTCAGCTCATGCAGCTGACAACAGTGAGCTTTCAAAACAAGCTTTTGAGGTAAGTAAGAAGTTAGCAGAGGCTGGGTATATTGTAGTAGATGGCGGAGGACCTGGGGTAATGCGGGCAGCAACCATGGGAGCAAAATCTGTGGGAGGCAAGGTTGTGGGAATAGTTTTGCAAGCAGATATTAATATGCACTATGAAGGTCGGGATCCTAAAAATAAATTTGATATAGAAATTAAAGCCAAAAATTATGTAGAAAGAACTTTAGCTTTAATGAGAGAGGGCCAAGTGTATGTAATTTTTAATGGAGGAACTGGAACTATTTCAGAATTTGGTATGGCTTGGGGACTGGCTAAGCTTTATTTTGGTCACCACAAACCATTAATTTTATATGGTAAATTTTGGCAAAATTTAATTACAGCTTTCAAAGAAAATATGATACTTACCAAAGAGGAACAAGAGGTATATAAAATTGTTGACACGCCGGAGGGAGTTTTACAGGCAATTGTGGAATTTGAAGAAGAATTACAAAAAGGAAAGCACAAGCATATACAAACAACCAGAGGCGATTTTACAAACTGATTATGTTTTCTGCTCAGGATATTAAAAAACTTGAACTAAAGGCAAATTCGATCCGTGAGGATATTATTGAAATGCTTGTGGAAGCAGGATCCGGGCATTCTGCTGGACCTTTAGGGATGGCTGATATTTTTACAGCTTTATATTTTAATATCCTAAATCACAATCCTAAAAACCCAGATTGGCCAGAGCGGGATAGACTGATTTTATCCAATGGCCATATTTGTCCTGTCCGTTATGTCACAATGGCTCACTCAGGCTATTTCCCTATATCTGAGTTAAAAACACTCCGTAAGTTAGGCAGCAGGCTGCAAGGTCATCCTCACAGAACTGCTTTACCAGGTTTAGAGACTACTTCAGGACCCTTAGGATCTGGATTATCACAATCTGTGGGATTGGCTTTAGCAGGAAGGTTAGATAAGGCTAAATGGAGAGTAGTTTGTTTAATGTCTGATGGAGAGCAGGATGCAGGTAATACTTGGGAAGCAGTCATGTTGGCTGCTAAAAATAAACTGCATAATTTAACTGCTTTAATTGACAGGAATAATATTCAAATTGACGGGTTTACTGAGGATATCATGCCCTTGGAGAATTTAAGAGAAAAGTATGAAGCTTTTAACTGGCATGTTTTGGAAATTGATGGACATAATATGCAGGAAATTATTAATGCTTTTAATCAAGCCAAAGCGATTTTTGAGAAACCTACTGTAATTATTGCTCATACCATCCCTGGAAAAGGGGTAGATTTTATGGAAAACAAATTTGAATGGCATGGCAAACCACCAAATAAAGAAGAGGCAAAACTTGCTTTACATGAACTCAGAACTTTAGCTGGAAAAATCAGGAGCGAACATGAATGATTAACCCAAAAGTTTTTTTAAACTCTAAATTATTCGATCCTGATATTGAACAAAAGCCATCTAGGAACGGTTATGGCGAAGGACTGGTATTAGCAGGGGAGGAAAATGAACAAGTAGTGGCTCTTTGTGCAGATTTAACAGAAAGTACCAGAACCCAAAGCTTTGCTGAAAAATTCCCCCAAAGATTTTTTGAAATTGGAGTGGCAGAGCAGAACTTAGCCACAGTGGCAGCTGGAATGGCATTGGCAGGGAAGATTCCCTTTATTACCTCTTATGCTACTTTTTCTCCGGGTAGAAATTGGGAGCAAATCAGAACCACTATTTGTTATAACAATGTGCCAGTAAAAATTATCGGGAGTCATGCGGGAATTTCTGTAGGCCCTGATGGAGCAACTCATCAGGCTTTGGAAGATATGGCCATCATGAGAACTTTACCAAATATGATGGTGATTTGTCCTGCAGATTCTATCGAAAGTCGAAAAGCAACTCTTGCTTTGGCAAAAACTGGAAAACCCGGATATATGAGACTTTCTCGGGATAAAGTGCCGGTAATTACTACTAACGAAACACCATTTGAGATTGGTAAAGCTGAAGTTTACAAGGAAGGTAAGGACGTAGCAGTAATCGCTTGTGGACAAATGGTTTATAGAGCATTACAGGCAGCTCATGAATTAGAATTGCATAAAATTAGTGTTCGAGTAATAAATTGTCACACCATTAAGCCTTTAGATAAAAAAACCATTCTAAAAGCTGCCGAGGAGTGTAAAGCAATTGTCACAGTTGAGGAGCATCAAATCACTGGAGGTTTAGGTGGAGCTGTAGCAGAGGTATTATCAGAAAATTTTCCTGTACCCTTAAAAATCATTGGAATAGAGGATAGATTTGGTGAATCAGGAGAACCAAATGAGCTTTTGGAAAAATTTGGTTTAACCAAAGAGGCCATAGTAAAAGCTATTACTCAAGTTCTGCGTATGAAAGAAAAGTAACCACCCTCATCAATTCTTGACATATCCCCCCAGGGGGGATATAATATATCTATATGTATAGACCAAAAAATACTCAGGAAAGAATTATTCACAGATTAAAAATAGCTCAAGGTCATTTAGCTAAGGTTTTAAATATGGTGGAAAATGATAACTACTGTATTGATGTGATTCATCAATCAAGAGCTGTTCAAAGAGCTTTAGGAGAAGTAGATTCTTTAGTTTTGGAAAACCATCTCCAGGGCTGTGTGGTTGATCATATTAAAAAAGGTGAGGCCAAGAAATCTATTGAGGAAATAATGAATGTTTTTAAAAGAAAAAATATATGAGTATAGACAAAATTCTTGTGATTATTTTTAGTCTAGCTGGCATAGCTTTTACTTATTGGTTTTTCTTGATGAAAAAAGAGGAAGTGGTTTCTGTGACTGATTCTGTAGATATTGTTGTTGAGGGTGGATATACACCAAACACCATCTCTATTCCAAAAGGGAAAACAACAAAAATTTCTTTCTTTAGAAAAGATCCATCAAGTTGTCTTGAGGAAGTGGTACTCAGTGATTTTAAGATTAAAAAGTTTTTACCATTAAATCAAAAAGTAACTGTTGAAGTAACACCACAAAAAGAGGGCGAATATAAATTTAGCTGTGGAATGAATATGTTTCATGGAAAGATAAAGGTTATTTAAAATGGCAGAAGTTAAGCAAACATTTCCTATAAAAGGTATGCATTGTGCCAGTTGTGTCCGGGTGATTGAACGATCACTCTCCAAAACACCTGGTGTAAAAGAAGCTAATGTTAATCTGGCTACTGAGAAAGCTACAGTAACTTATGATGATTCAAAATGTAATCCTTCTCAAATTGCATCTGCTGTGTCCAATGTAGGCTACACAGCTTTGGTTGAACAAACTAAAGTTGATGAGGAGACAGAGAAAAAGGAGAAAGAAAAATCATTAAAGCTACTGGGAAACAAAGTAGCAGTCAGTTTATTTTTGGGAGCTTTAATTTTGTGGGGTAGTTTTCCAGGTCTAATGAATACCGCTCCGGAGATTCTAAAAAACTTCTTTGTTCAATTACTGCTTGCCACACCTATTCAATTTTGGGCAGGGTGGGATTTTTACCGGGCAACAATTCCAGCCCTCAAACATAGAACAGCCAATATGGATACTCTTGTAGCAATAGGCACAACTGTTGCCTATATATATTCAGCCTTTGTCACTTTTTTCCCTCATGTTGTTGCAAAACTTGGTGTAGATCATATGCCCTACTTTGACGTGGCTGTAATTGTTATTGGATTAATTTTACTAGGCCGCTACTTTGAAGCAAAAGCAAAGGCTGGCACTTCTGATGCTATTAAAAAACTAATTGGATTACAAGCAAAAACTGCCAGGGTGCTGCGGGATGGAAAAGAAATTGATATTCTTATTGATCAAGTTGTTATTGGTAACATTATCCGGGTCAGGCCTGGTGAAAAGATTCCGGTTGATGGAGAGATCATTGAAGGAGAATCATCTATTGATGAATCAATGATTACCGGTGAAAGTATTCCTGTAGATAAAACAAAAGGAGATACAGTTGTTGGCGCCACAATGAATAAATCAGGAACATTTACCTATAAAGCCACAAAGGTTGGCTCAGACACTATGCTAGCTCAGATTATAAAACTGGTTGAAGAAGCGCAAGGCTCTAAAGCGCCAATTCAACGGCTGGCTGATTTAGTATCTTCATACTTTGTACCTATTGTTATTATGCTTGCCTTTGCAACTTTTGGTGCTTGGTATGTTTTTGGAGGGCAACTCGCCTCGCTTGACAGCGGTCGAAGCGGGTCAGCATTTCTTTTTGCCCTTTTGAATACTGTTGCAGTCCTCATTATCGCCTGTCCTTGCGCAATGGGTTTGGCTACACCTACAGCCATCATGGTCGGTACTGGCAAAGGAGCAGAGCATGGAATACTTATCAAAGATGCAGAGAGTTTAGAAATAGCCAATAAAATTAATACCGTTGTTTTTGATAAAACTGGAACACTTACCAACGGGAAGCCTGAAGTGACTGATATAGTTTCGGTTAGTGAACTGAAAGAGGATGAAATTCTAAAACTCGCTGCTTCCATTGAAAAAGGTTCTGAACATTCACTTGCTGAAGCAATAGTCCAAGAAGCAGAACAAAGAAAGTTTGCCCTGAGCAGAGTCGAAGGGTTTAAAGCAATTGCTGGACATGGAGTCGAGGGTAAGTTGGGTAAAAGCCAAGTATTTTTAGGTAATCGAAAATTAATGGAAAGAGAGGGAATAGAGATCCTGAAACAAGTTCAGGATGACATTGAACGTCTTGAGAAAGAAGGAAAAACAGTGATGATGTTGGCTGTGGGTAGTAAATTAGCAGGATTAATAGCTGTATCTGATACGTTAAAGGATTCTGCTAAAGCTGGAGTGGAAGCTTTACAAAATAAAGGTATAGAGGTAGTCATGATTACAGGTGATAATCACAGAACAGCCAATGCTATAGCCAGAAAGGTAGGAATTAAGAGAGTATTAGCTGAAGTTTTGCCTGACCAAAAAGAGGCAGAAGTTAGAAAAATTCAAGCAGAAGGAAAAAAAGTTGCTATGGTTGGGGATGGGATAAATGATGCTCCTGCTCTTGCAGCGGCAGATATTGGCATTGCCATGGGAACTGGAACAGATGTAGCAATCGAAGCAGCTGACATTACTTTAATAAACAAGGATCTTAAATCTGTAGCCTCAGCTATCAATCTTTCAAAAAAGACCATGAGAACTATAAAATTAAATCTTTTTTGGGCATTTGGGTACAATATTATTTTAATTCCTGTTGCTATGGGAATTCTGTATCCATTTTTCCATATTCTGTTGAATCCTATTTTTGCTTCAGTTGCTATGGCAACCAGCTCAATCTCAGTAGTTACTAATTCCCTACTTCTTAAAAGGTTTAAAATTTAATAATGAATAATTTCTTTAAATCCTGCAGAAGATGTCTAAACCCTTGGGTTATAGGTTTAATTATTATGGCCATAATTGGATTATTTATTTTTGTTCCTGTCTTAGGCGCAGTTAGTTTAGTAGCTATTTTACCATTTTTAGGTTGTACCTTAATGTGCGGGGCAATGGCTTTTTTCATGCGGGGAAATAAAGGGAAAGGAAAATGAGCATGAATAGTAAAAATATTCTGGTTGGTGGAGTTATTGTATTAATCGTTATTGGTGCTACTTCTTTTTTAAGCCAAAGTACATCTACCCAGGAAGCTAACCAGTCTAAGAAATTAACTTCAGTAAGTTCTATAACCCATGGTCATGGTTTAGCTGTGGATGCGAAAGACTCAAGTAAAGTTTATATTGCCACCCATCACGGTTTGCTCGTATTGCTAAGTGATAAAGATTTATTTGCTGTAGGGTCAAAGCAAGATGACTATATGGGTTTTTCAAAACATCCAACTGATTCAAACATTTTCTTTAGTAGTGGGCATCCCGCAACCGGTGGAAATATTGGTTTCCAAAAATCAGAAGATGGTGGATTCACCTGGAAAAAGATTTCAGATGGTCAGAGCGGTCCGGTAGATTTCCACGCTATGGCAGTAAGTCTTGCAAATCCTAATTTAATTTACGGATGGTTCAGAGGTGCTATACAAAGGAGTATCGATGGTGGTAAAAGCTGGGAAAAATTTCCAACTAATTTTGTAGTTGTAAATCTGGCTGCTGATCCAAAAGATGAAAATATTGTCTATGCAGCCTCTCCTCAGGGATTAATGGTAAGTACTGATAAGGGGGAACAATGGAATGTCTTAATGGATGGATTTGTTTCTACACTAGCAGTCAATCCTAAAAATTCTCAAAGTCTAATTTCATTTTCAGAGAAACAACGTTTAGCAAAAAGTGAAGATACTGGTAAAACCTGGACAAAAATTAGTGAGAGTTTTAGTGGTGAAACTCCCTTATTTTTAGCTTTTGATTCTCTACAACCTGATACAATCTATACCTTAACTGAGAAAAATAGCCTCTATAAGAGTACTGATGGAGCGAATAATTGGAAGAAGATCCGTTAATTAATGAATAATCTGATTTCCAACTTGAGTTATAATAAACTAAGATGAATAAACTAGTTATATTTTCTATTGCAGTTGTCATTGTAGTTGGAGGGATTGTATCTTTTGCTTTACAAAGAAAAGAAGCCCAAGTTCCAGTTTCTCAAACTGCACCAACGAGTGAACCGCAAAAAGAAGATGGCTCGACTTTTGCTGTTCCTAAAAAATCAGCTCACTATGAAAGTAATACTCCTGAACATGGCATAATTCTAGCAGGAATTCCGATAAATGTAGTTATTAATTTCAACTTTGACCTTGGTAGTGGTTCCTCGATCCAAATTATTAAACAAGGAGTTGGTGGATTAGACTATGGTTTGGGTGAGACAATTATAGATGCCAATAAGCTATCTATGAGAAGAAAGATGGATTCCGAATCTCCAGATCAAATATATACTGTGCATTACAAAGCTTGTTGGGTAGATGGTAGTTGTCATGATGGTAGTTTTCAATTTAAGATTGACCGAAAACACGCCTCAAAATTTGTAGATATGAGAAATAAGACAGAAGTAACAGTAGACTTAAAAAATACTGCCTTTAGTACTCCCAGGCTAAGAGTAAGTAAAGGTTCAAAAGTAACTTGGATAAATCAGGATAACGTGGAACACACTATAAACACTGACTCCCACCCTGCCCATACTTACTACCTTAAGCAAAACTCCAAGTTTTTGAAAAATAAAGAAACTTACTCTGTTACTTTTGATACACCTGGAATTTATCTTTATCACTGCACTCCTCATGCAGATGTAATGAAGGGTGAGATTTTAGTAGATTAAATTAAAATATCTAAAGCAAGTAAAAACACAAGGTTGACTATTGTCAATTTTTTGCATATCATACTTTATGTTTCTTCGGGGTAAGGTGTAAATCCTAATCGGTGGTATAGCCCACGACTACGTACCGTCTGGTACATAGATGATCTGGTGTAATTCCAGGGCCGACCGTACAGTCGGGATGAAAGAAGAAAAAATATTTTACCATCGTTTGATGGAAATTCTTGAAAACCCCGAAGTTATCGGGGTTTTTCTATGTTTACAGGAATAATTAACCATTTAGGTAAAATTAAAACTAAATCAGAAAACAAGTTACAAATAAGGTGCTCTAAAAACTTAATAAATAAATTATCAATAGGGACAAGTATTGCAGTTGATGGTATTTGTTTAACAATAGTTAAAATGGGTAAAGATTTTTTTGAAATAGATTTCATGCCGGAGACTGAGGGTAAAACAGGTATACGGTATTTAAAAGTCAATGATTCAGTTAATTTAGAACTGCCTGCAACTCCAAGCTCATTATTATCAGGACACATTATTCAAGGACATATTGATGGAGTAGGTAAACTAGAAAATATTAAAAAACAAGCTAACAGCCGTATTTTAAAGGTTTCTATACCAGAAGAGCTATCTAAGTATATTGTTAATAAAGGATCAATTGCTGTTTGTGGAATTGCTTTGACTGTGATAAAGGCAGGTCAAGATTTTTTTACTGTTTCAATAATTCCTCATACTTGGAAAAGTACCATACTTTGTCAGCTCAAATTAGGTGATTTGGTAAATATTGAAGTGGATATTTTAGCAAAATATTTAGAAAAAATAACAAAGCCATGAAACAGACTAAAGACCTTAAAATTGCCATAGTTAGCAGCTCATTCAGAAAAGAAGTTGCTGATAATCTGGAAAAAAATTGTCTTAAAACTTTTAAAGATAAGGGATTAGAGATGAACCAAATAGATATTTTTAGAGTACCTGGTTCTTTGGAAATACCCCTTCTGGTAAAAAGATTAGCAAAAAAAGGCATCTATGATGCAATTATTACTTTTGGAGCAATACTTAAGGGAAAAACTTATCACTTCGAGCAAATTTCCTTTGAGTGTATCAGAGGCTGTATGGATGTCTCTTGGCAATACGAGGTGCCTGTAATTTTTGAGGTTTTAGCAGTTTATGATATTCAGGATGCCATAGAAAGAGCTACTAGAAAAGAAGAAAACAAAGGAAATGAAGCAGCTTTATCAGCTTTGGAGATGATCAAACTTTTATCAAGAACATGAATCACTTTACTTCCATTACTCAAGCAATAAAAGAAATAAAAATGGGCAAGATGCTCATCATAGTTGATAATCCCAGTAGAGAGAATGAAGGGGATTTTTATATACCGTCAGATAAAGCAACACCTCAATCTATTATCACCATGATTAAATTAGGAGGGGGATTAATTTGTACTGCTATCACAAAACAACAGGCATTCAATCTGCAGCTACCTTTAATGATTGATCCTCTAGAAAATAATGAGAGAACTAAGGTTAATTTTACTATTTCAGTTAATGCCAAAAAAGGTATTACTACTGGAGTATCTGTTTTTGATAGGTTAAAGACTATAAAAGCTTTAACAGATCCTAAATCAGTTCCATCTGATCTTTCCCGTCCAGGTCATGTTTTTGGACTGGTGGCAAAAAATAACGGGGTTTTAGAAAGAGATGGACATACAGAAGCAGCTGTTGATTTGGCCAGACTGGCAAATTTTACCCCGGCAGGAGTTCTTTGTGAAATTGTTGGGCAAAATGGCAAGATGGCTAAACTGCCAGAGCTTGTTAAAATTTCCAAAATTTTGGGTATTAAGATTATTTCTACTTTAGATTTGATTAAATATTTAAGGAAGAATCCTTTACCAAGCCTTGATGATAAGGAAATTATTAAAACTGCAACTTCCGCAATTCCTACTAAATATGGAAACTTTCAACTATCAGTTTACAAGTCAGTAATTGATAACAAAGAACAGGTAGCTTTAGTAAAAGGAGGAATTAAAGACACTACACTCTTAAGGATTCACTCGCAATGTTTAACCGGAGATACACTTTTATCTTTAAGGTGTGATTGTAGAGCACAACTACATCAAAGCATGAAATTAATAAACAAATTTGGTTCTGGTGTGATTTTATACCTGAATCAGGAAGGCAGAGGAATTGGGTTAACTAATAAAATTAAATCTTATGCTTTGCAGGATCAGGGTTTTGATACAGTTGACGCAAACAAATCACTTGGATTTCCGGTTGATGCCCGCCAATATAAAGTTGCAGCAGAGATCTTAAATGATTTAGGTATTTTAAAAGTCAATCTTTTAACTAATAATCCAGATAAGGAAAAACAGCTTACTAAATTTGGTATAGAGATTATAAAAACTACTCCTTTGGAGGTAAAACCCAATAAGGTTAATAAAAATTATCTAACTACTAAAAAGCATAAATTAGCTCACCGCCTAAAGTTTGTTTAACCCAAAATGAACCAGATTCAAGATCAATTTTTTCTTAAAGAAACATTTAGACTTGCCAAAAAAGGAATGGGGTGGACAAATCCAAACCCTATGGTTGGAGCAGTCCTTGTTAGAGATAAAAAAATAATCGGGAAGGGGTATCACAAAAAGGTAGGATTAGCCCATGCAGAAATAGAAGCTCTGAAGTCTTGTAAAGAAACTGTTGAAGGAGCCACCTTATATATTAATTTGGAACCTTGCAGCCATTTTGGCAGAACTCCGCCTTGTACAGAGGCAATTATTAAGGCAAAAATAGCCCGGATAGTTTGCTCCACCTTAGACCCAAATCCGAAAGTTAGTGGTAAAGGGGTGGATGAATTAAAAAAAGCAGGAATTGATATATCAGTTGGAATACTGGAAGGTCAAGCAAGATTATTAAATGAAGCATTTTTCACTTTCCACACAAAGAAGCACCCATTTATAGCTCTAAAGTTTGCCTCAAGCTTAGATGGGAAAATTGCAACTAAATCAGGTGATTCAAAGTGGATTACCAATGAAAAAGCCAGGCAGTTTGCCAGGAATTTAAGGGGCCAATACCAAGCGGTTTTGGTAGGAGTTAATACAATTGTCAAAGATAATCCTCACTTAGGGGTCAGAGTTAAGGGTAAAAAAGATCCTCTTAGGATAATTCTTGACCCTTACTTAAGAATACCGCTTAATTGTCAAATACTCCGAGACACTAATGTCTTATTAGTTACTACCTCTCAAGCATCTGATAAAAAGTTTAGGCTTTTAAAACAAAAAAATGTAGATATTTTGAAATTCCCAGATAAGCAAATATCCTTAAAAAGGATGTTAACTTATTTGAAAGAAAAAGAAATAATAAGTATTTTGGTAGAAGGAGGAAGTAAAACATTGGGCTCCTTTGTTGATGAAAAACTGTTTGATAAAGTTTATGCTTTCTATGCACCCATAATTATAGGTGGCGGGACATCTATTAATGCTGTTTCAGGAAAGGGAATTGATTTACTTCAAAGCGCTTTAAGGTTAAATAAAATTTTAGTTAAAAAATTTACTGATAATTTTTTATTGATTGGCAGTAGGATTTATTAATTTTAATGCTTCAATATAAAATTGACTAAATATGATTTTACCACTACAATAAGTAGTATATGGACCAAGAGAGTAATGGTAAGGTTTTAGGAGAATTAGAATCAGATGTAATGCAAATTGTTTGGCAACAAAAAGGCCCAATTTCTGTCAGAGAAGTTACTGGAATTCTGCAAAACACCAGAAAAATTGCTTATACCACAGTTATGACCATCATGGGTAGGCTAACTCAAAAGGGGGTGTTGACCAGGAAACTTAAAGGCTCAAGTTATTTATACCTTCCAAAAGTTACCAGAGAGCAGTTTATTGCTAAGGCAGCTCATCGTATTTTCTCAACTGCTGTTTCTAACCTGGGTGAAGGAGTTGCCAGTTATTTCTTAAAAGAAATCCAAAAACTGCATCCTAAAAAGAGGCAAGAGTTATTGAAGATTCTTGATGGCAAAAAAGCTAAGCATGACTATTAAACACAAGATTAATACAGCCTTTATATTATTATTGTTTCTTGGACTAATAACAGCAACAGTAGTAATTGCTCTACTTAGCAAAACCTTTCCACTGCTAACCACCAATGCTATATATTTTTGTCAGCAGTTTATATCAAACACTCTTTTTAAAGTACCAAACTTACTACCGAACACTATTGTGTTAGCACTGGTACCACTCTTATCTTTGGGTATTCTGTCATTTCTAGTGCAACTTTATAAAACTTACAGTATGCAAAAAAGGCTTTCCCAAAAAAGGTTGAACTTTGACAAGAGGTTACAAAATATAGTATCTGCTCTTGGTCTTTTAGACAAAGTCTACCTTATCAAAGATATGAATTTATTTTCATTTTGTTCAGGTATCATTAACCAACACATTATTATAACAACCAGTTTAGTAGCGAGTCTATCTGATAAGGAATTGGAAGCAGTACTTCTTCATGAACAAGCTCATTTAAAAAATTTAGATCCTATTAAGGTACTGCTGGGTAAAACTGTTTCCATGATGTTTTTCTTTTTACCAATTTTTGCCGAGCTTAACAAAAATATGATTGCCACAAATGAAATTTTAGCTGATAATTGGACGATAAAGGTTCAAAATGGGAGCTGGTTCCTGCGTAGTGCAATCAGAAAAATTATTGCCACACCACAAGCAAACTTTGCTTTTGCCCCCAACATTGCCTCAGATAGTTTGGAGATCCGTATACACCGCCTAGTCAATCCTGCCTTTGAACATAAATTTCACTTATCGCCGGCAAGTATCCTGACCAGTATATTGTTTGTACTGATGAGTTGGTTTCTTCTACAAACTCCGGTTAATGCATTCCAAATGGAATCTCAATCAGAGTCTGCCTATTTCTTATGTTCTGCAGATAATGCTTGCAGACAGGAATGTCACCGTAACGCCCAGAAGTCCCAACTTTCGGCTCCCGAGGAACTCTTTTCATCTCAAACTCCAAAATACAGACTGCCATCCTATAAATAATTTGTCTCTTGACAAAAAGTTACGAGAATTTTACTATTTGAATAGTTGTTCAAATAGTATGACTAAATTCAAGCAGATTAAAAAAGAGTTAAAGAATAAAAAGGAATTACTAAACTGTGCAAAACAATTAGGTGTAGTAGGTGATGCTACCAGGCTTAAGATTTGCTACCTTCTTTGTCGTCATCCAGAATTCAACGTAAGCGATATGGCAGAAATTCTTGATACCTCAGTTTCAGTTGTCTCTCACAGCGTAAAAAAACTTTTACAGCTTGGTCTTGTTGAGAGAAGGAAAGAAGCACAGACTGTCTATTATTCCCTAAAAGACAATGATTTTAATAAAACTTTAAGAGAGTTTATTGCCTAAAATATGAAACAATCACTGTATGACCTAATTATTATTGGTGGTGGAGCTGGGGCTTTTGCTGCTGCTATTAAAGGTAATGAACTTGGAGCAAAAACCCTGATGGTAAATCAAGGATTACCTTTAGGCGGAACGTGTGTGAATGTAGGCTGCGTGCCATCAAAAACACTTCTTTGGGCAGGAGAAGTAATGCATTTAGCACGAAACCATAATATTCCTGGGATCGATATTGAAGTTAAAAACTTTGATTTTGCTCAAGTTGTTCAACATGAACTTGATTTAGTCGCAAAACTTAGAACTGAAAAATATGAGAAAGTCTTAAATGGTTTAGAAAATGTTACTCATATAGAAGGTAAAGCAATTTTTATTTCTCCTGATGAGATCGATATTGATGGTTCCGCCTTCGCCGAGGCTTCGGCGGGCAAGCAAAGATTTAAAGCCAAGAAATTTATTATTGCAGCCGGATCAACTGCAACTGTGCCAACGATTGAAGGTATTAAAGAGGTAGGATTTATAACTCATATTGAAGCCTTAAAACTTAAAGAACAGCCAAGAGAGTTAATAGTTGTTGGTGCAGGGCCTTTGGGCTTGGAATTTGCTCAAATGTTTGCTCGTTTTGGCACTAAAGTAACTATTCTACAAAGAAATATCTCTATCTTTCCTCCTGCTGAAAGCGAATTAACCAATCGTTTAGCTGAAATACTTAACCTAGAAGGTATAACAATTAAAACCAATGTTCAAGTTAAATCTGCACATAAAGAAGGAAATAAAAAGATTCTTACTTATATGATTGGTGATAAACAAGAGGAAGTCTCAGCAGATGAGATATTGCTTGCAGCTGGTAAAACTCCCAATACCCAAGGATTAAATTTGGATAAAGCAGGTGTTGAGATTGATGAAAAACAGGCCATTAAAGTAAACCCACAATTTCAAACATCCCAACCACATATTTATGCAGTAGGAGATGTAATAAATCTACCCATTAGGCAAGAACCAACAGCAGGCAGAGAAGGTACTTTGGCAGCAGAAAACGCCTTAAACAATGTCCATAATAGCATTGACTATAATTCTGTTCCTTGGACTATCTTCACTGACCCTCAACTTGCAGGAGTAGGGCTTACTGAAGAGGAAGAAATGAAGCAACTTGGAAGGTGTCTTTGTCGGACAGTTTCTTTTATTAATGTTCCTAAGGCTATTATTATGGGAAGAACCGAGGGGGTTATTAAAATGGTTATTCATCCCCAGACAAGAGTAATTCTTGGGGTCCATATCCTTGCTCCTAATGCAGGAGAGCTAATTGCTCAAACTATGTGGTTAGTTAAAAATAAGAGTACCATTGATGATGTAATAAATTCTCTACCGATGTTTCCAACACTTTCGGAAAGTATTAAGATTGCCGCACTGTCCTTTACAAAGGACATTACTAAATTAAGCTGTTGCGTATAAATTCCCCTTGACCCTTCGGCAAGCTCAGGGTCATACTGAGTGGAATCGAAGTATTGACATTCCAGTAACTGTAAGGTTTATACTTTCAGTATATGAATAACCAACTTACCATAGGGCAAGTAGCAAAAGAGGTAGGTATTCCAGCAAAAACAATAAGATACTATGAAGAAATTGAACTTCTTCAGCCTGCAAAAAGAATGGATAATAAGTATCGTGAGTATGCAAAGGAGGTGTTAAAAATGGCAAAAGAATTGGCTTGTCCAAGCTGTGATGTTCATGTTCACGACTTGAATAAGGGTTGTGAAACAGATGAATGTCGCATAGAAGCAGAAAAATATGGTATAAAAACTGTTCCAACAGTTGTTATAGATGGTAAAGTATGCTCTTGCTGTGAAAATCAAGGGGCAAATAGAGAAGATTTAAAAGCTGCAGGAATTGGTACACCGAGATGATACCTCTTGACTCTTATCAGACGTAGATACTACAATAAGTAGTATGCTACAAACGCCTACATCTTCAATCATCAAGCACCCATTAGTACTTACTCTTATTGCGGTAGTTATTATTTTAGGTGCTGGTTTGTTTTATTCTTCCCCTCCTTCGGCGCAAACCTCTTCTCCTGATTCTACCTATGGTCATGTCCATAGTCTCTTCCAAAGCCCTGATGGTACGCTTTTAATGGGAGCACATAATGGGCTTTTTAGGAGTGTTGATACAGGCAAGACTTTTGCTAAAGTTGACGTCAAGGGAGATGTTTCAGCTTCGGATTTTATGAATTTTGCTTATGACTTAAGTACAAAAACACTATTTGCTGGAGGCCATGATTTAGGCGTTGTAAAAAGCACAGATGGTGGTGTGACCTGGATAAAGTCTGACAAAGGAATAAAGGGAACAGATATACATGCTTTGGCGATAAACCCTCTAGATACCACTAAACTATATGCTTTTTCAGTAGATAATGGAGTTTTTGGAACTAAAGATGGCGGAAAAAGTTGGAACCGTATTGATGATGGCCCTGCTAATCCTTCCGTCAGAGCTTTTGGGTATATGGGAACTCCTTCCAGTATGGATAAAGGGATGAAAACAGATAAAACTACTAATATTGGTTACCTTTGGGCAGGTACAGGTGGAGGTTTGTACAGCTCATTTGTCTGTTTCTGTGGCTGGACTAAAACTACAGGAATATCTGATAACGCTACTATTAATACCCTCGCACCAGACCCAGTTAACCGTTCTAATATGTTTGCCGGAACAAAGGATGGGATTTATCAAACAACTGACGAAGGAAAAACGTTTGCTCTGATAAATAGTGATATTAAGAATATTGCAAGCATTACCTTTGATCAAACAGACCCAAAAACTGTCTTTGCTGTTACAGATACTGGACAGCTTTATAAAAGTGATGATAATGGTAGTAGTTGGAAAAAAGTTAATTAGGAGGTGATTTTAAATGTGTAGTCCAAAAACAATGTTAAAAATTGGTGTTGTAATAGCAGTTCCGCTTGTTGTCGGATTTATTGCTTTCCCACAGTTTCGGCCTGTAATCTTAAGTTATGCACCGCTGGCCATTTTTGCTATCTGTCCACTATCCATGTTATTCATGGGTAGCATGATGGGAGGAGGTAAAGACGGAAAGTCATGTCAATCTTGTGAGCATAATCCAGCAGAAAAAGCAAAGCATGCCGAAGTACATGCTCAATGAGTTTTGAAAACCTATGGGTATGAATACGTACGAGTACGGTAATTGGTTGTTTGTTATTATTAGTATTGCAGGTTTTATCGCATTTGCATTCAGTTTTTTCCAACCAAAAAACAGTGTGGACTGGGGAACGTTTGGAGGATTTTCTGCATTTATTATAGCCCTATTTACCGAAATGTATGGTATTCCATTAACTTTATTCTTCCTTGCGCCATGGCTTGAAAAAACCTTCCCTAGTATTAATCCTTTTGCTCATAACACAGGAATGCTCTGGAATATCATTTTCAACATTAATTCCAAGGATCCGATGCTAAGCTGGCTTCATACCGTAAGCATGATCGTTATTGCTGCTGGAGGCATCCTTATTTATACCGCATGGGGAACGCTCCTCGCTGCTCATAAAAAGCATACCCTTGCAACCACTGGACTTTACCGGTACATCAGACATCCGCAATACGATGGATTTCTTCTTGTTATGATTGGCTATATTATTATGTGGCCTACTGTACTCACACTTTTGATGTTTCCAATTCTCGTTGGTATGTATATTCGTCTGGCACGAAAAGAAGAAGGTCTTATGGAAAAAGAATTCGGGCAGGAGTATAAAAAATACAAGGCAAAAACACCCGCATTTATACCAACTATTTCACTGATTACTGCAAGGAAAAATAAGTTTAACAAATTAAATAATACTTGACAAGCAATAATGTTTACTACTACACTAGGTAGTAAATCAATAAAGAAAGGAGGTGTCTATATGGCAGAGCATTCAGAAACAAGTGCGATGCATCATGTTCCGGAGGCAGATAATACTATGGTTTTACGGGTCCCAAAACCTAATATCCAGGTAGCTGTTTTAGGGCTGGTCGCATTTATCACTCTATTTCAAACATTTCAGCTGGTCCGTATTAGTGGAGTAAGTAGCAAAGCATCAGTCAAAACTGCACCGGCAGCTGCAACTACCACAAGTTCTCAGGGAACTGGAACAGGTAGCAATGCAAACACTCCACAATCAATGGTTGGAGGTTGTTAAGTTATGACAAAAGGGATTATCACACCAAAAGAAGTTAATATCCCATGGCCTAAAATATTTTTAGGAGTAGCTGTTGTGGCAACTATTGCCGGAGCGCTTTTTGCCACTAAGACACTTTCAAATATTGATAAAAATATTGCGGCTGCCAAAGAAGCCCAAAGACCGGCCAATATAAAATTAACAAAAATTATTACTCCAAATTGCACTGATTGCTTTAATATTGAGGATGCAGTGGCTACCATAAAAAACATAAGTGTTTCTATTGGTGAAGAAAAAACTTATATTTTTGATTCCTCTGAGGCACAATTCCTGATTAAACAGTTAGGTATTAAAAAAGTCCCCACATATGTTTTGACTGGTGAGGTAACCAAAGCTAATCTTGAGGGTTTTACTAAGAGTAGTGGCAAGATAAAAGATAATACCTTTGTATTTACCAAACTAACCCCTATTTTTATTGATCCTGAAACCGGAAAAGAAATGGGGAAAGTGACGGCAACAATCTTAACAGATCCTTCCTGTTCCCAGTGTCTTGACCCTAAACTAACAATTGAGGCGTATAAAAAATCAGGTATTAAAGTTACTGACCAAAAAGAGATTACCTGGAATTCACCAGAAGGACAAAAACTAATAAGCCTTTATAAAATTACTAAACTACCAACTTTCTTACTCTCTCAAGAGATTGACCTTTATGACAATGTCAAAAGTAACTGGTCAAGAATCGGCACAGTTGAACAGGATAAAACCTATGTTGCCCGCAACTTATTCTTGCCATATAGAGATCTTGAGAAGGGTCAGATTTTAGGTTTAATAGATTTAGTTTACTTAACTGATTCAACATGTAATGATTGTTATAAACCTGAAACTGTTCAGAAAAATATTCTTATCCAAGGTTATGGAGTGGGTCTGCGTTTTGAACGTACAGTTGATATATCTTCAGGCGAAGGACAAGGGTTAGTTGCTAAATATAAAATTACCAAAGTCCCAACAATTCTTTTATCACCCGGTGCAGATGAATATGTAAGCCTTAAAGGTGTTTGGAAGAATATCGGAACAGTGGAATCCGATGGTTGGTATGTGTTTAGACAAATGCAACCATTAGGAAATGTTGTTTATAAAGATTTGGTTAGTAATAAGGTCATCAGACCAGCTGTAGCTTCATCATCAGCCAGTCAATCAGGACAGTAATATGAAAAAAATAGTAGCAGCATTACAAATTATTCTTCAACAAGCTTTATATAGAAATATAGCTATTGGTGCATCTTTAGTTGTTGGTTATCTTTCTTATTGGCTGTTCTATCAAACAACAACAATTCCAACCTTTTTGGAAAATATCAAAAATGGGGATTTTGGTACCTATAGTTACGCTTATGGAATTACCTATATTATTACCACACTCCTAATTATTCCTCTTTCTGGTATAAGCGTTGCCGTAATGATCTGGCTTTTTAATCACTCTAAATTAAGTAAAGGTAAAAGCATGGGAGCAAACGCGGGCGGTTTTGCTGCTGCTATGTTTGGTATGGGTTGTCCTGTTTGTGGCGCATTTTTGTTATCAGCAATTGGAGTAGCCGGAGGGTTGTCAATTTTTCCTTTTCAAGGATTAGAGCTTAAATTTTTGAGTTTGGGGTTATTAGCCGGATCGATAGCTTTTTCTGCTTCGAAAGTAAATACCGCCTTAGATTGTAAGGAGTGTCTCAAACAAAAAAATGCAGGATCCCGTTTATTAATTTTTCCGCTTGAGAAAGTAATTATTCCTTTTCTCATCGTGCTTTTTATACTAAACCAAGTTTTAATAACCAGAGTTTCTGTTGCAACAGGGGCTGCTTCCTCAGGTGGAATTGTTGGGCAACTATTTGGCATTAAAATTGCGGCAGCAGCAACTATCATTGCTCCCAAAATAAACCCTGATGGTAAAACAACTACCCTAGTTGAGCAACCTACAATTACTGAAGTTCCAGCAAATCCTAATACTGGCGATGCTGTGGCTGATGCAAGAGTTGTTATGATTCCCACAGGTAAGCCATTCTATGCCCCTGATGATATTTCCTTTGATGATCCTATTAATGCCCAGAATAAATGGGGAGCATATGAAGATAGCATTACCCTAACAGGCGAGTTGCAAAATCGCTACAACCAGTTAATCAATACCTTCACCTGCAATTATTGCTGTGGTGGACCAACTCAGGTTACTACTATCTCCAGATGTGGATGTAAACATGCCAAAGCCTGGAGAGGAATGTTTAAATATATGTTACAAACTTACGGGGATAAATATACCAATGAGCAATTAATGGGTGAGGCGTACCGCTGGACTGGTATTTGGTATCCAAAGGGAGTACTCGAAGATTACCTTTTAGCTACAGGAAAGGGTGATACTCTTCCTCACCAAACTCATGGTGGAGCAGGTTCTGACGGGAGACATGGAATTTAATGATAAGAATATCAGCATTATCTTTAAGAAGTCGTTTATTCGGTAGTGGAGCTACAACCTCAGGTGTACTTGGTGGTATTGGAAGTGTGCATAATGTTTGTCATTCAATATGCATGGGAATTGTATCGGCAGCAGCTCTCTTCGGGATTACCTTAAACATCTTACCCTTGATGTTTCTCCAAACATATCAACTATACTTTTGGTGGGCTGCTTTCGTTTTTACAATGCTTTCACTTTATTTTTATCTTACACTAAGGCAAAAAAGAGACTTTGATAGAAACCTACTTATTGTAAATTATGGAATGCTCACTTTTGGACTACCTCTTTCCGGATTTCTTGCAGATTACTCAGATTTTTTCCGCTTCATAGGGATAAGTTTGACAGTTACCGGATTATTTTTACTTACTTTTGGCAAGAAACTTAAAAACATATTCTTATCCCCCGAGCAGTTAGCAACACTGCCCATAAACAAGTCAACTCAGAGTACCATTTCAACTATTCAGTTACCTAGATTAAATGTCTCATCAGTACTTTTTGCCATTGTAATAGGAGGTTTTCTCATTAACCAATATTACATGTACCGTATGGGGATATTTAATAGTATGAAGATGAATTTATCTACCCCCTCTACTGCTACTTCGGCAATGAGGGGTGTTTCAAACATGAAACTTACCGCTTTTGATATAGCTTTAGCTAAAGAGCGGATGGATAAAAATAATGATGGAATTTGTGATACCTGTGGAATGCCTATGCAACAGTGCATTGACTCCGGACAAATGGATTGTAATATGGGGAATAATCCGAATGCAATCGGTATATTAGGATCGCAACATATTCATGCTGATTTTAAAGTTTACGTTAACGGACAAGCTCTGGATTTTGCAAAACAGGAATACTATATGAAGAGCTCCTTTATGCATGTGGATAATAGTCAGGATAGAGATGATGCATCAGGCGTACTTCATATGCATGCCAAAAAAGTGCCTTTATGGCTGTTTTTTAGAAGTCTTGGTATAAATCTTACCAAAGACAGTTTAACCCTCTCTGACGGGCAAGTGCTCAAAAACGGAAATGGTAAAACTTTAAAATTTTATCTTGATGGGAAAAAGGTAGATGAATTGGGAGATTATTCTTTTCAGCCTCTGGATAAATTGCTGATAAGTTATGGCCCTGAAAATGATTCTGAAATTCAAACACAAATTAACTCAGTCACAAATTTTGCTAAGGATCATCAAAAATGAGCAAAAAATATTATTACCAACCACCTGAACCAGAACCCCAGCTCAACTTTATAACAAGATATCCTTATAAAGTTATTAGATTCTTTAAATATATGTCTACTGAACAGAAAATCATTAGTGGCATTGCTCTTTTGACTCTAGTTATCTTATTTGGCGGTATTTGGTTGCTTATGAAGTCTGAGGAACGCTCAAATAGGCCGTTAATGGGCGGGGAGATTCCTAATCAGGGGGCATCGCATGTGGCTCGTGGTCAAGAACACCCAGCTTATAATTCTAATCCACCAACATCAGGTTGGCATTGGGGAGATGGGACGGCAGGACCAGGAATAAAAGACCAACCAGTGCCTGACGAATTAGTACTTCATAGTATGGAACATGGTGCAGCAGTGGTATGGTATAAAGACGATTTGCCAGCGGGTGATGTTGAGAAAATAAAAGCTGCTTTCAATGACGCATCAGGAAAAAAGATTATGCTTCCCCGTAAAAATTTGGATGTGCCAGTTGCCCTTACCTCATGGAACTGGCTCTTAAAACTGAAAACAATTGATAAAGTAAAAATAAAAGAATTTATTGAAACAAATAATGATCGAGCCCCGGAAAAAGCCCCAATATAAATGGATATAGTTTTACTCTCATTTGCCTTTCTGGCAGGGCTACAGGCGTTCTTTGCCCCTTGCAGTATTGCCTTAATACCGGCTTATGTCGGATATTATGTCAGTGAGGAGACAGGTGGAGCAAATAAGTTACAACAGCTTTTATTTGGTCTTAAAGCTGGCAGTTTTGCCAGTTTAGGACTTGTTAGTATTTATATTATTTTTGGATTGATTCTTACCCTCCTAGGCAAGATTATTGCTCCTATTATTCCCTGGATAGAACTTTCTACAGGAGGGCTATTGTTATTTTTGGGTACAGCAACACTTTTAGGATATGAGTTTGTTATCAAACCACCAGTTATGATTCAAACTAAGTCAAACGGAGCTAAAAGATTTTACCTTTTTGGTGTTGCTTATGCCCTAGGAGCATTAGGTTGTACATTACCAATATTCTTGCTGGTGATTTTCCAAGCACTAGCTCAGCATGGACCCATCGGCGCACTGATTAACTTTGCGGTTTATGCTTTAGCTATGACGAGTCTAATGCTAACTTTTTCTCTTATAGCAGCAGTATCCAAAACAGCCATTCATAGATTTTTAACTAAATACATGACGGCAATTCAAAAAAGTGCTGGAGTGCTTATTCTACTGGCTGGAGTGTACTTGGTATACTTAAGCTTGAGGGTAATAACCATATGAAAGTAGTTTGGACAGATCAACCAATATTTAAAAAAGTACCTTTATTTTTGGTGGTGATAGTCGTAGTTTTTATCGGATTTAATGTCTATTTAAATTTAAAGATTAAAGATACCTCACAGGCAGTCAAACAGATTGAAACAGCAGCAGTTAAGCCTCCAAGAGTAATCCCAGCTGAATTTGCCAAAAAAGTTGATCTAGGTGAAAAACAATGTCCTTCTATAAAAGCTGGTAATCCTAATGCCCCGCTTAAATTTAAAGTCTTTGAGTCAGAAACCTGCCCGTACTGTGTGGCCCAAAATAAAGTTTTTGATGAGCTTTTGCCAGAATATGGGGATTTGATTTCTGGTGAGTGGTATGAAGTTACTGATTGTATTAAGGAATCCCAGCAGTATAAAGTATCAGGAGTTCCTACTTTTGTATTTACTGCCCAAGGTGTTGAAAAAGAACCAGCCTATGGATTTTTGGACAAACAGCAGCTCATAGATTATATTTGTAGGGTATCACAACAATGTTAATGAATAGATATATTATTGTTGCTATTATTGCCGCTATTTCCTTAGGTGCTGGCGGGTACTTCTTTTTTAACTCACAAAAAAACACTACTTCAACTAGTCAAGGACATAATATGGATATGAGTGGTAAACCTGTAGCCCAGAGTCATCGAAGCTATGAGTTGGAGGTTACCACTAGTACCGATAATGTCCAACCCAACCAACCTGTTAATTTTAGTTACAAGGTGAAAAATGATCAGGGGGCAATACTAAAGAATTACCAAACAGTTTATGAAAAGATCATGCATTTTATTGTGGTAAGAAAGGACTTACAAAAGTTCCAGCATATACACCCTGATTTTAACCAACAAAGCGGTGAATTTACTGTTTCCATCACTTTCCCCACTGATGGATCCTATAGAATATTTCCAGATTTCACCCCAGGTGATGAAAATCCTCAAAACCTACCAGTCACAGTATATAAAGATATAACTGTAGGTGATATAAGCAAATATAGCCCTCAACAAGTTGCAGTAGATACCAATCCTAAGAAAACCTTTGATGGTTACAATATTACATTCTCGACTAATCCAGAACCTAAAGCTCAAACAAACTTTACCTATACAGTAAAGATTGAACAAAATGGTCAGCCTGTGACAAACCTAGAAAACTACTTAGGAGCATTGGGACATACTGTTATTCTAAAGGAAGGGACATTAGATTTTATTCATACCCATGCAGGTGAAACCGGAATGGGACCGAAGATTGAATTTTCTACTACATTTCCGCATTCAGGAATCTATAAAATATTTACCCAATTCCAACACCAAAATAAAGTTATTACCACAGATTATGTTATTGAGGCAAAATAGTATTAGTGTAAGTTCAGTTTTCTCCAGATTCCTCTTGAAAGTTAAGCCTTCATAGCTGATACTTAGTTTATGGAATTTGATATAGAAAATGATTTTGCTATCTTTGAGGAAATTTTAAGAAAGCGTCCTGAGATAATTGCGGAAAGTTTAAAACATGATCTTCAAAACTACTATCTCCCCTTTGTTGAAAAGCTTATTAAATTAAAACAACAGAAAAATACCACCGATGGAATAATTGTAGGAGTTTCTGCTATCCAGGGAGCCGGGAAAACTACTCAAGGTGAGATTTTAGAAATTCTTTTAAAACATTTAGGTTATGCTTCTATTCATTTATCTATTGATGATCATTATATAACTCACAAAGAACTTAACGGGTTAAGGCAGAAAGATCCAAGATATATAAGGCGTGGGGTAACCCATGATATCCCTTTGGCTATTAAAAACTTAAAGGATTTAAAAAGTATGAAAGATGGAATGGAAGTTCAAATACCAATATATGATAAAGGAGTAAAGGGAGGAGATGGAGATAGAGTTGGTTTTAAAACTGTCAATAAGAAACCAGATTTTATTTTTTATGATGGCTGGATGGTGGGAGCAAAAGGGGTTGATGATGAGAGCATCTTTGAAAAAGGTTTACCTGCGTTAGATTCCCCAGAACATATTCAATTTGCCAAAGATATAAATAAAAAACTAGATGAATATACTCTTCTTTGGGATTTAGTTGATTTTATGAATGTGTTATATGTGCCAAATTACCAAATTTCTTTAAAATGGAGAGATCAGGCAGAGGATGTATTAAGGGTTAAAGGGGAAGGTATGAGTCATGAGCAAATTAGAGAATTTATATATTACTTTTGGAGGTCTGTTCACCCGGCAATTCATATTAAGAATTTAACCGAAGATAAAGATACTGACCAGGTAGTAATTATTAATGATGATCATACTATTAAAGAGGTGAGGGATCATGTTTGATTTAATTTCTATTGGCGATGCCACCATTGATAATATTTTAAAAATTCATGATGCTGAAATCTCCTGCACCATAGATAGGGCTAAATGCTTACTTTGTTTAGAATATGGCAGCAAGATTACAGTTGATAAATTTACTCATTCAATTGGAGGAAATGCTGCTCATAATGCCATAGGAGGAGCCAGATTAAACTTAAAAACAGCTATTTACGTTAATGTGGGCTCTGATTCTTCAGGAGAGCAAATAAAAGATAAATTAAAGGAGGAAGGGGTGAGCACAAGGTATGTGGTAGTAAATGAAGGTATGGAGTCAAATTTATCTACAGTTTTAACTTTTAAAGGAGAAAGAACTATTTTTGCTTATCATCAGGAATGGGGTTATAAACTGCCTGATTTGGAAACTTCCCGTTGGGTATATTTTACCTCCTTGTCAAAGTCTTTTACCCAATCTAATTTAGTAAATGAGTTAGGCCTATATTTAGAAAGAACAGGAGCAAAGCTTCTATATAACCCAGGAACTTATCAAATCCAACTAAGAGTAAAAAAATACCCAAGAGTTCTATCTTTAACTCAAATTTTTATAGTTAATAAAGAAGAAGCTAAGAGGATATTAGGATATAAGGATACTGAGGATATTGCCATCAAAAAATTACTTAGAGGAATTGCTGATTTAGGTCCTAAGATGGTTATTATTACTGACGGGAATAAAGGATCATATGGATTTGACGGGGAGAATTTTTATCATTTAGTTGTTTTTCCAGCAGATTTAGTGGAGACAACTGGAGCAGGTGATGCTTATGCCACAGGAGTATTAGCAGGGATTTTTTATGGAAAAGATTTAAAAGAAGCTATGAGGTGGGGAGCAGCAAACTCAGCATCCGTAGTTGGGCAAATTGGTCCTCAAGGAGGATTATTAACTTACCATAAGATGCAGGAAAAATTAAAAGAAAATTACAAAATTGTGGCTAGAGAAATTTAAGATTTCACCATATGGTCTAATGAATATTCAAAAGTAGCATCTATTTTTTTGTGAGGGTTAAAAATATTTCTTGGGTCAAAAATTTCTTTAACTTTTTTAAATAACTGATACACGTTATCCCCATACATCTGGGGTAGGTAAGGTCCTCTGATTAATCCATCATTGTGTTCTGCAGACATGGAGCCATGGTATTCAAAAACTAATTTGAAAACTTTTTCCATAAGCTCTGGAATAACGCTTCTTACATCTTCTCTTGATAAATCCATCAAAGGAATAATATGAAAATTCCCATCACCAATGTGACCTGCCAAAGTATAAACCATTTTATCTTTGTAAGGTTCTATTAGAGCGTTTAATTTAGGTAGAAATTCTGGGAGATATTCTGGCTTGACAATAATATCATCAATAAAAGAAGAGGCTTTTTTGCCCTGGGAGTATTTCATCAAAAGACCAAAACTTTTATGCCTGATTAACCAGTATTTTTCCTGATCTTTCTCTGATATTTTAATTTCTGCTTTTAAATTAAGGGATTTTAAGGCTTGTTTTGTTTCTTCAG
>Ga0209515_10002632_pt1 | contig 27220 bp, 29 predicted proteins | sample Subgroupgradi54m_FD_187454 | JGI IMG/M metagenome (GOLD analysis project Ga0209515, IMG submission 187454) | Subsurface groundwater microbial communities from S. Glens Falls, New York, USA - GMW60B uncontaminated upgradient, 5.4 m (SPAdes)... ... | reverse complement strand
TGAAAAGCTGCAGCGTCTGCTTCCAATCGAAGTCCGTGGCGAGACTCACCAGTTCGGCGATCGACATGCCGCTCGCCGTGAACGCGCCGATTTCGGCGCCGATGCTGGTGCCGACGATTGCGCGCAGGGGAATGGCATTTTCCATCAGCGCCTGGACGACACCGATATGCGCCAGGCCGGCGGCCCCGCCGCCGCTGAGCGCCAGCACAATGCCGGGTTTGTCGTGAGAAAGATTATCCTGAGGCTGCATACCTGCGCCAATCCATGAACTTTCCGCGAAGCGCGGAGTTATCGTATAAATCTACCGGACGATATCCGGTCTGAATAGGGCCGCATTGTTAATGGGCGAAATCTTCGCAGGCGCGCGACGCGGCCTGTCTATTCGAAGATAGGCGGTAGATCGTGTCGGGAGGAAGTAGTTCAAAAAACCTGGGCCGTTTCCTGCGCCCTATCGCAGCGCGGCTCTGGACGTTCAACAAAACCTGGCTGATAACAACTACTGAAACGCCGTGCAGGCAAGCCGCAACGGTTCGCCCGGTATGGCGCCGGCCGGCATGGTGACAGCGTATACGGTCGCGGCGGCTCCGCACTTCCATTCGGCGGTGAAATCCTTGGCGCAGGCCGGGGCCGTGTCTTCGAGCGTAGCGGTGTCGATTTTGTATTGGCATGCGGCCTGTCCGTCGCAGGCACGCGCCACCTGGGTGGTGGCGTTACCGGGTTTGGCGCCGCAATTGCGCCCGTAGGTACCGGCAACCACCTTGATCGCTGATTTGGCATTTTCTGTTTTTTCGTTCGCGCCCGTCTTGTCCGCCGGCAGGGCTGCGCCCGGAGTTGCCATGGCAAGCCTTAGCATTGCTCCATCCTGGTTATTGCCCAACGCCCGCGCGGGCGCGGATAGCGGCGCGCTCACGCTTTCACGCAGCCTGTCCCGTAGCGCATCCGTCTCGTTAAAGTGCATCGCCAGCCCCACGGTCAGGAGTGTGACGCCCACGATGATCGCGCCGATTCTGCCCATTTTTCCGGGCTCGATCTTGCCCTCGATCTTGCCGAGCACCGCGAGCAGGAGAAAGATAATCGAGGCGAGCACGAACATGCGCGCCAACGGTACGTCAACCAGCCTCATCATGATGTCTTGCATATATTTCATCGTCCTTTGCTACCCAGGTCTGTCATGGGCCCCATAGTGCAAATAGTAGATAGAGTACCGGCATGTCATCCGGCCAATGATCTGTCCAAGCTCGCCGCTGGTCGCGGTTTGCCCCGAAATACTCCATCAGGAGAGGCGTGCCAAATGCAGACAGACGAGCGAGACAGTGTGTAGCCTGGATGGAGCGAAGCGAAATCCAGGTCATCGCGAAAGCCCCCGGATTCCGGCGCTTCGCGCCTTCATCCGGGCTACAAGAGCAAGGGGAGCAGTTGCCGTTCACCCTTCGACAGGCTCAGGGCGAACGGGAGACTTAATCAGAGCTTTCCTAGGCGACCTGAACCGGGATGGAATTGCGGGTGTGGGTGATGTGGTTGCGGGAGTCCACGTACACGAGACGCGGCTTGAAGGTGGCGAGCTCCTTCTCCTCGAACTCTGCGTAGGCGCAGATAATGACGATATCGCCCGGGCTGGCCTTGTGCGAGGCGGCGCCGTTGACGGAGATGATGCCCGAGCCTTCCTCGGCGCGGATGGCGTAGGTCGAGAAGCGCTCGCCATTCGTGAGGTTATAGACATCGATGCGCTCGTACTCGCGGATATCGGCGGCATCCAGCAGTCGGCCGTCGATCGCCACCGAACCCTCGTAATCAGGCTCGGAATGCGTGACGGTCACGCGGTGCAGCTTGGATTTGAGCATGATGCGGCGCATGAATTAATTTCCTCCGGCGAATACCTATATTATCGGGCCTAATTCGCGCGGATTCAAATAGCTATTTCAGTTCGAATTCAACGTTATCAATCAGGCGCGTGCGGCCGAGCCAGGCGGCCGCCAGGACCACCAACCGGCGGTCCTCGGGCTGCGGAACGGCCAGATCGCTCTGCCGGCGCACGCTGACATAATCAGACCGGAATCCGTGGGATTTGAGCGACTCCATGGCCGCTTCCTCCGCTTCCTTGGTCAGGCTGCCGTGTCGCAGCACCCGGTCACGCAGGGCGCAAAGCGTCTCGTACAATTGCGGCGCCGTCTGACGTTCGGACGCGCTCAGATAAGTATTGCGCGAGCTCAGGGCCAGCCCGTCCGGTTCGCGCACCGTGTCCACGCCGACGATCTCCACCGGAATGCCGAGGTCCGCGACCATGAGGCGAATCAGCATCAATTGCTGATAATCTTTTTTACCGAAGATCGCCACGTCGGGCGCGACCAGCGTCAGCAGGCGATGCACCGCGGTGGTCACGCCACGGAAATGGCCGGGGCGGAAAGCGCCGCACAGATCCTCGCTCAGTCCCGGCACTTCGATGACGGTCTGCGCACTGCGTCCGCGCGGGTACATGACGCTGTCCGAGGGCATGAACACCACACTCACGCCGGCCGCGAGCAAGGCCACCTTGTCGTGGCCCGGCGTGCGCGGGTAGGCGTCGAAATCTTCATTCGGACCGAACTGCAGGGGATTGACGTAGATACTGGCCACCACCGCCTGCGCGTGATGGCGTGCCTCCTGCATCAGATGAATGTGCCCGGCATGAAGGTTACCCATGGTAGGCACGAACGCGATGCGCTTGCCGCCCTGCCGCGACTTCGCTATCTGCTCCCTGAGACCGGCGACGGTATCAACCGTGATCATGTGGTATGAAAACCGTGCTCCGGTCCGGGGAAGGCGCCGGATTTCACGGCGGCGATGTAGGCCTTCACCGCGGCTTCGGGACTGGCCGCGCCTTGCATGAAATTTTTGGAGAATTTCGGACTCGGCCGCGGATAAACACCGAGCATGTCGTGCAGCACCAGCACCTGGCCGTCGCAATCGGGGCCGGCGCCGATGCCGATGGTGGGAATCTCCAGATCCTGCGTAATCGTCTTCGCGAGTTCCGACGGTACCGCTTCGAGCACCAGCAGGCTCGCGCCGGCGTCCTGCATTACTTTTGCGTCGCGACGTATGCGTTCCGCCGCATTCGCCTCGCGCCCCTGCACGCGGTAACCGCCGAGCTGATGCACCGATTGCGGCGTCAGGCCCAGATGCGCGCACACCGGAATGCCGCGCTCGACCAAAAACCGCACGCTCGCGGCCATCGGTTCGCCGCCTTCGAGTTTCACCACCTGCGCACCGCCCTTCTGCATGAGGCGCCCCGCCGAGGCGAAAGCATGTTGCGGGCTTTCCTGATAACTCATGAAAGGCATGTCCGTGATGATCAGCGCGCGCTCAACGCCACGCGCCACGCAGCGGCTGTGATACACCATGTCGGCGACGCTGACCGGGAGCGTGGTGTCGTGGCCTTGCATGACCATGCCCAGCGAGTCCCCGACCATGATCATGTCGACGCCGGCGCGGTCGAGCAGGCTGGCGAAGCTGTAATCGTAGGCAGTGAGGCAGGTGATTTTCTCGCCGCGGCGCTTCATCTCCCGGAGCGTGCTGACGGTGACCGGCTTCACAGGCTGGCGGCAAGCGGATTCAGGAAATGACGGCCGCTGCGGATCTTGCGGATGTGCGACAGCAGCATCTGGAAATCGTCGTCGTTGTCGACGATGTTGATGCGCTCGGCGTTCACCACCAGCAGCGGCGCCGCGGTGTAGTGGTGGAAGAACTGGGTATAGGCATCGACCAGAAGCTGCAGGTATTCGCGATCGATCTGGCGTTCGTAGTCGACCCCGCGGCGGCGCATCCGTTCGTGCAGCACCTCCGCCGGCGCCTGCAGGTAAATAACGAGGTCCGGCACCGGCAGGTGCAGGCTCATTTGCGCATAGACCTGCTCGTAGAGCCGCAGCTCGTCGTCGTCCAGGTTGGCGCGCGCGAACAGCTTGTCCTTGTCGAGCAGGAAATCGGCGACATAGCCGTTGTTGAACATGTCACCCTGCTTGAGCGGCTCGATCTGGCGCGCGCGCTGGAACAGGAAAAACAATTGCGTCGGCAGCGCGAACTGTTTGCGCGACTGGTAGAAACGTTCGAGAAAGGGATTTTCCTGCGGCTGCTCGAGCAGCGGCTGCGCGCCGAACGCGTCCGCGAGACGCATGGCAAGACTCGTCTTGCCCACGCCGATCGGACCCTCGACGACAACATAACCTGGATTGATGATATTCATGTGCCGATGCTTCCCGCTTCTGGAGCTGTCCTGTCCTCAAACATCCATCTTCTGCACTCGCTGACCGGCGCAACCCGCCAGCAGTTCATGCAACGGACCGTGCCCCGGGATCACCAGGTCCGGTTCGAGTTCGGACAAAGGATACAGGACGAAAGCGCGTTCGTGGAGTCTCGGGTGCGGCACGATCAGCGCCGCGCTGTGGATGGCTTCGGCACCGTATAGCAGCAGATCGAGATCGAGCGTGCGCGGGCCGCCCTTCTCGCCACGGCGCTCGCGCCCGTGCTGGCTTTCAATTTCCAGCAGATCATGCATTAACGCCGCGGGGGCCAGTCCGGTACGCACACGGCAGACGGCATTGACGAAATCAGGCTGATCCTGCCGGCCCACCGGTGCGCTACGGTAGAGCGAGGAACAGGCTTCGACGCGCGTCTCCGCCAACCGTGCCAGCGCCGTCATGCCGGCGCGTATCTGTGTCGCGGGATCGTCCAGGTTGCTTCCCAGACCGATATAGGCGCGTGCATCGCTGCGCGGCGCTTTACTCATGCCGCGGCGCCTGCGCGGACTTTGGCCGCCGGCGACGACGGCGTTTGCGTTTGCTGGTGCCGGCGGCCGGCGCCATCTGCGCCGTCATGGCGCGACGTTCGTCGTCTCCCGCCGTCTGGAAATGCGTCCACCAGTCGGCGAGCGCCTGATCGGCTTCACCGGTGGCGGCGCGCAACAGCAGAAAATCGTATGCCGCACGGAAGCGTTTGTTTTCCAAAAGACGAAATGCCTGTTGGCCGGCACGCCGTTCGAGACGATCCTGCATGCTCCAGATTTCGCGCATCGGCACGCTGAACCGTTTGGGAATGGAGACGTGCCGCAATTGTTCCCGGAGCGCCTGGTCCGCGGCGCGGAACATGGCGTCATAGCTGTTCATGCCGCTCGCGATCAACTCGCCTACCTGTTGTCTTACCGGTTCCCACAGCATGGCCGCGAACAGAAACGCGGGCGTGACCGGCTTGTCCTCGTTCACGCGTGCGTCGGTGTTGGCCAGGGCGCGTGGCAGCAACGTCACGGGAAATCCCTGTTCTTCGCGCTCGAGGCTTTTTTCCGTGAGCGGGAACAGATGCTGAAACAGTCCGTAATGGCGCAACAACTCGTAGGTTTCGAGCGCGTAGCCGCCGTGAAACAGCTTCAGCACCTCCTCGAACATGCGCGCCGGCGGCACGGTGGTCAACAGCGGCGCGAGATCGCGGATCGGCGCGGCGGTCTTTTCCTCGAACTTGAATCCGAGCTTGGCCGCGAAACGCACGGCGCGCAACATGCGCACCGGGTCTTCGCGATAGCGCGATTCAGGGTTGCCGATGACGCGCAATACACCACGCTTCAGATCCTCCACCCCGCCGACGTAATCCATGACGCTGAAATCGCGGATGTCGTAGTACAGCGCGTTGACCGTGAAATCGCGCCGCACTGCATCCTCCTCCTGGGAACCGAAAACATTGTGATCGATCACCTCCGCGGGCGCGTCGTCCTCGATTTCCTCGATATCTTCTATGCCTTCGATTTCTTCGGCTTCTTCCCCTTCCTGCGGAATAGTTTCCTCCGAAGCGTCATGGGGAATCGCGCGGAAAGTGGCGACCTCGATGATCTCGCGTCCGAAGCGCACGTGCACCAGCCGGAAGCGCCGGCCGATCACGCGCGCATTGTGGAACAGTTTGCGGATCTGTTCCGGGCGGGCATCGGTCACGACGTCGAAATCCTTGGGTTCGCGTCCCAGCATCAGGTCACGCACGCAGCCGCCTACGAGCAGGCTGGCGTAGCCGGCTTCTTTCAGACGGTACAGGACCTTGAGGGCGTTTTCGCTGATCAGCGCGCGGGAGACGTGGTGCTGCGCGCGGGGAATGATGACGGGCTCGTTAATTGTTCTTCCACCTATCCGTTCAAAGCATGGCTTCCAAAGAATCTGACCAGTTGGTGCTTTGTCGGCCGGCACGTATAATAACACCGCTTACGGCGCCACGCGCCATTCTCTAACGCTCCCATCGTCTAGTGGCCTAGGACGCTGGCCTCTCACGCCGGTAACAGGGGTTCGAATCCCCTTGGGAGCGCCATACATGCCGTCCTTGGCGTCGCCTCGTGACTTCGATTAGCCCCAGCCCGCACATCTCGCTTCGCTATCCTAGCTTCGCTCGAAGTCCGGCCCGGCCATCCTTGGCCGGGCGTTCGCCGCTCTCGCGGCTCACCCATGTGCGGGCGCTCGGTGGCACGAAGGTGAGGCGGGGTTGTCGCCGATGCACTAAACGTGCATCGGCGCTGCCGAACGGGTGCAATGGTTTTTGTTGCACCCTGGGCCACAATAAGTGTCTTCGTGAAATCTCCACCTCGCCCCCTTGGGAGCAATTAGCGCTAAAAAACAGAAAGGGCCCAAAGGGCCCTTTTTTCATTGACCGTCTCTGTCGCGCCAATTCATTCTTCCAATGCGCCGGCCTTTTTCAGCAATTCGGTAATGCGGGTATAACCGCCGCGCATGGAGATCTTGACCGCCGTGTCGTTGCGTCCGTCCTTGGCATTCACGTCCGCGCCGTTGTCGAGCAGCATCTGAATAATATCGCTGTAACCCTTGTAGGCCGCCGCCATCAGCGGTGTCTTGCCACTGATGGTGCGCACATTCACGTTCACGCCCTGGTTCAACAGCGATTGCACAACCGCGATGCGTCCTTTGAGAATGGCGGTGAACAACGCCGCCGCGCCATGCGCGGTCTTGGAGCGCCCGCTCTTCTCGAGGCCCGTCGGCAACTTGAGCAGCCGATTGCTGAGCGAGATGACGATCATGGCCACCAGACCCAGCATGCTGATCTGGGGATCGAAACCGAATTCCTTGGCGATGTCCGACGGCACATTGGCGCCGGCGGCGAGCGCCACGATCACGAGAATAAGGGTGAATTTGAGATACCTGACCAGCGCCACGGCCACGACCGCAATCAGGCCTCCGAGCAAGTAGCGACGGTCGAAGTTGATCCAATCCGTCCATGCGCTGGGCAGATTGGCGCCGACACTCAGGAGGATGACAACAATAACAAGACCCCAGTCACGCGGCGATTCTTTTAATATGACCACAACAGCTCTCCTCTGTTCTGATGCCTTTGAAGCTAGCGCTGCCATCTATTGGCTGACAAGCGGCGCTTAGCCTTAAGTCTAGATGATTTTCCGCCGTGTGAAGTCCAAGGCCGATCTATAAAACCACAGCACGGAACATCGTCTAAACCACGACCACGTCACGCAAAATCCGCCCTCGCCGGGCCCGTTTCACCTCGCTTCTTTCATGAGTACCTGCCCCAACCAGCGAGCAATATCCCGGATTTCATCCGGGGCCACGGAGTGTCCGGTGGCATAAACACGCCATTCCGGGGCAAGCCCATGTGCCTCCATGAGACGGTAGACCTTCTCGGCGGCGGCAAAGGGGACCATCCGGTCGTCCGTGCCGTGTGCCAAGAAGATCGGCACCGTGGCATTGGCCGGATGAATCTCGGCCATCAGGTTTTCGGCAAACGGCGCCGGCGCCGACAGGGACATGATACCGGCCAACGGCTTCGGATAACGCAGGCCGGTGTGCAGCGCGATAGCCCCTCCCTGGGAAAATCCGGCGAGCACAATCTTCTCGCCGGGAATGCCGCGCTGCATTTGCTCCTCGATCAGCGCCTGCAGGATTTCTTGCGATTCACGAACATGTTCCTCGTTCTGCTCGATGCCATGTTCCGTCATGGCAATGTCATACCACGCACGCATGATGTAGCCACCGTTAATGGTCACCGGCCGGAACGGCGCCTGCGGGAATACAAAACGCAGCGCAGGTTCCGCCGGCAAATGCAGTTCAGGTACAAGACCTTCAAAGTCATGACCGTCGGCGCCCAGGCCGTGCAACCAGATGACGCAGGCCCGCGGGTGCTGCCCGGTTTCGAGCACTACCGGAGATTCGTCGCGCGGGTGGATGTCCATGCGTGTCAGTTTTCCCCGCGATAAATACATCCGGCAGTACAAGTCTCGCGCACCACGACTTCGGAAAGCCACGGTAACGCGGGTTTGAGCTGGCGCCAGATCCATCGCGCCAGACACTCGCTCGTGGGATTCTCCAGACCTTCGATCTCATTCAGGTAATGATGATCGAGTTGTTCATAAACCGGCTGGAACGCCCGGGTGATATCGGCGAAGTCCATGACCCAGCCCGCCTGCTCCTGCACCGGCCCGGTCACGCGTATCTCGATCCGGAAGGAATGGCCGTGCAACCGGCGACATTTGTGATTTTCCGGAACATTAGGCAGAAGGTGCGCCGCTTCAACGGTGAATATCTTGAATATTTCCACGGGAATAAGCCGGTGTTAAAAATGACCGGACAAGTTTAACGGCTTTCCTGGTCCACGGGAACTGCATGCGGATCTCGCCACGTCCTTCGGCCGGCGTTAGGATATCCCGACCACCAACTCCCACCGATTCATCGCGTCCACAAAGGAATCATGGTCCAACCTCTTCTGCCACTAATCGTCGAACCGGAGGAACTGGTCAGGAATCTGGACGCAGAAAATCTTTTGATCGTCGACCTGTGCCGACCCGAAACCTATGCGCAAACCCACGTGCCGGGCGCGGTACATGTCGACTATGCGCAAATCGTCGCGGCGCGTCCGCCCGCCATGGGCATGCTGCCAAGCGAAGCGCAGCTGTCCGAAGTATTCAGCAGTATCGGCCTAACACCGGACAGACATGTGGTGGCCTACGACGACGAAGGCGGTGGGCGCGCCTCGCGGCTGCTCTGGACACTGGATGTTATCGGTCATTTACACTACTCGCTGCTGAACGGCGGCTTGCATGCCTGGCTCAACGACCGGCATCCGGTCAGTTCTGAAACGGTTCGCCGGCCGCGAAGCCAATACACGGTGAAATTTCGCAACGCAGCGGTGGCGGACAAGAACTTCATCGTGAGTCACCTGCGCGATCCGGATGTGGTCTTCGTGGACACGCGGACACCGGCCGAGTACCGCGGCGAGACCCGGCGCGCCGATCGGGTCGGCCATATTCCCGGGGCGGTGAATTTCGACTGGGTCAACGCCATCGATCAGGCGCGCAGCCTGCGCCTGAAACCGGCGCAAGAATTAAAGCAGGTCTTGTCGCAAATGGGAGTAACACCGGACAAGGAAGTGATCGCCTATTGCCAGACGCATCACCGTTCGGCGCATACTTATATAGTTCTGAAAAGCCTCGGATACCCCCGCGTGCGGGGGTATCCGGGTTCGTGGTCGGAATGGGGCAACAGCCCCGAAACGCCTATCGAATAAAAGGCCACCCGGCATCATGGCGATGATCAGTCCACCGGTTGTCCACTCGCGTGAGATGACGCACCGCGCGATCGCGAACCAGAACGGCGTAGATGTCTCCCCCGTACACCATGGCCGCGGTTTCCCACCGCCCGGCATCGTCCGTCTGTGCGGATTTCAATGCCGTTATTTTTCTTTTTAACGCCTTCACCCATTTCATTATTATCGACCCCCCTTTCCTCCAACCCGTGGTAATTCGGGCACTGCCAGATACTAATGGCAATTCCTGTGCCACACGTGAGAAAAAACCAGACACGCTCATTCAACACGCTTAATTACAGGTCTTTTGGAAAATAAAATGAACTCGCCTGCCTGACTACATGCAGTGATGAACGGTTGATTTGTAAGCGGAGGTTTACACAATTAAAACTTCCAATCACATCAGCCATGCAAATTTATTGTTCGCATTTTCTCCAACAATGATTCTTGTCGCTACTAATCAAGGATTTAGGCAGCCTGCCGAAAACAGATGTGCGGTCTTTTCTTCATCCGGTAGAATGTAAAAAATCCCGACGAAGCATTCACCGATTGCAGAGGGGCATACTTATGATGAACAACACATGGATTCTGGTAGCCCATCGGGGCGGGGCAAGGCTTTTCGAAAACAAGGGGCCGGGCAAAGGCCTGAACCTCCTCCACGACATCCCGCATCCCGAGGGCAGACTCAAGAACAAAGACATCGGTGCCGACAAACCGGGACGCAGTATCGACAGCCACGGCCCGGGACGCCATTCACTGAGTTCCGAACAGGAACCCACGGCACATGTCACGGAACAATTTGCCAAACAGTTAAGCACGATGCTGGATAACGGCCGCCACCAGCAGCTATACGGGAAACTCGTGCTGGTCGCCGAACCGCGTTTTCTGGGCAGCCTGCGTGCCGCCTTGAGCACACCCACCGCGGCGCTGGTGATGGCGACCGTGGGAAAAGACTTGGGGGGCGTGGAACTGCACAACATGCCCAAGCATCTGACCGACACTATCCGGCTCTAGACCGGCTCTCACCTACCCCTATTGCTCCCGACTTTTTGCCACGCGGCTGAATTTCACCCGCCGGTGTCCAGGCTTGGCCTGCGCACGGGCGCCCCGCAAAAACATCTACACTAAGAGGGGAGAAACCTCTTAATGCCGGGGCATTACCGGAAACCATGAATCAGCGGCTACGACTCGCGGATGACCTCCTGCTGCTTCGGGAGCGGGCCTCCCAATACGCGCTGTATGGCGTCTTGATCGCCAGCACCAGCGTGGTCATCGCCACGCTGTTGGTGTGCTATGTGATGGTCGACAGCATTACCATCGATGGCGTCATTCTCGCCCAGACCTCCAATATCGCGCTGTGGACGGTGGACTCCATGCCGTTCGTGTTCGCCATGTGGGGGCAGTACGCGAGCTTCCGCATGGCGCGCGAGGCCAATGACCTCGTTCAGCACAAGACGCAATCCCTGCGCGAGGCGCTGACCCAGGCCGATTTCACCAGCAAGGCCAAGAGCGATTTCTTCGCCAAAATGAGTCATGAACTGCGCACGCCCATCAACGGCATCATCGGCATGAGCGACCTGATGCTCGAAACGAAACTCTCGGACGAACAGCGCCGTCATGCGGAAATCATCAAGTCATCGGCGAGCGGTCTGCTGACGCTGATCAACGATCTCCTGGATTTCTCCAAAATCGAATCCGGCAAACTGGAGCTGGAGGAAATCGAATTCGACCTGCGCGATTGCATAGAAAAATCCGTCGCGCTGCTGGCGCAACAGGCGCACATGAAGGGGATTACACTCACCAACCTGATGCAACCGGACATGCCGAGCCGGCTGCTCGGCGACCCGGGACGGTTGCGGCAGATCATCATCAACCTGCTGGGCAACGCCATCAAATTCACCCATCAGGGTGAAATTGTACTGAGCGTCAAGAAACTGCCCGAGGAGTCCTCCGGTCGCCTGCAACTGCTCATCGAAGTCGCCGACACCGGCATCGGCATTTCGCCCAAGGACCAGGCAAAGCTGTTCCAGCCGTACAACCAGGCCAAGGCGTCGACCACCCGGCGCTACGGCGGCACCGGCCTCGGCCTTGCCATCACCAAGGAACTGGTGGAGGCGATGGGCGGGCATATCGGCGTCAAGAGCGAAGAAGGCAAAGGCAGCGTCTTCTGGTTCGCGATCAACCTGCGAAAACCTGTTACCGTCAGCGTCGCGCCCGCGTCCGCGCCGGTCAGCCTCCAGGGACTGCGTGTGCTGGTGGCCGACGGCAACATTCCTGCGCGCGTGAATCTTGTGGATCAGCTGAAGACCTTGGGCATGGAGGTGCAATCCATCGGCAACGGTAACGCAGCTTTACAGATGATCCGCTCGGCGGCGGATTCCAATTTCCGTTTCGATCTGGTGATGGTGGACATGTTCCTGCCGAACCTGAACGGCGAGGAACTGGGACACGAAATCAAATTACATCCGGAAATGAGCAACACGGTTCTCGTCATGATGACATCCGCCGGCGTGCGTGGCGACGCGCAGCGTCTTAACCAGGCGGGTTTCGCCGGGTACTTCGGCAAACCGATACCGCTCGAAGATCTTCCCGACATGTTAAAAGCAGTCATGACAACCCGTGGCATGGACGAGCAAGAGCGCCAGCGTTCGGGACTCGTCACCAAGTACACCCTCTCCGAAATACGCAAGAAACATTCGCGCCTGCTGCTCGTCGAAGACAGCCCTGTCAACCGGGAGATTATGCTGCACATGCTGTCCAAACTCGGTTACACGACCGATATCGCCGAAACCGGCCGTGCTGCCGTCGAGGCGGTGCAGCGGGAATCCTACGGTCTGATCCTGATGGATCTGCATCTCCCGGATATCAGCGGTGTTAAAGCGATCGAATCCATCCGCGCGCTTCCCGGCACTCACGCCAATACCTCCATTATCGTACTGACGGCGGGCGCCACGGATGCCGAGAAGGAACGCTGCCGCGTTTTGGGCGTAAAAGATCTTCTTACCAAACCCGTGGAGCCCGGCGTTCTGGGTGACATGCTGAAACGCTGGCGCATCCTGCATTCCTCCTCGGCCAGCCCGTCAGATACAACGCCGGAAACATCCGAGGATACTGCCGGAAAGGACGATGTCAGTCCCGACCCGAAACTGGTGGAAATCTTCATCAAGGAAGCCACGCAAAGACTGGCCTCGCTGCGCCAGGCCTTCGCCACTTCCGACGCACAGCGCGCCGCGCGCGAAGCGCATACCCTCAAAAGCTCAAGCGCCTATTTCCAGGCCCATGCCATGCATGAAGCCGCGGAACAGCTTGAAAAAATGGCGGACAGCGGACAGCTCGGCAAAGCCGAATCCGTGCTGCAGGCGCTCGAAGGCGCCTATGCCGCGCTGCGCTCGCGTCTTGAAAGAGACACGATCTAGATATTCGTAAAGTAATCCCGCAGCCGGGAAACACCTTCGCGCAGGTTTTCAAGCGTGTTGGCGTAGGAAAAACGCACATGCCGTGCGGCGTGGTGGTTCCCGAAATCCAGGCCCGGTGTGATGGCCACACCGGCGCGCTCGAGCAAATCGAGCGCCAACGCCTGACTGTCATCGGTGAAGCTCGAACAATCTGCATATATATAGAATGCACCCGTCGGCACCGCCGGGATGATAAATCCCAGTTCGCGCAAGGCCGGCAGAAGGTAATCACGCCGCTCGCGGAAAATGTCCCGGCGCTGCGCCAGTTCACGTTGCATGTCGGGGCTGAATGCCGCGAGTGCCGCGTGTTGCGCCATGGTGTTCGAGGCCAGGAAAATATTCTGGGCGAGCTTGTCGATCGACGGAATGTAATCCGTCGGCGCCACCAGCCAGCCGAGACGCCAGCCGGTCATGCCGTAATACTTGGAAAAGCTGTTGACCACGAATACCTCCGGCGAATGCGACAGCGCCGTCACCGCCTCTTCCCCGTAAACCAGCCCGTGGTAGATTTCATCCACGATCAGCATACCGCCCAGTTCCGCTACGGTCCGCACGATCTCCGCCATTTCGTCGGCGGAAATCAGCGTGCCGGTGGGATTCGAGGGCGAGGCGAGCAGTACCGCCACCGTGCGTTTTGTCCAGTGACGACGGATCAGATCGGCGTTGAGCTGATACGCCGTCAGTGCATCCACGGGAATGCTTACCGCCTCGCCCTCGAACAAGCGCACGAAATGACGGTTGCAGGGGTAACCCGGATCGGCCATGAGCACTTGATCGCCGGGATTGATCAAGGCGGCGAAAATCAATTGCAGCGCGCCCGAGGCGCCCGGCGTCACCACGACCCGCGCGGGATCGGGACGCGCACGGACCGGATAACTGGCGGCGATGGCCGCGCGCAACTCAGGCAGTCCGAGCGCGGGCGTGTAATGCGTATGTCCGGCCTGGAGCGCCGCGATGCCGGCCTGCACGATACCCGCCGCGGTCGGGAAGTCCGGCTCGCCGATTTCCATATGGATGATGGACCGACCCTGCGCCTCCATGGCGCGGGCGCGCGCCAGGATGTCCATCACGTGAAACGGCTCGATCCGGGTCAGGCGTCTGGCAAATGGCTTCATGCGTCTGTCTGTAGTTGCTCCAGCAGTTTGAGATCGAGACAGCTAGCGCCATTCAAGGCGTTTCCGGACAACACTTGGAACGGCTGGCCGGGCTCGCCCAGTTGATCGAGCACCATGGCCGCGCCGCGAAAATCATGCGCGCGCGTGTAGTCATTCACCGTGATGACGGTCTTGAGGCCTGCCGCCAGCGCCGCGCGCAGGCCATTTTCCGAATCCTCGAACGCCAGGCATTGCGCCGGCGAGAGACGCAATCGATCGAGAACATAATAATAGATATCAGGCGCCGGTTTTTTCGCCGCCACTACGTCGCCCGCGCCAATCACCTCGAACCAGGACTCGGCTTCGGGTGAAACGGCGTGGCGCAGCAGCGCGGTGACATTGTCCGGCGTCGTGGTCGTGGCAATGGCCAGGCGCACGCCGCGAGTACGCGCCTCCTCGAGCAGGCGCCGCACACCCGGTCGCAGCGGTATGCCGCCGCGGCCGAGCAAGGCAGTGTAGTGGCGCGTCTTGGCCATGTGCAAACGCGCAACCAACGCCTCGAAATCGGCGGGCTTTTGGTAATCCGGGCGATACCGATCGACATAGTGGTGCATACGTTCCTTACCGCCGGTGACGTCCAGCAACTCACCGTACAAAGTCACATCCCAGCGCCAGTCCAGCCCGGCCTCAACGAACGCCTGGTTGAATGCCACCCGGTGTCCGTCACGCTCGGTGTCGGCCAGGGTTCCGTCCACGTCAAAGATCAATGCCTCGAGTGCCATGGAATTGTCACCAAAACCCCGGAAATCCGTCATAACGGCAGCGCCTGTTCGCCGTGTCTATACTCTAACGGTTGCGACCCCCGGGGGATTCTGGTATAGATTCGCGCTTATTTTTTTACCCCCCACCCTTCCGGGGCTACATTATTGCAGGAGTTGAAGCATGCCGGCCAGAAAAAAGAAGGAAAAGGAACTATCCGTCTCTCCCGTAATGGGCATGAAACCCTACGTGGCGAAAAAGGGCGAGAAGTACATGAACAAAAAGCAGCAGGAGCATTTCCATGCCGTGCTGAACGCCTGGAAGTCGGAACTGGAGGAGGAAGTCTCCCGCACCGTGCAACAGATGCGCGACGTGCCGGAAAATCCGCCCGATCCGAATGACCGCGCGAGCCAGGAAACCGACATGTCACTCGAACTGCGGTCGCGCGACCGCGAACGCAAACTCATCAAGAAGATCGATGAGTCCATCGATCGCATCGACACCGGCGACTACGGTTACTGCGACGTCTGCGGTGTCGAGATCGGCGTGGAGCGCCTGGAAGCCCGCCCGACGGCGGAGCTCTGCATCGACTGCAAGACGCTCGATGAAATCCGCGAAAAGCAGATGGGCTGACGCCGTCTTTCTCACATTAACATTCCCGCCAATTTTTCCTCGATAACTGCTCCGCGCCGAGATCGCCTTTGCCCAAGCTACTGATCCGCAACGCCCGCCTCGCGCGCCCGGACGGATCAATGCTCGAAGGCGATCTGCTGTGCCACGACGGCGTGATCGAACGCATCGCGACGCAGATCACCGCCCCCGCGGACGAAACACTGGATGCCGGGGGAAACCTCCTGCTCCCCGGCGTGATCGATCCGCAGGTGCACTTCCGCGAACCCGGCAAGGAATACAAGGAAGACCTCGGCTCCGGCTCGCGCGCCGCGGTCAAGGGCGGTGTCACCAGTTTTCTGGAAATGCCCAACACCGATCCATCCACCAGCAATCAGGCGGCACTCGACGACAAACTCCGCCGCGCGGCGGAGAAGTGCGTCGCCAACTACGGCTTCTTTATCGGCGCCACTCCCGACAATCTCGACGCTATCAACCACGCCGGCCCCGCTTGCGGCATCAAGATCTTCATGGGCGCGAGCACCGGTAACCTGCTGGTGGACAAGGCGGAGGATCTGGAACGGATCTTCGCCAACGGCTCGCGCCTGATCGCGGTGCACGCCGAGGACGAAGCCCGCATCCGCGTACGCCGCGAGCAATTCAAGGACCGGACTGACGTGGCGGTGCATTCCGACATCCGTGACAACCAGAGTGCACTGCTGGCGACGGAATTGGCGTTGACACTTTCCCGGAAATATCGGCGCCGACTGCATATCCTGCATCTCTCCACCCACGAGGAAGTGGAACTCCTGCGGCGCGACAAACCCGCCTGGGTCACCGCCGAAGTCATCCCCAACCATCTGCTGTTGAATGTGAACGACTACGCGCGGCTCGGCGCACTGGTGCAGATGAATCCGCCGATCCGCCGCCTCGAGGACAACGCCGCCCTCTGGGCCGGGCTGCACGACGGCACGATCGACTTCATCGCCACCGACCACGCGCCCCACACGCTGGAAGAGAAGCGCAAACCCTATCCGCAATCGCCGGCCGGCATGCCGGGAGTGGAAACCTCGCTGCCGCTGATGCTGACGGAGATGAAGGCGGGACGCTGCACGCTCGCGCAAATCCAGAAATGGATGTGTCACGGTCCGGCCGAGGCCTACGGCATTCGCCGCAAGGGAAAGATTCTCGAAGGCTGGGATGCCGATCTCACGCTCGTGGACATGGAGCACACCAAGCCCGTGCGCAACGAGGAAATGCTCACAAAAGTCCGCTGGTCACCTTTCCAGGGGCGCGCGCTCACCGGATGGCCGATCTACACCGTTGTCGGCGGGCAGGTGGCGTTCGACCACGGAAAAATCCGCGACGGCGTGCATGGCCGTCCGCTCTCTTTTACATAAACATCGACAAGAAAGAGACACTCATGGAACTCGTTCTTCTGATCAAGGCGCTCATTCTCGGTATCGTCGAAGGCCTGACTGAATTTTTGCCGGTCTCCTCCACGGGCCATCTGATCATCATCGGCGATCTCCTCAACTTCAACGACGAAAAAGGCAAAGTATTTGAAATCGTCATCCAGTTCGGCGCGATTCTCGGCGTGGTCTGGGATTATCGCGCCCGCGTAGGGCGCCTGATCACCGGCATCGGCAGCCGGCACGAACAGCGGTTCATCCTGAACCTGTTCATCGCCTTCCTGCCCGCCGCGGTGGCGGGCTTGTTGCTGCATAAAACGATTACAACCTACCTTTTTAATCCGTTAACCGTGGCGGGTGCGCTCATCGTTGGCGGCATTCTGATCCTGGTCATCGAACGCCTGCCGCTGCGCGTGCGCGTGACCAGCATGGAGGATCTCGGCCCGCTCGACGCCTTGAAGATCGGCATCGCCCAGACCTTCTCGCTCTTCCCCGGTGTCTCGCGCGCCGGCGCCACCATCATGGGCGGATTGCTTTCCGGCCTGTCACGCACCGCGGCCACCGAGTTCTCGTTCCTGCTGGCGATGCCGATCATATTCGCGGCCACGCTCTACGAGCTGCTCAAAAATCATGAACTGCTGCATGCCACGGATATCCCGTTGTTCGCCGTCGGATTCGTCATGTCGTTCATAACCGCGCTGGTCGTGGTCAAGGCATTCCTTAAATTCGTGTCGCGTCATGATTTCACGTCGTTCGCGTTGTATCGCATCGTGTTCGGACTGCTGGTGCTCGCCTATTTCTGGTAACCGTCATGATTGAAAAAATCATCACCCTGCTCGCCGGATTCATCATCGGCACGATTTCACGCCTGGGTTACGGCGGCATCGTGCTGCTCATGGCCATCGAAAGCGCCTGCATCCCGCTACCTTCGGAAATCATCATGCCCTTCTCCGGCTATCTCGTGTCCACCGGCGAGATGAGCCTGTGGCTGGTCGGGCTGGCGGGCGCCGTCGGCTGCGTGCTCGGTTCGATCGTCGCCTACTACGCCGGCGCCTGGGGCGGTCGTCCTTTCATTGAGAAATACGGAAAGTACATCCTGATCTCGCATCACGACCTCGATCTCGCTGACCGCTGGTTCCGGCGCCACGGCGACATCACTATATTTGTCGGGCGTCTGTTGCCGGTGATCCGCACCTTTATCGCTTTCCCGGCGGGCGTGGCGCGCATGAACTTGTGGCGGTTCAATCTCTACACCTTTGTCGGCTCCTATATCTGGAGCGTGGCTCTGGCCTGGGTCGGCATGAAGCTGGGGGAGCACTGGAACACCCTCGGGGTCTATTTCCACCGGTTCGACGCCGCCATCGGCGTGATTCTGCTCATCGCCGTGGTGTGGTACGTCCGGCGGCACCTGCAGCATATGAAGCGCTGAAGTCCCGGTTTTCCCCGGCAACCGCGTTAATCCGGGGGAAATCCCCTACATTCGGTACTTTGAATGTATCCCACGCGTGCACTATGTTTATTCCTAATGGACACACAAACCCCGGGTGCCGGCAAAACCGTGCCGGACACCGACATCCAGCCGAATCAAGGAATGATTCATAAGCCAGAAACCGCTGCCTCCGCGACCGAAAAGGTCCGGGTGCTGGTGGCGGATGACTCGCGCGTCATTCGCAAGGCCATCAGCAAGATACTCAGCAACGAATTCGAGCTCATCGAGGTCGGAGACGGAGAAGCCGCGTGGGAGCACCTGCTCCAGGACGGTTCCATCGAAGTGCTGGTCTCCGACATCGAGATGCCGAAACTCGACGGCTACTCGCTCATCTGCCGCGTCCGCGCCGCCGACCCGGAGCGCGTGCGCAATATTCCCATCATCGTCATCACCGGTGCCGACGATGAATTGACCCGCGAACGCGCGTTCGCCTGCGGCGCGACCGATTTCATCATCAAACCCATCGACGGTGTGCAGTTGCTGGCGCGAACCCGTGCCCACGCCAAGCTCGATCAGACCACGCGCAAACTGGAGGAAACCTCCACGGCGCTGGAAGAACAGACGGCGGTCGACCCGCTCACGCAACTGCACAGTCGGCGTTACCTCCTCCAGCACGGCGTGCAGGACATCGCTTACGCCAAGCGTCATAACAGCGACGTGTCCATCATCCGCATCGACATCGACAACTTCCGCTCGCTCTACAAGAAATATGGCGATAACGTCTGCGATCAGATCCTCATCTGGCTCGCCAAAAGACTGACTGCATCGAGCCGCACGGAAGACACCGTGGCTCGCACGGGAGGCGGGGAGTTCGCCATCCTGGCTCCGTCCTCGGGGCGCATGGAAGCCGCAGTCCTGTGCGAGCGGGCGCGTGCGGCGGTCAATGTCGAACCTTTCAAAAACGAAGACGTTGCAATTCCGCTGACGATCAGTCTTGGCCTGGCGACGATGGGGCGGGATCCCGGGGAGACCGTCGAGGAACTGCTCGCGCTCGCCGAACAGCGCATGACGCTGGCCAAGGCGGCCGGCGGAAATCGTCTCGGTGTCAGCTACCGGGAGGAAGCGCCCAAGCCGGAAGAGTCCATCATCGAACAACCCGATCTCGAAACCGCGCTCAAGATGCTCAGCACCGGCGAAGGCGGAAAACTGGTGCCGTTTCTGCCGGACCTGGTCATACGCTGCATCCCTCTGCTCGAATTCTGCAACAAGAAGCTTGACCTGGGACTGGGTTTCGCCATCGAGTCCTTGAAGGAAAAAATCGCGGATATGCGATAATGGTCCGAAACCATCACGGCGGTTCGGGCCATGAGCGAAAGCGGTACGTTTCACAAAGCCTTCCGCGGCAACTTCAGCAGCCTGCTGAGATGGCAGCAACTCGATGAATTCTGGAATGTCGTACGCCGTAACGCCGGCGCCGGCTGGTATCTCTACGCGATCGGCGCGCCGGTCCCTGTGCATCGATCCTCCACGGAGGAAGTCGTCAGATTCATCGCCGAAGTCGACAAGCTGCTGCATCGTGAACACCACGAGGATTACTGCGGCATCGCATATACCGACAGCATGGAAGCGCCTACCATGATCAAAATTTTCGATCCGAACAATCTCGGCGTGTCCTGCGGTTTCAGCAACAACCCGCCGCTGCCCGGCTGGGTCATGAGTCTGATGCCGCCACAACCGATCGAGAGCCAGCAACCGTTGCCCGCCAACCGCCAACACTGGTGGCGGACCCTCTGGACCTGACACCAGCGTTCTTTTCTTTCACATCCTTATTCTTTCACATCCATGGATGGATGTTTCAAACCCGCCTGGTGGTGCCGAGGTCCGCATGGTCAAACCCTGTGGGCACGCCTGGCGCGCCGCCCGCCCCATGTTGCACTCCAGCGCGAACGTCTGGAATTGCCGGACGGCGATTTCATCGACCTGGACTGGACGGAGAAAGGCAGCGGACCGATCGTCATCGTTCTGCACGGCCTCGAGGGCTCGTCCGACTCGCCGTACGCTCGCGGGCTGCTGCGGGCGATCGAACGCCGCGGCTGGCGCGGTATCGTCATGCATTTCCGTGGCTGCAGCGGCGAACCCAACCGCCTGGCACGCAGCTACCACTCTGGCGATACCGGCGATCTCGACTTCCTGGCCACGACCCTGCGACGACGAGAACCCCGCACGCCGCTGGCGACCGTGGGATTTTCGTTGGGTGGAAATGTTCTGCTCAAGTGGCTGGGAAAGGCCGGTGGCGTGACGCCATTACACGCGGCCGTGGCGGTATCGGTACCGTTTGTACTGCATGGCGCCGCTGAGCGGCTGCAACAGGGCTTTTCACGGTTATACCAGTGGCAGTTGTTGCGCTCCCTGCGGCAAACCGTGGCCGCAAAACAACGCCACATGGAATTGCCACTGAAAAGACGGGATTTATCGACGCTGAAAAACTTCCGCGATTTCGATGAGTACGTCACGGCGCCGTTGCACGGTTTTGACAGCGCCGATCACTACTACACCGCGTCGAGCTCCCGGCAGTATCTCGGAGGAATTACCGTACCGACCCTGCTGCTGCACGCGAGCGACGATCCGTTCATGACCGAGTCGGCCATACCCCGGCCGGATGAACTATCCGAATCCGTCACGCTGGAGCTCTCGCCTCACGGTGGGCATGTCGGGTTTGTCACAGGGGTCTGGCCGTGGCGGCCACGTTACTGGCTGGATGAACGCATCCCGGCTTATCTCGCCCGATATCTATAAACCAGCCGGGCTGCTTATTATGCTCCGGTGTTTTTGAAATAATCTCGCCGCCAGTAGGTATAGAGCGCGAACCCCCACCAGCAGAGGACAATGACAATGCTCGTCAGCACAATCGCCTGCATGAAAACCGCGCTGTTGACGCCCTGCGATTGCAAAGCTTCTTCGTATCCGCTCATCTGCTGCTTGATAAAGTTATCCATCACCTGCCGATTCAAGATCAATTGCAGCTTGTCGACGGTGTAAACCACCGCGGTCACAAAGACGAGCGTATAGCCCCACTTTTTAGCGCTCCACAAGCCGACTCCCAGTGCCGCAAAAAGTGCGGCGTAAAAGACGTGATAGATGCCGACGCTCAGCCCGCTTCTTATCTCTCCGAACAGAGGCTCTTCCGCGGTAATGGAAAAGAGCTCAAAGACGGCGGACGCTATCAATAGCACCGCCGTGGTACGAAAAGTAAAATGGCCTTTTTTTCTGCCCGACTCCATCGCGACTTCCTCCACACTGTTTTCGCGGTAAATGTACGCGTCAATTGGATAAGCCCTTGTTCAGATCGGATAGCGGAAAATCATCGCCGGACAAATCAGCCTTTCGGCGGCCAGCCGTGGGTTTCTTTCTGGCAGTCCAGGCACCACGCATATAGCGCATCGTACATGACCATGCCGTGGCGCAGCATTTCATGGTCGTCCGCGAATACACGCGACAATCCGAGCGAAAGCGCGAGCAACCCCGGCGCCTGCGGCGCGAGATCGAGCCGTGACGTGTCCGCACCGCGCACGATCACGGCCAGCTGGTGCAGCGCGGGATCAGTCAGATTATATTTTTTGAGAAACGTATCGAAACTGCAAAACTCGCCTTCGTGGCTCATCTCCACGCCAGGAATATCGTACGGAACCGCACCGGTTTCGCGTGCCACCGCGAGCACCTGTTCGGTCGGGACGAACAGGAATTCCGGTGTCTTGTCGATGAAGCGCGCGATCAGCCACGGGCAGGCAATACGATCGATTTTGGGGCGTTCACGCGTGACCCATTTCATGGTTGGCTCCCGCTACTTGGGGACTGTTTCCCCGCCGGCCAGCTTCCAGGCTTCGATGCCGCCCTCGATGAATCGCGCCTTGACGCCCTTCGCCTTCAGCTGGTCCACCACCGAGTTACTTACCGAACCGCCGCGCGCGCAGTAAATCACGATTTCGCGGTCAAGCGGCAACGCCGTGCTCCATTGCGTCAGCCTTTCCGCATCGAGCCAGGCCGCGCCCGGAATCTTCTGGCCATCGGTGTCGTAATCGACCCGGCGCCGCACATCCAGCAACAATATGGTTTTACGGTTTCCCAGGAGCAGCTTAAGCTCGCTGGGTGAGATAGTCCGATTCATTTCAGGCATTCCTCGTAAAGACGGGCAACGTTGACCCAGTTGATATTTTGCATGAAAGCATCGACATAGGCCACCGCCTTGGCGCCGTAATCGATGTGGTAAGAATGCTCGTACATGTCGAGCGCGAGAATCGGCGTGCCGCGAGCAAGGTTGCAGCTGTGATCGGCCGCCCACTGGTTGATGAGTTTCCTGTCACGCTGAGAATACGTGAGCAGCACCCAGCCGGAACCGCCGCCTTGGGCCTTACCCATTGCGCTGAACTCGGCTTGCCAACGCTCGGCGCTGCCGAAGTCGCGGGCAAGCACGGAGTGCAATGCGCCTTGCGCCTGCCCGTCTCCGCCCAGGCTGTCGAAGTAGAGTTCATGCAGGATCATGGAATTGGCGGCAATCAGCTCTTCGCGCTTGAGTCCATTGATCGTGAACACCGGCGCCTTGGAAAAATCGAGCGCTACGAGCTGCTCGGTGATGGCGTTAAGCCGCTTCACCGCGCCAGCATAGTTGTTCTCGTAGTGACTGACGATCAGTTTCTCGGACAATCCCTTGAGGCGCGCGGGATCACAGGAGAGCGGTTTGATCTGGTAAGGCATATGGACTCCTCAAGCGGCAAGGTAGTTGTAGGCGAGCCCCAGCAGGGCGCACACGCCGATGACCTTCATGATGTCGGCTTTGTATTTCCAAAGGGCGATGAAAGCGGCGATGGCGACGATGACAGGAAACCATTCGAAGCTGCCTGTAAACGGCGCTGCTTCCGTGGCCGTGGGCCAGAAAGTGTGCCAGGCGAAAAACACCGCCAAGTTGAGAATGACACCAACCACGGCCGCCGTGATGGCGGTCAGCGGCGCGGTAAATTTTATTTCGCCACGCGTCGCCTCGATCAGCGGCCCGCCTGCCAGAATGAACAAGAAAGATGGCAGGAAAGTAAAAAAGGTCGCGACGCTCGCGCCGGCAATACCGGCTGCAACCGGATTGGTAAACACTCCCTTGGCGATGCCACCGAGATAACCCACCCAGGTCACCACCATGATGAGCGGTCCCGGCGTGGTTTCGCCCAGCGCCAGGCCATCCATCATCTGCGGACCGGTGAGCCAGCCGAAATGCTCGACGCCACCCTGGTAAACGTACGGCAGCACGGCATACGCCCCGCCGATGGTCAGAAACGCCGCCTTGGTAAAGAACTCGCCCATGATGTAGAGATCGGGCATACCCTGTATCGCCACCATGGCAATCACCCAGATCAGCACAAACACCGCCACCGTGGCGGCCAACCTGCCCCAGGAGAAACGCGCGTGGGCCGGCGGCGGCGTGTCGTCGTCAATCAGCGCCGGGCCATACTGCTTGTGGGAGGCGCCATGCCCGCCGCCCGCCTTGAACTTGCCGGGAACAATTTTTCCACCGATCGCGCCGAGCACGGCGGCCGCCAGCACGATCCACGGAAAGTCGATTTTGAAGACGAAGATGCCGATGAAGGCCAACGCCGCAATTGCCCAGAGGATTTCATTCTTCAGCGCACGCGAGCCAATGCGCCAGGCGGCGAACAGCACTACCGCCACCACCGCGGGCCTGATACCGTAAAAGACGCCCTGCACTGCGGGCACGTTGCCGAACGCGAGATAGATCGCCGCCAGAAGCGACAGCAGTACAAAAGCAGGCAGGAAGAACAACACGCCCGCGATCACCGCGCCGCGCACGCCGTGCATCAACCAGCTGATGTAGATGGCCAGCTGGATCGCCTCCGGTCCCGGCAGCAGCATGCAGAAATTGAGCGCATGCAGATAGCGGTGTTCGGAAATCCAGCGGCGCTTCTCCACCAGCTCCTGGTGCATTATGGAAATCTGCCCGGCGGGACCGCCGAAACTGATGAATCCGAGTTTCAGCCAGTAGGTGAATGCTTCACCTAAAGAAACCTTTTCGGGTGGCTGGGCAGTGTCATGGGTTTTTGAAGTGGCAGACATAATAATCTCCGTTTGTTTATTCTTCGGTATATGAGGCATATAGAAAATCGAGGGTCTTGCTCGCTTCCTTGAGCAATTTATCGTCATCGACGAATTGTTGGCGCGCTCCGTTCAAAATCATCTCGAGCCCGGCCGCTTCCGCTGCTGGCACACCACCCACGTCGAGATAATGCACCAGCGCCCCCATGCGCGTGAGCGCCGCATTTTCTTCCAGGCCAAAGCTGGTGAGCAGTACTTCAAACGTGACTCGCGCGCCGACGTGCGTGAATGTCGCGTTGTCAAAATCGAACCCGAGCGCATCGGCCGGACAATCCTTCGGATCCTTCAACCAGATAAAACGCGCCTTGGGGTCGATGAAGCGCCGGATCATCCAGGCCGAGGCCAGACGATCCACCCAGGGACGGGCGCGCGTCGCCCACGAGCGGTTCCGATAACCGGCTTTATTCAGACGGAGGATTTCCCGTGCCGCGGCATGCGGCTCGCCCGGCGAAAGCAAGGCGATGGCCGCCGCCTCGGTTTGGGACAATAGCAGCTGTACCTGTTCTTTTGCCGGCCCCGCGAAATGATCGGTCGCCGCCACGGCTTCAAACTCGCGACGAATTTTTTTCAGATGGCGCGAAACGGATTCGGCGCGTTTCTTCGTGAGACCGGATTTATCTTTCCGTATCGCCTCGATAAGCCGCGCGTAATCGGCGGTGCGATCAAATAGTTTGCGAAAATGCTCTGCCTGTTGCGGCTCGGTGCTGGTGAAGGTGAGCACATGGGCGTCGCCGCCGGAAGCCAGCACTGCCTCGGCCTGTTCCTGCAAGGACCTGGCAGCCGATTCACTGTGCGGCAGCAGATAAACACCGTCGCGCAGCACCACCGCCCCCAGGCCCTTTAATGCGCGCCATATCCGCATGCGTGGCGTGGCACTGCGGCCGGGAAGGCTGATCACCAACATGGACCACAGGGGCTTGGCGAGATCGTCCATGTGGAATATTCTACATCATTGTAGAGTCTATTACATAGTATAATTATTCAACATCCACCCTATGAAAAACTTGGCCATGCGCCTACTCATCCTTATTGCCGGCTTATTCCTGAGCCTTTCGGCAGCTTCCGCTGAATTGATCCTGAAACCCGTGAAAGTCGCGCCTGACATTTATGCGGTCATCGGCGATCTGGGGGGGGCAAACATACGAAAACGAAGGGCTGAACAACAATCTGGGTTTTGTTGTCACCGGCCACGGGGTGCTGGTCATCAATACCGGGCCCAGCATGCGCGTGGCCAAAGCGCTGCATGCCGCGATCATAAATATCACGCCGCAGCCGGTAAAATGGGCGGTGAACGTCAACAGCCAGAACCATCAGTGGCTGGGTAACGGCTACTTCAAATCCATCGGCACGATAATTCTGGCGCACAAGGCAGCCGGCCGGGTCATGCGCGATGTTGGCGAAACACAGGTCGCGGCGAATAAAACACTGCTCAAGGAAAAAGCGGCAGGCACGACCCTCACCTACCCTGATGAATTGGTGGATGACAAACGCGAAATAAAACTGGGCAACACCGTCGTACAACTTCTGCACTTCGGACAAGCGCATACTCCAGGCGACATCGTCGTGTGGCTGCCGCAGCAGAGAGTAGTTTTCGCGGGTGATATTGTTTACACCGAGCGCATGCTCGTGGTCCTACCGATCAGCCACTCCGGCAGTTGGGTGCAAGCTTTCGACAAACTCGAACAACTTGGCCCAAAGACAATTATTCCGGGTCATGGCCATCCCACTAACCTGGAACAGGCACGCAAGGAAACGCGCGATTATCTGGTTTATCTACGCACTGAGGTCAGGAAATTCATAGACAAGGATAAGATGCAACATGACGCGGAGAACAAGATTGATCAATCCAGATTCAAGTATCTCGCCAACTACGAACTCCTGGCCAAGCGCAACGTGGGCCAGATTTATCTTGAAATGGAGAAAGAAGCTTTTTAAGGCCGGCGCACCGTTCGCTTGCTCCGCGCGCCTTGATGCGCGCGTGAGATGCCGGGTCCACGCTGCTGTGGACGTTCCTTGCCGCGCAGCTTGAGCGGCCTGGACAGTTTTTGTTTTGGAGGCGGCGGCAATTTCAAGCCGACAAAATCATACAGGGCCGCGGCGGATTCATCATCCATCTCGAGCGTGCGTCCGGTATGGAAATGCGACGGGAGCTGGACGGGACCGAAGCGAATCCGCATCAGCCGGCTCACCTTGATGCCCACGACCTCCCACAACCGGCGCACCTCGCGGTTGCGTCCTTCCTTCAACACCACGTGGTACCAGTGATTCGCACCGGCGCCGCCGGCGTCGACGATGGAAACAAAATGCGCCGGACCGTCTTCCAGCATCACGCCTGCTTTCAGGCGCGCGAGCATTTCGTCACTCACCTTGCCGAGCACACGCACGGCATATTCGCGCTCGATTTCGTGGGACGGATGCAGCAGATGATTGGCCAACTCGCCGTCCGTCGTGAACAGCAGCAGGCCGGAGGTGTTGAAATCCAGGCGACCGATGTTGATCCAGCGCGCGCCACGCAGCTTGGGAAGTTTTTCGAAGACCGTCGGCCGGCCCTGCGGATCGGAACGCGTGCAGACCTCACCCACTGGCTTGTGGTAAATCAGGATACGCGGCTTGGTCTGGAAGGCATGCGTCGGGACCTTGCGTCCGTCAACACTGAGGGTTTGATCCGGAGTGACTCGCGCGCCGAGCGTGGCGGGCTTGCCGTCCACGGTGATGCGGCCTTCTTCGATCCAGCGCTCGATCTGCCGTCGGGAACCCCAG